>OLQV01000057.1_pt1 | contig 115121 bp, 74 predicted proteins | sample 1672371 | NCBI WGS metagenome assembly OLQV01 (sample SAMEA3136676, study PRJEB25190) | human gut metagenome
TGACCATGGAAGGCCGCTCAAACCTCAGGTGTTGCAACCACCACTAGAATCTGCCCTGGCTTGGTTATGGGGTCGCTCTACACTGGCTTCTGCTATGCATTACTTCACCCCTAAACGTTGCGCTACGTCGAATAAAATCATGTATCACGATAAGGCGCAGGTTCAGCGTGCCGCTGATCAAAGCCTAATCGAGCGCGGAGTTGAGCTATGGGTGTACCGTTGCGAATTTTGCGGATGCTGGCATCTCACGCATCGCGATCCGCAATCCAGTTACCGGCATGTACCGCTGAACCAGCAACTCAAGCCACACAGTCGTAAAAAGGGCTACAAGCCACGTAGACGTTAGCGTCAGAAGCTCCACAGACCTCGCCAACGCCGTGTCTGAGACAGGTTACGGTCCAAACACGTCAGGTCGTAGGCTGCTAAGCGTTCAGGGCGCTCGGACACACTTCGTCCAACACTTACATCACCTTGGTGTTTTCAAGGTTGCGGATAACCCAATCGTTGAAGCGAATTACCGGCTTGCGCAACATAAGTCCCAACAGCAATGAGGGGACAAGGAACAGTGCCAGTTTGCCCATGGAAACCCAGTATTCCATGCCGAATGAGCCTGCCATGGCCGAATGCATCGCATCCACCGCATAGGGGAACAGTAGCCATTTAGAAACGACCTGGAAGAACGTCGGCAGTGTTTCAATGGGGAATGTGCCGCCGGAACCGGCTACCTGCATAACCAGCAGTACTACGGCAATGGCTTTGCCGATATCACCGAACGACAGGGTCAGCGTATACACAATATTCGAGAACACCAGTGCAGACAACCACCCGACCATCAAGAACTGAATCGGATGCTCACACTGCACGCCGAGATAGAACATATCGCCCAGGCACACCAGCGTACCTTGCAGCAAAGCAAGGAAACCGAAAATCATGTATCGGCCGAAATATTCGTGGTGCAAGCGTAAACCGAACTGCCGCGCATTGCCGGGAGCCTCGGCACGCGGCTTCTTCAGCACATCCAACGCGGCGGCCGGTCCGGCAATCCGCCCGGCAATCATGGCCTCGCGAAGACCCACTTCCGAACCGAGCGGCAGATCATTGCCCAACCCTAAGATACGAGCCTTCTCATGGTCGGAAATCGATACTTTCAACATGGCGACCAGAATGATCGCACCGACCCAAATAGACAAAATCGTGTAGAACGGAGCCATCGCGGAACCATAGTTGGCAACGGGATAGAGCGCGATGCGGTCGACCGCTACGGGTGCCGCCAGCATGGAAGCAATGGCATCGGGCTTCGCAGAGGAAATCGCAGACAGGTCGATGGTGCCGCCATTGGTGATAGAGGCGAGTTGGGAAGACAAGTTGTCGAGTTTCTTCGCCGAACGGGTCAAAGCGCTAGCTGCGTCAGTCAAGGCCGACTGGATGTCCGTCAGGCTGTCTGAAACGCCGCCAGAAAGACCTGACACGCTGCTTACGGTCGATGCAAGCCCGTCGATTACGGAACTTGCCTGCGTGGTCACTTCGTCCATGGACGAGGTCAGATTGTTCAGTTGCGGTTTCAGCGTGCTCTTGTACGTGTCTGAAGCCTGAGTAATCGATTGTTTGGCGGCAGCGATTTGTGATTTCAGATCTCGACGCGCTGTATCGGCATCGGCAGTACCGTTTGCTATGTGCGTGGCCGCATCGCCCAACGCGGTGGCGGCTTGCTGCATGCTCTGCTGCGCCTTTGTGGCTTGGTCTGCAGCCGCGTTCAGTTGAGCGGCAACGGTATCTCCGCCCACGGGCAGTGAAGCCGCTTGTTTGGCGAGATCTCGTAAAGCGGCGGCATACTTTCCAAAGCTGTCGGCCTGAGCCTCCACTTTGGATTGCATATCGGTTAGCTTGTTTGATATCTGTGAGGATTGTGAGCCCACATCGGCAAAAGCGGCATCGATTTGCTTGGCAATGGTGTCGTAGGATGAACCGGCCTGCTGCAATGCCGTACCGACGCCATCGGTGGCTCCGGACAATGCCTTGTCGAGGCTGGAGACGCCGTTGCGGGTCTGTTTCAACGCCTTTTTGGTTGTGGCCGCAGCTGAGCCTGTTGATCCCAGCAGCTTATCGGTGGAATCAATGATGCTGTTGGCGGCCCCGAGCAGATTGGCATAGGAATCCATCTGCGACGCAGTGCCGGTCAAACGAGACGACATGGTGGCAATATGACTGGAGGCGTTGTTGACGTACTGCTCCATTTGCGGGCTTTGCGCGTAATCGGCCACGTTGGAAACCAAATCCAGCGCCACGCTCGCCAAGGTCTTCACAAATGTCTGGTCGATGGTCGTGGCCACGGTGGTAGCACCCTGGTCGGTGATATGCGGAGCGATCGGATTGATTTTCTCATTGAGATAGTATTCGAGCTTGGCGTGCTTGATCTTCGGTGAAAACAGCGTCATCATATCGGAGCTGAAGCTCTTTGGAATAATCAGCGCGGCATAGTATTCGCCTGAGTTCACGCCATCGATGGCCTTAGCACGATCCACAAACTGCCAGTCAAGGTCATGATTGGCCCTGAGCGTACTGGTCACGGTTTCGCCGACGTTGATGGTGATCGGCATCAGACCGGACTTATAGCCCTTATCCACGTTTGCCACGGCGACCTTCAAGGCCTTGGTGTTGCCGTACGGGTCCCAGCTGGCGGCGATGTTGTACCAGGCGTACAGTGCCGGCACAATCACCAATCCCATAGCCACGATTACGGTGATCACATTGCGGGTGGCTTGGCGCACGTCACGTACGAATATTTTCCAGATAAGCTTCATCGTGCGCCTCCTTGCCCAGACTGCCCAGACTGCCCAGACTGCCCAGACTGACCGGACTGTGCGGTGTGCGCAGTCGGCTCGGCGGCCTGATCGCCGAACAGTGTGAGTCGTTCAGTGGTTTCGCCGATATCCGGATTGCTGCCCATCGCCGCTTCGTGACGTCCGTGGCCGTGGAAACGCCGCCACACATATCCGTTGAGCATCACATTGCGGAACTCGTCGGCACTCATGGCACTGACGCCAAGCTGCATGGCGTAGGTTTCGCGTGCGTATTCAACCACAATGAGATAGGCGTCGATAAGAATAATCGACAGAATCCAGGAGGTCAGCATGGCGATTTTCTCTTGGGTGACGAACAGCAGTACCAGGAATACGAACGGGAGTACGGTCAGCAATGTCAGACCGGCAACGATCATCTTTGGATACCGTGCGAAGAACCGGTGCGCGCGATGGGCGATGATATCGCGCAGTTCCTTGCTGTCGGACACCGTGCGGAATACGGAGTTCAAGCTCACCTGTTCGTTCACCATGCTGTTGTGCTCGGTGATCATCAGGTCGGTATCTCCCAAACGACGGTCGAACAGCGCGTTCAGGTTCATCGCATACCGGCGTATGACAAGTCCCACGAAGAGTGCCGCCGGCAGATACCAGAACAGGTGCAGCATGTCGAGCCAGTAATGGTTCGCGTACAGGCCGGCAATCGGGCCGCGCATCGCGTTGATGCCGTAGGTAAAGGGCAGCCACGGGTGCAGTTCGCGGAAGAAGTTCGGCATCATTTCAATCGGATACAGGCCGGAGGCGCCGGGTATCTGCACAATGACCAGAATTACGGCGATGGCTTTGCCGATATGGCGGAACGCCACGGCCAGTGCGTAAATAATGTTGATGTATACGAACGAACAGAAGATCCCGGCCAAGATGAACAGCAGCGGATGCTCGCATTGGATGCCAAGCACCAGATCGCCGATGGTGGCGATGACGGCTTGCAGGAATCCGATGGTGACCAGCAGCAGCCAGCGGCCAAGATATGCTTGCGTAGCGGTGATACGGCGAATGCCCTCGCGGTCGACCTCAAGCTTGTAGATGGCGATTAGCACGAAACCGCCTACCCACAGTGCCAGATTCGTGTAGAACGGGGTGACTGCGGACCCGTAATTGTCGGTGGCATACACGACTTTCGTGGTCAGGGTGACGGGATTGCCCATGAAGTCGCCGAATCCCTTGTCATCCAGATGCAGCGTATCCCGGATTTTCTGGTAAGCGGCGGAACTATCGAGCGTGGCGATATCGGTGCGTACGGTGGCGACATCGCTGGCCACCTGGCGCAGCGAATCCTGCGTGCTGCTGATGGTGGTTTTTGTTTGGTTCAGGGTATCGACAAGCTGGTCGAACAGTCCGTCGGCCTGATCCAAGGTGCCGGATAACGAAGTCAACGTGCCATCCAGTGTGCCATTCAGGGCGGCGAAACTGTTCAATGATGAGGTGAGCGACGGCATTACGGTGCCGGTCAGCGAGCCGCGCGCGGTATTCAGCGCCGCGATGCCGCCGGTGGTGGTGTTGGTCATGGCTCCGGAAAGATTCGTGGTGGCGTCTTTACCGGAGTTGATGAACTGTGTGGTGTCGGTATGGAAGGTGTTGAGCTGTGTCTGCTGTTTGCTGATCAATGAGTCGAGCGCATCGATTTGTTTCCAGATGTTCTGGCCGACTGGGTCGGTGGTGTCTTTGCCGATGCCGGCTTTGGTCAGCGCGTCTTTCAGATCGCTGATTGACGTTTGGGTGGCATTCAGTGGGGCCGAAAGTGTGTTGGTGATGGTGTCGACGGAGTTCTGCGCGCTGTTGAAGGAGCCGGTGATGCTGCCGGCGGCGTTGTTGACGTGAACGGCCAGTCCGGAGAGTTGTGCTGAACTGGTGTCGAGTGCGCCGACCAGTGTGGTGGAGAAGGCTTGTGACCCGGCCTGTGTTTCCGTCAACAGTGTGCCGGACTGGCGGGAGGCCTTCTGCGCGGCCGCGACGGTCTGCTTGAGTGAGGCGGTGGTCTGTTTGGCGTCGGCGAGAATCGTGTCTGATTGGGCCAGCGTGTCCTGTAAGTCGGTGAGTGAATCCTGAACGGTGTTCAGCGTGGACATCACCGTATTGAGATCATTGATCGTATCGTGCTGGACTTTGCCGGTGGCTTGGTCGAGATCGCCTCCCGCTTCGGAAACGGCCGAGGCAACGGTGGTGGCTACCGTGGTGACGAAGGCGGAGTTGATCTGCTCGTCGATGGTGGTGGCACCGGTGTCGGTGATTTTCGGCGCGATCGCGTTCTTCTTCTCGTTGACGTAATACTTGATTTTTGGCTGTTTGGAGGTTCCGGTCACCGATTCGACCAGGCTGGTGCTGAAATCCTTGGGCAGCACGATGGCTGCATAGTATCCGCCGGTCTCCACGCCGTGGACGGCCTGTTCCTCATTGTCTACGAAGCGCCAGCCGAGTTCGTCGTTCTGCTTGAGTTTCTTGACGACCTGCCGGCCCGCATCGAGATGGCCGACCAGATCGTTGGTGGTGCCTTGGTCTTCATTGGCTACGGCCACTTGCAGATTGCCGGTGGCTGAATAGGGATCCCAGTTGGCGAGAATGTTGAACCATGCGTACAGCGAGGGCAGCATTGCTACGCCGAGCGTCACCACAACGGCAACGGGATTGCGTAAGATACGTCTGCAATCGCGTAGAAAGACTTGCCAAACCGTCCGCATCCAGTCCCTCTTTTCCGGTTCGTAATCATTGCGGCCACATGCAGTCTATTCCCACCACTGGTGCGAATACTGCTGGTTTGGCGGGTTTTCTTGCAAAACTGGCCGTTGGTTGTCCGCATAATGGGACTGATATGTGAACGTTTGTTGATGGTGCGGCACCGGCGGGATGGTTGTGCAATTTTGCCGGTATCCGGTGATGAAATGTTGAGGTGTTGGAACTGAGTCGTCGCAGTGCTGAGACCGAGACGACTCAGTGACGAGCCTATCCGAGGCTATCTCGTTGGTTCTGGTCTCACTGATCCAGACGGAAGCCCTGAGCGGCGGCCTTGTCGAGCAGTGTCTGATGGCTGACATCCTGCCGACTGATCGTGGCGACCTGATCGCTGAAAGCGTCCACCGGACGGTCGGCTTGGCGCAGATCGTAGTACCGGTGAACTTCCTCGTCGAAGGCGGGCAGCTGGTCGAGTACGCCATCGGCGTCAGCCGGGTAGGTGTTCTCGAAGAACTGCATCGTGCGCGGCATGCGCGGCTTGACGGTCGGGTTCTGATCGGGCTTGCCGATGGCCAGACCCAGCACCGGATACGTGTATTCCGGCAGATTCAGCACGTCGATAAGGCCGGGGATGTTGTTGAGCAGAGAGCCGAGAATCACGCAGCCCAGTCCCAGCGAATAGGCGGCGGTCTCCATGGCGTGCAGGGCCAGCACTGCGTCGTTCTGAGCTTGGGTGAAGCGATAGCTGTACTTGAGATGGAATTCGTCGGAAGCGGGATCGATACCCTTGCGTTCGGCGATGCGTGCGTTGCGGTGCTCGTCGATGACGAACACGTACAGCAACGGCGCGGTGGCGATATACGGCTGATGGCCGAATTCGGCGAGCTTGGCTTTGGTGGCCGGGTCGGTGATACGGATGGCGGACCAGTCGTTAAGGAACTGGCTGGACGCGGCATGTTGGGCGACGGTTTCGAGCGTGGCGCGGGTATCGTCGTCGATGGCCTCGTCCTTGAACTTACGGATGGAGCGGCGGCCCAGAAGAGCCTCGATTGTTGCGTTGGTAACCATGGCTTTATTGTCGCACGGCAGACGCCGGACGTCACGGTGGATTACCTCACAGTGAAATGCCGATATTGTGTGGCGGAACTGTGCTGGACTGATGGTTCCTGTCGATTGACTGATGGTTCCTTGACGAAATTCCAGCGATGAGTCATCAGTCAGCCAACAGAAACCATCATCCAACCGGGGGATTAGCGGCTGGGCTTGCGATGGCGGTGGTCGACGAACGCCTTGGAGCCCCGATCCGACAGCTGCGAAACCACTGCGCCGAGTGCGGCCGAAACGGCGGCGAATGCCAGACTCATTGCCAGACTTTGCGGCGCGTCTGCCGCCAGTCCCTTGCGCAGATTGCGTTTGCTTGTGCCCTTGTCCCATATCATCTGGAATGCTTTGCCGGCAACCAAGCCTGCCAGCGCTGGGACTGCCGACTTGATGAGCTTGTCGCCCAGAGAATCAGGGTCGTTGAGCCGGTCCTCGCGCAGCCTGTTGACCTTCTCGTCGATGCGGTGCAGGCTGTCGACCGCGCGGTCGGCGCTGGAGGGGAAGTCGGTGTTCGTTTCGTCGCTCATGACTCTCAGTCTAATAGCATCTCAATCATCTCAGCGCAAAAGATGGGCGTTAATGGTGGAGTCATGAACGAGCGCAGACTAGAGTGGAGGCATGAGCGAACAGAACGTGAACGGCACCGTTGCCGTCGAGAACTCTCGTGGCGGCAATGGATTTTTGGTGTTGCTGCGCCACGGCCAGACCGTGTGGAGCGAATCCGGGCAGCATACCGGGCGCACGGACATCCCGTTGACCGCGGTCGGCGAGCAGCAGGCAGCGGATGCCGGAAGGCGCCTGCGCGAGGCCTTCCCCGAAGGATTCAGCCAGAGCTGTGTGTTTTCCAGTCCGCTGAAGCGGGCGTGCCAAACCGCTGAATTGGCTGGTTTTGCGGACCACGGTGTGTTGGACGGCATCGCTGAATGGGATTACGGCCGAGCCGAGGGGCGTACGCGCCAGCAGGTGAGTGAGGCCAGCGGTTTTGAATGGGATGTGTGGCGTGACGGGCCGCGCTCGCTGACGCCCACGCTGGAGGGCGACTGGGTCGAGACCTTGCCTTCGGGCGAACAGGTGCCGGTCCATGCCGGGCCTGGCGAGACGCTGGAAGAAGCGGCGGCACGCGCCAAGAGCGCCATCGACGAGATTACGCCGCTGCTGAAAGACGGCCATAATGTGCTGTTGGTGGCTCATGCGCACATCCTGCGCATCCTCACCTCGCAATGGCTGGGCGTGGACCCGCATTTCGCACGGTTGCTGCGTTTGGATACGGCGCACTACTCGGTGCTCAGCGTCTATAAGGGAGATAACGTCATCGAACGGTGGAACGCCTAGCCCCGGTTGCGCTGCGATTGCGCTGGCCTGCCCGCTACTGCGGGCGGGCCTTTATTGTTTGTGGCGGGAATTGCGGTATGTCGATAAATGATTTGCAAACGATAGCGTCGGCGTGTTGTTTTTTTTGATGGGTATAAGTGGCAATCGATTGCCATGAAAGATATGTTAGCGCTCTCATGATTGCGAACGCTTGCATTGCGATAATGAGGCAAAAATGACTGAATTAATGGGATATTTGTTGACAATGGCCTGAAAATGATGATTTATGACGCGCTGATATTGCTATCGTTTGCAAAAAGAAGCAAACCGTTGCACAATAGTGCATGTCGATAGTCGTAAAGGTGCGTGCTAGCGTACCTGTCCTGACCGGGGACGGCCGGGTCGACGATGAAAGAGAAAGGTTCGATGATGAATCGTACAGTCAAGTCAGCAGTCGCGATGGCGGCTGTCGCTGCGATGTCCCTCGGCGCTTTGGCGGCCTGCGGAAGCTCGACCTCCGGCGATGACGCCAAGGGCAAGGTCTACTACCTGAATTTCAAGCCGGAAGCGGCTGATCAGTGGACCGCTCTGGCCAAGGAATACACCAAGGAAAAGGGCGTTGAGGTCAAGGTGCAGACCGCGGCCTCCGGTACCTACGAGCAGACCCTGAAGTCCGAAATCGCCAAAACCGAAGCCCCGACCTTGTTCCAGGTCAACGGCCCGGTCGGCTACCAGAACTGGAAGAAGTACACCGCCGATATGTCCAATACGGATGTGTACAAGGAGCTCGCCAACCAGGATGTGGCCCTGAAGGATGGCGACAAGGTGGTCGGCGTGCCGTACGTGATGGAAACCTACGGCCTGATCTACAACAAGGACATCCTCAACAAGTACTTCGCGCTGGATGGCGCCAAGGCCACGTCCATGGACGAAATCGACAACTTCGACACCCTGAAGGCCGTGGCCGACGACATGCAGGCCCGCAAGGACGAGCTCGGCATCAAGGGCGCGTTCACCTCCGCCGGCTTCGACTCCAGCTCCGACTGGCGCTTCAAGACCCACCTGGCCAATCTGCCGCTTTACTACGAGTTCAAGGATGACAACGTCACCGAGCAGCCGGCCAAGATCAAGGGCACCTACCTGCCGAACTACAAGAAGATCTTCGACCTGTACATCGCCGACTCCACCACCGACCCCACCCAGCTGAGCGCCAAGACCGGAGATGATGCGAACTCCGAGTTCGCGCTCGGCGAGGCCGCCTTCTACCAGAACGGTACCTGGGCCTGGACCGACCTGCAGAAGGCCGGCATGAAGGCCGAATCCGTGGGCATGATGCCAATCTACACCGGTGTCAAGGGTGAAGAGAAGCAGGGCTTGGCCACTGGTTCCGAGAACTACTGGTGCATCAACGACAAGGCCTCCGACGCCGACAAGAAGGCCACCGAGGACTTCCTGTCTTGGGTGATCACCTCCGACACCGGCAAGAAGGCCATCTCTCAGGACATGGGCTTCACCACCCCGTTCAAGACCTTCGATGATGTCAAGTTTGACAACCCGCTGACTGAAGCCGCTGTTGAGGATCAGAAGTCCGGCAAGACCCAGGTTTCTTGGAACTTCACCATGATGCCGTCCGAAGAGTGGAAGAACAAGGTCGGCCAGGCACTGCTCGAGTACGCGCAGGGCACCGGCAAGTGGGATGCCGTCAAGACCGCCTTCGTGGACGGTTGGGCTTCCGAATACGAGGCTTCGCACTGAGTCTCATAGAGTCCCATAGCCGATAAGCAACAATCCGCGGCGCCCCTGCCATTTCCTTCTCCGGGGGCGCCGCTTTGTATTGCTGAGTCTCGCACAAAATCGTCCGCCGCAGAAAAGTGTGAGGCACGCACCCGCTCAATCGCACGCTGTGGGGCCATGAATCGGCGATTTTTCGCCATTCTCCACAATGTGCGATTGAGCGTTATTGTGCGGTTGCCTCACACTTTTTCTATGGTGGGCTTTGTTGTGTGAGCCTACTTAACGCGGGAGGTGGAGGAGCGGACCTTCAGCTGGGCCGGGAACACGATGTAGGGTTGCTCAATCGGCTTTTCGTCAATGAGATCGAGCGTCATGCGGGCTGCCACGCGGGCCATTTCCACCGGATCCTGGCGGATGGTGGTCAGGCCGATATCGCCGGTGTAGAAACTATCGTCGTAGCCGATCAACGAGACGTCGCCGGGCACGGAGAATCCATTGCGCTCCAGCTGGAACATAAGCGGCAAAGCAATGCCATCCTCTTGGCATGCGATGGCGGTGGGCATCTCGTCTTGGCTTATGAGTTGGTTGACCACGTCGCTGATTTCATAACGTCCATCGTCATCGACCTTGCAGACGATAACCTGCGGCTCGATGCCTTCCCTGCGGCAGCAGGCGGTGAATGAGTCGAATCGGCTTTGCACGGAGAAGCTCAGCGACACCTCGCGATTGGTGCTGATGTAGGTGATGCGGCGATGTCCGAGATTGATAAGATGGCGGGCGGCCAGCGTGGAGCCCTGCACATCGTCGATATTGACGGCGGCGGTAAAGCCGCGGGCTTCGGGTTCGACTGAATTGATGCCGACGATCGGCACGCCGACCGAAGCCAGTTGCGCGATTTCGTTGTTGTCGATATCGAAAGACGCCACAATCACGGCATCGGCGTTACGGCGTACCGGCAACATCTCGAAGAATTCCTTGCGCTCCTCGATGCTGGAAATCTGGAATACCGAAATATCGTAGCCCTGCGTGTGCAGCACCTCGTTGAGCCCCTCGATGACCGAGGCGGTGAACCACAGGCGGATATGGCCGCTCATCAGTACTGCGATGCGCAGGGAGCGGCCGGATTTCAGGGCCGCAGCCGAGCGGGAGAGTGAGAAATTGAGTTTGTCGGCGATGGCGAGCACGCGCTCGCGGGTCTTGGCCGACACCAGATCCGGCCTGGTGAAGGAACGTGAGACGGTGGAGATGGAGACGCCGGCCTCGCGGGCGACATCCTGAATGCTCGTAGCCATTGCAGCCCCCTTGCGTTGAATGGAAAATCGCAATACACATGCACAACTGACTCCAGTGTACATGCTGATTGATTGATCTGCGGCGATGACAACGATTGTATTACAAACGTTTGCAAAGTGTCTATGTCGGCGTTAGATTGGCTTTATATAGCCATTATCTTAGGTGAAAGAAGATTGCTGGAGCCGGAGTGTGCTCGAACTTGAAACGCCTAAAATGACAACGTTTGACATATAATGATTCGACGTTTACTATGAACATAGGCTTGAACGAGAACAGGCCGTGCATGCGGTTCTCGATCGGCAAGCTCGCATTGAGTTGAACTCCGCAGCCGGCGCACGATGCAGTGTCACAACGCAGCGGACTCAAGGAGGAGGAAAAGTCATGATCAGCATGGCTGGCAAGGCGATACGCAGATGGTGGGCGCTGTTCGCGCTCCCCACATTCGCCGCATTCATCATCGGGTTCCTGGTGCCCTTCATCATGGGCGTCTACTTAAGCTTCTGCGAATTCACCACCGTTACCGACGGTGAATGGGTGGGGCTTAAGAACTATGGCAAAGCGTTGAAAGACAAGGAATTCCTGCACGCGCTCGGCTTCTCCACCGCGTTCACCATCGTGACCACCATCGTGATCAACGTGATCGCCTTCGCCATCGCCTACATGCTGACCAAGGCGATCAAGGGCTCCACGCTGTTCCGCTCGGTATTCTTCATGCCGAACCTTATCGGCGGCATCATCCTGGGCTACATCTGGCTGCTGCTCCTGAACGGCGTACTAGCCCACTGGGGCCGCGCCCTGACCTATAAGGCGTCCTACGGGTTCTGGGGCTTGGTCATCCTGGTGTGCTGGCAGCAGATCGGCTACATGATGATCATCTACATCGCCGGCCTGCAAGCCCTGCCCACCGATGTGCTGGAGGCCGCGGCCGTGGACGGCGCCAACGGACGGCAGACCATGTTCCGCATCATCATCCCGCTGATGATGCCGTCCATCACCGTGTGCTCCTTCCTGACCGTGACCAACGGTTTCAAGCTCTACGATCAGAACCTCGCATTGACCAACGGTGCGCCGAGCAACATGTCTGAAGGTCTGGCGCTGAACATCACCCGCACCTTCTACGGCCGTATGGGCTGGGAAGGCGTCGGCCAGGCGAAGGCCGTGCTGTTCTTCATCCTGGTCGCGGTCATCGCCCTGATTCAGAACAAGCTCACCACGAGCAAGGAGGTGGCAGCCTGATGAACGAGAACAAGCCTGTGAAGCATGGCGCATTATGGACCGTGCTGTTTGCCGTTGTCTCCCTGTTCTGGATTTTCCCGATCGTCCTGGTGCTGATCAACTCCTTCAAGCAGAAGGCGTACATCTCCAAGAACGCGTTCTCCCTGCCTGCCGGCAAGGCGTTCGTGGGACTTGAGAACTATGTGCGCGGCATCGAGACCACGCAGTTCTTCGCCTCCTTCGGCTGGACGTTGCTTATCACCGTCGGCTCGGTGGTGCTGATTCTGGTGTGCACCTCGATGTGCGCATGGTGGATCGTGCGCGTGAACAACTGGGCTGCGAAGCTGCTCTACACCCTGTTCCTGTTCAATATGATCGTGCCGTTCCAGATGGTGATGTTCACCCTCTCCAAGATCGCCGACATGCTGAAGCTCAATACCCCGTGGGGCCTGTGCATCGTGTACCTCGGTTTCGGTGCCGGTCTGGCCGTGTTCATCTTCACTGGCGTGATCAAGGGCATCCCGCAGGAGCTTGAGGAGTCCGCCATGATCGACGGCGCGTCAGTGCCGCGCATCTTCTTCCAGATCGTGGTGCCGATTATGAAGCCGTCGATCGTCTCGGTGGCCATCCTCGAAGCCATGTGGATCTGGAACGACTACCTGCTGCCGTACCTGACGCTCGACCTCGGCAAGTACAAGACCGTCTCGGTCGCCGTGCAATACCTCAAGGGCGGCTACGGTTCCGTGGATATGGGCGCCATGATGGCCTGCCTGGTGCTGGCCATCATCCCCATCATCGTCTTCTACTTGGTATGCCAGAAGTATATAGTCTCTGGTGTCATGGCGGGAGCCGTCAAGGGCTGACGACTCGCGTCGTCAGCCCATGGCTGGAAGCCCAGTGGGCTTCCAGCAGGCTCCAGGCTGAGCCGCGACAGCGGCGAAGCTAATGATGAGCCTCGTCGTAGGCGAGTCCGTAATTGCAGGGCCGAAGGCGGAGCGGTCAAGGGTTGAGCCCGACAATTTGGCTCCCCTCCCTGAGGGGAGCCAAAAGCTGTACAAGGAGTAGTTGATGAACTGGCTGGCACCGGACTCGAAATTCATGCGCGCGTGGAGCAATCTTGTTGACGGCGTATGGATCAACATTCTGATGCTGGTCACTTCGATTCCGATCATCACCATCGGTGCGGCCCTGACCGCCGGCCATGATGCTTGCCGCCGCTCCATCGAGGGCGAGGGCAAAGGCGTAACCGCCAACTACTTCAAGTCATTCAAAGCCAACTTCATCAAAGCCACACTGCTGTGGCTGCCGTTCTTGGTGGTGCTGATTGCACTGGTCTGGTCATGGATCGTCCTGCAGATCACGCCGCTGCTCATCATCAAATTCGCGCTGACCATCCTCTGGCTTATCGGTTTCGAATGGGTGTTCGCGCTTCAGGCACGCTTCGAGAACACCGTGGCCGGCACCTTGAAGAACGCCTTCATCTTCGGCATCTCCCACATCGCGATGACCGTGGCCCTGGTCATCGTGGATGCCGTGTTCGTGGCGCTGCTGGTGGCCAGCTGGTTCTACATGCCCGGTGGACTGTTCCTGCTGGTGATCCTTGGTTACGGCACCATGCTGATGCTCCATATCCCCGTTACCGAGCGTGTTTTCAATCCATATCTCATTGACTAGGCGGGTTCTCTCGCGAATATGCGGCGATCTTCGAGGTCTGAGCGTTCTCTGTCCACGCAAGCGCGGTAAAGATAACAAATTGATAACAGTTTGGGGCGGCTGGCGGAGCGGGGTGCCGATTGAGGGGTATTAGTGATTGGCTTGGAAGGGGGCTTTTGGCATACGGGGAGTGTTCGGGCTGGGCGGTTGCCCCCCTGTAAGTGCTTATATACATAAGGAATCTGGCACACTGAGTCTCAGTGCCGTAATGGTATCATCGCAAATAATGTTTGCGTTCACGTAGAGGCGAACGAGACACCCGACAAGTGGGTCGAGGCAAAGGACAAGGAGAGATGCGGTGAAGCATTGGAAGAAGATGGCAGCATCGTTGATTGCAATATCAACGATGGTGGCAGTAGTTCCGACGACGTATGCCATGGAATCGGAAGATTCCCAACCACAGACAACCGATACCGCGACAGTGCAGACTACTAAGGCTGCTGAACCGACGCTGCTCGCCAGCTGGGACTTCACGGGCAAAAACGGCACCACGAACAGCGCGATTGCCGATTCGACCGGCAAGTACAACCTGACGCTGAAGGACGGCGCCAAGATCGAACAGTACGGTGACCGCAGCAACAACGAGGCGCTCTCACTGCGCGGCGATGGCCAGTACGCCCAGATCGATGACCAGCTGTTCAAGGACGCCGGCGACTCCTTCACTCTGGAGTTCGCGTCCAAGACTCGTCACGACGACAGCGGCAAGTTCTTCTCGTTCATCGTCGGCAAGGACGGCTCGAACGACGCCAACACCACCGATCAGGCCAACGCCAACAAGTACCTGATGTTCTACAACAGCAAGACCGCCATCAAGGGCGTTATCTCCAACAACAACTGGGGTAACGAACAGGGATCCAAGGTCACCGTTTCCGGCAACGACAACAGCTGGGCCGATTACAAGATTGTCGTGGACGGCACCAACCTTGCCGTGTTCCGCAACAATGCCCTGATCATTTTCAAGGCCAACACCGGCATCAAGATGAGCGATCTCGGTGCGACCACCGCCTACATCGGCAAGTCGTTCTACTCCGTCGATGAGTACTGGAATGGTGCAATGGATGATATCAAGGTCTACAGGGGCGCTGACCTGACCATGCCGACCGCCGTTGCGATTTCCGGTACCGGTGTGGTGAACAACAAGCTCACCCTGATTGAGAAGGACTCCACCAAGCTCACCGCCACCGTCACTCCGGACGACGCCGTGAGCAAGAACGTCACCTGGGCCTCCTCCGATGAGTCCGTGGCCAAGGTCGCCGCAGACGGTACTGTAACCGGCGTCAAGGCTGGTACTGCCACCATCACCGCCACCACTGAGCTGGGTGGTGTGAAGGCCGAACTGCCCGTCACCGTTGAGCCGATGAACGCCCAGAACGCCGCCGCAGCCGACCTCGATGCCGCGATTGCTGCGCTGAAAGTTCCGGCGGCCGAGAATCTGCCGCTAGTCGCCAAGGGCACCAAGAACGGCTCGGCGATTACGTGGAAGTCCTCGGACGAGAAGCTCATTACGTCCACTAACGAGAAGTACGAAAACAGGACCACTGGTGCCGATGACCCGTATCGTGGTGCTGGCATCATCAATCGTCCGGCCTACGGCGACGGTGATTCCAAGCCGGTTACGCTGACCGCCACCGCTTCCTACAACGGCGGTGAGAAGGTCACCAAGACCATCGAGGTCACTGTCAAGGAGAAGACCCGCATCGCGCCTGACACCGGCTATGCGGCCGTCACTTTTGAGAGCGACAGCAACGGTGGAGAAAAGGCCTGGGTGGCTTCCACTGAGAAGAACGATTTCTTCACGTTTAAGACTCGCAACAATGGCCAGGCGGTACTTACCAATGATGCAGACACGGGTGGCTTGCGTGACATGTTCGTGCTGCGTTCCCACGAAGGCGACAAGTACTACCTGATTGCCACTGATCTCAAGGTCTCGTCAATGGGCTGGAGCCAGAACCAGGTTAACGGTTCTCGGAAAGTTGAGGTCTACGAGTCCACCGATATGATGAACTGGACCCGTACCAACGGCGACGGCAACGGCGGCATCACCATCAACACGCCGAACGCCGGTATGACCTGGGCGCCGGAAGCTTACTGGGATGATGACCTGAACGCTTACGTGGTGTTCTTCTCTTCCCGCATGTTCACTGATGACACCCGTACCACTCCGGTCAAGAACGACAAAACCGGCAATAGCTCCTATGCTCAGGTGCGTTACGCCATCACCCGCGACTTCGTGAACTTCACCGAGCCGCAGATGTGGCAGGACACCGGCTACTCGCGCATTGATTCCACCGTGCGTAAGATCGGTGGCTACTACTACCGATTCACCAAGAATGAGCAGGGCGGTGCCGCTGGCGATTACATCACCACTGGTAAGAGCATCTTCCTTGAGCGTTCCAAGGTGCTGACTGCACCGACCACCGAGGCATCTCCGGGTCAGGACCCGAACACCGGTTGGCAGCTGCTCGAGCAGGCGTTGCTGCCGTTCGAAGGACCAGAGACCATCAAGCTCAACAAGGATGACGAACTCAACACGAAGGACGACGACGGCTACATTCTGCTGTCCGACAACTTCGCCTACCGTGCATTTATGACCACGGGTGCCGAGCTTTCCAAGACCACGTGGGACAACCCGATGACCAAGCGTTACCCGGACTTCAACAACGAAAAGAAGCCGGTCAAAGCCGAGCCGGGCGCTCAGGGCTACATCACTCAGGGTGCTAACGGCGGTCTGCCGGACAAGGTGCGTCACGGTGCGTTCGTGAACGTGCCTGAGTCTGTGCTCAAGGTGACGAAGTCCTGGACCGCTGCCAACCCGACGCACATCGAGGCTGTTGACTCCACCACCAAGGCCGTGTACAACGCCGGCACCCGCGAGCTCACCGCCACGGTGACCGCCGCCGATAAGGGCACGCTCGCCGGTTCGGTGAAGTTCTCTGCTGGCGACTGGTCCAAGACCGTGAAGCTCGACGCCGAAGGCAAGGCCACTGTGACCCTCCCGGCCAGCGTCTCTGGCACTGTTGCGGTTGCTTACGACGGCTACACCGATGGTTTGGTCAATCCATCCGATACTACGGTTGACGGCATTGAACAGGGCAAGGTCGATTTGGCTGAGCTCAACAAGCAGATCGCCGCTGCCGAAGCGCTCAAGGAATCCGATTACACGGCTGATTCCTGGGCCAAGCTTGCCGCCGCGCTGAAGACTGCCAAGGCCGCGCTCGCCGCTGAGAATCAGGGCGAGGTCGATACCGCCGCAGCCGACCTTAAGACCGCAATCGAAGCCCTGCAGAAGGCTCCGACCAATCCGGGCGAAGGTGACGGAGATAAGGGCGACGGCAATAAGCCGACTACCCCGACCACCGGCGACAAGACCAACGTCAACAAGCCCGGCAGCGCGCTGAGCAATACCGGTACGGCCGTGCTCGGCCTGGGTGGTGCCGTGGTAGCACTCGCCATCGCCGGCATCTCCCTAACCCTCTGGCGCAAGCGTCGCGCCTGAGCTGCTACGGCAACCAAGCCCCCCCTCTGACGAGGGGGGGCTGTCAGCCGAAGGCTGACTGGGGGAGAGACCGCGGCGAAGCCACCGAAAGAACGGCATGGCCTTCGGCCGATTCTGTATCCCGCGGCTGCCGCCGCAGGTCTCTCCCCCGACTGCCTAACGGCGGCCACCTCGAACGCAATTAAGGACCAGCTTTCAGCTGGCTTCATATTTGCTCACTGTCGTTCGCCTTCGCCTAAAAACGACTCTGGCGTTTTCTTCACGGCTCAGCTCATCAGAGGGCGGCCACAAAACTTCGCTCCATAACTGAAGGCGCAACCACAATCAACCCTATCAATGAGGAGAAACATGGGAAAGCTGATGCGAAAGGCAACCGGACTCACGGTCGGCGTGGCAACACTGCTCGCTGGTCTGGTGCTGCCGATGACGGCCAGTGCCGAGAGCGCATCGCCAATCGATGCCAGTCCGATCATCCACTATTCATTCGATAACGCACTGACGTCCAAGACCATCGCCAACGAGGGCAGCGCGGCCAACAGCGATGCCACCCTATCCGGCGACGCCACGGTGGCCAATGGCCAGATCAGCCTGACCGGCTCGCAAACCATTAGCGTGCCGACCACGGCCATCGCCGGTAAGAAGGACGTTACCGTCTCCATCTGGCTCAAGAACAATTACGGCAACGGCAATACCGCCGCCGCGTACATCGGCGCGGCCAAGACCGGCAATTATCCGGCCAACGGCTACTGGCTGCTCAACCCGGCCAACCCGAGTGGCTACGCGAAATCCGTAATGACCAATGCCACTGCGGCCGACCCGAATAACAGCCCGTGGGGCACCGAAGTCGGCCCTGGATCGACGAACGCCGCCACCACCGGCACCAAGGCCACCAGCGATTTGGCTCTGTACACCACCGTCATCAGCGGCACCAACAGCACCATGAGCTTCTACCTCAACGGCAAGCAGGTTGGAGACGTCACCTACACCATTCCGGCCGGTGGCCTGACCAATTACGGCGACCTCGTCGCCTACATTGGCAAGTCCTCCTACGCTGACCCGAACTCCAAGCTCGACGTGGACGATTACGCCGTATACGACACTGCCATCAGCGCCGCAGACGTGACCAAGCTGTATGACGCTCAGGTGCTCGACAAGGCCGAGGCCGCTGTCAAGGCCGCTGTGCCCGCATCCGCTACCGAGGACTTCGCGCTGCCGACCAGCGCCGCTGGCGTGAGCATCGCGTGGAAGTCGGACAACGCAGCTATCGCCGTTGACAACGCTACCGGCAAGGCCACAGTCACTCGTCCGGCCGCAACCGCAGCTGATGCCGAGGTGACCCTCACCGCCACGTTTGGCAACAACGCCAAAACCGCCGCCTACACGGTCCTCGTGCCGAAGCAGCTCTCCGATGCCGAGCAAGCCAAGGCCGACCTTGACGCCGTCACCATCGAGGACTCCGACGACATCCGTAGCAACTTCTCCGTGCCCACCAAGGGCAACAATGGTTCGACCATCTCGTGGGAAGTGACCGGTGGCAAGGATATCGCCACACTAGGCGAAGGCGTGAACGACAAATCTCGAACGGTCACTGTTAAGCGCCCTGCCGCCGGTAGCGATGCCGCCACTGTGACGCTCAAAGCCACTGCCAAGTACGATACCGCCACCGAAACGAAGACCTTCACCGTCACCATTCAGCCGATGCCTGCCGCCGAAGAGAAGGACGAGGCCTACGTGTGGGCGTTCTTCACCGGCGAGGGCGTGGGCGGCGAGAAAATCAGCCTCGCGGCTTCCAAGGGCAACGATGCGCTCGACTGGAACACGCTGAACAATGGCACTCCGCTGCTCACTTCCGAGTTTGGCGAGAAGGGTTTGCGCGATCCGTTCATCATGAAGTCCAAGGACGGCGACAAGTTCTACATGCTCGCCACCGATCTGAAGATTGACGGTCGTGCCCCCCTCAACGGGCTGAATGGCTTTGCTGGTGCACAGGCTAACGGTTCCAAGTACATTGAGATCTGGAAGTCCGACGATCTGGTCAACTGGTCCAAGCAAAGCCACGTCAAGGTGAGCTCTGATTACGCAGGCAACACTTGGGCGCCTGAGGCCTACTACGACGAGGAAATCGGCAAGTACGTGGTCTATTGGGCCTCGAACCTGTACGACAACACCGACGAGAACAGCCGCAAGCAGCTGACCTACAACCGCATGGTGTACGTCACCACCGATGACTTCGTCAACTTCTCCGACCCGACAGTGTGGATTGACGTTGATCGCCGAGGTGGTGCAGGCAGTGGATCCATCGATGTGACCGTGCAAAAGGTAGGGGATACCTACTACCGCATCTACAAAGATGAAAACACGATGTCTTTGCGTCAGGAGAAGTCCACAGATTTGACTGCCGCAATTGGTGGTGCCGGCGTGAAGAACTACGCCGATGCGCTTAAGGGTAGTGCATGGAGCGAAGTTGCCACGAACATCGGTAAAGGCCAGGCTAACGGTTACGGTAAAACCTTCACTTCCGGCGAAGGTCCATCGCTATTCAAGGCCAACGATGGCGATGTGAACGGCTACCAGTACTACCTGTTCGCCGATCAGCCGAGCTATCATCAAGGTCCAAACCACTATGTGCCGATGGCGACTGAGGATATCGCCAGCGGTCAGTGGACCGTTATCGGCAATAAGATGCCTGAGGCGAACTTCCCGACCAATTCCGATGGCGGCAAGCCGCGCCACGGCACTGTGCTGCCCGTGACCCGCGCCCAGTATCAGAAGGTGCTGGAGGCGTACGCTCCGGCTGCGGCTGTGAAGTCCGTTGACGCGCTGTCTGCCGAGACGACGGTTGGTGTGGCGCCGACGCTGCCGGAAACCGCGCATCTGACTCATGCGGACGGTTCCGTTTCTGACGTTGCAGTTGAGTGGGATGCCATTGACGCAGCTTCCTATGCCAAGACCGGCACTTTCACCGTCAAGGGCGTCGCCCAGGACGATTCCCGTATGCCGGTCGAGGCGACCGTCACCGTGACTGGCACTGACATCTCCGGGGCGGTCGTCACGGCCGAACCCAACGAGTTCACCGCAGACGGTGCTGCCAAGGAGCCGGCCGTGACCGTTACGCTCGATGGCGCGACGCTCAAGGAAGGCGCCGACTACACGGTGGCCTACACGAACAACATCGAACCCGGCACCGCCACAGTGACCGTAACCGGCGCTGGCAAGTACTCCGGTACTGCTTCGGCAACGTTCACCATCAAGGCCGGCGAGCCCGGCTCCACGCTGGACAAGTCCAAGTTGCAGGCGCTTGTCGATAAGGTGAAGGGCTATAACAAGGCTGATTACCAGTCTGGTTGGGATGCTTTCGCCGCCGCGCTCGCCGACGCGAAGCAGGTGTTGCAGAGCTCCACCGACCAGCAGGAAGTGGACAAGGCGCTGTCGCGGCTCCAGTCCGCCGCCGACAAGCTGGTCAAGAAGTCCGGCGACTCCGGCAAGACCGACGGCAAGGACGACGGTGCCCAAAAGCCCGCCTCCAAGCCGAGCGACAAGATCAGTGACACCGGTTCCGCCGTCCTCGGCGTAAGCCTCACCGCCGCGGCGCTGCTTGTCGCCGCTGCCGGAGCCTACGCCCTGCGCAAGCGCCAGTCCTGATTGGCGTCGCACTCGGCTCCCCTGGGTGAGGGGAGCCGAGTGCCGAAGACGGATGATTGGGGCCCTCGCTCCACAAAGAGTGAACGCTCATATTAAACTTGCAAGTACTTATAACCAAAAATGCGGCTTCGCGTTGCCCCGGTCCCTCAAAACGGTGTCGTTTGAGGGGGCGGGGCGTTGCGCGGATGCATGAGAACACAGTTCGCGCTGGCAAACGAAGCAGCTTCGTCGGTGCGAAAAAGGCGCGAAACTAGGCCGATAAAGGAGCGGCCGACCGTCGCACGATAACAATTTGATAACAAAATCGATGTTTGTTTCCTGTTCAGGAAGCTGAACACCGTTGATCAATAACTTCGATCCATAACTCAACGCAAAAACCAAAACCCACAATCAGAGGAGACACATGGGTAAGTGGAAGAAAGCGGTGGCAGCTCTTGCAGCTGTCCCGATGCTGATGGCGTTGGCGCCAGCAGCAAATGCGGTTGAATCGGATCCCAGCGATTCATCGGCCGCGCAGCGGGCGCTGGCAGCAGCCCTGAAATCAAATGCCAAGGCAGCGGCAGACAGCGATCTGCTCGCCAGTCTTGATTTCGACAACGTCGCTGCAGGCGCTACTGGCACTATTGTCGATGACACCACCGGCACCAAGGCGACCATCAACGGTGCTGCCGCAGTGGCTACCAGCAAGGACGGCACTGCTGCAGTTCAGCTCGGTTCTGGATTCTGGCTGAATGTGACTAAGTCGGACGATTCTGCCGTGCTCAAGGGCCTGGATGCGGTCACGATTTCGTACGATTCCAAGTCCGCCAGCACCAATCAGGGCTGGTCGGTATTTGCGGCACCGAATACGAATGCGCAGACCTATCAGCAAGAGCATTACCTCGGCGTGATGGATCGCACCACTTCGGTGAACGTTGAGCGTTACAACAACGCTGGTAAGCGCGACACCACCGGCAATGTGAGCAAGGATGGTCTCGCCAGCCAGTGGCGTCACGTCGATTTGGTCATCGACGAGGCCGCTTCCACGCTGTACATTGACGGTGAGCAGGCCGCAACCGTAGCCCCAGCTGATGGCGCGAGCTTCGCTCAGCTCACCGATATTCTCGGCGCAGACGGCGGCGTGCTGCAGATCGGCAAGGCCAACTGGGTGAATGGCGAATACTATACCGGCGCACTTGACAACCTCAAGATTTACGGCTCTGCGCATACTGCTGACCAAATCAAGGAAGCCTACGATTCCACGAAGTCCGATGCCGCCAAGGCCGACGCTAATGCGCTGACCATTAACAACGGCAGCACTGATGTGTATTCCAACATCACACTTCCGGCCAAGGGCTCGGTTAACGGTTCCGCGATTACGTGGAAATCCAGCAACGCAAAGGTCATTACCGATGCGGCAGATGGTGACATCGCAGCTGGTGTCGTTGCTCGTCAGAAAACCGACACCAAGGTGACGCTCACTGCCACCATTACCGATGCTGACGGCAACACGGAAACCAAGGAATTCGAGCTGACCGTCAAGGCCGCCGTCGAACAGCCGAAGACCACGGACTATCTGTTTGCGCACTTCACCGGCACCGAAGGTAGCGCTACCGACGAGCAGATGTACTTCGCCACCAGCAAGGATGGCCTGAGCTGGCATGACACCCGCGAGTCCGGCGATCCGGTACTCAGCTGGAACAACAGCCAGACCGGCAACTCTCGTGGTAAGGACAACGGCGTGCGCGACCCGTATCTGGTCCGCTCTCCGGAAGGCGACACCGTCTACCTCATCGCTACCGAGCTGAGCATCCATAACCGTGGCGGTTGGGGCGCGGCCACCGCTACCACCAATGGCAGCACCAACCTAATCGTGTGGGAGTCGCATGACTTCGTCAACTGGAGCGAACCGCGCGCCGTTGACGTTGCCTCTCAGATTCCGGGAGCCGGCATGGCTTGGGCTCCGGAAGCCTACTGGGATGATGTGAACAAGCAGTACATGGTGTACTGGGCCACTGCTTCCGACGCGGACAACAAGTCCGGCGATCGCACCAATATGTACTACTCCACCACGCGTGATTTCGTGAACTTCACGACGCCTGTCAAGTGGATCGACCGAGTCAAGTCCGTTATCGATACCACGATGATTAAGGCCGATGACGGCTATTACTATCGTGTGTCCGGTGACACGTACCTCGGTGTTGAGCGTAGCAAGGATCCGTATGCCACAACGCTCACCACTGGTGACACAATTGCGAATGGTTACTACAACACTGACAGTGATCCGAACCAGTGGACGCTTGTCGGTACATTCGGTGACCTGACTGGTACCGGTCTGACCGGTGCGCAGCTGGAAGGCCCGGAGCTGTTCTTCTACAATGAAGATGACGTGCAGACCAGTGATGCGGGCAAGAAGATGCTCTACGGTCTGATGTGGGACCAGTACTCAGCCGGTAAGGGTTACACCCCATACCGTTCTGCCGATTTAGGCAGCACTGATAAGGCTGATTGGGGCTTTGCCTCTGATGTGAACTTCGGTTCGCTCAAGAAGCGTCACGGCACCATCCTGCCTGTCACTGAAACCGAGTACAACGCAATCCTGAAGGCATTCGATAAGAACAAGGACACCGAGCCAGTCACACCCGATGAAGACGGCTCCGGTCCGATTGCCGAGTATGACTTCGAAGACAGCAAGGGTACCGACACCACTGAGAACAGCAACGACTTGACCTTCAACGGCAACGCCAAGGTCTCCGAGGATGCCGAAAAGGGCAAGGTGCTTAAGCTCGACGGCTCTGACGGCACCTACGCCGAGTTCCCGAAGGGCCTGTTCGATGGCCGTAACAAGCTGACTGTGCAGATGGATGTCAAGTCGGAGATCAATAAAAACCAGTTCACGTTCGCTTTCGGCCAGAACTCCACCAAGTACTACTTCCTGAAGTACAACAACTCCGGCGAGCTCGCCAGCCGCATCACCACCAACTCGTATGGTGCGGAGGACGCGGCTAACGCTACGTTGTCTGGCAACGGCGCATGGCATCGTGTCACGGTCACGTTGGACGACAACGTGATGACCGTGTACTCTGACGGTGCGCAGGTGGCTCAGAACAAGGCGACCAAGAACAAGGTCACCGATTTGGGTAACGATCTGCTGGCCTACTTGGGCAAGTCCTTCTACAACGACCCATACTTCAAGGGTTCGTTCGACAATGTGAACGTGTGGAACCGCGCGCTCACTGCTCAGGAGGTCGAGAAGACCAGCCCGATTGCTCTGCAGGGTATTTCTGTGGGCACTGTGCCGTCTGACCCGAACTCGCTGCGTGGCACTGACGACCACTCTCAGGTGCGTTCCACCCTCGACTGGTCCGCGAAGACCGTCACCACCGTGCTCAACCGCCGTGGCGACGCGGCCAAGGTGCCCGTCAAGGTGACCGTCAACCGTGGCGGCGACTCCATCAAGCTCACCCTTGATGGTCAGGCGTTCACCAATGGTGGTACGGCCGACCTGACTAAGGACCGTACTTTGGTTGTCGATTTGGGTGACGGTAATACGGAAACCTGGACGCTGAAGAAGGTCACCGTGGGCAACAACCCGGTGCTGCCCGGCCAGTACGCCGACCCGGACATCGACTACTTCGACGGCAAGTTCTGGATTTACCCGACCACCGACGGCTTCTCCGGCTGGAGCGGCAATTACTTCCATGCGTTCAGCTCCACCGACTTGGTGAACTGGACCGACGAGGGCGTGATCCTCGATGTCAACAAGGACCACCAGCCGACCACCGATGGCGATGAGAACACCGCCATCTCCCCGTGGTCCGTGGGCTCCGCGTGGGCGCCGACCATCGAGAAGAAGAACGGCAAGTACTACTTCTACTACTGCGCGAAGTTGCCGAACGGTACATCCGCCATCGGCGTCGCCGTGGCCGACAACCCGGCCGGCCCGTACAAGGCCGCCGACCAACCGCTGGTCACTCGCACGATGGAAGGCGTCACCGTTGGACAGGCCATCGACCCGTCCATCTTCACCGACCCGAACACCGGCAAGTCGTACATCCTGTACGGCAACGGTTCGCCCGCCATCGCCGAACTCAACGACGACATGGTGAGCATCAAGGCCGGTACGGTGAAGAAGCTCAACGGTCTGAACGGCTTCCGCGAGTCCGTGGTCGTCGCCTACCGCGACGGCAAGTACCACTGGACCTGGTCGTGCGACGACGCCAACTCCCCGAACTACCATGTGAGGTACGGCGTCTCCGATTCCATCGACGGCACCATCACCTACAAGGGTGTGCTGCTGCAGAAGGATTCCTCCAAGAACCTGCAAGGTACCGCGCACCAGTCCGACGTGCATGTGACCGACGCGGACGGCAACGACCGTTGGCTCATGGCCTACCATCGCCACTACACGCCGCTCGGCGTGTTCACCTCCGGCCTCGGCTACCACCGTGAAACCGCCATCGACGAGATCACCTTCGACGCGGACGGCCTGATGCAGACCATTCACCCGACCGACGAAGGCGTGTCCATTGAGATGGCCGATACGACGGCGCTTGATGGCGCGATTGAAGCGGCCGACAAGCTCGGCACCGATGGCTCTGCTTACACCGAGGCCAGCTGGAAGGCATTCGAGGATGCGCTCGCCGCAGCCAAGACGGCCAAGCAGACCTTCCTTGACTCCGGCCTGTCTCAGGCTGATGTCGATGCCGCCGCCAAGGCCCTGACCGACGCGCAGAATGCGTTGGAGGAGAGCCAGCCCGAGCCGGAGCACCCGGCCGCAGGCACGATCCTCTCCATCGCCGTGACCGCGCAGCCCGCCAAGGCCGAGTACAAGGTTGGTGAAGCGCTCGACGTTGCCGGTCTGGTCGTCACCGCGACCGTGGCCGATGGCAACGGCGGCTCCACCACCCGTGAGCTCGCCGCCGATGAGTACGAGCTGCTCGGCTTCGACTCCTCGAAGGCTTCCGACAAGGTGACCGTGACCGTGCAGTCTGTGGCCGATTCGACCAAGACTGCCACGTTCACCGTGAAGGTCGTTGCCGACGAGACGCCGACTCCGGATCCCGATCTGGCCACTGAGGAAGAGCTCAAGCAGCTCGAAGACGCCATTGCCAAGGCCGAAGCCGAGAAGCTGAACCAGGACGATTACACCGCCGATTCGTGGAAGGCCTACGCCAATGCGCTGGCCCAAGCGAAGAAGGTGCTCGCCAAGGAGAACGCCACCTCCACCGAGGTCCAGGATGCGATTCGTCACCTGACCGAGGCCCGCAAGGCCCTCGTGAAGGTCTCCGCTGATGGCAAGAAGCCGGGTGCCGTCATCTCCGACACTGGTGTCGCCGTCTTCGGCGTGGCTGGTGCCGTGGTGGTCCTCGCCGCCGCCGGTATTGCCCTGACCATCTGGCGCAAGCGCCGTATCTGACCCCTCATTTGCAAAAAACTCTCACTGACGTTGAGTCAGTGAGAGTTTTTTGCAATAGGGGGGGCTTATCTCTTCGCCTGAGTGATCTGGTAGGCGGCGAAGAGAATGGCGAGCCAGATCACGCCGGCGATAACGGCGACGCGGTAGCTGGCGGAGAAGCACATGAGCACCACCACCAGTGCCAAGAACGCCAACACCACCCACGGGGTCACCTTAGCGAACGGCAGCTTGAAGTGAATCGCGTCGAGCGCTTCCTTGCCGGACTTGCCGGCCAGTTCGGAATCCTCGGGAGCGCCGCCCGCGGCGACCACCTTACGGAACTTCATTTCGGTGAACATGATCATCGTCCAGTTGATGATGCCGGCGATGGTGGCAATCGACATCAGATAGTTGAACGCGAACTCAGGCCACACGAACACCACGACCACGGCGATGGCGGTGATCACGGCGGACGTCAGCACGCCGGCCACCGGCACGCCCTTGGCGTTGAGCTTGCCCAGATACGCGGGTGCATTGCCTTGTTTGGCCAGCGAATACAGCATGCGGGAGTTGGCGTACAGGCCGGAGTTGTAGACGCTCATCACAGCGGTCAGGCACACGAAGTTGAGGATGCCGGCGGCCGCGTGGATGCCCACGGAATCGAAGATTTGCACGAACGGGCTGGGAACATCGTCTCCGCCGATGGTGTTCCACGGTATGACGGCCATGATTACGCCGAGCGCGCCAATGTAGAACACGAGAATTCGCCAGATAATGTCATTGGTGGCGCGGGGAATCGTACGACGAGGGTCCTCGGTTTCGCCGGCGGTGATGCCGATGAGCTCGGTGCCGCCGAAGCTGAACATCACCACGACAAGCGCCATCAACAGGCCGGTCCAGGTGCCGTCCTTAGTCTGCTCCATGAGACCGTTCGGGAAGAAGCCCCCTTCCAAGGTGAACCAGTTGGCAAAGCTCGCTTTGATGCCGGATGCGGTGGGCAGAGCGAAGATGATGACGGCCAGGCCGCCGACGATCATGGCGATCACGGCCACAATCTTGATAATGGCGAACCAGAACTCGAACTCACCGAACTTGGAGACGCCCAGCAGGTTGGCGGCGCAGATAATCACCAAGAACACGGCCGCCGACACCCATGTCGGAATCGCCGGGAACCAGTAGTTTACGAATTTGCCCACCACGGACAGCTCAACCATCGAGACGAGGATGTAATTGAACCAGTAGTTCCAACCGGAGATGAAGCCGGCGCGCTTGGACCAGTAGCGAGTGGCGTAGTAGCTGAACGCGCCCGCCTTCGGATCCTCAACGGACATTTCGCTCAGCGCGCGCACGATCATGAAGATTGCGAAGCCGCCAACCAAGTAGGCGAGCAGAATCGAGGGGCCGGCCAGCGCGATGGATTCGCTGGAACCATAGAACAGGCCGGTTCCGATGGCGCCGCCCAGTGCAATCAGCTGGATATGACGGTTCTTCAGTGACTTGCGCAGCGTGGCCGGCACCGGCACGTCGTCGGTTTCGCGCGGCTTCTTAGGCGCATCAGCAGTACTCATTGTGCCCTTCTCTCACATTTCTTGGGTTTTGGCGCACGCGGGGCTTGCCGCGATGCGCAACGTTCGTTATTCTATGCCGCCGTATCGTCTCAGAAATGGTCAATCGTCTATTTGTGCGCTATCGCAAGCGCGGGCGTGGGCGCGGCCGGTGAGCAGGCGAAGCTATAGCGAGCGATGCTTATGAAACCGCACGCTTCACTGAGTTCACTGAATTCACCGTGTTCACTGCGTGGCAGGCATACACATGGTGAAGATGGTGTGGGACACCGATTCGGGAGAGGCCGCGAGATCGGTGGCGAGCCAATATTGCAAAAGCCCAATGCTGCCGGACACGGCGAATCGCATACGCATCTGCGCCTCGGCTGGGTAACCCGCCGAAGATTGCAACTGTTCGCCTACGCCGCGCTGGCTGTAAATCAATCCCAGCAGCTGCTGCTGGAAGCCGATATCCGCTTTCGGGCTCATCAATACCTGCAGATGCTTGCGATTGTCGGCAATGTACTGGCAGATGCGCTCAATAACATGCTCGATGCCGGCAGAATCTGGCTGGGCGAGTAGCTGTTCGAGTGCGGTGGTGACCCAGGCCATGGTTTCGTCTTCAATGTCGTGCAGCAGTTCCTCGATGCTCGCATAATGCGCGTAAAACGTGGAACGATTCACATCGGCCCGCTCGCACAACGCTTTAACGGTGATGGAGCCGAGCGGCTGATTGCGCAGCAACTCGATAAGCGCGTCCTGCATGGCACGTCTCGTGTAGCGGGTGCGGCGGCTTTCCGTCAATTCTTTGGCCATGGCCTTCTCCCCAAATTCCGACAACCCACAATCCAACTGTTGGTTGCAGAACCGACACAGTGTTGTTTTACTTGAGTATAGCAGGAAGTTTTGGCGGGGCCTATGGGGCTAGGTGGCTGCCACGAGCGCGTTGGAGGTGTGCGATGGCGTATATCGAATTCGACCATGTGGTCAAGGAATATCCTTCTGGTAGCAGTGTGATTCGCGCGCTCGACGAGGCCAGCTTTACCGCCGAACAAGGCGAATTAAGCGTGATTCTGGGACAGTCCGGTGCCGGCAAAACCACGGCATTGAACATTCTGGGCGGCATGGATGCCGCCACAACCGGCCGCGTAGTGGTCGGCGGGCGCGATATTACGGGCCTGCGGAAAAAGGGACTGGTGACCTACCGGCGCAACGACATCGGCTTCGTTTTCCAGTTCTACAATCTTGTGCCGAACCTTACCGCGCTGGAGAACGTGGAGCTTGCCTCACAGATTTGCCCCGACCATTTCGACCCGGTGGAAACCTTGTACAAGGTCGGGTTGGGGGAGCGCATGGGGAACTTCCCAGCGCAACTGTCCGGCGGCGAACAACAGCGTGTATCCATCGCCCGCGCGATTGCCAAAAAGCCGAAGCTGCTGTTGTGCGATGAGCCGACCGGTGCGCTCGATTACGAGACCGGCAAGGAAGTGCTGCAGTTGCTGCAGGATATTTGCCAAACACAAGGCATGACCGTAATGATCATCACGCATAATTCCGCGCTTGCACCGATGGCTCACAAAGTGATTCGCTTCCGCTCCGGCAAGGTGACCAGCGAGGAGGTCAACGCAACGCCGCGGCCCATCGCCGATATCGAATGGTAGGTGATTGGCGATGCTCACTGCAAGACACTCTGTGAAACGCCCCGTGAAACAAGCGAGGCGATTCGTGAAACAACCTGTGAAACATTCTGTGAAACGGCGGAACCTCGACGATAGCGGCGGTCGAGGAGCGGGCGTTTCTGCGGTATTTGCCAAAGATACGTTGCGTTGCTGGCTGCGCAGCTGGAAGAGGTTCGTCTCGATCGCCGTCATTACGCTGCTTGGCGTGGCCGTGCTGACCGGCATCTACGCCGGATGCCGCGATGCTTTTCTGGCGGCCGGTCGTTTTTACGATCAGCAGGGACTGCATGACCTGCAGGTGCTATCCACATACGGCCTGACCGGTGATGATGCAGCGGCACTGCGCCGAATCGACGGTGTGCAAACCGTGCAGCCCGAACGTTCTCAGACGGTGACCACGTTGGTGGACGGCACCAAGAAAACCGTGACCATGCAGGAAATCGGTACCGAAGGGCTTGATCAGCCGTACCTGCAACAAGGCAAACTGCCGAACAAGGCCGGCGAAGTGGCGGTTACGCAGCAATTCCTGAACGATAGCGGACTCAAGATTGGCGGCACCATTACTGTGACGCCACAAGACACCTCTTCATCCGTCATATCGGTAGCGGCCACGGAGACTGACGATTCCAATAATGCCGATACGGTAGGTGTCGCCGCCAATGCCTCGGCATCCGATGCGAAGTCCGACGCCAATACGGACGCCGACGCCGAGCAATCCCCGCAGTTCCCCACGAAACTCACCATCACCGGCGTCGTACTCGACCCGCGCGACCTCAACAATCCAGACGGCTATTCGGGCATGACCTCCTTCCGGTCCACCTCATCCGAGGACTATACGTTCTTTGCATCCAGCGACGGCGTGACCGGCAATATATACACTGCGATATCGGTTGCCGTCACTGGTGCGTCCGATTTTGACACGTTTTCCGATGCCTACGATGAAGCCATCAAAACCGTGGCCGACCGTATCGAACATCAGATACAGGCCACACGCCAGAAAGCCCGTCGTCAACAGATCGTCTCCAGCGCGCAGCGCAAACTGGATGATGCCAAAGACGAGGCCAACGAGCAGCTGGACGAAGCCCAGAAGCAGATCGACGACAACTGGGCCGAGCTGGAAGCCAACAAAACGACATTGCAAGATAGCCGTACCGAATTGGAGAACAACAGGACAACCATTACCGATGGCGAACGGCAGCTCGCCGATGGACGTGCGCAGATTGCATCGGCCCGTCAACAGATCGCGCAAGGTCGCCAGCAGATAGCCGAAGCGCGCACCCAGCTCGAATCGGGCAAAGCGCAGCTCACCTCGGCTCGCAAACAGCTCGATGCGGCGCAAACGGAACTGACCGCCAATCGCACGAAAATCGAACAGGGCATTACCCAAATCGACCAAGGCGTGGCACAAATTGATCAGATGCTGTCCATGATTCAACAGGCCGACAATCTACTGGCGCAACTTGACCCGAATATCGACTTCAACTCACCCACATGGCAGGCCATCAAGCAACTGCTCGCGCGCCTTGGCATTACCCTGCCTGAAGTGCCGTCAATCAGTGAGCTGCGGCAACAGCTGGCCGCCAAGCAAACGGAACTGCAAACGCAGCGAGACAGTCTGACCCAGCAGAAAGCCGATTTGCAGCGCACATTAAACGAAACCATTGCCCCCGCACAATCCACCTTGGACCAGCAGAACGCGCAACTGACCGCCAAGGAACAGGAAGCGGCTGCAGGAGAGGCACAGCTCAATACCAAATCCGCGGAACTCGAAGCGAATGCCGCAACCCTCGAAACCCAGTCGGCGCAACTTGAAGCGCAGGCCGCCCAACTGGCCAGCGGCAAGCAGCAGCTCGAAGAAGGCGAGCGGCAGCTGGAAGAAGGCGAACAACAGCTCGCGGACGGCAAGGCGAAACTGGATGATGCGCAGTCTGAACTCGATGCGAAGCGAAGCGAAGCGGAAAGCGAATTCGCCAAGCAGCAACGGCGCATCGACGATGTGGCCAACGCACGTTGGTATGTGCAGACACGCGCTTCGATCGACGGATTCAGCTCGCTCAAATCAGACGTCAGTTCCATCGAATCCATCGGCCGCGCATTCCCGATTGTGTTCCTGCTGGTCGCCGTGCTCATGAGCCTGACCACCATGACCCGCATGGTCGAGGAAGACCGCGGACTTATCGGCACCTACCTTGGACTCGGCTATGGCGGACTCGCCGTGTCCAGCCGGTATCTGCTGTTCGCGTTGCTCGCCTGCTTGGTCGGCGGCGGCATCGGTCTGCTGGTCGGATTCCTCGGCATCCCGGCATTCCTGATGGTGGTGATTGAGGGACTGTATATATTGCCCGGTGTGCGACTTGAATACGACTGGCTGTACGGCTCGGCCGGCATCGTGCTGTTCGTGGTCGGTGTGGGCGTGGTCACCGCGCTCGCCTGCCGCGAGGAGATACGGCACACGCCCGCCGCGCTGATGCGCCCGAAGGCGCCGAAGGCGGGCGCTCGCATATTGTTGGAGCGGATTCGCCCGGTATGGAGCCGGCTGAACTTCCTCGGCAAAGTCACTGCGCGCAATATCTTCCGATTCAAGTCGCGTTTGATTATGACCGTGGGCGGCGTGGCTGGTTGCACAGCGCTGATTATCTGCGGATTTGCGATTAACGACACCGTCGACACGACTGGCGTCAAGCAATATGAGCAGATCTACCAGTATGACTTGATGGTGGTGGCCAATGACGATGACGCCGCCGCGATGCGCAAGCAGGTAGCACAAGATGGCCGGGCCACCGAAACGCTGAATCTGCGCGTGGATAGCGGCGAGATGAGCAATGCGGCGCAGGAAAGCGAAACCGTGCAGCTGATGACGGTGCCCAACAATTCGTTGAACAAACTGAACGACATGGTCACGCTGGAAGAGGCCGGTGACGATGGGTGGTTCGAGCTGCCCAATATCTTCGGCAAAGCGGGTGGCGGCACTGTAGCGCTGGACGATAGTGGTGTGATTGTGGCGAAGTCCGCAGCCAATTCGTTGGATATTCATGCGGGCGACACCGTCACGTTGAGCAATGGCGGCAGCGGGCGGGCCAAGGTGAAGGTTGCGGCGGTGACGCGCAACCTCATCGGCTCTGATGTGTACATCAGTGAGCGACTGTACGACCAGAAGTTTGCGGCCGACGGTGTGACGTCTTCGGCTTCGGGAGATGGCACTGCCTCGACCTTGACGTGGAACGCGATGCTCGCCAAGCTGAAAGGTTCCGAGACCGAACAGGCCGAATATGCGGATCGGTTGGGCGAGGAATCGTCGGTGCTCAAGGCCGTGAGCTGTGCGCATCTGGCCGCCACGTTTAAGTTCGATTTGATGGGTGCCGTGGTGGCGCTGATTGTGGGGCTCGCCGGCGGCCTGGCGCTGGTGGTGCTGTTTACGTTGGCCAATACGAACGTGTCCGAACGCATCCGCGAGATGGCCACACTGAAGGTGCTGGGCTTCTATGACCGCGAGGTGCACAACTACGTGAACCGCGAGATGATGATATTGACCGGTATGGGTGTGGTGGTTGGTCTGCCGCTTGGCAGGTGGATAGGCGGATTACTGACTGCTGCGTTGAATATGCCGTCGCTGTATTTCGAAGTGGAAGTGCACTGGTACAGCTATGCGATTGCCGTGGTGGCGACGCTGGCGTTCGCGCTGCTGGTGCAGCTGTTCACCAACCCAGTGCTCGATCGCGTAGACCCGGTCAGCTCGCTCAAGTCCGTGGAATAGAGGTAGAAGTTCAATTTGGTGTTGATGAATTGAACTTTTTGGCGGAATATTTACAGTATCATCGCATGTATTCTTGAGCTGAGCGGTTTTCGTGACATATTTCGGTGATACAGTTTGAACTTGTTTTGAACGAGTATCGCGTCTGGTGCGTAACAATCGGGCGGCAGAGAAGAGAAATGAAATCAGTATGGCCGATACGAATGTGAATGGTGGTACACAGCAGGCTACGGGCAAACTCAAGTCTGTCGAAAGCCTGGACCAGACCAACGAGATGGAGCGTGGCCTGAGCAATCGCCACGTACAGTTCATCGCCATTGGCGGCACCATCGGCACCGGCCTGTTCCTGGGCTCGGGCAAGTCAATCTCGCTAACCGGCCCCTCGATCATCTTCGTGTACATTCTGGTCGGTGTCATCATGTTCTTCCTGATGCGCGCCATCGGCGAAATGATGTACCGTGACCCCAGCCAGCACACCTTCATCAATTTCATCACCCGTTACCTTGGCAACGGGTGGGGGCATTTCGCCGGCTGGACGTATTGGGCCGCGCTCGTGCTGCTGGGCATGACCGAGATCACGGCCGTCTCCACGTACTTCATCACCTTCTTCGACACGTTCGGCATCGACCTGACCCATTGGAAATGGCTGATCGAGCTGTGTTTCCTGGTGTCGCTGGTCTCCATCAACCTGATTGCCGTCAAGGTGTTCGGCGAGGTGGAATTCTGGTTCTCGATGATCAAGATCACGCTGATTTGCGCGATGATCGCCACCGCCGTGGTCATGATCGTGATCGGCTACCATTACCCGGCCGCGCGGATTCACGGCGTGGACCACGTGAGCCCGGCCGGCCACGCCGGATTCGACAACCTGTTCGCCAACTTCTCGTTCGCGCCGAACGGTTGGATGGCCTTCCTCATGAGCTTCCAGATGGTGTTCTTCGCCTACGAGATGATTGAATTCGTGGGCGTCACCGTCTCCGAGACCAAGAATCCGCGCAAGGTGCTGCCCAAGGCCATCAACGAGATTATCGTGCGCGTGCTCATCTTCTATGTGGGCGCACTGGTGGCCATCATGTGCATCGTGCCGTGGACCTCGTTCAAGCCGAACGAGGACGGCTCCTTTGCCTCCCCGTTCATTATGGTGTTCCAGTACGCCGGGCTGAATTGGGCGTCCGCGCTGGTGTTCTTCGTGGTGATCACCGCCGCATCTTCCGCGCTGAACTCGCTGCTGTACTCGGCTGGCCGCCACCTGTACCAGCTGTCCGAGGTGTCGCCGAACCCGATGCTGAACAAGCTCGGCAAGGTGTCCGATCGCAAGGTGCCGGCCCGCGCCATCCTGGTGTCCGCGGCGCTGATACTGCTGTCGCCGATCGTCAACGCCATCCCCGGTGTGTCCGGAGCGTTCGTGCTGTTCTCGTCCGCCAGCTCCGCGGTGTTCCTGTTCATCTACATCCTGACGCTGCTGGCGCATCGCAGGTACCGCCGTTCCGCTGATTTCATTCCGGACGGGTTCGTCATGCCCGCGTGGAAGGTGCTCAATACGGTGGCAATCGTGTTCTTCGTGTTCATCTACCTGACGTTGTTCCTTGCGGACGATACGCGCAATTCCGCGATTGCCGGCCTGGTGTGGCTTGTGGGCTTCGGTGGATTCTCTATGCTGCGCGAACGCTACCGTAGCCGCGATTTGAAGGCCGCACTGGAACACAAGGAGTGATTGGACGGGCTGATTGGCTGGCGGCTATTGGTTGGGTGGCTGTTGGCTGTTGGCGGCTGACTGGCTAGCGGCCGATAGCCAATGACTGGGCTGATCGTCAGCCAATCGGCTGCCTATAGGTCTCATTGATACATTCGGTCATCCGATTAGTGCATTTGTGCGGACAATTAGTGCATTCGATCATCGGATTAGTACATCAGTGTGCAATTATTAGTACAATTAGCCGCCTAATTAGTACATTAGGACATAAAACAATGTCCTAATGTACTAATTAGATGCTAAAATACGATAAGTGCCATGTCCTAATGTATGAATTATCGCTATGAAGGGCGGAATGCGATGACGCAGGATGAACTTATGCAAGTGCTGCAGGCCGGTGAATCATCTATGGTCGAGTTCAAGCGCTGCAGCGAATTGCCTCATACGGATACTTTTGAGACTGTATGCTCATTCGCCAATCGTTCTGGTGGCAGCATTTATCTTGGCGTTGACGATGACGGTCAAGTGCTCGGCGTCGATTCTAAGCGCGTTAGTGAGATAGAGCGCAACGTTGTCAACGTAGTGTCTAATCGTAAGATGTTCGAACCGGCTCCAATGGTGGAAACGGAACATATCGAGTACGACGAACGGATTATTGTTCGTATTTGGGTAGCTCCGAGTTCTTCGGTTGTGCGGTTCAAGGGCGCAGTGTTTGATCGCATTGCTGATGTGGATACACACATCGAAAGCGATATCCAGATTAGTCAAATGTATATTCGCAAGCAGAACTACTATTCCGAACGGCGAATTTTCCGTTACGTGACTCCGTTTGATTTGCGTCCTGAGCTGATTGCGCGAATGCGGCAGCTGGCGGTCGCTCAGCGAGCTGGGCACCCTTGGGGAACTATGTCTGACGAAGAACTGTTCCGCAGCGCCAAGCTATACGATCGTGATTACACGACCGGCGAAGAGGGCTTTAATCTTGCTGCAGTGCTGCTCTTGGGCAAGGATGAAGTCATTTCCTCGGTTTGCCCAGCGTATATTACTGATGCCGTGGTTCGGCGAGACAATATTGACCGATACGATGACCGACTTATGGTGCGGACCAACTTGTTCGATTCGTACGAGCAACTCCGTGAATTTACTGAGCGGAATCTGCCTGACCGCTTTGTGTTAAAGGGCGATAAGCGAGTGAGCCCGCGTACGATGATCGCCCGTGAATTGGTGGCAAACAGCCTCATGCATCGGGAGTATTCCAGTCCGGTGGTGGCGCGTGTCACCATTGATAATGAATCCATCCGGACGGTTAATGCTTCGCGCTCATTCTTTGAAGGTCGAATGAAGCTGGGCGAGTTCACGCCAATGCCAAAGAATCCGATTATCGCTAATGTGTTTGTGCAGACCGGCATAGCCGAGCAGCTGGGTAGCGGACTGCGGAATCTGATAAGAGCGTCCCGGCAATATACTGAGCGAGAGCCTGAGTTCCGCGATGGTGACATATTCGAGGCGACGATTCCTATTGTTCCTGCGCTGAAGACCGTGGATGGTTCTGGTTTTGCTAGCGTGAGATCTGTAGTTGAGAAAGATGCCGAAGAGGGTGCGAGGCTCATTGGCGGGGAACGTGTGGATGGTAAGAAAGCAGATGCAACCGCATCGGGTGAAATTGATTCGCGGGCAGCGATGCTGTCGGCGATGAATCGACGCTTGACAGAGGTTGACTATGTGACTGTACCTGAACTCGCCAAGATAACAGAGCTCGATAACAGAACAGTCCGCAAATTCCTAAACGGTTTAGTTGCGCAAGGAAAGCTGATTGCTGAAGGCAACACGCGTGGTCGGCGTTATCGGAAGGGATAGCGGGCGCGATATCTCGATGCAGTGGGATTCACTTAAGGGCTACGGCAAATATGATTCGTAGCGATTGGGCCAGCGCAATTCGAATGGCTCATGACTTTGTGCGTCGTTTGTGGTCTCTGAAGTTGTTTGCTGGGTGACGGTTTTGTGATAAAATCGCTCATATCAAAATGTTTGCGTAAACATTTTGGCTGCGCCGAAAGAAGGAGTCGACGTAGGTCATGTATCAGGCAAAGAGGCCGGCTCAGTGAAGCAAAGGCCGATTTTTCCGGTATAAGGCGGACAGCAGGAACACTAAGGAGACCAATGAGGGTACTGAGCAAATCGCTTGCTGCAATGGTTGCGGCGGCAACACTAGTGGGAGGAGGGGCGTTTGCGGTTGCCGGCACTGCGTATGCGGCTGATAACGATGCCATTACCGTGACCCCGAACCCGTGGTATGCCAACAGTTTCGATGGCTGGGGCACCTCGCTGGCTTGGTTCGCCAACGCCACCGGCAGCCTCGGCGAGGAATCGGCCATCACCACCAATCTCGGCGATGACGCTTCCAAGGCTAAGGCTGTGGAATACGGCAAGCAGCTGCGCGAACAGTTCTACCAGTCCATCTTCGGTGATGAAGGACTGGACCTGAACATGGCCCGCTACAACGTGGGCGGCGGCAATGCCTCCGATGTTGCCTACGGCTACCCATTCATGCGCCAAGGCGCTGCCGTGCCTGGCACGTGGAAAGATGACGCCACCGGCTCCGGCACGTATGGCAATGGCGTAACCACCAAGCAGGCCGACAAAGACAAGCTGGCTGCGGCATTCGACCCGACTGACGACAACCAGTATGACTTCTCCAAGTCCGCCGCCCAAGACTGGTGGATTGAGCGCGGTGCCACCGGCGATAACCCCGACATCACCGATGTAGAGGCCTTCGCCAACTCCGCTCCGTGGTTCCTGACCAACAGCGGTTACGCCACTGGTGGATACAACTCCGGTAGCAATAATCTTGCAAACCCTGAGAAATTCGCTCAGTACATGACCAAGAACGTCGAGCACCTCGAAAGCCTTGGCGCAAACGTTGACACGGTCGAGCCGTTCAACGAGTCCGAGACCAGTTACTGGGGCACTCCGGGCGACATGGCTTCGAAGTACACCGATGAGAGCGATGACAACACCAAGCTCATTAACAACTACTGGGATAAGTACTACTCCGACAAAGATAAGTCCGTCACCCCATACTCCAACGCGCTGAAGAAGCCGCAGGAGGGTATGCATGTCAATAACGCCCAGCAGCAGCAGACGATTACCGCACTCGCTGAGGCGCTCAAGGACAATGATGACACCATCATCGCAGCCACCGATGCCACGAACTCCGCTGACTTTGTCAAGTCGTACAACCAGTACCCGCAGGCGATCAAGGACCTTATCGATCAGTACAATGTTCACGCCTACTCCGACGGCAGCCAGATGCAATCGCGCGATATCGCTCAGGCAGATGGCAAGAAGCTGTCGATGAGCGAGGTGGACGGCTCCTGGCAGTCCGGCTCCTACAACCCGTACGGTTTCGACAACGCGCTGGGCATGATGAGCAAGATCAGCTCCAACGTCACCCGCCTGCAGTCCAAGGACTTCACCTTCTGGCAGGTGGTCGAGGACCTCTACAACATGCAGATGGGCTCGAACGTGAACCCGGCCGGTGAAAACACCAACTGGGGCACCGTGCTGATTGACTTCGACTGCACCGTGGCCGGTAAGGACGGCAAGCTCTACTCCGAGCGTCGCGTGAACAACAACGGCGGTACCGCCGATGGACTTGAACCGTGCACGGTTATTGCCAACGCCAAGTACAACGGCGTCAAGGCCATCACCCACTTCATCCACGCGGGCGACAAGGTCATCGCCAACAACGATGAAGACAACAACATGACTGCCACCTCCGCCGATGGCAAGACGCAGACCGTCATCCACCGCAACTCCGGCACCTCTGACCAGGCCTTCGTCATCGACCTGTCGAAGTACGGCGAGATTGCCGACAACGCTTACGGTGAGCTCTATCTGACCACCGAAACCTCTGCCGAAGACAAGAACGTGGGTGTCGATTCCGCCACTCCGGAAGTCTTCGCCAAGACCAGCAACGTCAAGCAAGCTGAAGGCTCTGTGGTGATTGACAAGGCTGCCAAGACCGCTACGGTCACTGTGCCCGCCCGTTCTATCGCCTCCATCCAGCTCACTGGCGTGACCGGCTACGCTAAGGATGCTGCCGTCGAGACCGGCGATACTTACCAGCTCGTTGGTAAGCAGTCCGGCAAGGCCGTGGCTGATACCACTTCTGGTGATTCCGCGCTGTCCCTGGCCAACGTCGCTTCCGATGCCGAGAACGCCAAGAAGCAGACTTGGACCTTTACCCAGATCGAGCAGCCCGCCGACTCCGAGCGCCCTGATCTCAAGGCTTATGTGATTACTAACGCCGAAGGCAAGGTGCTGGTGTCCAAGGATGGCACGAACGCGCTTTCCAACGAAACGGTTGGGGCCGCTAAGTCCGACCCGGCTGCCAAGTGGATTCTCAACACTTCCGATGGTTCGACCTACCAGCTGCTCAATGCCGCGACTAAGACGAACCTTGATGTGGATAACTCTGGTACCACAGTCGGCACGAAGGTTGGCTTGTGGCAGTCACCGAGCGGCACTTCGCCGTCCGCCAACCAGACATGGACTCTGCGCAATGTAACGCCGACCAGCCAGAAGACCGTGAACGTGCAGACCGCCGTTAACGAGAAGGCCGCGCTGCCGACCGAAGTCACGCTCTACTACACCTGGGGCGAAGGCAAGGCCACGGTTGCCAACTGGGATACTTCCAAGGTCGATGTGGCCAAGGAAGGCGCCTACGAAGCCACCGCTACCGCCACCGATGTGTACGGCAACGAGTTCAATGTCGCCGCTACGGTCTACGTTGGCGCGCTCACCGTTTCCGATCCGGTATCGGCTACAGTGCTGGCCGGCACCAGTGCGAGCGAGGCGAAGGCCGCGCTTGAGGCTGCGCCGGTGTACCTACACGTCAAGGCATCGCCTGCATTCGAGGGCGATGCGGCTAAGGTTACGTGGAACTTCGATGGGCTTGATACCAAGCTCGCCGATGCCAAGGCTGGCGACAACATTGCCGTGGCCGGTACTTACCAGCTGGACGACGCGACCACGATTGCGCTGAAGGGCGCGATCTATGTCACCGCCGCCACGCCTGAGAATGTGGCCGACACTGCTTCCAACCTGACTGTGACCAACCAGCAGACGGAATACAGCAAGGGCGATCAGTGGAAGAAGCTCACCGATGGTGACACGTCAGCTGAAGCCTGGGTGACGTGGAACTCTGCTGGTGACTATTCCGCCAGCCCGACCGCCACGATTGACTTCGGCTCTGAGTGTGAGCTTAGCAGCGTGACCATTACGTATGGTGACAAGGCTCCGGCTTCCGCCAAGGCCGAGTACACCACTGATGGCGAGACGTGGATGCAATTCGGTAGCGATGTTAAGCCTGCCGCAGGCCAGACGGTGACGTTCAAGGCCGATAAGGGCACAGTGAATGCCACGAAGATGCGCATTGTGAACACCGTGAACAACGACTACATGAACGCCACCGAAATTCAGGCATTCGTGACGCCGGTTCAGGGTGCTGCGAAGAACATCGCCGCGGCCTCTGGCACGAACTTCTCGGTGAACTTCCAGGAGGGTGCCTCCGCTTCCAAGGCCATCGATGGTGACACTACGTCAAAGGGTTGGTCCACTTGGGCTTCCACCGCCTCGACGGTGGACCCGGTCGCCACGTTCACCTTCGACGAAGCTCAGACCATCACCGAAGTGAAGACCTTCTTCTACTACGATGGTCGTGCGTCTTGGCCGAAGAGCCAGACGCTGGAATACCAGGATGAGGCTGGCGAATGGCATGGAGTCGGTACCAAGGATGGCTGGAAGATACAGGCCGGCGATGCCGGCTCTGGCTCCGACGGCATCACCGCCGCCGACACCCCGACCGTTGACTTCGTGCTCGGCACTCCGGTAAAGGCCAAGACCATCCGCCTGACTAACACATTGCAGGACACCAAGGTGTACATCAACGTGGCTGAGATCCAGGTGTTCGCACAAGACAGCACGGTACTCACCCCGCAGCCAGCATCCGATGCCACGCTGGGCGACCTGCGTCTTGACGGTGAAACCGTTGAAGGCTTCGACCCGGCCAAGACCGACTACACGGTTGATCTGCCGGTCGACGCCGAGGCAAACCCGGTGCTGCAGGCCTTCGCCACCGACAATGCCGCCACCGTCAAGGTGACTGGCGACGCGGCTGAGAACGGCAAGCTTGGCGGCAAGGCCACCATTACGGTGACCTCAGCCGACGAGTCTGAGACGAAGACCTACACAGTGACCTTCAACGCCTTCACTTTGGCTTCGCTCAAGGTGACCGGCCCCACGAAGACCGAGTACGCCATCGGCGACAAGCTCGATACCGCCGGTCTGAAGGTTACTGCCGTCTACCAGAGTGGCGATAAGACCAAGGAAGTGCCGGTCGCTCTTGACGACCCGCAGCTTGCGATTGGCTCGTTCGACTCCACCACCGCAGGCAAGAAGGCGATTACCGTCTCCTACCGTGGTGTGACCGCGACCTTCAACGTCACGGTCAAGGCCAACGCAGTCGCCCCTGGCCCTGAAGAACAGAAGCCCGGCAACACCAACAAGCCCGGTGCCACCGGCAACGGCAACAAGAACACGGTGGCCAACACCGGTTCCAGTGTTGCCGCCATCGCTGGCGCTGTCGCTCTGCTGGCCGCTGCCGCGGGTGCACTGTTCATGCTGCGCAAGCGTGCATAGCACCCTCGCGCAGTAATGGGTGAAGGAACAAGCCGGCAATATTGACTATTGCCGGCCGGTTCCTCCGCTCTTTGACCATAATTGGTCCGACAAGTTGAATACTGAGTTTTCAGTATCGGTATATTGATTTGTCGAACCTTTTCTGGCTTCGCGGATAGCGACATAACTGTTTGTTCAAAAAACCGTTATCATCAATCAAGGAACCAAATCAATGAAGATAAACAATAAGGGCAAGGGCGCTCTTATCGCGGCAATTACCGCCGCGGCAACGCTATTGTCATGCGGGCTGGCCGCTGCAAGTGCCAGTGCGGCAGGTGTGGATTACCTGCCTACCATCGGCCAAGTGCCGACATACACCAAGTTCCAGCCCACAGCCGATCCGGGCAAGAACGCTAGCGATTACTTCCAGCCATATTGGTATGCCAAGAACGCCAATGATAATGGCGGCACACACATCCAAGCGCACGGTGGCCAAGTGGTCAAGGTTGGCGACGCCTACTACTGGTATGGCGAAGACCGTTCTAACGGTTACGACAACAGCCCCGGTGTCCATGCTTATATGTCGACAGATCTATACAACTGGACCGATCTTGGTGTGGCGCTGCGTGCGGTGACCAGCAAATCTCAGTTGACGGATAAGAGCAATGCCGATTACGCCTACTTCGACAAGGCCTACAACCTGACCAAGTCCGACGGCAGTGTGGACGCTGCCAAGGCCGACGCAATCTTCCCGTACCTCAACACCAACCCCGATCAGGATGGTGATGGCGCGGTTGATTCCGTACAGGGCATTTTCGAGCGTCCGAAGATCATCTACAACAAGAAGAACAAGCAATACGTGCTGTGGTGGCATTCCGATGGAAGCACCACGCCGGGCGGTTCCAACTATGCACGTGCACTTGCGGGCGTGGCTGTTTCCGACAATCCGGCGGGCCCGTTCACTATGGTGGGTGCCTATCGTTTGCCTAACCAGAACAATTGGAAAGAAGCCGCAGGTAACCCCAGCTGGGGTGAGAACGGTGACAGCCGCGATATGACTGTGTTCGTGGACCCGAAGGACGACAGTGCCTATGTACTGTATTCTTCCGAAGCCAATGCCACGCTGTACATCGCCAAGCTCAACGATGATTACACCAATGTAGTCAAGACCACGAATGTGGACCAGTCCGAGGGACAAAAGCAGTACTCTGCTGACGGGCAGTACCCATACATTCTTGCAGACGCTACTACGGATGCCCCGGTGCGTGGCGAAGATTTCCAAATCGTCAAACAAAATGGTTCGCTGGAAGCTCCTGCCGTATTCCAATATGACGGGCGTTACAACATCATCGCATCTGGTGCAACCGGCTGGGACCCGAACAAGCAGACCTACTACACCGCCGACTCCATGCTGGGAAGCTGGACCCGTGGCGTGGAAAAGGACGATGCCAACGAGAACACGTGGTACAACAACATGCCGGAAGGCGCGGATGGTCTGTTGTCCGTGGGCGATACCCGCGGCACCACATTCGGTTCGCAGTCGGCTAGTGTGCTCGCAGTAGACCAGGAGAAAGGTCACTTCATCTACCTTGGTGACCGTTGGGATTCCGGTAAAGCCGATTCCACCTATGTTTGGCTGCCGCTGACCATCGGTGAGAACGGCACCATCGAAATGCACAATCCTGCTCAAGAAGGCGAGCCCGACGGTTGGGATCTGAGCTATTGGGGCAACCATGGTAGCGCCAAGGGCAAGCTGGTCAACTGGACTGTGGAAACCGGCGATGATCTCCCGAAGACCGTGAACACGGGCGGAACCGTTACTCTGCCGGACACCGTCAACGTCAAGGAAGGCGACGATACCATTGCTACCAAGGTGACATGGAATGTGGAAGGCGGTACGGCAGTCAGCAAGTCGACCAAGGCTGCTGGTAACACCTACGCATTCAATGTGCCGGGAACCTACACCATTACGGGCACTCTTGCCGAGAGCAGTAACTTCAATCCGGGCCGTACATTCCGTAGAACCATCGATGTTTCCTGCTCCAACCCGATTTCCGGAAGTTGGAAGGAAGCTCATTGGAAGGGCGGCAGCGCGTGCCAGGTTTCTGCGTCCGGCGGTGCTTATGACTTCACGATTACGGACAACGCCAATCGTGGCGTCTGGACGGATCGCAACGAGGGCAGTGCGGTGTACCAGCCTGATGCTCTGGACGTGAACGAAACGCTGGAAACCACGGTCAAGCCGCTCGACTTGGGCGGTAATGGCGATCCGCGCGCCGGTCTGGTGGTCCGTAACGGTCTTACTGGCGCTAACGGCGGCAAGGGATATGCCACGTTACTTGCCAGCCCAAGCGGCGTTTACATGCAGTACGATTCCAATGCCGATGGCTACATCGATAAGGAAACATCGCATGTTGGTACCGGCTTCGGCGACCAAGTGCAGCTCAAGCTGGAGCGCACCTCAACCGATACTCTGAAAGGCTACTGGCGTGCTTCCGCGAACGATGAATGGCAGGATGTCGCTACGGTAACGCTGACCGGTGCGGACGTAACCGGGCTCGATGCCGGTGCTTTCGCCACGTCGAACAGCAATGCCGGCGCATTCACCGTGGCCTTCAACGGCACTGCGTTCGGTTCGCAGACTGCTGCTGTGGAGTCCATCGCGGCCAAGGGCCCTGAAGCCACTATCGCCAAGAGGCAGACGCTCGCGCATAAGGACGTGACGGTTACCGCTACGCTCACCAATGGCAAGACGCGTGTACTGGAGCCAGATGAATACACGTTGGAAGGCTTCGACACCACCAAATTGGGCGAGCAAACCGTGACGGTACGCCTTGTCACTGATTCTTCAGTAACTGCCACGCTCACCGTGACTGTGGAAAGCAACCTTGCCCGGTTGTTCTGCTCGTCCGCCGCAGCCTCGAAGTATGAGCCGGCCAGCAGCTGGGCCTCCGCTTCTACGGCCGACCTGACTTGCGACAACAATCTGAGCACCAACTGGTCGAACTGGGGCACCGGCGACACCTCGCCGTGGCTCAGCTACACCTTCGATAAGGCATATCAGCTGGGCAAGCTCAGCGTTGCGGTGGATAAGGCCAAGGGCGAGGCCGCTCCGAAGAGCTTCACTGTATCGTACCTAGCTGAAGACAACGCCACGTGGACTGATGCCACGCTGCCGGCAGTCACTGTGAATGGTGCTGCTGGAGCCGTGACGGAAGCCGATGTGAGCGCTCTGCCCGCCACCAAGGGCATTCGCCTCAACTTCGCCTATGCCGATGGCAATGACTATGCCAAGATCGCTGAAGTACGCATCGCCGAAGATGAAGCAACGCCAGAGCCGCAGCCGTCTAGTAACGCCAATCTTGCTGATCTGACTGTGGATGGCAAGACGGTTGACGGATTCTCCGCGGATATCACCGAATATGCCGGTGCGCTGGCCGGAGACGCTGCTTCTTACCCGACGGTGGAGGCGACTGCTGCTGACGCGAAGGCTACGGTGCAGGTGGAGCAGGCTTCGACCGAGAACAGTGGCGTGGCCACGGTGACTGTAACTGCTGAGGATGGCACGGCGGAAACCTACACAGTGACATTCGGCGAACTGCCTCAGTTGGCCGAGCTTGCTGTGGAAGTGACCAAGGATTCCTATCAGGTAGGCGATAAGTTCAACGCTGCCGATGTGAAGGTATCCGCCATTTACAAAGTCGGCGATACCGAAACGCTGCGCAAGCTGATTGATCCAACTGATGGTGATCTGAAGTTCACTGGCTTTGATTCTGCCACCGCAGGCACGAAGACCATCACCGTCTCTTATCGTGGCGTGAACGCGACGTTCGAAGTCACGGTCACGGCCACGGAGGTCACTCCCGGCCCTGGAGAGCAGAAGCCCGGCGATACCAACAATCCTGGCAACACTGCTAAGCCCGGTAACACTGCCACGAATAAGCCGGCTGCTAATGGCGCTGCACCCCTTTCGAATACGGGTGTTGCCGTGGCTGCCATTGCGGTCGTGGTTGTGGTGCTGACAGCTGCGGCTGGTGCCTTGCTCGTCATCCGCAAACGCCGCGCATAACCATGGCAACTGCTGAGTGGCGTGGATTGCGTTGCTATTGAGCAATCTGCGATTCACGCCACTCAGCGAGTGCACCCGAGCTTGCGCAATGCAGGCGCAATACAGTGCAAACAGTACAAAGCAACAATAATGGCCGGTCTGAGCCAGCTGCTCCATGCGAGGGCAGCTGGCTCAGACCGGCCATTGTGTCTGCAAGTACATGCAATTAGAGCATGAACATGTGGAAGCCGTTGAGCGTTACTGGTTGTTTTGCTTTGTTGTTGCGCTCAGCAGTGCGACGGACGTCCGCCCGCAGTGTAGTGCAGCGCTCCGTGAACCAGCGCTGATGTGAAATGCATGTTGCACATGCCCGCTTCTTCTGCTTCGTGCGTGCAGCCGGCGATGCTGCATAGGTTCATACCCCGAATCATGGTCATACCCCCTCTTTGGGATGGCATCCGTGCCGCCATCTGCCTTCAGAGCATAGCGGACAATTGTTGCATTGCCTGGGCGGTACAACGCTTTCTGTGGCCTGTATCACATCCTTGCCGGCGTTCTGCGGCGTGGTTGGGCGTGTACATGTGCTCTTGTGCGGTTTTGTTGTGTGTGATTTGGGTATACGGATAGAGTTTCTTCTCTGCAGTGGCAAGGGCCTCTCGGCCGGCGAGCCGGCTGATTTCTCCCATGCGTTGCTCAATGATTTCCGTTTTGCGAGTCTGAACGGCAAAATAGCTCTGGAGAAGTGCCACTTCTTCTTTCTTTGGATCACCGTTTTGAGCAATGAGATAGCAGGCGTATCGGGTGAGCTTGACGTCCGCGATGGAGCGGGTGGCACCGCTGCCGAGAGTCACGTCTCGCGTAGTGTCACGGAAATGGGATTCAACGGATACGCCGGAATTGTCGCAAGCTTGCTTGGCTCGTGTAATAGCTTTGCTGAAGTTTTCCCATCTGTCGTACCCCATATAGGTCATTAGCTCGCGTGCATACCAATACTCAACTTTGGAGTCCTCGGTGGTGTGTGCGATAGTGCTGAGTTCGCTGGTTTTGCGTGTGATTTCGTCGCGGTTCATGGGTGTGTCCTTATGTTTTTCATGACCATTTTCGTGACTCCACGAAAATGGTCAAAGCCAATAATTGCAATGGTTTTGAGGTATGGGCGCGCTCCGCCCAACTGGTCTGTCTTCGTCCGCCTTTTCGACCAGATACCTCATGGAGCACAATGCCAACGTCGCTACCGTTGGCCCAGCAAATATTCTTAGACGACGCCCCGAAGTGAATATCTATGCGGCTTTCAGAATATCAAAGAGCGTGGAGTGTGTGCATTATGCGTTCCAAAAATAGTTTCTAGTAATGAATTGTTTACGGTGTGAGATATTCTTGGGGTGTTTGCGGCGCTCTGCCGTGTGGCGAATGGGAATGGATGGTGCTCTTATGGGATTTGAGCAGGAAGCAGTTAGTGAACTGTATGCCAGCGTGTGGGGCAATCGTTCGACAATGCAGAGGGAATTCACTCGTGGAGCCCATGGTGAGCAGTTCGTGCTCCGGGAGCTGTCCATGAAGGGGACGCAAACGCCATCGCAATTGGCGTCGGCGCTGCAGGCCAGTTCCGGCCGCATCTCCACTGTGCTGTCGTCTCTGGAGAAGAAAGGCTGGGTCACGCGTGACATTGATTCCAAGGATCGGCGCATTATTCGCGTGAATCTCACTGATTCCGGGCGCGAGCAGTCTCATCGGATGATAGAGGAAATGCGTTCCGCAATTTGCTGGATTTTCTCGCAAATGGGGGAGCGGCGCACGCGCGAATTCGTTGACCTGGTGTCTGAGTTCACCACATATATGTCGATTTGCCATCCGGGGCGGCCTCGGCCGACGGCTGAACAAGTGCGTGAGGCATTCGTGGAGCGGGACAAGCGCGTGGCTGAACACATGGCAGCTAAGCGCGCGGAGGCTGAGCGAGACTAGCTTCCTCCCGCTGGCGGGTCTCTCCCTCCGTCACTGCTGCGCGGTGACGCCTCCCTCGTCAGAGGGAGGTAAAGGTAATTGAGGACGCTCACAGCGAACATACAGAAGTGCGTATAATATCTCACAGTGTAAGTAATCAAACAATGGAAACTATTAAGACATCGTGAACCGATAATCACCGATAACCCAGCCAACTTAAGAACCAATCGCCAATAACCAATAACCAACCCAACCAACACAAGGGGAAACCAATGTTTCGCATCATGAAATACCTCTCCAAAGCGGAGATCGGTCAGATGCTCATCGCCCTGGTGACCATCGTCGGGCAGGTCTACTTCGACCTGAAACTGCCCGACTATATGTCAGACATCACCACGCTGGTCGAGACGCCGGGCAGCGACATGAAGGACATCTGGATCGCGGGCGGCAAGATGCTGCTCATCTCGCTCGGATCCGTGGCGTGTGCCATCATCACCGGCTACATCGCTGCGCGCGTGGCCGCCTCGTTCACCCAGCGTCTGCGCTCGCTCGAATTCCGCAAGGTCGAGTCCTTCGGCCCGGCCGAGATGAGCAAGTTCTCCACCGCCAGCCTCATCACCCGTTCCACCAACGACGTCACGCAGGTGCAGATGTTCATCACCATGGGCCTGCAGCTCATCGTCAAGTCGCCGATCATGGCCGTATGGGCCGTGTGCAAGATCGCCGGCGAAGGCTTCGAATGGACGCTCGCCACCGGCATCGCCGTGGCGGTCCTGCTGGTGTCCATCACCGTCATGATGGCCATGGTCATGCCGAAGTTCAAGGTCATGCAGACCCTGACCGACAACATCAACCTCGTGGCCCGCGAGAACCTCACCGGCCTGCGCGTGGTGCGCGCCTACAATGCCGAGGACTACCAGGAAGCCAAATTCACCAAGGCCAACAAGGACCTCACCGAGACCCAGCTGTTCACCAACCGCGTCATGGCGTTCATGATGCCGTTGATGAACACCGTCCTGAACGGCCTGATGCTCGCCGTCTACTGGATCGGCGCTTACCTCATCGACGCCGCCGGGCTCAAGGACAAGCTCACCGTGTTCTCCAACATGGTCGTGTTCTCCAACTACTCCGTGCAGGTCATCATGAGCTTCCTGCTCATGAGCATGGTGTTCGTGCTCTGGCCGCGCGCCGACGTGTCCGCGCAGCGCATCATGGAGGTGCTCGACACTGAGCCAATCGTCGAGAACGGCACCAAAACCGCCGCCGACGTGGCCAAAACCGGCCAGAGGGGCACCGTGGAATTCCGCAACGTCAGCTTCACCTACCCGGATTCGCGCGAGGCGATGCTGGAAGGCATCAACTTCACCGCCGAGCAGGGCCAGACGGTGGCGTTCATCGGCTCCACCGGCTCCGGCAAGTCGTCTCTTATCAATCTCGTGCCGCGCTTCTATGACACCAGCCAAGGCCAGGTGTTGGTCGACGGCGTGGACGTGCGCGACTACGACCTGAAGGCCCTGCGCGACAAGATCGGCTACGTGCCGCAGCAGTCCGTGCTGTTCAGGGGCACCGTGGCCTCCAACGTGAGCTACGGCGATCAGCCGGGCGACCCGGCGGAGGTCGAGATGGCCGATACCTCCACCCCGGCCGGGCGCAAGCGCGAGGCCGCGTTGATCGCCGCTGGCGAGGCCGCGGAAGGTGCCGATATACCGGCCGAGCAGCTGAATCGCGTCAGGGCCGCCGCCGACGTGGCGCAGGCCAGCGAGTTCGTGGCGCGCATGGACGGCGGGTATTCCGCCGCGATCGCCCAAGGCGGATCGAACGTGTCCGGCGGCCAGAAGCAGCGCCTGTCGATTGCGCGCGCGGTGTACCGTCACCCGGAAATCCTGATTTTCGACGACTCGTTCTCCGCGCTCGACTTCAAGACCGACCGCGAAGTGCGCGACGCGCTCGCCCGCGAGGCCAAGGATTCCACCAAGCTCATCGTGGCCCAGCGCATCGGCACCATCATGAACGCCGACCGCATCGTCGTGCTCGACGACGGCAAGGTCGTGGGTCAGGGCACGCACAAGGAACTGCTCGACAACTGCGACGTATACCGCCAGATCGCCGAATCCCAGCTCAGCCAGTCGGAGCTTACGGCGTAGGGGGGGGGCGGCAGCGGTAGCTCCCCATGTCAGGGGCTGAGCCGTAAAGGGAACAGCCCAGTGGGCTGTTCCCAGGCGAAGACGAGCTGATAAGCGAGCGAATAAAACAGCACAGCTGACTGAGGGGTAGTCGCGTACGGCTTCTCTCCCTCCGGCGCTTCGCGCCACCTCCTTCATCAGAGGGAGGTCAATACGGACTTTTAAGGAGTAAAACAAATGCCAAGAGGACCAATGGGCGGCAGGCGTGCCGTCGAAGAGCCCCATGATTTCGGCAAAGTCATGGGCAAACTCGTGAACTACTGCCGCAACTATCTTCCCGTCATCATCATCGCGCTCATCCTGGGCGCGGCCGGCACCGTCTGCCAGATCGTCGGCCCGGACAAGCTCAAGGACATGACCAACGAGATCGTCAAAGGTCTGCCCGCCATCGTTAACGGCAGACCGGTGATGAACTCGGTAGATTTCGGCACGGTGGGCCACATCGCCTGGACTTTGGTGGCCCTGTACGTGGGCTACGCCGTGCTCGGCTACGTGCAAAGCTGGATGATGGCCAACGTCACCCAGCGCACCGCCCAGCGACTGCGCGAGTCCATCTCGGTCAAAATCAACAAACTGCCGCTCAAATACTTCGACAAGGTTAGCTACGGCGACGTGCTGTCGCGCATAACCAACGATGTGGACGCCATCGGCCAGACGCTGGGCCAGTCGCTCGGCTCGCTGATTACCTCGGTGACGCTGTTCGTGGGCGCGCTGGTGATGATGTTCTACAACAACGTGATCATGACCCTGTGCGCCATCGGTGCCAGCCTCATCGGCCTGATCATCATGATGGCCATCATGAAGTCCTCCCAGAAGTACTTCGCCCGGCAGCAGATAGCGCTGGGTGACGTCAACGGCCACGTGGAGGAGATGTACGCCGGTCACCTCATCGTCAAGGCATACAACGGCGAGGCCGATTCGATTCGTCGCTTCGAGAAGTACAACTCGGACCTCTACGAGTCCGGCTGGAAGTCGCAGTTCCTCTCCGGCCTGATGATGCCGCTCATGAATTTCGTGGGCAACTTCGGCTACGTGGTGGTGTGCGTGGTGGGCGCGGCGCTCGCGCTCGACGGGCAGATCGAGTTCGGCGTGATCGTGGCGTTCATGATGTATGTCCGCCTGTTCACTCAGCCGCTTTCGCAGTTTGCGCAGGCCTTCCAGAACCTGCAGCGCTGCGCGGCCGCCGCCGAGCGCGTGTTCGGTTTCCTTGAAGAGCCGGAGATGGAGGACGAATCCGACAAGTCCGCTTTGCTTGGGACCAACGGCCACGAAGTGAAGGGCGACGTGGAATTCAGCCACGTGCAGTTCGGCTACGAGCCGGGCAAGCCGATTATCAACGACTTCTCCGCTTCAGTCTCGGCCGGTCAGAAGGTCGCCATCGTCGGCCCGACCGGTGCCGGCAAGACCACCATGGTCAACCTGCTGATGCGCTTCTACGAGATTTCCGGCGGTTCGATTTCGATTGACGGCGTGGACACCAAGTCCGTGCCGCGCTGGAACGTGCACGACCAGTTCTCCATGGTGCTGCAGGATACGTGGGTGTTCCGTGGCACTGTGCGCGAGAACATCGCCTACTCCAAGCCTGGCGTGACCAACAAGCAAATCGAGGATGCGTGCAAGGCCGTGGGCCTCGACCACTTCATCCGCTCGCTGCCGGACGGCTATGACACCGTGCTCGATGACAAGTCGTCGCTCTCCCAGGGCCAGAAGCAGCTGCTGACCATCGCCCGCGCGATGGTGCAGGACGCGCCGATTCTGATTCTCGACGAGGCCACCTCCTCGGTCGATACCCGTACTGAAGAGCTGATTCAGAAGGCCATGGATGCGCTGACCGTGGGCCGTACGAGCTTTGTGATCGCGCATCGCCTCTCCACGATTCGCGACGCCGACATGATCCTCGTCATGAACCACGGCGACGTGATCGAGCGCGGCACGCACGACGAACTGCTGGCGGCGGGCGGTTTTTACGCCGACCTCTACAACAGCCAGTTCGCGCTCGCTGACTGACGGATTGTTTCCTGCGTTAGCGGATTAGCGGATTAGCTATACTCGGCTCCCCTCTCCGAGGGGAGCTGTCAGCGTAGCTGACTGAGGGGAGCAACCCATCGGTCCACCCGAGGGAATGCTCCACTGGATGTGATACTGATGATTTCGTACATTAGTGTGTGAAAAAGCCGCCGGGAAAATTGGGGGATTGGGCGGCGGTGCGGTTGGCGTTGAGAATGGCGCATTCGAAGGGGAAGTGAGCGCGCAGCTGGGTGGCCGGGGTGGTGAACAGGGCGGTGGCGAGGCCGTCGGCCAGTGTGACAGGGACGTGTGCTGCAACGGTGTTCGACGAATCGTCGGTATCGCGGTTTGCCGTTGTCGAGGCATTGCTGCCATGCGTCGATGTCTTCGTGGTTATGGTGCTCGATGGCGGCGTGACGGCCACCCATGTGGCGGCTACATCGTCAACCGGTAGTCCGTCGATGGCGTTGAGCAGATGGTGAAGTTGGTGACCTGCGGCGTCAGACCAGTGGCGGCGGCTGGGGGAGCTCGCGCAGAATGCACCTTGGCTGATTTCGACCGCACCTACGGCGTTGGCCGGATCGGCAGGATCTTCAAGGGCGATGGTGATTGGTTCGTCCGTGTGCACTAGCAAATCACCCCCGGCGTCGATGACGTATTGAATGGGTTGAGGGTGACCCGCGCCATCACCCAACATCCCCGCAAGCAAATCCACCAAATACCCCTTACCGCACGCGCCGAAATCGAGCGCGACCGGTCCGCGCGTCACCAGTGTTGTGCCATGCCGCTCAACGTCGGCTGACCAAATGGCTCGTCCGTGGATCGCGCCTGCATGTTCAGCGGCATCTGGCGCAGGCGTAAACGAATACGACTCGTCATAGCCAAGCCGAATCAAATCCTCGCCCACGCACGGGTCGGTCGCCCCATCGGTTGCCGCAAACAGGCGGTCGTACAGGCCAAACAGACCCGATGCCCAGTCGGGAAAATCGAACGTGCCGCCATGTGCGGCCGTGCGCATCCGGCCGACGATGGAATCATCGCGGAATCGAGATAATACAACCTCATATTCATGGATGAACGAGCCAATACGATCGCGTATCTCATCGTCCAATACGCTCTCGGTGTGCACCAGTAATCCGGTCCCCAACGCATCAGGAAAAGCGTATACGTATGGCAGTTGCTCGGTCAGACTTGTCATGCCCACTATCGTAGAGCGCATGGTGTGCCGGTGTATACTGGATTTTGACACTGTGTCAATGTTGATTCGGAGGTTGTGAGAATGGGCAATGCGACTACAGCAAGTGTAACGGGTGTGCAAGTTGCACCGGCGAAGTCAGCCATCAGAGATCTCCCCATCGCCAAAGTGTGGGCGTTTGCGGTCGGCCAGTTCGGCTGGGCGCTGCTTTCCGGCATTATCTCCAACTGGCTCGTGTATTTCTATCAGCCCGATCAGGAGACCATCTCCCAAGGTCAGACCGTATTCGTGCCGCAGGGCCTGGTTGTGCTCGGCATCGTGACCGTGGTGGGCGGCATCACCGCCTTCGCCCGATTCTTCGACGCGTTCGTGGACCCGGCCGTGGCGTCTCTCTCCGACCGTTGCGACGCCAAATCCGGCCGCCGTATGCCGTTCCTGAAATTCGCCGCCCTGCCGCTCGCGGTGGTCACCGTGCTCGTGTTCTGGAGCCCGATCAACGGCACCAGCTGGGTGAACGCGGCGTTCCTGTTCGTCACCGTGATCGGCTACTACATCGCCCTCACGTTCTACTGCACGCCGTACAACGCGCTCATCGCCGAACTCGGCCACGACTCCAAGCAGCAACTCACCATCTCCACCGCCATCTCCTTCACTTGGGTGGCCGGCACGGCCATCGCGTACGTGGCGCCGGTGATTTGGGGCGCGTTCGTGCCGATGATGGGCCGCATCACCGCCATCCGCGTGACCTTCACCATCATGGCCGCCGTGGCGTTCGTGTGCATGCTGGTGCCGCCGCTGGCCATCCGCGAGAAGGACTACGTCAACTCCCATCCCACCTCCGAATCGACCATCGAATCCCTGAAGCAGACGTTCGGCGACGGCGAATTCCGCAAGTTCGTATGCTCCGACGTGGTCTACTGGGTGGCCATCACCACCTTCCAGACCGGTCTGCCGTTCTTCGTGACCAGCCTGCTCAAGCTGCCGGAAACCACCACGACCATCTACTTCGTGCTCATGACCGGCGTCTCTGTGCTGTTCTATCTGCCGGTCAATATTCTGGCCAATAAGGTCGGCAAGAAGAGGCTGCTGCTGGTTGCCTTCGTGATCTTCACCTGTGCGTTCGCATTTGCCGGCGCCCTTGGTTCGGCCGTGCTCGGCTTCATTCCGGCGATGGCCCAGGGTTTGGTGCTCTCGGTGGTCGGCGCGATTCCGATGGCCGCGTTCGGCATCCTGCCGCAGGCCATCGTGGCGAATATCGCCGACGCCAGTTCCAAGACCACCGGCCAGGACCGTCAGGGCATGTTCTACGCGGCCCGCACCTTTGCGATGAAGATGGGCCAGTCCGTGGCCATGCTGCTGTTCACCGGCGTCTCCACCATCGGCATGGCGTCCGGCGCGGGCTACCGCATCGCCGCCGTGTGCGCGGCCGTGCTGTGCGGTCTGGGCGGCATCGTGTTCGCGTTCTACAACGAGAAGAAGGTGTTGGGCGTGCTGGAGACGTGATGGCGTTGCCGGGTGCCGCCGCGGTATCCATACGGAGCGGTGTGGGTGACTTGCCCCGTCTGCGACACTGAACAAGCCGCCGCGGTATCCCTGGTATCCAGGCGGAGTGGTGATCTTAGTTCGAGCTATTGCGCCGGCAGACGGCTGGGACGATGCTGCGCTTGCGGCGGCCCAACCGGCGACACCGAAACGTTACCGTGTCGACACGCGTGCGACACTTCGGCGTCAAATTGCGTTTGACCGCACTCCGTACTATATTGTTGCGAGTTGCTTTGCGGAGCAAAGTAACATCCAAGGGGCTGTAGCTCAGTTGGTAGAGCGCTTCGTTCGCATCGAAGAGGTCGCGGTTTCGACTACCGTCAGCTCCACGAGACCCTCTGCATTCATTCCACCGCAGAGGGTCTTTTCATTTTGTTTTCGTTGAAATTCTGCCATCTCGCGTTTCAAGGGGCTGATTTGGGGTTTGCCGGAGGTCTACTTGCGTTTTCGAGGGGCTGATGGTCAAGTAGATACGCCGCCAAAATGGCGGAATAGCGTTGCGTCAAAGCCGTTTGTACTGGTGCTTCACCGGATGAGGAGCCCCTTGAAACGGAAGTAGACCTCCGGAACATGTGAAATCAGCCCCTGCAAAGGGAGAATGCCTCGATTTCGCCATGGATTGTCGTGGATTGCTCTGTGGCATGGGCAATACTGGGAGTATGACAAGCGCAGATGAGTTGAATGAGCAGTATGACGCTGACGGTAGCGTGACGCAAGTGCCTGAACGCAATGATGAAGTTCATGCCGGCGAATCCGCCGTCGCCCAATCCCGCGAATCGGCCGTGACCATCCCCGCCGGCATCGTGGTGCTCGCCGCCACCCCGATCGGCAATGTCGGCGACGCTTCAGCCCGTCTGGTGGCCCTCTTGGAACGGGCCGATATCGTGGCCGCCGAAGACACGCGCCGCCTCTACGATCTCGCCCGTCGCCTCGGCGTCTATGTGAACGGTCGCGTCATCGCCTATCACGACCACAACGAGCGCGACAAGGCCGACGGCCTGCTCGACCAGGTCGAAACCGGCGCCACCGTGCTCGTCGTATCCGACGCCGGCATGCCCACCATCAACGACCCCGGCTTGGCCATCGTGCGCCGTGCCATTGAACGCGGTCTGCCCGTCACCTGCGCGCCCGGCCCCTCCGCTGTGCTCGACGCGCTCGCCCTCTCCGGCCTGCCCACCGACCGCTTCTGCTACGAAGGCTTCCTACCGCGAAAGCATTCCGAGCGCGTGCAGTATCTGCGCACGCTGTTGCCCGAACGCCGCACCATCGTGTTCTACGAGACGCCTCATCGCATTGCCGATTCGATGGACGATCTGCTGGACGCGTTCGGCCCGAATCGCCCGATGGCCCTGTGCCGCGAACTCACCAAGGATTATGAGCAGATTCGTCGCGGCCCGATTGACGAGATTCGCCAAAGTGTGATTGATGATCCGCCCCGTGGCGAGATGGTGCTGGTCATCGGCGGCGCGTCCAACGAGGAGGCCGAAGCGGCCGCGCCCAGCACGTTGAGCGTGGATGACATGGCCGTGCTCTCCATCGACCGTGCTTTGGAGGACGGCCTGCGTATCAAGGACGCCATCGCGCAAGTGGTGCAGGAGCATCCACTGGCTGACGGATCGTTGGCCAATCGCAAGCAGGTGTATGCGGCTGTGCTGAAAATCAAGGGATAGCGCAGCAGCCGGCGATTATCTCCCCGTTACGCTTCCATCGACTCGAACAATATTTCCAACGCCTGCCGGACCCCGGGCCCACCACGCTGCGAGACCAATTCCAGCAAAGGCGCGTCGGCTTTGGGATTGGCAACCAGCCATTTACGCAGTTCGGGCACGTGATATGCGATGTGCCAGAGCACGGCAACATCCGTATCGGGCGAACATGCCACCGCGGGCGTAAGTCTGATGGGCGGTTCAGGCGGCGCGGTCATATCCGAGATTGCGCGCGATGCGGATTCGGATGAGTGTGCCGCCGCCGCGTGGCGAGGCAACCGTTGCGCCTGCCGCAAATGCCGTAAACGGTGAGCGGCATGGCGGCCTCTGCGATGGCCTCTGACAATGAACCCCCTCGTCATGCGCATTGCTCCAAAGCCGGTTCGTCCATCTCCTGCTGCACCGATTCAAAAAACATGCGTGCGCGTCCGGCGTACTTGTGATGCCGATGCTCCTTGACGATTTGCAGACAGTCGTTTGGCCGAAACTGGTACGCGGACATCAGCTGGCACACCAGTGCGTTGACGGTGGAAGGATCGGGGATGTCTTCAGGACTCATCACCAGGTCGCAAGCCGTACGGGCTGGCGTGGTGACAGGCAGCCCGCCGAGCTTGATGATTTGCTCCGGCAACGTCAATCTTTTGAATACGCGGATACGGCGGCTGACGGATGCCGAGCGGAAGTGCGATGTGGAAATCACGTCTATGGTACTCGGAAAGTCGGGGCCTCCCAGCCATACCCAAGCGGCGGTCATCGAACACACCACAGTGCCAAACGGGGCGACCTCCGCGACGATTTTCGCGCGACCATACAGTGTGCCCGAATGCTCGATCCAGTAGCCGGCGGAATCGTCGAGCTTATGTAACGTGCCGAAGGCGGCCAGACGGTTAAGGCTGAGCGGTCCCGGCAGATCCTTGGTAAACAGTATCGGCGGCACCGCAGGTTGCGCGGTTGCCGGCGAGGCGACTGTTGTGATGTCCGTCATCGGACCTGCTGTGATATCCATGACCGAACAATATGCAGAAATGCGGCTTGCGCGCCACCGGATAGGCGAAAACGGTGGATAAGTGCATAACTTTACTAGGTACGCAAATGATGTGGATAACTCGGTGGATATTGGCAGGCGGAAGTGTGTGCGGATGTGCGTGGGCGTGCGTACGGATGGGTGCGCGGATACGTGTGCGAATGCGTATGTGGATAAGCGCGCAAGAGGTGTACAGATAAGTATGTGGGGAAGTTGCGGGTGGATAGGTGAGTGGGATGAGGATGGCGGCGCGGCAGCTATCCGGGCGTGTCCCCGCCGCGCCGGATAATCAAGCCTTATGAGTCATGTTTTGGTGAATGTTGCTTGGCCGTATGCAAACGGCCCCCGTCATATCGGCCACGTCGCGGGATTTGGTGTGCCCTCCGACGTCTACGCGCGCTACGAGCGCATGAAGGGCAATGATGTGCTCATGGTGTCCGGCACCGACGAGCACGGCACCCCGATTCTCGTCGAGGCGGAGAAGGAAGGTCTCACTGCCCAGGAACTGGCCAACCGTTACAACCGCGTGATCGCCAAGGATCTGTGCGACCTCGGCCTGAGCTACGACCTGTTCACCCGCACCACCACCGGTAACCACGAGCACGTGGTGCAGGAGATGTTCAAGCAGTGCTTGGAGAACGGCTACATCTACAAGGGCACCCAGCAGGTGGCGATTAGCCCGTCCACCGGCCGCACTCTGCCCGACCGCTACATCGAGGGCGAGTGCCCGATTTGCCACGCCGAAGGTGCGCGTGGCGACCAGTGCGACGCCTGCGGCAACGAGCTCGACCCGGACGAGCTCATCAACCCCGTCTCCAAGATTAACGGCGAAACCCCGCGCTTCGAGCAGACCGAGCACTACTTCCTCGACCTGCCGGCGCTCGCCGAAGCCAACAAGGCATGGCTGGAGACCCGCAAGGGCTGGCGTACCAACGTCATCAACTTCTCGCTCGGCCTGTTCAAGGAAGTCAAGCCGCGCGCCATCACCCGTGACATCGACTGGGGTATCCCGGTGCCGGTGAAGGGCTGGATTGACAACCCGAACAAGAAGCTGTACGTGTGGTTCGACGCCGTGATCGGCTACCTGTCGGCCTCCATCGAATGGGCCCGCCGCCAGGGCGACCCGGAGAAGTGGCGCGAATGGTGGAACGACCCGAGCTGCCCGGCCTACTACTTCATGGGAAAGGACAACATCACCTTCCACTCCCAGATCTGGCCGTCCGAAATGCTGGCGTACAACGGCAAGGGCTCCAAGGGCGGCGAAACCGGCCCGATGGGTCCGCTCAACCTGCCTGAGCAGGTGGTGGCCAGCGAGTTCATGACCATGGAAGGCAAGAAGTTCAGCTCCTCCCGCGGCATCGTGATCTACGTCAAGGACATCCTCGCCCGCTACCCCGTGGATGCCGTGCGCTACTACATTTCCGTGGCCGGCCCCGAATCCTCGGATTCCGACTTCACGTGGGCCGAGTTCGTGCGCCACAACAACGAGGAGCTCGCCTCCTCGTGGGGCAACCTGGTGAACCGCGTGGCCAACCTCATCAACAAGAACTTCGGCGAGATTCCGCCGCTGGACGAGGATTCGATGACCAACGAAGACCGTGGCCTTCTGGAAGAGGCTTCCGCCGCGTTCGACGTGGTCGGCTCCTCCATCGAAACCCACCACCAGAAGCACGCCCTGTCCGAGGCGATGCGTGTGGTCGGCGACATCAACAAGTACATTTCCGCCACCGAACCGTGGAAGATTAAGGACGACCAGGCTCGTCTCGGCACCGTGCTGCACGTGGCCGCTCAGGCCGTGTCTGACGCGAACCACCTGCTCGCGCCGTTCCTGCCGCACTCCGCACAGAAGGTGTGGGAGGCGCTCGGCGGCACCGGCACCTTCTCGCCGCTGCCTGAGCTCAAGGAAGTCGAGGATCTCGACAAGCCCGGCTTCACGTACCCGATCATCACCGGCGATTACGAGCTCGGTGTGAACGTGCACCCGTGGAAGAGCGAGGCAATCGAGGTCGGCGCCATGGTGCCTAAGCCCGCACCGATCTTCGCCAAGATTCCGACCGAGGCCGTGGAAGAGGAGCTGGCTCGCTTCGATGAAGCGTTGGCTGCTCGCCGTGCCGCCGAAGCCGAACGTCTGGCCGCCGAGAAGGCCAAGCTCGCCGCCGAGTGATTCGGCATTGCTAGCTCGTAGCTGACGGGCCACCTCGCACATGAAGTGTTGCGGGGTGGCCCGTTGCCGTATGTGCGGCCTAGCCCCGACAATGCGAGGCCGGTTGTCGGGCGGCGTTACAAACCCGTCACAGTTTGCCAAGACTTTTCTCAGACAAGCACATCGAATCCCCAAGAAAGAGACGGTTATATAGAAGATGTCAACGGAATGAAGTTCATACCGGTGGCGAGGTTCTTCCGAACCCCATAACTGAACCCTTCTTCTCTCTTCTCTCTCACCCGGCGGCCCCCTCCGCCGGGTTTCTTCGTTTTGGGCCGCATCATGCAACGCAAGTTACGCTGCTGTCCAGCCACATCCACGCCGTTCGAAGCCGTGATCCGCCACACCAAGCACGGGGCGCGGTGATTCGGAGCATTGCAGGATTCCTCCATGCTTCCGGTTTGGGGGGTGCTGCTTGATTCCTCTACTTCCAGCGAAACGTTGCTATCGCGGTATGGTCGCATGCCTGTTAAGCATTGAAGCATCTTATCTATGCGCAGTCGGTGTCCCGGTGGTGACGGCAACCGATTGACGTGCGAACCGGGCCAGATTTCGTTGTCCCGGTTCGTGATTTTGGCCTCTTTTTGGGAACCGGGACAGACCATCCCGTGAGCGCTCAATGTATGCAAATCCAGAAGCCCGGAATTCCGCCGATGTGTGATGGCGGATATTGTGCGGTAGGGCCGAATTGGCGATTTTTCGAGGGTGTTTCTGTCCCGGTTGCTCAAAAAGAGGCGAAATGGAGAACCGGGACAACAAAATCTGGCCCGGTACACACATAAATCGATTGACGTCGTTACCAGGACATCGGACACCGTGACGTATATCGCGAACCGCATAATATGGCAGTACGCAACGCAGATGATGTGCGGATTCGCCGGACGTAACATGGCGTGTGACACACAACAGTGCCATGCGGTCGGGGCCACGCGACCAAATGGGGTGCGATGAATGGCATATGCGTTGCAGCAAGCGCGCGCAATCGTATCGATGTCAGCTCAGTGCGCCCCGGTGGATTTCCGTCGTTTCCGCCGGGCAAGTTCATTGAGCGGCGTCGCTGTCAAGGTGAAATCGAATATGGCGCCTCGCAACGCCAGCTGTCGCCCGGCTCGGTAGGCGAGTTCGGCTTGAGACGGTTCATCAGCCATATTCGCGGCGGTGGCGATGAGGACGATCCAATGATGATGCCGTAACAGTTCGCGCTTGTCGTTGTCTCGCCGCCACTGGGCCTTGTCTGTGCGATGATGATCGCCGTCATATTCGATGGCGACGCGGAATTCGGGCCAAGCGAGATCGAGTGTTATCGGCGCACCATTGCTGAACGTCGCGCCGGGCACTGTGTAATTTGTCACGGCTCGTGGAAGCCCGTATTGCGTGGTTGTGATACGGGTCTCTGATTCCATCGGAGAATCCACGCGCGGTGCAATAAATTCAAGTGCGATCATGCATGTGGCTTTCGCGTTGAATTTCGGAAGTTCGCTGACCTGCCGCACAAAGTCCTGATAAATTTCGTCGGCGGTGCGGCCGCCCGATAGGCTCGGCTTGCGCGCTATTGCCGTAAGGGTTGCGTCGCCAAGTATGACCAATGATTCCAATGACATGTGAGCGGCGAGCTGCGCCCAAGTATGTACCAGATTCAGCGCGTGCACATGCTTGTTGATACGTGCATTGTGCGCGGCGCTTAGCGGTTTCCAGATGTGCGGTGTTGTTGGCGGAACGACGGCGCGTATCCGGGTGCGATGCGAGTCGGAGACGGTATGGAGCTCGGTGGCATTGAGATCGCAATCCTTGGGAAGCGGCACGGATTGCAGTATCAGCGATGTGGTCATGCCGAAGAGCACCGGCTTTCCGAGCTGTTGCGCGGCGTCCGTGCATCGTTTAAGCATTTCCCGCTTACGTTGGGTGAGGGTTTCGCTCATAGCGGGCGCAGTGGGGGTTGCCATACGCGGTGGTGAGTATGGCTCGGGCTTGACGGCGTGCGTGGACGCAGCACTCGGTGCCGCGGCATTGTTGGTCCAGCCGGGTGGTTCATCGTCGAATACGCCGGGTGGCGGGGTGGGAAATCCGCTGTTCATAACGCCACCGTAGCGTAGCGGTCGCTTGTTCGCCATGAAAAACGGGGTATGTGGTTCTAGCTTGCTGAGGATGTGGATAACTCTGTGGATAACTAAAGTGCTCCTATGTTTTGCTCACTCTGTGAGAAGTCGGCAAAACATAGGAGCACTTCAGCCGCGGCCAATAGACGGAATATATCAGCGGCAGCGACGGGTGAGGGGCTGCCAGGGATCGAGCTCGACTGGTTCGGTGGTGAGCAGGGCGCGGGTGGCGTCGTCGAGGTATTCCTTGCGGATGATGAGCTCGGTAACGTAGCGGTCGAACCAGGCGTCGGACATGACGTAGTAGCCGTCCTTGCCGGCGTCCTTGCCCCAGCTGTTCTCCACCTTCCAGCGGTTCGGCTTGCCGTCCTCGCCGAGGTTCACGCCGGTGAAGGTCATAGCGTGGTTGCTCGGGCTGTCGCCGTATTCGAGGCCGTGGGCCTTGTCGCCGGTGAATTCGGTGCCGAACAGCTGGTCGACGCGCACCACGGACTGGTCGAAGAAACCGTCCTTGCGCAGGGCGAACTGCGTGCAGTCGCAGGCGAACCAGATCGGGTGGCCGGCGGTGAGCTGGTCAAGCGCGGCCTTCTTGAACACGTCCAGCGGCACGTTGACGAATTCCATATCGCCAGCCTCGGCCACGTTCGCGCTGAAGCGGATGCGGTAGCGCTGGTTGAACGGGCGGTTCTTGAGCGGGGCGTTGGCCAGCGTCACGAAATCGTTGACGTCCACCGGCACGTACTTCTTGTAGAACTCAAGCGGGGTGATGCCGATCTCGCGAATCTGCGGGCGCTCGTCCTTGCCGGTTTTCGGCTTGTCGGACTTGTCCTTATCGCACTTGCAGGCCTTGGCGTCGGATTTGCCCTCGCACTTGCAGGATTCGCCGCACTTGCAGGATTCGGCCTTGCCGTCTGCGTCGGCCTCGGCCTTGCACTTGCAAGCCGAGCCCTTCTTATCCTCATTATCATCCTTGGTGCGCGCGAAGAAGTCGAACTTTTCCGGCGGCTCGCCGAGCGCCACGGCGCAGATGCGGTACACGGTGCCCATGTACTCGTCCTTCAACGCACGCAGCTCGTCCTCAGACGCCCCGGCAGCCGAACGGCGGCGCAGCTCGGCCGCGAACTCGCGCAGCTTGGAGTTGAGGTACTGCTTGAAATCGTCGGAATTGCGGGAGTTCTCGGACTCCGGATAGGCGCTCTTGGGCACTAGGCCGTACTTGTTCACCAGTGCGGCGAACATCTGCCACCAGCCACCATCGTCTGCAGGCGACTCATTGATGGCCTCGAACAGACGCGAATCGGTCGCCTCGTCGAGCGTGCGCAGCACGTTCTCCAGATAAGTGTTCGACTTCTCCATCGCGTCCCAGAAGAACAGGTAGGTCTCGGAGAACTCGAAATCCTCAAGATTCCAGCGATGCATGAGTTCGTAACGCAGCGTGTTCAGGGAGGCGAACATCCAGCAACGGCCGGAACGCTCCTGATTGGTGATCGAACCCTGCTTGAGTTCGATGGAGAAGTCGCGCGGCAGCGCACGTACGCCGCGATAGTCGGTGGCCGCCTTGAGCACGCCGGCCGAAACCGCCGCGTCCGCCGCGATCAGGTTGGCGCGGTCTTTGTTGAAGTCTTCGGTGTACGTACGCAGAAGTTCGGGTTTGATGGCCCGTGCGCTGGCGTTTGCTGTCATGATGATTGATCTTCCATTCATGTAGGCGACGTTTGTGGTCCGTCGGTAGTATAAGTCGCCGTGTATTCGTCGGGCGATTCACCGGGCGAAATCGTACGGGCGGATATGCGCCGGCGATTCCACCCCGCCAACGATTTGTCCACCTTGCTGCTCGCGCGGGCGCACGTATCATGTGTACCGATACATATTGTTGACGAATGTCGCATAGTCCAAAGGAGTACGTCATGACTTCGCTGCATAGCAAGCCGCTGGCCCTGAAAAACGTCACCGTCACCGATTCGTTCTGGCGCACCGAGCAGGAACTCGTGCGCACGGCTGTGATTCCCTATCAGTGGAACGCCCTGAACGATAACGTCCCCGGCGCGGCCCCCAGCTACTGCATGCACAACTTCAAGGCCGCTGCCGCGCAAAACAAGCGTAAGGATACCCAGGGCAAGGCGTTCGTGCCGCCGAAGTACACGTTCCGCGGATTTGAGGCGCTCCCCGAAGACCCGGCCAATCCCGACCCAGACAAGTTCTACGGCTTCGTGTTCCAAGACACCGACTTCTCCAAGTGGGTGGAGGCAGTCGGCTATTCCCTCGCCCATTACCCGGACCCCGCACTGGAACAGACCGCCGACCAAGCCATCGACGTCGTGTGTGCCGCCCAACTCGACAACGGCTATCTGGACACCTGCTACATTCTGAACGACATGGATCGCGCGTTCACCAATCTGCGTGACCATCACGAACTGTACTGCCTCGGCCACCTCGTTGAAGGTGCGGTGGCCTACTACCAGGGCACCGGCAAAGACAAGTTACTCAAGGCCGCCTGCCGTTTCGCCGATTACGTAGACGAGCGCTTCGGTCGCAAGCCGGGCCAGCTGCGTGGTTACCCCGGTCACGAGATTGCCGAGATGGCTTTGGTGAGGCTGTACGAGGTCACCGGCGAACAGCGGTACCTTGATCTGGCCGAATATTTCGTGACCGAGCGCGGCCGGCAGCCGTACATCTTCGATATTCAGGCAGACGAGAACGCAAAGCGCGACGCCGACGCCAACTACAAACCCAACACGGACCCCAACCGGTACGCCTATCACCAGGCGAACAAGCCGGTCACCGAACAAGACGAAGCCGTAGGCCATGCCGTGCGCGCCGGCTACTTCTACTCCGGTCTGGCGGACGTGGCCCGACTGGCCGACGACCAGGACCTCGCCGATGCGGCCGAGCGGCTCTGGCGCAATATCGTCGATAAGAAACTGTACGTTACCGGCGGCATCGGCGGCACGGTGGACGGCGAGGCATTCTCCTACAACTACGACCTGCCCAACGACTCCGCCTACTCCGAGACCTGCGCCGCGATTTCGCTGGCGTTCTTCGCCCGTCGCATGCTCGAGCTCGCGCCAAAGGCCGAGTACGCGGACGTTATGGAGTCGGCGCTGTACAACACCACGCTGGCCGGCATGGCGCTGGACGGCAAGAGCTTCTTCTACGTGAACCCGCTGGAAGTCAATCCGTATGCCTGCCATAAAGACAGCCGCCTGCGCCACGTCAAGCCGGTGCGTCAGAAGTGGTTCGGCTGCGCATGCTGCCCGCCGAACATCGCCCGCATCGTTGAGTCGGTGCAGGAATATGCCTACACGGTTGCCGAGGATGGCGGTACGCTGTTCACGCACTTGTATATGGGCGGCGTGGCCAAAGCTGAGTTGAATGGTACGGCTGTGGAGCTGGATGTTACGGCGAACCTGCCGTGGCAGGGCGATGGCAAGGCTGTCGTGCGCTTGGGCGGTGACGCTGCTGGCACCTCGGCTCAGGCTCCTGCTCGCTTTACGCTGGCCTTCCGTCTGCCCGGTTGGGTGGGCGATGAGTCCGCTGCTGCCGCCGCGATTACGGCCACGGGCGAGTCTGAGTCTGGGGCCGATAGTTCCCGCGTGACCCGCGAAATCCGCGACGGCTACCTGTACCTGACCGGCGAATGGCGCGACGGCGACACCGTGACGTTCGACTTCCCGATGCCGGTACGTATGCTGGCCGCCAACCCGCTGGTGCGCGAGGACGCCGGCAAGGTGGCGTTCGTGCGCGGCCCGATTACTTTCTGCGCTGAAGAAAAGGATAATGGTGCGAACCTGCACCTGCTGCACGCGGATGTGGAGGCACTGCTGGCCGACCCGAGCGCGGCCAAGGTCGAGGAGTTCGACTTCCACGCCGGCGCCAAGGGCATCGACGACAAGGGCCAGGGCGAGGTGGAAGACGTGACCCGCCGCATGGTGAAGCTTGAGGTGCCGGCTTGGCGCGAGCCGTTGCCGGCTGCTGTGGCCGCCGCGGGTGAGGGCGCGGCCGAGGTTCCGGCGTTCGCGCCGCTCTACGCCGTGTACGCGCCGGTCAAGCGCGAGCCCACCACCGCCACGCTCATCCCGTACTTCGCTTGGGCCAACCGCGGCGAAAACGAAATGACCGTCTGGCTGCGCGGCTGATATTTGCTCTCGGCTACTCTGGTAGCCATGGGCATCACGACATGTCGGCTCGAAGGGCCGGTGGACTTTTACTCGGTCGGGCAGTTTGTGTCCGGACCGGGCTGGCGCCATCTGCGGCGCACCATCGACACCTTCGAGCTGATGTTCGTGCGTCGGGGCGTCCTGCCGATGCGGGTGGGGGAGCAGACCCTGCATATCGAGGCCGGCCAAATCGCACTCTTGCCGCCGAATGTGGAGCATGCGGGCGCCGACATCATCACGTCTGACGTGGACTTCTACTGGATGCATTTCAAATTGCCGGATGCGCGCATGCTCCCCGATGACGCGGGTCTGCCGCAGGATGACCATTGCCTGCTGCTGCCCGATGAACGCACCCTGCCCGACCCCGACCGGCTGGCGGTGATGTGTGGGCAGCTCATCGACATCTATGCGCGATTCGGCCCGTATTCCAACGCTTACTGCGATTACTTCGCCACCGGCCTGCTGCTGGAGGTCAGCGCGCAGGAGCGGCTGAAGGCGGACTTTGCCGCCCATCGTACGCTTGCCGGCTACCGGGGCGACGGCAAGCCCATCACCAGTGCCGACCGCGTCCGGCAGCAACAGGAATGGGCCATGCATGTCGATTCGGCCGGTGCCGCTGGCGATTCGTCCGGCCTGGCGCCGATGCTGGCCATCCGCTCGTGGATTATGGCCAATGCCTTCGACGACATCACCGTGGCCAAAGTGGCCGCGCGCTTCCACTATTCACCCAGCTATCTGACCGCGATGTACCGGCGCGTGTTCGGCGTGGGTGTGGCCGAGCAGATCATCGAATATCGCATCGACCGTGCGCGCGAACTGCTGAGTTCTACCGCTTCCAGCGTGGCGGATATTGCGCGAGAAGTGGGCTACGCCGATCCCAAGTACTTCATGCGCGTCTTCAAGCGCCGCACTGGCCTGACCCCCGGCCAATACCGCGACGCTTTCCCCGCCCGCCTCTACAACACCGTGTGATTAGGGAAGGTCATGGTCCTAACCCTAGAAAAAGTGCGCATGGGCGCCACTACCACGTGGGAGCGCTGGGAACGGTTTGACGCATGCCGAAACCTCGCACGTCACGCCGCACGGCACTTGGGCAGTGGGCGCGGCAGTCGGGAATCGCCGCCCTATTTCGGCGTTTCAGCGTTACCTGTTTGCCGAACCGACAGTGGACTCGCGCGGAACCAGTGTGTATCCAATGGTGGCGCGCGTGGCCGGCATGCCAGCGGATTCGTCGGACCTGCCGTCGCCCTGGTCGCGCTGCTCCACGCGGCGGGTGATCATATCGAGCGCGAATTGGGCGAGCTGATCGAGATCCACTTGGACGGTGCTCAGCGTCGGTGTGGTGTACGAGCCGGCCGTGGCGCCGTCGAAGCCGATGACTCTCACATCGTCGGGCACGCGGATGCCGTAGTCGGCAAGGCCTCGGATTACTCCGAATGCGGCATAGTCGTTAATGCAGAAGATGCCATCGATGGCCGGGGTGCTTCCCGTTGCCCGCGTGGTGCCCGGGGAACGGGACTCAGCAGTGTCATCAGCCGATTGCGCACGAGCCTCGAGCATCGCCTCGGCGATGGCATGACCGGCTTCGATGCCGCTGTCGCTACCGTAACCAATGAAGTTCGTCGATTCGTCATACGGCAGCCCGGCGTCAAGCAGTGCGCCGCTGGCCCCGCGTAGACGCAAACCGCTGGAACTTTCCACGTGCGCCAGTTCGGTTCGTGGCGAATACCCGTCGCCGACAATGGCGATGCGGTGGCATCCGCATTCGATGAGATGCTGCACTGCCGCCCGCGCGCCGTCTTCGTTCGGGAAATTCACTGTATCGAACGTGGGCGTTTCCTCGCAGGCGTCAATCAGAACCAGCGGTCGGCCGTGGTTGATCGCGGAAAGCGGCACACCGGCATTCAGGCCCGAAGCGTGGATAATCTCGCCGTCGAACAACTGCCCGGAGAACGGGTTGTTGGCCAGCGCGTGTTTGGCGGCATCCGGAGAGTACCGGGTTTGCTCCACGAACGGCGTCAGCCCGCGCGCGGTGGTTTCGGTGACGAGCGATTCGACGAGTTTGGAGTAGAACGGCGAATCGAATTCGTTGACGATGATGTGGATGATGTTGCTGCGGCCGGACTTCAGCATGCTGGCCGTCAGATTGATGCGGTAATCGAGCTTTTCGGCCACTGCCAGCACTTTGGCGCGAGTGGAATCCTTAACACCCGGCTTGCCGTGCAGCGCATTCGAGGCGGTCATGGGGGAGAACCCGGCGGCCTTCGCTACGTCGCGCAATGTTGGTTTGCCGCTCGGCATAACGTCACCTCATGTTTCGCCTGTGATGGGCATTGGACAATGCCCGTAATGCTTCCAATGGTTGTAACGGTATTCACAACATCGTGTTTTGGCAAATGGTGGCTGTGCGCCGGAATCGCTGAAAATGCTGCGCTTAGGCGATGACGCGCCGAGCGTAACATGCGCTTGCTTGATATCGTTCCGGTGGAAGAATATGTAACGGTACATACGTCGGTGTGCCAAGAGGCCATGAAGTTCGTCGTACGTTGGGATGGGACTCTCCGGGGGAGTGGCGTCACTCTTCACCTATCCGTACGTGCGCGATGCCGATTGGTTTGCGGCTGGCGTACCGCCGTATGGCAACTTATACGAATATCAACGAAAGCAGGATACGATGACGGATCTTCCGCAGAGCCTTCCTCAGGCATGGCGTCCGCCGATGGGCTGGAACAGCTGGGATTCCTATGGCACGACCCTCACCGAAGACGAGCTGCTGGCCAACGCGCGGTTCATGGCTGAACACCTGAAAAGCGCCGGCTGGGATACGCTGGTCATCGACATCGACTGGTACGACCCGACCGCCCGCGCACATGGTTACAACGACAACGCGCCGCTGATTCTCGACGAATACGGCCGTCAGCTGCCTGACCCGGTGCGTTTCCCGAGTGCTGCCGGCGGCAAGGGATTCGGCCCGCTCGCCGCCGCCGTCCACGAACTGGGCTTGAAGCTTGGCGTGCACATGATGCGCGGCATCCCGCGTATCGCCGTGGACAAGAACCTGCCCGTATACGGCACCAACTACACCGCCAAGGACGTGGCCGACCTCGACCACGTGTGCAAGTGGAATCCGGACAACTATGGCCTGAACCAATCCCACCCGGGCGCGCAGGCCTGGTATGACGCGCAGCTCGATCTGTTCGCCTCCTGGGGCCTCGACTTCCTCAAGGTCGACGACATGCAGACCCCGTTCCACTCCGACGAAATCGCCGCCTATCATCGCGCCATCGCCAAAGCCGAAGCCAAATACGGCCGTTCGATTGACCTGTCTCTCTCGCCCGGCGGCTGGGTGGCGACGAGCTACGTCGACTTCCTGCGCGAGAACGCCCAAATGTGGCGTATTTCCGACGATCTGTGGGACCGTTGGGAAGACATCTACCAGCAGTTCGCCCGCCTGGCCCGCTGGGCGCCGTTCCAGACCACCGGCCACTGGGCCGACGCCGACATGGTGCCGTTCGGGCACATAGGCCTGCGCGCCGAACGCGGCGACGACCGCCAATCCCGCCTTACGCTGGACGAGCAGAAGACACTGCTGGCCCTATGGTGCATGGGACGTAGCCCGCTTATGGTCGGCGGCGATCTGCCCACCAGCAACAGCGACGCCATCGCGCTGCTGCAGAATCCCGCGTTGCGTGAGGTGCTTGCCGGCTCTACCAATAACCGCGAGACCGTGCGCGAACGGATTTTTGGCAAATGGTGGGATGAGAGCACCTACCGTGGCGAGTTCATCGTCTGGTCCGCCGACGCAGCCGATTGGGCCGATGGCACGCGTTCCGCGCATCACGGCGGCCATTACGCCGCGCTGTTCTGGACCGGCAGCGACACATACGAGATCGGCCGCAACATCCAGCTCCAATCCATCGTGGGGCTTGACGCCCGCAATGACGATTGGACACTCGCCGATCTGTATGCCGACGCGCCGGGCGAGCCCGCCGACGTGCGTCTTGAAGGCGTGGGTGCCGACCGCGTCATCACCGGCACGATTCCGCCGCACGGCGTACTCTGGGTGGTCCTGGACCGACGCTGAAACCGAACCTGCCTCCGCCAACCAACCTCCTGAACCGACCGCCCGAATCGTATGGAGAAACCTGCCATGAATGCGAACATCGCAAACGAACAATCCCCGGTAGCTGTTCCGCCCGCAAGTTGGTTCCTACGTGCGTTCGCTGGCGTTCTGACCTGTAGGCTGTCTGTCTCTGTCTGTTCGTTGTCTTCGCCTTGCTTGCGTTTTGTACGTTTTATCTGTTTCGTGAGTTTCGTGCGTTCTGCGGATTTCACGCGTTTCGCGCAGTGCCGCACGCTGATCACCATTCAGCGTGCGGCACTTTTGCATATCTCACGTGTTGCGGGAGATGCCGATTCCGTCGCACAATACGTAAAACGTGAATGAGCCACTCACTATGCTGGGTTGTTTGAGCGTGATATGACATGCGCCACTTTCCCGGGAATGCGTTGCGAATTGGACCTGTTCGGAGGTGTGCAGCGACGCATTCCGGGGAATGTTGCGCTTAGAGAGCCGCGTATCGTTGCTAATGCGGGGAACACGCAGAGTTGCGGGCCGTTGCGATTAGACGCAGGTCGCCTAGACTAGTACGCGTTTGCGAAAGTCGAACGTGCTTCGACCGATGAAGGAGAGCTTCGGTCATGCGGCCAATGACAGGCGCAGTGCGAAGCACGGCTGATCGTGAATCGCGGCGGCAGCGATTGCCGCGTGCGGCGCAGGAGCATGCCGCACCATACCACAAGCAAACAATCCCCAAGAAACGGTGATCTCCTCACATGTACGTCGATCCGGGAATCAATACCAGCGCAAGCAATCTCAAATGGGTGCTGCCATACTGCAAACCAGACCTGCCCCGCGTGGTAGGCGCGCTTCTACTGTTCATCGCAAATAACACGATGGCCCTGACCATTCCGATTCTGTCCGGTATCATCGTGGACCGCGTCATCGTCGGCGGACATGCCGACGAACTGCCACGTCTGTGTGGACTGATGATCCTCATGACCATCATCCGCGTGGGCGCGCGATACGGCTACCAGATGTGGATGGAGCGTTTCGGCCAGAACTCGGTCTACCGCCTCGTCTCCGACGAATACGAGAAGCTGCACGAGCTCGACTTCACGTATTTCAACCACACACGCACCGGCGACATCATGAGCCGCCTGACCTCCGACACCGACGCGATCCGCCACTGCCTGAGTTGGGTGAGCTATCAGATTGCCGACTGCGTGGTCATGTTCGTGGGCGCCCTGTGCGTGATGTTCGCCATCGATTGGCGACTCGCGCTCGTCCTGGCCTGCGTCACGCCGTTCATTTTTGTGCTCACGCGCGGCCTGTCCACGCACGCCCACCCGCTGTTCTTCGCCATCCGCAACTCGCTGGCCTCCCTCAACTCCATGGTCGAAGAGAACATCGAGGGCAACCGTGTGGTCAAGGCATTCGTGCGCGAACCGTACGAGACCGAAAAGTTCGACGAGCACAACGACGATTACATGCAGCGCAACATGGCCCTGGCCTACAACTCGCGCAAGTACATGCCGTGGCTGGACGGCCTCGGCTTCTCGCTGCAGCTCATCACCCTCGGCCTCGGCGGCTTTCTGGTCATCAAGGGCTACATGACCCTCGGCAATCTGGTGAGTTTCAACTCCTTCCTGTGGATGATCGACGGCCCGGTGCGCCAGTCCGGCTGGCTGATCAACGACTGGCAGCGATTCAACGCCAGCTGCATCAAAATCCGCAAGCTGCTCACTGAACAGCCGCGCATCGTGGAGAAGCCCGACGCGGTCGAAGCCGTCAAGCAGGCGGTCACGATCGTCGAGCAAGTCAAGCACGATGATGAGGCTACCGGGGCTACCGGAGCGCCCGGGGCTACCGGAACATCCGGTGCCCAGCAGTCCGCCGAACGCAAGTCCTGCCCGCTGCACATCAAGGGCGACATCCGCTTCGACCACGTCAGCTTCGCCTTCCCGGACGACCCGGAGACCCCGATCCTCAAGGACCTCGACTTCACCGTGCCCGCCGGCTCCAAGCTCGGCATCCTCGGCGAAACCGGCGCGGGCAAGTCCACGCTCGTCAGCCTCATCTCCCGCTTCCACGACCCGACCGTGGGCCATGTGCTCATCGACGGCATCGACGCACGCGACTGGCCGCTGGCCACCTTGCGCTCGCAGGTGTGCATCGTGGCGCAGGATACCTTCCTGTTCTCCGACACCATCGGCGGCAACATCGGTTTTGGTGCCAGCGGTGATAGCGACGACCGATATATCCAGAAAATGGCCCAGATCGCCGGCGCGGACAATTTCATCAGGTCGATGCCGCAGGGTTATGACACCGTCGTGGGCGAACGCGGCGTAGGCCTGTCCGGCGGGCAGAAGCAGCGCCTGTCGCTGGCCCGCGCGCTCGCGGACAATCCGTCGATCCTGATTATGGACGATACGACCTCGGCCGTCGATATGGAGACCGAGGCGGAGATCCAGAAGCACCTCAAGGAGATGGACGGCGGCAAGACCATCGTCGCCATCGCCCACCGCATCTCGTCGGTCAAGGATTCCGACCTGATTCTGGTGCTCGAGCACGGACGTATCGTCGAACGCGGCACCCACGCCGAACTCGTGGCCGCACACGGCCGCTACTGGGACATCTACCACAAGCAGCTCGGACTCCAGTCCGGCGTCGCGCAAGGTTTTTAGAAGAGGACTTATGTCACAACGCAATACATACCGCGAGGATGAGGAACTCGAGGAGCAGATCAACTTCCGGGACATCCTGCGCGTCGGCAAATATCTCAAACCGTATATGGCACAGGTGGCGCGCATTCTCGTCGTCGTCATCTCGATGAGCTGCATCGTCGTCGCCGTGCCATACCTGACCAAGATCATGATCGACGAGGCGATCCCGAACAAGGACCTCGGCGAGCTCGGCATCCTCGCCGTGATCCTCGCCGCGCTGATCGTGCTGTACGAGTTCGGGCTGCGCTACCGCACGGTGGCGATCACGCGCGTCGGCCAGCTCATGCTCAAGGACATGCGCCGCGATATCTTCACGCATATCCAGACGCTGCCCTTCAGCTACTTCGATTCGCGCCCGCACGGCAAGATCCTGATCCGCGTGGTCAACTACGTGAACACGCTTTCGGACACGCTGAGCTCCGGTCTGATCAACGTGATCTCCGACGTGTTCACCTTCGTGATCACGCTGATCGTGATGTTCGTGATCGACTGGCAGCTGGCCCTGTGGAGCCTGATCCTGTTCCCGGTGCTCATCATCTGGGTGCGCGTGCTGCAGATCTTCCAGCGGCGCGCCTTCCAGAAGCTCTCCAACAAGCAGAGCAACCTGAACGCCTACATCCACGAGTCGATCGCCGGCGTGAAGACCACGCAGACCTTCGCACAGGAGCAGGCCCAGTTCAGGACCTTCCAGGAACAGCAGGGCGAGGTGCGTTCCGCGTGGATGCACGCCGTGCACATCCAGTTCCTCATGTGGCCGGGCGTGCAGACCATCTCCGTGATGACCATCTCGTTCATCTACTTCGTCGGCGTGATGGGCTTCGGGGGCGTGAACGTGACCACCGGCGTGCTCATCGCGTTCGTCGGCTACGCGAACAACTTCTGGAATCCGGTGATCAACATCGGCAACTTCTACAACCAGCTCATCACCTGCTCGGCGTACCTCGAGCGCATCTTCGAGACGCTCGACGTCACGCCGGAGATCCGCAACAAGCCCGACGCGGCGGACCTGCCGCAGATCCGCGGGCGCGTCGACTTCAACGACGTGGTGTTCCGCTACGAGAAGGACGGCCGCAACATCCTCAACCTCGTGGACTTCCACGTCGAACCGGGGCGCACAATCGCGCTGGTCGGCCCGACGGGCGCCGGCAAGACGACGATCATCAACCTGCTGTCGCGCTTCTACGACGTGTCCGAGGGCTCGGTGACGATCGACGGCTACGACGTGCGCGACGTGACGCTCGCATCGCTGCGCCGGCAGATGGGCGTGATGCTGCAGGACACCTTCATCTTCTCCGGCAACGTGCGCGAGAACATCCGCTACGGCAAGCTCGACGCCACCGACGAGGAAATCGAGGCGGCGGCGAAGGCCGTGCACGCGCACGAGTTCATCATGGAACTGCCCGACGGGTACGACACGGTGGTGGAGGAGCGCGGATCGACCCTGTCGGCCGGCCAGCGCCAGCTCATCGCCTTCGCGCGCGTGCTGCTCGCCGACCCGCGTATCCTGATCCTGGACGAGGCGACGAGCAACATCGACACGCGCACCGAGGAGGCGCTGCAGGCCGGCCTGCAGCATCTGCTCAAGGGGCGCACGAGCTTCATCATCGCGCACCGCCTGTCGACGATCGAGAACGCGGACGAGATCTTCTACATCGATCACGGCCAGATCGTCGAGCACGGCTCGCACGCGCAGCTGCTCGCCGCCAAGGGCGCGTACTACCGCCTCTACGAGTCCCAGTACGCGATGATTCGCGTGGCCAGTGGAGCGCCGGAAGAGTGACGAGATGTTGCTTTAGGTATGTTTCGTGATGGCATTATCGGTAACGATAAACACTGTGAAATATGTAACGGTACGTGTGAAAAACATGCAGTCGTGATTGGAATACGTTCTGGAAAATGTTGAAATAGAGCGAAACGCGCTGAAGTCGGCACGGGGTTGCTGAGTGTGGCAGATAGTTTAGAATATGTACCGTTACATATTTGATGTGCAGAAGATGCTCGCATCTTCTGCACGCGGGTGAAATCTGGGGAGTGGTTTGGCGATGGCAGACAAACTGGTAGCCACATTGGACAAAGCTGGTGTACGCAAGATCAGCACGGACCTGTGGGGCGTGTTCTTCGAAGACATCAGCTATTCGGGCGATGGCGGGCTCAACAGCGAACTCGTGCAAAACGGCGCGTTCGAATACAACCGTGCGGATAAGCCCGAGTGGAGCAACTACACCGCTTGGCGCAAGATCGTGCCCGCCGGCTCGTTCGCCGCATTCGGTGTGGGGGAGACCGCGCCGGTGGCCGAAGAGAACCCGCATTACGCGATTGCCGAAATCGGCAAGGTGAGTGGCGAGCAGACTGCTGACTCGGCTGTGTCTCGGGCCGATTCGGCCCTATCCCAGACGGATTCGGCTTGTACCCCCGCAGCTCCCGCTCTGGAAAACCTCGGTTTCGACGGCATGGTGTTCCGCGCCGGCGAGACCTACGATTTTTCCATCTGGACCCGTGCCCACGGCAAAGCGCTGCCCGTGCAAGTCGCACTGATTGGCGATGATGGCAAGCCGCTCGCTGCCACTGTCGTGACCGCACCCGCCTCCAATGCTTGCGGCGAATGGACCCAGCTTCGCGCCGAACTGACTATTACTAGCGCACAGGCCGACCCGCAACCCAACGCCGAAATCATCGCCACCCAAGGCGCTCTCCGCCTGACATTCCCCGAACCCGGCACCATCGACCTTGACTTCGTCAGCCTCGAACCGCGAACCACCTATAAGGACCTCAAGCATTTCCGCCCGGATCTGGTCGAGGCGCTGGCCGACCTACACCCGCGCTTCATGCGCTTCCCGGGCGGCTGCATCACCCACGGACTGGGCCTGAACAACATGTATCACTGGGACCGCACCATCGGCCCGGTGGAGCATCGCCCGCACAACTTCAACGTATGGGGCTACCACCAGTCGTTCCGTATCGGTTTCTACGAGTACTTTCGCCTGTGCGAGACCATCGGAGCCAAGCCGCTGCCCGTGCTGCCGGCCGGCATGAGCTGCCAGAACACCAGCCAGGGCCCGGTGCCTGTGGCTCAGGAAGACATGCCCGCTTACATCGACGAAGTGCTGGGCCTCATCGACTTCTGCAACGCCGATTCGGCCACCAACAAGTGGGCCGCCAAGCGCGCCGCAATGGGCCATATCGAGCCGTTCAATCTGGAGTATCTCGGCATCGGCAACGAGGACCTGATCGACGACGTGTTCAAGAACCGCTTCCAGCAGATTTTCGACGCCGTCAAAGCCGCGCACCCCGAAATCACCGTGGTCGGCACGGTCGGGCCTGCGCCGAGCGGACAGGACTACGAGCAAGGTTGGGCGTATGCGCGCGAGGCCGGCATTCCGATCGTGGACGAGCATTCCTACCAGTCCTCCAGCTGGTGGTTTCACAACCTCGACCACTACGATCACACCGACCGCAAGGGCCCGAAGGTCTACCTCGGCGAATACGGCTCCTGGGACACCCAGCTCATCAACGGCTTGTCCGAAGCGGCGTTCATGGGCCGCATGGAATTGAACGGCGACGTGGTGCACATGGCGTCCTACGCGCCGCTGTTCGCCAAGAACGGCCACACCAGCTGGAATCCGGACCTCATCTACTTCGACAATGAGAACGTCTACCGCCCGTACAGCTACTGGGTGCAGCAGATGTACGCCACCACCACCGCGGACACCGCTTGGCCGGTCTCGCTTGACGGACCCACCACGTTGCGTCGTGACTTGCCGAATACCGTAAGCCTGAAGATCGATGGCGGCGCCCACGCCGATTTCGCCGACTTCTCTCTCGAGACGGCCGATGGCACGCATATCGATCTGCCGGACGTGAGCTACCAAGGCAATGGGCCGGTGTCTCTTCCGGTACCTGAGGGTCTGGCGGCCGATTCATACACCATTCGCGCGAAAGTCACCTATTACGAAGGCATGTGGGGCGTGCGAATCGCGTCCGGCGACGTAAACGGCAAGAACTATAACGGTACTTCGCTTGGCCGTGGATTCAGCGTGCAAGTAGTGCGCGAAGGCACCGGTTATGCACTCGCCGGCACGGAAACTTCAATGGACGCGGTACGCCCCGGAACTACGTGGGATGTGCGCATTGAGATTGGCAATCGCGGCGAGCAGATGCGACTGTACATCGACGGCGCGCTGGTCGCCGACGGCCATGAGACACCGGACGAGCCGCGCCGGACCGTCACCGTATCCCGCGATTCGACGGCTGGCGTGACTTACTTGCGTGTTGTCAACGCGCTGCCTGAATCCGTAGACGTGGACTTGGCTCAGGTGCTTGCTGCGCTGAATGTGCCTGATTCAGCCAAGGCTGTAGTTGAGGCAACCGTGCTTACCGGCAACGATCCGTATGCAGGGATTCGGGGAGAGGAATCACCGACTTGCCCCACCTCGCACGAAGTCAACCTTGCTGACGGTACATACACCGCTCCTGCTTGGTCGTTCACCACGCTTGCCGTACGAGGCTAACCCAATTATTCCGCTCGGTGATGCGCGCAATACGTGTGACGGCTATGCCCCGGAATCCGCAGTAAGGACGGTCGCGGCGATCGCGCCGGTCGCCGGGGCCGAGTGGAAGCGGTACTACGACGATGTGACGTGGGATCCGGACGAGGCCAAGCGCCGCACCAAGGACGACCCCACCAAGCCCGAAGTCGAGCTCTAGCCCGTTGCGGCTGCAACCGTGCCGAGCATCAACGTGCCGATCCGTCGTGCAGCCTGATATCGTTCCCCTCGCTTTCTCAACGGACATACAGCCGATTCGGATACGGAAATCGGCTGTATGTCCGTCAGAGGGAAGGGAACAGAGAAAGGGGTTTCAGCCCTCGATGCGGGCACCCCAGATTGCTTGATTGCCACCGATCGCGGAGAACGTCAGCGTCGCCCGGCCATCGGTCTCCCTCGGTAGTACGGCGAACACGCCGGTGTACGTCATGCCGTCGATCGTGATCGCCATGTCGCTGTCGCAGCAGTGCACGCCGGCCGGCGTCGCGCCGAGCATCCGCCACGATCCTCGCGACACGGGGCCGTCGGTCGACCGCGGCAGGTTCGCGTCCGGCGTATCGAAGAAGTCGACCACGCCGCCGCTGGTCACGCGGCCGTCCGGCTGCAGCGTGATCGTCTCGGGCAGATTCACGCCATGCCACGTGCCGTCCGCGTTGCGCGTGCCGTTGAAATACGCGTGCGGATCGTGACGTACGAATTCGTAGTCGCCGGACACCAGCGACGGGTGTGCGAGATCCGATTCGTGTACGGGGCGGACGCAGTGGCATAGCCGGGCGGCCAAGTTCGGCGCACTGCTGGGTGCAACGATGTAATCGCCGAAGCCGTCATCGTCGTCGCCGACGGTCGGATCGGACGTGTTCGCGGCGGTCGGCGGGACGGCTGCCGCGCCGCGATACTCGTACGGCGCGGCCGTCAGCCAACCGTCCGCGGTCGGCAGCAGCTCGCGCACATGCGTCTCGTAATCCTCGTCGCCGCGGTCGATGAACCGCGTATGGTACGTGAGAAACAGTCGGCCGTCCGAACCGCGCGTGAGTACGGAATTGTGTCCCTGTGACACTTCGACCGTATCGTCGTCGGCCGGTCCGCCGCTCCATTTCACCGACGACGTGAGTCGGATGCCGGTGTCCTTGGTCTGATTGTCGGGGATTTCACCGTTGGAAATCGCGGGGTTGCCGTTCTGGTCGACGTACGGGCCGACGAGGTTGCGCGAACGGAACAGACGGATCTGGTAGCCGCCGGTGCGGCCGAGCCAGCCATACGCCATGAACAGATACCACCAGCCGTTGCGGTGCACGAAATACGAGCCTTCGCCGGAGTTCCAGTAGCCGCCGGCGACCTTCACGCCGTAGTACGGGTCGGCGGAATCGTGGACGAGCGGATAGCGCACGCTGTAGTCGCGCAGACCGGTTTTCGGATCGAGCTTGAACATCCAGATGCCGCCGAACCACGAGCCGAAACTCATCCACAGTTCGCCGTGATCACAGCGGATCGGCGCGGCGTCGATCGCGTTGATCCGCGTATCCTTCAACGATGCATACCGTGACAGATCGCCATGCGCGGCCTCGTCGCCGAGCACACGTGGCACGTCGGTGCGGCCCACATTGTCAACGTTGAAACCGGAGTAGACGACAGGACCGACGTATGTCCAGTCGCCGTCGAGACGATCGGCGGTGAGCAGCACGATCACCGAACGGAATTCGTGACCGTTGACCGACAGGTACATGCACCATTTGCGCATCACGTCGTTCCAGATCACGTCCGGCGCCCACGTGTTGCCTTCGAGCGCGGGGTTCTCCGGCTGCTTCGGCCATGCCTCCCAGATGCCGCCGAGCAGCGAGGCCGGGTCGCGCGTCAGATTGTTCTCGAAGCGTTCCCAGTGGACGAGGTCGGTACTGCGGGCGCAGCGTCGGTGGGTGCCGAAGACGTAGTACGTACCGTTGTCCTCGACGATGGCCGGGTCGTGGATGGCGATGCGGCCCGGGGCGAGCGGGTGTTCGACGAATCGTTCATCGGCGGGCGATTCGGTCGTGGGTTCGGTCGTGGAGGTGGTTGCGGTCATGGGTTAGCTTCTTTGTGATACATGATGTCTTTCTCTTAACGGACTTACAGCCGATTTCACCAGTGAAATCGGCTGTAAGTCCGTTAAGAGAAATGGGGTGGTTCAAAGGGAAGGGCGAGGACGAGGGCGCGAGGGAAGGGCGGCAATGAGAAAGGACTACTTCTGCGAGGCCCAGGCGCAGAGGTTGTCGCCGATGACGGAGAACGTCATCTCGACCTTGCGGTCGTCCTTGTCGCGCGGCAGCCTGTCGAATGCGCCGTGGTACTCCACCCCGTCGAGCGTGATGGTCATGTCGCCGGTGCCGTCGGACTTGTCGAGCTTCCACGTGCCGGTCTTGTCGCCGGTCACCTTGCCGTCCTCGGTCAGCGTGATGTTCACCGGCTTGTTGACGCCGCGGTAGTCGGTGCTGTGCTTGTCGGTGACCTTCTTCGGGCCCTTGAACGAGGTCCTCTGGTCGTGGATCACGAACTCGTAGTCGCCGGCCACGTTCTTCGCGTCGTACTTGGTGTCGGCGGCCTTGGTGCCGGTGTATTCGTACGGCGCGGCGACCAGCCAGCCGTCGTCGGTCGGCAGCAGCTCGCGCACGCGTACCTGGTGCATCTCGCCGGTGTCGGAGAAGCGGCTGTGGTACACGATGTACGTGGTGCCGTCGTCGTCCACGAACGCCGAGTTGTGGCCCTGCGCGACTTCGATGTGCGAGTTGTCGTTGCCGCTCCACTGGATCGAGCTCATGAGACGCACGCCGACCTCGCTCTGCCAGTTGTTGCCGATGGCGCGCTCGCTGACTGCGGCGTTGCCGTTTTCATCGATGTACGGACCGGTGATCTTGTCGGCGCGGAACATGCGCACCTGGTAGCCGCCGGTCTGCTGCAGGTTGCCGTAGGATGCGAACAGATACCAGTGGCCGTTGGTATGCAGCAGGTACGAGCCTTCGCCGGAGTTGCCGAAACCGCCGCCGAGCTTGATGCCGTAGTAGGCGTCGGACTGGTTCTTGACCGTCTGGTACGTGGTGCTGTAGTCGCGCAGGCCGGTCTTCGGATCGAGCTTGAACATCCACATGCCGCCGAACCACGAGCCGAACGTCATCCACAGGTCGCCGTTGTCGCCCTGCTTGACGCACGGGTCGATCGCGTTGATGCCGGTGTCGGTCTGCGACGTGTACCGCGTCAGGTCGGCGCCTTCGCCGAGCACCTTCCAGACGTCGGTCTTGGAAGCGTTGACCTTTTCGAAGCCGGAGTAGGTCACCGGGCCGACGTAAGTCCAGTCGCCCTCGATGTCGTCGGCGGTGAGCAGCACGATTGCCGATCGGTAGTTAGCGCCGTTGATCGACATGTACATGCACCACTTTTTCATCGTTGCATTCCAGATGACGTCAGGGGCCCACATGTTGCCCTTGACGTCCGGGTTGGCGGACTGCTTCGACCAGTTGGTCCAGATGTCGGCGAAGATCTTCTCGTAGTCGGTGCTCAGGTTGTTTTTGAAGCTGGTCCAGTTGACGAGGTCGTCGCTTTTCAGCCAGGCGAGATGCGACCCGAAGATGTAGTACTTGCCGTTGGCCTTGACGATGGATGGATCGTGCGATTCGCCGCGCTTGATCTCGGTGGCGCTGGTCTGGCTGGAGTCGCTGGAGTTCTTGGCGTTCGACGATGCGTTCGAGTTGGCGTTCGACGAGCAGCCGGCCAGCGTGCCGACGAGCACGGCGGCCGCCAATGTGGTGGCGAACGCCTTGCGTAGGGTGCCGGTGAGAGTCATGTGTTCCTCCTGTGTGTGACAGTGGTGTTGTGCAGCACTGCGTTTGTACAACGATGTAAACTGGGATATACTATACATCGACGTAAATGAATTGTCGAACCGAAAGGGACAAGGAATGTCCGACTCCTACTCACTGCTGTGCTATACGCGTGTCCCCACGTCGCGCGAAGAGGCGAACAACGAGGACATCGCCTTCAGCATGCACCTGGCGCTGCGGTCGCATCTCGACGGCTCGTGGACGCCGCTTAACGAAAACTACGGCATCTTCTTCGCTGCCGGCGTGCCGATCGCCGCGGCGACGCCCGAATCCCGACGTGCGTGCACCGCGGCGGCACGATTCAAGACCGATCCGTACACGACGGTGCGAGCCGCCAGCGACGCCGTCGCGCACGGCGCGGCGATGCCCGGCGTGGACATCGAACTCAAAAGCCTCAAGGATCCGCACCTGTTCCGGCTGGCGTCCGGCCGGTTCGCCGTGGCGGCGACCCGCACCGCGCGCGGCGGCGGCGCGGACGGATCCGAACGGTCGGCGTTCCTGCTGGCGACCAGCCGCGACCTGACGTCGTACGATCAGCGCGGACTGGTGCTGCTTGGCCCCACGTCCGGCGTACACCGTCCCACGGTCATATACAACGATGCAGAACGTCGGTACGTCATCCGGTGGCATGACGACGACGGCCACGCGATGCGCGCGGTATGCGCCGACATCATCGCCGCGGTCGGCACCACGCTGCCGGCCGAACCGGACGATACCTCCGAACCGATTGCCGCAAGCAATGCCAACGATGTCAACGCAACGTCCGTCCGTCGCGACTACGGCATCGCGGACGCCGTCCCCGGCAACGAAATCGACATCACCGAACAGGAAGCCGCGACGCTCATCGCACGCTTCGGCCGCGTTTACAACACCGGCGTCACCGTGCCGTCCATGACCGTCTCGGCCGATCTGTACGACGGCGAAGCCCGTGACCTCATCGGCTCGCTCGGCCGCACCACGGCCAAACTGCAGTACTCCGACGGATCCACCGCCATGCGCGCCGTCGACTGGGACGCCGCACAGCTCGCCGCCCTCGCCGACGACGCCGCAGCTGGCAGGCTCAAGCCGGGCGAACGCCGTACGGTCCGCGGTCGCATCCGCCAGACCGACTATCCCGTGCCGTTCGCCGTCGAACGCGCCGATCCGTCCGTGTTCGCATGGAATTACAACGGTGAACAACTCTTCATGTTCATTGCCACCGACGATACCGACGGCAACTGCGTCGATCCAAACGGCGGCCGCACGCACATGCCGCTGCGCGTGGCGACGTCCATCGCCGACCTGTCGGATGCCGCCGGCGGCCGCGACCGCGAAATCGACCTGCTCACCCGCGGCGACCGCAACAGCGAAGGCCGCGCGATGACCGGCTGCTTCTGGGCGCCCGAGCTGCACGTGATCGGCGGCAAGCTGTCCGTGCTGTTCATGCCGTGCTTCGACGGCCCCGCCGCCGATCCGGACGGCACCGCGAACGACCGCGCCGGCAAACCCGACATGTGGACCGGTCGCTGCCATATCATGCAGCTCAGGCAGGATGCCGACGGCCGTGACCTCGACCCGCGCGACCCCGCCAACTGGACCGTTCCCGAGCCGATCCTCGGCCCCGGCGAACGGATCCTCAACCCGGTGCAGCGCATCTCGCTCGACATGACCGTGATCGTCGACTCCGGCCGCTGGTACTACGCGTGGCAGCAGGTCGGCAGCGTATGGATCGCGCCGTTCGACCCGGGCCGGCCGACGCGGCTGACCGGCGAGCCGACGCAGATCGTCGTGCCGGAATTCGCGTGGGACAACATGATCGCCGAAGGGCCGAACGCATTCGTGCACGAGGGAAAGATCTTCCTGATCTACTCCGGATCGCTCGTCGGCATCGACTACACGACCGGACTGGTCACCGCGCCGGCCGGCGTGCGCGCCGACCTGACCGACCCGGCCACGTGGACGAAACTCGACTACCCGCTGCAGAAATCCGGCATGTACAACGGTGAATGGCAGCTGGGCACCGGCCACGGCATGTGGTCGCACGACGAGGGCGGCAACCTGATCTACGTATTCCACAACGCGGAGTACGACAACGGGCGATACGGCGGGCGTGACGCGCAGGTACGGCGCGTCCACTGGTCGGGCGAGGGCATGCCGATCCTCGACATGCAGCGCGACGAGGAACTCAATCCTGCTTATGCTGGGGTAACGATGGAAATCGCCGTGCGGTAAAGCCGCCATACGGCGGCGAACGGGGTGGGGTTCGGCTCTCCGGTCCCGCCAACGTGCAGTGCAGTACGTGGCGTAAGCCGCTATTTACCGAGAACAGAATACTGAGGATTACCCATGGTCAAGAAAACAACCGCGAAGGACGGCGATCACGTCGTCACCATGCGCGAGGTCGCCAAGGCGGCCGGTGTCTCCATCAAAACCGTGTCGAACGTGGTCAACGACTACGAATTCGTCTCCGATGCCACCCGTGCGAAGGTGCACAAGGCCATCGACGAGCTCGGCTATGTCATCAACGTGTCCGCGCGCAACCTGCGTCGCGGCAGCACCGGCATCATCGCGCTCGCCATCCCAGACCTGCAGCTGTCGTACTTCGCGCAGCTTTCATCGTTGATCATCACCGAGGCGAAAAAGCTCGGCCTGCGTGTGATCGTGGAACCAACGTTGTACTCGCGCGAAGGCGAGCTGGACGCGCTGCACGGTTCGCAGACCGCGATGGTGGACGGCCTGATCTACAGCCCGCTCGAACTCGGTCCGGACGATGCGGCCGAAGTCGAGGTGGACTACCCGCTGGTGCTCATCGGCGAACGCATCTTCACCGACAAGGTCGACCACATCGCCACCGAGAATGTCGAAGGCGCCAAGCGCGCCACCTCGTACCTGCTGCAGACCGGATGCAAGCGCGTCGCCGTGGTCGGCGTGCACCCGGGCGAGGAGGTCGGCTCGGCCGCGTTGCGATTCCGCGGATACCGTGAGGCACTGGAGGAGGCCGGCGTGCCGTTCGACCCGGCGCTCGTGGTGCCGTCGATCATGTGGCACCGCAACGACGGCGTGGCGGCGATGAACACGCTGCTCGACTCCGGCGTACGGCCGGACGGCGTGGTGGCGCTCAACGACATGCTCGCCTCCGGCGTGATGCACTCGATCCAGATGCACGACCTGCGGATTCCCGAGGACATTTCGGTGATCGGCTTCGACAACTCGGACGATTCGCAGTACCTGTCGCCGGCGCTGACGTCGATCGCACCGGGGCTCGAGGCCGTGGCGCGGCTGTCGGTGCGCGCGCTGAAGAACCGCATCGACGGGCAGCCGCCGCTGGAAGGCGACTCGACGGATCCCATCTTCCGCAAGGTGTCGTCCACGCTGGTCGTGCGCAGCTCCACCCGCACGCTCTGAGCCGAGTCGGTCGGGGCGGCGGCACCGGTTGGACGACACCGCACTGCCGCCGTCGTCTCGTCGTCGTACGTTCGTACGGGAATGTCCGCGCAGCCGTACGGCAGCCGAGCGTCAACGCGCGCAGTTGGAGCGCATGAAGTCCGTGGCAACGCGGCACATGCCGTCCGTCCAGAATTCCGCGCCGCCATGATCGGCGCCTTCGAGCAGATACAGTTCGGCCGACTTGCCGACGTCCCGCAGTCGCCGATACAGGCTCGCGCTCTGCCGCGCGTTGACCAGCCGATCCTTGGTGCCGTGGAAGATCAGCACCGGCGGCAGCGCCAGTTCCGGCGTCAGATAGGATTCCACGGTCATCGCCGCGCGCAGATCCGGCCGATCGCGCAGGTCGACGTGCCCCATCATCATGCCTTCCGGACTGGTGGCCAGATGATGGTCGACGGTGGAGGGGAAGCCGTCGTCCATCTGACCGTTGACCGCGCCGAAATAGTCGATCACGCCCCGCGTCGCATCCGACACGTCGGCGGCGTTCGGCGCCAGCGACAGCGACGTGTCGTCCATGTCGGTACGGTCGGCGGCATGCGCGACCGCCGCGAGCAGCGCGACCTGACCGCCCGACGAACAGCCCGAGAGGAACAGATTGTCGGCGTCGACGTGGTATTGCGCGGCGTTGGCGCGCATGAACCGCACGGCATTGCGCGCGTCCTGGATCTGCGCGGGGAACGATGCGATGCCCGAATGCCGGTATTCCACGATCGCGACGACGAAGCCGCGCTCCGCGATGCGGCTGAGCGTGGGGACGAGTGCCGTTCGGTCCTGCTTCATCCAGGCGGATCCCTGCACGTGCACCATGCACGGGTAGGTGGTGGCGTCGGTCTGGTTGCGGGTCTGCGGGACGAGGATCTGCAGGTGCAGGGTCGTGGTTCCGGCGGTTGCGTAGGGTACGTCGGGATGGTATGTCACGCCGATCTCGTCGCCGGTGGTGGGGACACGCGTCGCTCCGGGGACCGGCTCGTTGAAGGCTGGAAAATCGGCGTATTCCCACGGTTTGATGTCCATGATGCTCCTTCGCTTCGAATGATGAACGCTGATCGTTGCGCACCATCATTATAACGTTGTAATTCGGTGTGGGTGGTGCGGGTGATGTGGGCGGTGTGGGTGGAATCGGCTGTATGTCCGTTGGGGAGGATGAGAGGGATGGTTGGGTTGGGTGGAGTGTGCGTTGGCGGGGGCGGGAAACGCCGAGTTGTTACATCGTTGTACATCTGCTATATTGCATCGATGTAAATACTGAGCCACTTGGATTGGAGAAGGAAAAAAACAATGACTGTTTACAACAATCCGATCGTGCTCCAGCGTGCGGATCCGTGGGTGCTTAAGGTCGACGGCGAATACTGGTTCACCGCATCCGATCCCGAGTACGACAAGATTGCCATCCGTCACGCCTCGACGATCAACGACCTGCAGAAGGCCCCGGAGACCGTGGTCTGGCGCAAGCATGAGTCCGGCGTATGCAGCAAGTACATCTGGGCTCCTGAGCTGCACCGCGTGAACGGCGCGTGGTACATCTACTTCGCCGGCGCGGAACACGAGTTCGAGCCGAACGGCATGCCCACCCACCGCATGTTCGTGCTGGAGAACACCGATGCCGACCCGACCACCGACAACTGGGTCGAGAAGGGCCAGATCGTCACGCCGATGGACTCGTTCTCGCTCGACGCGACCACCGAGGTGATCGACGGCGTGCAGTACCTCGTCTGGGCGCAGAAGGACTACGACATCCCCGGCAACTCCAACCTGTACATCGCCCCGATGGCGAACCCGTGGACGCTGGCCGCTGATCCGGTGATGCTCACCAAGCCCGAGTATGACTGGGAGTGCATCGACTTCCTCGTCAACGAAGGTCCGGCGTTCCTGTTCCACGACGACAAGATCTTCATCACGTACTCCGCGTCCGGCACCGGCGTGCCGTATGCGGTGGGCCTGCTGACCGCCGACCGTGGCAGCGACCTCATGGATCCGAAGAGCTGGACCAAGAGCCCGGTGCCGGTGTTCAAGACCTGCTCCGAGAACGGCCAGTACGGCCCCGGCCACAACTCGTTCACCAAGTCCGAGGATGACTCCGAGGATCTGATGATCTACCACGCGCGCAACTACACCGAAATCAAAGGCGATCCGCTGTTCGACCCGAACCGTCACGCCCGTGTCGGCGTGGTGCGCTGGAACGAGGACGGCACTCCCGGCTTCGGCGTGCCTGAGCCGGACAACCTGTGGACGCCCGTCACGACCGACGTGCTGCCGCCCGACGGCGGTCCGAAAGCCGGCACCCCGGCGGTCGGGCTGGCCGCAGAGGCATAGTCGTACGCGGCGGCGGTCGTGGTGCGGCATGTCGCGCAGGTCACGCGCACCGCATGCGTAACGTGCGCGACGTTCGCGCGACGGCCGTCGTCCATCAATCCCATAACAGAACATTCGACGTGTGCGAAACGTTGGTTTCATCGATGTGAAGTCCGGCGTCTCGTATGGAAAACAGCAGTTTTCTAGGCGTGTCGAACGGGTTGTGCATCCGGTTTGCACAACGATGGAAAACGTGTTATAGTGAATTCCAACGTTGTAAACGAGCGCTGAGGCTCCACGAACCAAGGTTTATCAGTCACGCAAGTTGCACAACGATGTTGTCGTCAACCGAACACCGTCACCAGACGGCGGGCCACAGGGTCGTCCGCATGCAACGACCAAGATTTCTGGGAAACCGGAGTACCAAGGAGGAAACCAATGAAGATCAAGAAGAACCTCGTCGCGGCCACGGCGGCCGTGCTTGCGGCCGGCATGGCGCTGGCCGGCTGCGGTTCCAGCAACGGAGGCAGCGGTGACGTCCAGAAGACCGCCGACGGCAAGGTGAAGATCACCATGTGGCACGGCTTCTCCGAAGCCGACGGCAAGACGCTGGAATCCATCGTCGACGACTTCAACAAGTCCCAGGACAAGTACGAGATCGACGCCCAGCTGCAGCCGTGGAGCACCATCGGCGAGACGATGGTCACCAAGGTCACCACCGGCGACGGCCCGGACTTCGTCACCACCGGTGCCGACAACGGCCAGGGCTGGTCCATCGACGGCACCTTCCAGTGCGTCTCCGATTTCTACGCCGACAAGAACAACGGCACCGACGACTACCTCGACAACGTCGTCAAGCAGATCACCTTCAACATCGACGGCGAGGAAGAGAAGTGCGCCGTTCCGATGGGCTACGCGCCGACCTCCGTGTGGTACAACACCGACATGTGGAAGGCCGCCGGCCTGACCGACAAGGACATTCCGACCACCTGGGACCAGCTCCTCGAGGTCGCCAAGAAGCTCACCAAGTCCGACGGTTCGCAGTACGGCCTCGCGATGGCCGACTCCGGCTGGGCCGCCTACATGAAGGGCAACGGCACCGGCCTGTACACCACCGACGGCAAGGTCTCCATCAACTCCAAGGAGAACAAGGCCTTCCTGCAGAAGATGCGTGACTTCTACAACGGCGGCTACGCCGTCCCGGGTCTGGACGACACCGCGGCCCGCGAATCCTTCGAGTCCGGCCAGTCCGCAATGGTGATCGTCGGCCCGTGGGAGGACCAGGCGGCCACCGACAAGGGCATCAACCACGACACCTTCGCCGTTCCGGACGGCGACGGCACCTACAAGTACGCCGACGGCAAGACCGGCTCCAACACCGGCTCCACCGGCCTGTACTGGTGGGTCACCTCGCAGGTCGGCGACTCCGAGAAGCTGCCCGGCATCTACGAGTTCTTCAAGTTCTACAACAACCACGACAACCAGGTGAAGTGGTCCCTCGGCTCCGCCTACCCGCCGAACAACAAGACCGTCACCGCCGATGAGCTGTCCGACCGTCCGCTGATCGCCAAGATCTCGCAGTACACCGACAACTCCTACATCGGCATCGCCGGCCTCAAGGGCGGCTTCGGCGACATCGCCGCCTCCCTCGACACCCTGACCCAGAACACCGTCCGCACCGGCGACGACATCCAGGGTCTGCTCGACCAGGCCGAGAGCTCCATCTCGGGCTACCTCGACGAGTACGCCGAGTAGTGAGCGGCAACCCGCAACCCAATCCCACGCATAGCTGACAGCAGCTGACCGACGTTCCCCTTCCCAGCCAATTCCCGAAAGGGAAGGGGAACGTTTCCATTCCCGACAACCAATCATGTGTCCTTTTGGAGGAGCAAAATGACCACAGCAACGTCGCAAGGCGAAGCGCACGAGGTTGCCAAGGAGAACAAGAAGGCCATTCAGGCGCGCAACCTGCGCACCGGCGTCCTGTTCACCGCGCCCGCGCTCATCGTCCTCGCCATCTTCGTCTTCTACCCGGCCATCCAGACGTTCATCACGTCCCTGACCAACGGCCGCATCAATTCCAACGCACGCCGACCCGCCAAATTCATTGGCTTCCAGAACTACATCACGCTGTTCCAGAGCCAGGACTTCTGGACCGACGTCAAGAACACCCTCGTCTACGCGGTGCTGTACGCCCCGATCGTCGTGATCATCGCGCTCGCGTTCGCACTGCTGCTCAACCGCAAGGACCTCAAGTTCGTCGGCTTCTTCCGCACCTGCATGTTCCTGCCGTTCGTCATCTCGCTGACCGTCGCCGCGATCGCATGGCAGTTCATCCTCTCCCCGTCCCTCGGTCTCATCCCGTACTGGGTCTCGCTGCTCGGCGGTCCGTCGCACCTCGACCTGCTCGGTACACGCGAAACGTCGATGGCCACCATCGTCTTCATCACCGTGTGGAAGAACTTCGGCTACTTCATGGTCATCTTCCTCGCCGGCCTGCAGGGCATCTCCGCCGAACTGTACGAAGCCGCCTCGCTCGACGGCGCCAGCGCATGGCAGAAGTTCCGCTACATCACGCTGCCGGCCCTCCGCCCGACCTTCAACTACGTGGTCATCTTCGGCCTCATCGGCTCCTTCCAGGTCTTCGATCAGGTCTTCATCCTGACCTCCGGCGGCCCGGCCCGTTCCACTGAAACCATCGTGTACCGCATCTACACCGAGGCGTTCGGCAACGGCAAGCTCGGCTACGCGTCCGCGCTGTCGTACGTGCTGCTCATCATGACGCTCATCGTCGGCCTCATCCAGCTGTACACCAACAACAAGCATGAGAAGGAGGAGATCGCATGAGCACCGCAACCGCAACCTCCATGAAACTGACCGCGGAACAGGAATCCGAAAACGCTCGCATCAACGCCGAAAACGAACGTCTGCGCAAGCAGGCGCGCGCCAAGCGCACCATCAGCCTGACGCTGAGCTACGTCGCGCTGGCACTGGTGACGTTCCTCATGATCTTCCCGCTGATCATCGTCGTGATCGTCTCGTTCACGCCGAACGCCGTCACGCAGACCTGGCCGCCGAAGATCATTCCGAGCGCGTGGACGCTCGACAACTACACGAGCCTGTTCCAGCGCCTGCCGATCGGGCGCGAGCTGCTCAACACCATCGTGTTCGCCGGCGCGGTCACGATCATCTCCGTGTTCTTCGACTCGCTCGCCGCCTACGGCCTGTCCCGCGTGGACTTCAAGGGCCGCGGCATCCTGCTCGCCGTGCTCATCGCCACCATGATGATCCCGGCTATGGCGCTGCTCATCCCGGTCTACAAGCTCCTCGGCTCCATGGGCCTCGTCAACAGCTACCTCGGCATTATCATCCCGCGTATGGCCGATGTCGGCGGCATCTTCCTGCTGCGTCAGTTCTTCATCTCCATCCCGAAGGACCTCGACAACGCGGCCCGCATCGACGGCGCGGGCGAGTTCCGCATCTTCGCGCAGATCATCCTGCCGAACGCGGTGCCGGCGATCCTGACCGTGGGCATGTTCAACTTCATGGGCAACTGGAACGACCTGCTCTGGCCGTTGATCATGACCTCCAAGCCGGAGACCCGCACCATCACCGCCGGTCTGGCCATGCTGACCGGTCACGGTTCGTCCGTCACGCCGTACGGCGTGGTGATGGCCGGCGCGCTGATCTCCGCCCTGCCGTTGCTCATCGTGTTCTTCTTCGTGCAGAAGCGCTTCGTCGAAGGCATCGCGATGACCGGCATGAAGTAAACGGCGCGCGCGGGCCGGGTGGGCTGGCTTGTGCCTGGCTGGGCCGGCTGGACTGGCTGGACTGGCTGGACTGGCTGCGGCCGGCTGAGTCTGTTCGTCTCCTGTCCGCACCGGTCCGCGCGATTGTTCGCTTCACTTACTACACGTACCCTCCTTCCTTTCATCACCGTCTCCGGCGCCGCTTGTACAGGGCGCCGGGGCAGGCCGTCACCGTGGCTCCTCCCGCGGTGGCGGCCTTTTGTGGGTATGTGAAATATGTGGTTGAAGTTTGGTGATTCTCCGGTTGAGGCAACGAGGCTCCCCGCAAAGGTCTTTTGGTAAGTCTTAGGTTGAAATACTGTATTGGTGCAGGTCTCGATGGACATATTCGGCCAGACCTTCGTGTTCTTCGTGGTGTACGACTGGAATCATACGGCTGCGTTCGCCTCACTGTTGCTGGGTTGCGCGGCGATTTCGCTGCCGCTGATGCCGCTGTTCGGCATCGGCATGACCAAACTCGGTGCGCGGTGGAATGGCGACGCATTCCCGGGATTGTGTCGCAGATTGGGCCTGTGTGGGTGGATTCGTAACACTTTCCCGGGAATGTTGCGCACGATGGTGCGTTTAGCGGCGTTTCACGTAGCGGGTGCTGCGGCCAGCACCGATTTTGATGATCGTACCGGAGTCCAACAGTGATTTCAGCGTGCGCTCAATGGTGGTGGTGCTGGTATCGGGCATGCGAGCGAGAATATCGGCCTTGGAAAGTGGGACTAGGGATTGATCAAGCAGTGCTTCAATCCGCGTTCCCTTGGTGGCTACTCGCGGTGCTCCCTGCGCTCTGCCGCCTGCCGTGAGATTGATGCGTTCGTCGAATTCCTTGCACGCGGACAGTATGATGCCAAGCAGGTAGTTCGTGAATGGCGCATAATCATTGGCGTTGTCGTCCCAGCCTTGAGTGCTTGCGTCCAGCGCCTCATAATAAGTGCTTTTACTTTGCTCGATAAGGTGTTCGATACTGATGTATTTGCCGACCATATAGCCATTGCGGTACAGCATCAGGAGCGTGAGTAGCCGACTCATGCGGCCGTTGCCGTCATTGAACGGATGTATGCAGATGAAATCGAGAATGAACATGGCGATGGCAAGCAATGGATCGGTATGTCCATCTCGGATTGCTTGCGTGTAGGCGGAACACGCGCGTTCGATCAGTTCCGGTGTGACAAGTGCGGACGGCGGGGCGAATCGCACGGTGCTGGTCCCGTGTGCATCTCGTTCGATGATGACGTTGTCACTGTCCTTGAAATGCCCCGCAAAGGTCAGTGGTGTGTGTCGGAAGAGGTCGCGGTGCAGTTGAAGAATGACGTTCGGGGTAATCGGAATATAGTCGTGGCTTTCGTGAATAACCGATAGCGCGTCACGGTAACCGGCAATTTCTTCTTCATTGCGATTGCGCGGTGTGACTTTCTCCGAGACGAGATCGTTGAGCCTGCTATCGCTGGTAGAAATACCTTCGATGCGGTTTGAGGCATCTGTGCTTTGGATGCGCGCGACGGCAACCAGCGTCCCCAATATATCCGGTCTGATCGTTGTCTGTATGCTTTGACGCCCTTTTGCCTCGTGAATAGCGGCAAGCAAACTCGTGGTGTGCGGGGTGAGCAACGTCTTACCTGATTCTATGTAGTCGAATGATCTCATACTGCCTCATTTTCTGCATCATACGAACTTTTCTGCATCATATTTTATCAAAATGAGGCAGAAAATGGGCTGATGAGACAGAAAAGGCGGCAGGATGGCGGCCGTCTCGCTTGCCGGTTGCGTTACTTTCCCGGGAATGTTGCGCTCGTGGCAAGAAACGGCAAGTTCAGGCGGACGCGACCGACGATACCCGTCGTGTAGTCGAACGTCTTACCGGACTGCCTTACGAGCGTTGCTGGCGGTAGCCTACACTGAGAAACCATGAGCAAGCATCACCATCGCGACCGTAGCTGGGCCCCGGCACCTGAAGCATTGCCGGACGACGCCCAGACCATTGACAACCACACTCACGTGGCCTCCGTAATCCCTTTCGCGCGCGCTATGAGCCATGAGGCGCAGGAGAAGGGACAGCCCGAAGTCCCGGTGTACGACGTCGACCAATTGCTGGCGCAGGCGCAATCTGTCGGCATTGGGGGTATTATCGACTGCGGTTGCGAGCTGCCGCACCTGATGACCGCCGTCCAGATGGCCCTCGATCATCCGGGTAATGTGCACGCGGCGCTCGCAATACACCCCAATGAGTCCGTGCTCCACGGGCATCGCGGTGTGCCGGGGCCGGATGGTCTGCCCCTCAAATACAAGCCTTACCATGACACGTCTTTCGAGGACGCGCTCGCCGAAGTACATCGCCTCGCCACCACATACCCCGAGCAAGTGGTGGCTATCGGCGAGACCGGCATGGACCTCTTCCGCACCGGCGAAGGTGCCAAGGAACTGCAGCGCGAGGCTTTCCGCGCGCATATTGCCCTGGCCAAGGAACTGGGCCTGCCCATGCAGATTCACGACCGCGACTCCCATCGCGAGGTCATCGAAACCCTGCTGGCCGACGGCGCGCCCGAACGCACCGTATTCCACTCGTATTCCGGCGACCGTGAGATGGCCGAGATCGCGCGCGAACATGGCTGGTATCTGAGCTTCTCCGGCACCGTGAGCTACAAAGGCAATGACGGTATCCGCGAATCGCTACGGATTGTGGGGCTGGACCATGCGATGGTCGAAACCGACGCGCCGTATCTGACGCCCATGCCGTATCGTGGCCGCACCAACGCGCCGTACATGATTCCCTACACCTTGCGGGCCATGGCCGATACGCTCGACTTGCCCATCGCGGATGTGGCGCGCGGCACCCGCGATACCGCCCGCGCCGTATACGGACTGTGAGGGCCGGGTGTGCGGCCGTCGCGGCGCGTGTAGAGACGATGTGTTGACTTGTAAAATTTGTCAGAATTGTGAACGAGGTCTATCATGATGTGTTTGACATAAGCGAGGGGGATGATCTCCACCTCAATGGAGGACTGAACGTATGGCTGAGTCGAACCAAAGGACCGCACGTGCCCAAAAAGCCTCAAAGGCCCAGAAAGCCCAGTCTGGTGCCGCCAAAGCCAAGGCCCGACAGGAAGAAGAAGCACTGCTGAGGGCCGACACCTTTACCAACGCTCCCAAGGTGTCCCGCCGCACTCTCACCAAGGAGGAGCGCGAGGCACTCGCCAAGCAGAGGGAAGCTGAAACCAAAGAAGCCGAGAAAATCGCCAGCGCATGGTCGAAAGGCGGCCTCGGTCGATGGTGGGCCCGCCTGCAATCCAGCCCAGACAAGGTCACCTGGGGCATGGCAATCGTGGCGCTCGGCGTGGTGTACGGCGACATCGGCACCTCGCCCTTGTACACCGCGCAGACCTTCCTTGCCGGTCAGGGAGGGCTTGGCAGCGTAGACCGAGAGGCCGTGCTCGGCATGCTGTCGCTGGTCTTCTGGTCGATTACGCTGATCACTACCGTCAAATATGTGCTCATCGCCATGCGCATCGACAACAATGGCGAAGGCGGCATCTTCGCACTGTACTCGTTGATTCGCAAGTACGGCGCATGGCTCGCGATTCCCGCCATGCTCGGCGGCGCGGCATTCCTCGCGGATTCGGTACTTACCCCGGCGGTTTCCATCAGTTCCGCAGTCGAAGGCTTGCAGACCCTGCCGCCATTGGAAGGGTTGTTCGACGAAAACCCAAGCCTGACCCTGATGATCACCGTCGTGATCATCGTGATTCTCTTCTCCGTGCAGTCGCGCGGCACCGAAAGCATCGGCAAAGTATTCGGCTCGATGGTGCTGGTCTGGTTCGGCTTCCTCGCCATCGTGGGCGTCACGAATCTCTCTAACGACTGGTCTGTGTTCGAGGCCCTGAACCCGGTGTACGGCATCAAATTCCTGTTCAGCCCGAACAATGCTGCCGGCATCGCCCTTATGGGCACCGTGTTCCTCTCGACCACCGGTGCCGAGGCGCTGTACTCCGACATGGGCCACGTGGGGCGCGGCAACATCTACTTCACTTGGCCATTCATCAAGGTTGCGCTGGTGCTCAACTACTTCGGCCAAGGTGCGTGGATGCTGGCCAATAGCGATAACCCGCAATACACTGCGATGGAGTCACTCAACCCGTTCTTCCAGATGATGTCTCCGAACGTACGTTATCTGGCCGTGATTCTGTCTGTTTCGGCCGGCGTGATCGCTTCCCAGGCCCTGATTACCGGCGCGTTCACCATGGTCTCCGAAGCCACCCGCCTCAATTGGATGCCTCATCTGCAGGTGCGGTACCCGGCCCGCACGCGTGGCCAGCTGTACATTCCGGTGGTCAACGGCGTGCTGTGCGTCTCCACACTGGCCGTACTCGCCATCTTCAAGGATTCGGAACACATCTCTGCCGCATATGGACTGGCGTTGACCATTACGATGATCACCACCACCGTGTTGCTCGGCGTCCACCTATGGCATTCCGGCAAGCGGGTCGGTGCCATCGTGTTCACCGTGCTGTTCTTGGCGATTCAGGCCATGTTCTTCATCGCGTCTATGGCCAAATTCCTGCATGGTGGTTGGTTCACCATGTTGCTGACCGCCGCGATTCTGTTCGTCATGTACACGTGGAATGAGGGCACCAAGCTCGAACGTGCGCAACGCCGTCACATGCGGCCCAACGACTTCCTACCCGCGCTCGACAAGCTGCACAGTGATTTCCGCATCCCGTATTTTGCGGACAACATCGTGTACCTGACCTCCGACTCGGAAACCAAGCGACTCGACACGGACATCTTCTTCTCCATCTTCGCCGACCACCCCAAGCGCGCCCGTGCTTGGTGGGCAGTCAGCGTGGAAACCACCGACGAGCCGTTCACCCGTGAATACTCGGTGGAGGACTTCGGCACGAACTACATCTACCGCGTGCGCTTCCGTCTGGGATTCAAGGTTTCGCAGTCCATCCCGGCGTACATCCACCAGATCATGCACGACCTGTCCAAAACCGGCGAACTGCCTAAGCAGAAGTCGATTTACCCCAAGGTCGACGCCGATCCGGACATCGGCACCATCCGTTACGTGCTGATTCACAAGGCCCTGATGCCGGAATCCAAGGTTTCCGCACGCGGTGCCCTGTCGTTGCAAGCCAAGTACGCAATCCGCCACATGGCCGGCTCGCCGGTTAAGTGGTTCGGTCTGGCACCTTACAACCCGTTGGTCGAGGTGCAGCCGCTGTTCGTCTCCACCCGCCGCCCACCGCGTCTGAAGCGCACCGATACGGCCAAGACCATCCCGACGCCCACGCCGACTCGTGCAGTGGCCGACCCGGCCGCCGTCCCCGACCCGATGGACACCACGTCCGGGCTTGGGCGATTGGTACAGGAGCTCGATGCCGCCGTATCGGCCGAGGCGCGGAAGACCGCTGAGGCCGCTGCCGCCGATGCGCCCGCTGAGCAGGGCGATAAGGGCGATAAGGGCAAGGCCGAGAACGGCAAACCCGCCGCCAAGCCTCAGCGCTCCGCCAAACAGAAGCGATAACATACCAGTTTGCAGCGGCGCTGATGCGCTCTATAAAGAATGCCTATAACGGTCGCCGCACGTCGCCACACGGTTTCGGTAAGTTGAAATACCATGTGCAGATTACTGGGATACGCGACGGCAGGCTTCAACCTGAGTCTCAACGCTGTGTTGGGGCAAGACAATGTCGAGGATTTCCGTGAACTGTCTGAAATCCACAATGATGGCTGGGGCGTAGCCCAGCTTTCCGATCCTGCCGAAGCACCGCACGTGCGCGACGGTGGCGCACCCACCCCGGAAACCGGCACCCGAATCTACAAGTCGACCATCGCGGCCCGTCATGACAGCACGTTTGAGGCGCTGGCCGACGAACCGTCTCGCGGTGCCATCTGGCACCTGCGCTTGGCAAGTTCCAATCTGCCGCTCATCATGGAGAACCAGCACCCGTTCTATGCGAACGGCCTGAGCTTCATCCACAACGGCGATATCTCGGACGCCAATGGCCGCAACATCGTCACCAACCGCTCATACCCGGTGAACCACAGCGTGTTCCTCTCCACCGGCGGCCGTTCCGACTCCGCCATCTTCTTCGCGGTGATTCTGGAATACATCGGCTTCGGCTTCTCGCTCGACGAGGCCGTGGCCCAGGCCGTGCGCGAACTGCGCCAAGCCTACCCGAAGTCCAGCTACAACTGCATGATTCAGTCCGAGGACCAGCTCATCGCCCTGTGCGCCGCCGGTCGTGAGAAGACCAGCCCGCGCATCGTGGAAATCTACGATGAGTACGGCCGTGGCGAGCAGGCCGCCGACTACCGTGTGATGCGCTACCGTGAGCTGCGCGACGACAACGGCGACTCCGCCGGTGTGGTGGTCTCCTCTTCCGGCTACAAGCAGGAAGGCTGGAACGTGCTGGAGAACGACCAGATGATCATCGTCTCCAACCGCAACGGCACCTACCGTCTCCGTTCCATCTGAAATACCTTCATAAGCCCCCTCTGACGAGGGGGCTGTCAGCCGACAGGCTGACTTGGGGGGAGACCCCTAGAGCCTCAAATCATCCGCATCCCATACTTCTCCGCCAACGCCGGAATATCCGGCACGCCATACTTGGCTACCAGATCCAGCCATCGCTGTTTGTTCTCTCCGCCAAATCGCTCGGCTCGGGCCGTATACGCCTCGACCTGCAGGAACTTCGGCGGCACTGACTTGCTATGGAACTTGTCGGCGTACATCACCACTTCCTGCTCGAGATTCATCGGCACATAGTCGGCTGGTGGCAACGGCAGCTCCTGGCGCACCACATCCTCGCGCGTAAGTCCCACGCCGGTATGGTTGCGGCAGAACTGGGCGATGGACTCGTCCACGCCCTCGTCGAGCAGATACTCGTAGCCCTTAAGACCGTGCAGAATGTAGCGTTTCTTGCTGAATTTGAGCGGTTCGCCGTCAGAGCCGTCATGCTTGAACACGCGGTAGGTGCCGATGTCATGCAGCAGTCCGCCGATGAGTACCAAATGCTCGTCGAGCAGACGCGGCGGCACATGGCCGCCGGTGACGCCTGCGGTGGGCGGTACCTCCGCGTCCTTCGGTAATGTGCAGCGGCGCGTGAACAGCGCGTTCTGCCGGCGCACGATCTGGCAGCCGATGGTCGCTACAATCACGCAATGCGTGTGCACCAGCTCGTACGCCGCCTTGGACGGCGCGATTTTGCGGTGCAATTCGTCGATCTGCTCCAGTGTGGGAATATATCCGGTCATAATTATCAGGTTTCGCCTCGTACGGTCAGATTTATCCTCAGATTAGCGCGGCAATGAGCCGCATCATTGAAAAACCCCTGTGATTCGGCAATACGAATCACAGGGGTTCTATGGTCTGAACATCAGATTTCGAAGAGTGTGTCGGCTGCTTCGGCGATCTCGCGCGACGCAGTGAGCACGATAACGCAATGCTTCGGGTCGCCGGTGTGCGCCAGCTTGGCCAGCGCGGCGAACACGGTCACCTCGTCATCCGCGTTCAGCCCTCGTGTCGGCTCGTCGAGGATCAGCACTTCGGCCTCGGTGCTGATTGCACGGGCGATGGCCACCAAACGCTGCTGCACCAAAGGCAATGTGCCGACGGCCACGCCGCTGGTGGCCTCGGAGAAGCCGACCTTGGCCAGCAGTTCGCGGGCGATCACCGGCTTGGGCTTCAGGAAGTTGCGGTTGGACGCATCCATGGCGTACAGCACGTTTTGTTCGGCGTCGAGCTTCGGCTGCACGGCGTGCAGCTGCGGTACGATGCCCAGACGGTGGCCGCGCAGTTCCACGGGCTCGAGCTCAACAATGTTGGCGCTCTTGTTCATCACCGTGCCAGACACCGGCGTGGCCAAACCGCTCATCACGCCCATCAGCGCGCGACGTTTGGCGTCGGCGGTGATGCCCGAATCGGGGTCGTCGCTGATCAGCAGCGCGTATGCGTGTCCGGAGTAGCAGAAGAAATTCGCGCCATCGAGGATGTTGACCTTGCCCTTGGGGCCGGCGACCGTCACCTTGTTCAGGGCAAAGGTCGGGTAGGTCTTGAGCAGAATGTCGTCGGAACCGCCGCCCACCAACACGCGATCGATACGCGAGGCCAGCGTCATGGTGGGTTCGGCCGCTTTGCCCTGAGGCTCCGCATGCTCGGCCAATGCGTCTTTGTGATCGGTTGTGGCCAGTCGGAGTGTTTCGTTGACGCGGGCGGCATTGCGCTCGGTCACTTCGGCGGATGCGTTGACCGAAGCGATGGCGTCTGCTTCGGCCTCACTGGTCTCGTCGGTTTCTCCGGTTTCGGCAGATGCCAGTGCGCTGTAAATACCATCGTCAACAGTGCTTTCGTCATCAACGTCATCGAAGGTCACGCTGAACTGCACGGAGTCAGCCGGAACGGATTCAATGGTGTCGTTCGTCTCAGTCTCAGAAGTCACTTCGTCAGCCGTTGCGTCAGTGGTCTTCTCGAGTTCCTGATCGTTGTTCTTGTCGCTCATGCCTGTGCCTCCGCATCGTCGGTTGTGGTGGTCGTCTTGTTGGTCTCGCTCACGGTGCCCCAGTCGCCATCGGCGGCAAACAGCTTGTTCGCGCTGAAGAACGCAAGGCGCAGGGCGGCAAGAATCGCCAGGATCAGGATTGAACCCAGTCCATACCAGACCATGGTCCAAATCAGGCCCGATGTCACCGGGGTGGCATGGCCGGATGCCAGGGCAGATCCGATCGGATTGGCGGCGAACGCGCCTCCGACCAGACCAATCACGTAGAAGGGCAGGGTGACGATGAACACTTCCAGCATGAACTGCCATCCCAAACGCCCGCGAGTGACGCCGGACACCAGTGCCATGCCGATCTCGTCGTCACGCTTGGACGCCCACACGCCCGACAGCACGAGGATGAGCAACGGCACGCCGCCCACGGCAACCAACACAATGGTGCCGGTCTTCGCGCGCGAGGATAGCGTATCCAGCGGCTCCAGAGAAGCGTTGTAGGATTCCAGCGAGGGGGAAGAGAACTCGTAACCCTTGGCGGGCAGCTTGGACTTCTTGAGGGTGGATACCAAGGACTTGTATGTAGCGGAATCACCGGCGTCGAACACCACGTCCAGATCCGGGACTGCCCAGCCGGAGACGGTCTTGTCGGTGGACTGTGGGTCGAGTCCGGCCTTGGCGAAGGTCTGATAGTTGGTGAAGATCGCGTTCTCGCGGTTGCGGGCGGCCGTCACCGGATTGGCGACGGCGGATTCGGATGTGTACTTGTAGATGCCGCGCACCTTGAGTTTGGCCGTGGTCTTGGCGTCCGAGGCGGCCGCCACCTCGAGCGTATCGCCCACCTTCAGGTTGTTGGCGGAGGCAAACGCTTCAGAGACCAGTGCGCCGGTGGTGTTCGGGTTGGAGGACTGGTTGTTGTAGCTCAGGTCCTTGCCGTCCACGATTTCGAAGGTGCCGAGGTCGCTGGCCTTGGCGGAATCCTTGGTCCAGAAGGCTCGCCAAATGAGCTGGCCGCCGGTCTCGTCATCGGAGGCCGAGCCCAGCGATCCGCCGTCCAGGGCCTTCAAATCACCGCTCACGCGGGCCGGCACGGTTTCGGTAACCGTGAAGTTCAACGAGTTGGTGGCCGACTGGACGAGCGTGGCGTATTCGGTGTATGAGGTCCACGTCATGTAATGCTTGGTGGAAGCCGAGTCCGTAGCGGAGACCTTCTTCCATGTAGCCGCAGTCGGGCGAATGGCCAACGTGGCCTTCTGCTGATCGTACGCGGTGGTGTGTGCGTTGGTATCTTCTTGAATGATGGCCAGTCCGGCGACTGTGCCGAAGGTGACCGCCAAGGTGATGAACGCAGTCAGGGCCGTACGTCCTTTAGAACGTGTCAGGGCCCGCCAGGCGTTGCTGAGGACGAACATGTAATTACCTCTCCCGTTCTCCTAAGCCGAACAAATCAATACGGCTCTAACTATTGTTGCGTTTAGTGACCGTTTTCTTGCGCAATACTGTTATACCCCTCAATGAAGTCTGAGAACATTCTGACAGCGATGTGGTGGTCATGCGGGGATTTGCACCCAGTATGGGATAAATCCTCGGTCTATTTCGGTGGCATCGGTACACTGGCATGAGATATGCGTGGCGTCACGTGTGCTCCGGCATGTCTGCGATTCCGGATTTGCCCGGAGTCCGGCATCCGGAAGCGTGGCCTCGCGCCGCTGGATAAGAGTATGAGCTGAGCAGATTTTCGGGCAGGGTAAGTATGCGATTCACTTCAGGGCATTCGAGCCATAAGGCTGTGGGGCGTAGGAGAAGACGTCATGCCGGTAACGGAAAATTCAATCGCTCCGCATCTACGAATAGCGCTGTGAATCAGCAGACGGGTCCCGTAAACCTGAAGACTCCCCAGCACGTGGGTGGTAACGGCCGTTCGCTGATCAGCCGTACGCCGATATGGGCGCGAGTGGTGGTTGTACTGCTGCTGACGTTGCTGGCCAGCGTCACCTGTGTGGGCACGCTCTACGCGGCATCCGTCTCGAGAATGGCCACGGATGCGCAGCGCGTGCTGACATCCGCCGAAAGTCTGGCCAATTCGGCACTTGGCTGTGGCAGCGATAAGAGTCTGTCGGACATCTCCCAAGAGCTGGTCAATGCCACCAATGATCTCAATGCGGAGCTGAACGGCCCACAGTGGGACTTCTTCCGCGACCATTCGCGATTCGGAAGCGACATCACCGCCGCCCGCGAAATGCTGGCTTCCGTGGATACGCTGGTCAACGGTCCGTTCACTGATCTGCTGAACCTGTCCAAACGATTGCAGGGCTTCTCCCTGAAGAATGGCTCGGTGGACGTCAGCGCCCTGATGGATATGCCGGATATCGTCAAGCAGGCGCATAAGGATATCTCGCAGCAGCTCACCAAGCTCAACAAGGTGCCGACTCCGAGCGTCGCCAAGGTGGCCACCGTGCTCGAAACCGAAAAGGCTGCGCTCAAGACCGTGGATTCGATGCTCGGCGAATACGATGGCCTCATTAACTTGCTACCGCAACTGCTTGGCGAGGACGGCAAGCGCACGTATTTGGTGATGGTGCAGAACCCGGCCGAGCTACGTTCGGCGGGCGGCATGGTAGGCACCATCGCCGCAATCACGGCAGATAAGGGCACGATTACCATCGGTGATTTCGCCACCACTTCTGGTTGGGACATTCCTGAGGAGCCAATGGATGATACGGTGCTGAAGGAGCGCCAGGTATTTGGTGGCACTTTTGACCAGTACCCGGCCACCACGACCATCGACCCCGAATTCCAGCGTGTGGCACAGATGAACAAATACATGTGGCTGTATCAGAAAGGCAACGAAGACGAGAACGTAGCGGGTGTATTGTCACTCGATCCCGTATTTCTCCAGGCATTGCTGGGAGCCACAGGCGAGGTCAAGCTTTCGGACGGCCGAGTGCTGGATAGCACCACCACGGTGCCGTTCTTCGCTTCAGACCTGTACACGGATTACCCGGACTTCGAGCAGCAGAACAACTTCGTTTCCGAAGCGGCTCAAGCAATTATGAACCATGTGCTTGGCAACGCGAATGCCTCTACCGCATCCCCGCTGTTGAAGGCAATTAGAGATACCAGCGCTAGCGGTCATTTCAAGCTATGGATGGCTGATCCGGATGAGCAGGAGGCGCTGATTGCCACCGGACTTATCGACGATAAGGCCAGTGGCGAGTTGTCTGCTGACAGTCAGGTGCCCGAAGCCGGCATCTATCTTTCGGAGCTGCAGCAAGGCAAGCAGGATTGGTATCTGAAGACCTCCACCACGGTCACAAAGACTTGCGGCGACGCCTCAGCCAGCCAGAACGCCCTGTATTCTGGCGTGCTGGATAAGCGCATCACGACAGCCGTGCGTAACACGCAGCTGGGTCAGTTTACGGAAGATCAGCTCGGTGACGAATACACGGTCACCTTCACCATGAAGAACACGCTGACTAAGGCTAAGGCCGAATCGTTGCCTGATTTCGTTAATGGCGGCTCGGAGAATCCAGTGCTCGGCGGCATGTTGTACCGCGTGGTGCTTACCGCCCCGTACGGTGGCGAAATCACCGCTGTGCAGGCTGATATAGATTCATGGGGTACCAACACCGCGAGCCTGTATGACCGTCAGTACATTATGTTCAACCAGCAGTGGATCGAGCCCGGAAAAGAATTGACGATTGCTTATACCGTTCGGGTCAGCAGCGATGCCACACATCCACTGAACGTGGTAACCACGCCGGTGGTGAATGCGGATGGCGTCGAGACGGGCTCCAACGGTAATGTGACCGATGAGTGCACGGCGGATACGAACGGCGCCGATGGTGCGAACGACGACAAGAACGGCGGCGCGGACGGCGGCAGGAACGATGCGCATAAGGACGCGTCCTCCGATCCCTCGGCCGGCCTGGACACCTTGGACAAGCTGAAGAGCCAGATCAGCTGCCCGGTCGATCTGAAGTCCCTGGCGGGATCCATGTGATGACCATGCCCGATTCCGTTTCCGGCGTCGCCGGCAAGCCGCGCGACGTGAACTACGATCTGCTGCGCGTGGTGGCGATGTGCCTGGTCATCGGCGTCCACGTGATCAACAACTACATGCCCGTCAAGATGACCCTCGCCGGCAGCGCGGAAGTGACGCGATCCGTACTGTTCGCGCTGTTCATGGTCTGCAATCCGCTGTTCATCATGGTGTCCGGCCGATTCAACCTGACATTCGATGCCGCGCAAGGCGCCGGTCGGCCCCGACCCAATGGTCTCGCGCCGTACGCGCGCTACTACTACAAACGTTTTATCTCGCTGATTGTGCCGTATCTGCTGTATGCGGGCGGCATGGGATTCGTTGCCTACCTGGTGATTGATCATCGTTCGGTTGGCGGCGCTGTGTCTGGAACGTTGTTCGATCTGTTCTCCGGGTATGACGATTCCGTCTATTGGTTCGTGTTCATGCTTGCCGGGTTTGTGCTGGCAACGCCGTTCCTGGCCGCGATGATGCGTACGATAGGCCGATCGGGAGCCTGGTTGCTGGTCGGGCTGGCCGCCGCCGTGGCCGCTGCCGAGCATATATGCGATCTTGCCGGATATCCGTTGACGTTCCTGCAGTCATTCCCTTGGCGTGGACTGCTGATCTACTACCTGTTGGGATTCGTGTTGGAATACTATCCGCCGTCCGCGCGTATACGGCACGGCGTGTATGCGTTGGCACCATTCGCCTTGGCTTGGACCGTTGCCACGCCATATCTGTTCGCCGGCCAGCAGATGCAGGTTGGCCGCACGGTCACGGTTGCGTTCGCGATGGTGGTAATGGCGACGTTCCTGTTCTTCCGGTACGACGTGCACATCACGTCGGCGCGGGTGCGTAAGGCGATTATCTGGCTGGCTGGATATTCCTACACGATTTATTTGGTGCACTCGCCACTGTCCAAGGTGCTGATTGGCCCGCGGATTCCCGCGCCCACGGACGGATGGTCGTATGCGGGTATCAGCGTGCTGATGTTTGGCGCTACGTTGCTGGCGGCGCTGTTATTTGCGGTGATTGCCGATACCGTGGTGCTTAAGCCCGTGCAGCGTCTGCTACGGAAGGTACGGCTGTAGATTCGGATGCAGTGCTTGAGTCGCGCGGCGTTGTGTGGCTTGTGTGGCTTGTGTGGCTTGCGCGTCGCCGCAACCCGGCAACGCATTCGCAAGCGCAGAGCATGAAGATGCCGCTTAATGGCAGGAAGTAGCGGAACTGCACGCCGTCCACGCCAGTCGCGTCGGCGGGCGTATATTGCAGCCACAAGGCCAGATACGTGAGCAGGATGATGCCGGTGGCTACTGCGCAGGCGTACCACCAGAACCATCCCATCCGTGCGCTGAACACACGCTTCGCTGTAGCCACAATCAGCACGATCAACAGCACGGCCAGTACTGCCCAGAGAGACAGGATGACCAGTGTCTGCATGTGGGAATCCAGGTTCGATTGCCCGGTGATTATGGCGCGCGCAATAGATGCGATGGCGCCAAACAGGCCATGTGCCCCAAACGGATCGGCGAACAGTTGGCTTTTCTTTGCCGTCATGGCCTCGTAAGACACGATGGACGGCGTGGTGGTGAACCAGCCGGTGAGCTTCATCCAGGCTGCCAGGAACGCGAATCCGATGATATTGCCCGCCGCCACAATGGCGATACGAGGTGCGGTAAGGCGGGGAAGCGGATGCCGTGCGGCGCTATGACAGGGTATCAAAGCCAGGAATCCCAGTAGCAGAAGCGGAGTGAACGTGAATTTCGACATGCCCATCAGCACGCCTACGGTCATGAGCGCGGCCAATCGTCCGTTACCGGCGCGCGGGTCGGCCATGCAGGAAAACAGCAGGCACGCGAACAATAGGCACAGCGCCTGCGCCATGGAATCGGCCGAGATGGCGAACGAATAGCGGAAGATCAACGGCGGTGAGACCAAGAGTAGGGCCATAGGCAAGCGCCAGCGGGGGAGTGCAGCCACGGCGGCGAACATACAGCCGGCGTACACCAGCAACATGATTACTTCCGCGAGTACGTATGTGGTGCCAGAGGTGAGCGTTGAGGCTGCTCCTATGGCAAAGGCGGCCAATTGCGGCAGATAGGCGACGGGTGAATTAACCGCTGCATTGTTGTAGGGCGTGTCCACGCAGGTGGTGTTTGCGGTGCTGCCCATGCCATATCGCTCAAGGAAATCGGCATTGACGGCAGCCGGATCGTAGCCATCGTAATGGTCGATGGAGAACTGGGTCCAACCACGGCTCACGCACCCGCCCACATTGCCGCTGCCCGAATGCAGAATGCTGGTCGAGTCGACCGGCCGAGCCAGCATATCCCCGTTGACGATGCCGCCGATGCGATACGTGTGCGCCCATACGTCTGGAATATGCCCGGCAGGCGTCACCGCAATCAGCACGAAACCCATCAGCAGAATCACCGCTGCCGCCAAGGCCGGCATCAAACGGTTCAGTCGCTTCCACGCAGCGCTCGCCGCTACTCGCGAGAACACGGTCGAAGGAGCAGAAACAGCATCAGAGGCATCGGAAGCATCAGACATATGTCCCACTATATGTATGAGGTGTCGGTGGTGATTGAGCGATGCCTGAAAGCAGTACCTTCTATTGTTAGGTATTTCTAACAAAATCAAATTGTTGGATAAATCTAGCATTTGCAAATTACTGAATATATTCAGGCTGCTGGTAATGGCACTTTTTTGAGGCTTCTGCTGTTTTCGTGGGTTAGGTTCTTGGTTGGGGTAGGCGTATGTCGAGTCCGCCGCAGCGGAGCATGACGAGGGCGATGAGGTTGCCGACGTGGCGGAAGCCGCAGGCCATGCGGATGGTGACCTTGATCCTGTTGTCGGACGCCTCGAGCCTGGCGTTGCCAATCCAGATGTGGAACCCGTCCAATACGCGTTCGGCGTTCGGGTGCCACTGGTCGACGCATGAGTCGATCCACCTGGCCCCGTCGCCGGTGACCACCCTGATGGAGGCGCGCTGTTCGGACGTCAGCGTTTGGAGGAACAGGCCGAACACGTCCCTGCCGTATCCGTCGTGCGCCCATATCACCCGATGCCGCTCATGGTCGACGACGACGGTGATGCACGTGTGGCCCTTCCTGTAGCTGGTCTCGTCCACGCCGATCGTGTGCAGGCCGTCGAACGGAGACGGCATCGACGCCTTCAACCGTTCGGCGACCCTATGGGCGACGTCTCCGGCGGCGCGCCACGCGACGTGCGGAAAACCGCTCACGGTCCTCTGGTTCGCGACCGTCATCAGCCACGCGCACTCCGCCTCGAATCATAGCCGTGCCGGCGTTCGCCGCGCGGGAGCATCGGAGCATGCCCCCGCGCGGGCGCACGCGGATCTCGAGCACGGGTTCGGGACGCAATGGGGAGTCGGCGATGCGCGCGTCCTCGACCACCGTGCCTTTGACGTTGAGAAGCCGGTTGAATATGCCTGTTCATCAGGCGCTTTTTGGCTGTGTTTTTCTTGGTCGTTAAACATCCTACCCAAAAAGCGCTCTTCTCTTACTCCCACAACGGTTCAACAACGAACCACCACCCACGAAAACAGCAATAGCGCCTAATTTATATCGATATCGAATCAGGCATCTTTGGACTTGACGATAATTTTATCGTCCGCTACATCTTTCAAGTGTTTGTCATAAGGTGACTTGCCATACTTGACAGCGGCTTCCATTAATTCGTCACGGGTGATCCAGCCATTTTCAAAGGCGATTTCTTCAGCGACGGCAATTGGAAGTCCTTGAGCGCGCTGAACAGTGCGCACGAATTCACCTGCCTCGTACAAGGAATCCATCGTGCCAGTATCCAACCATGCATAGCCACGACCGAGCGTCTGCACATTAAGAGTGCCATCAGTCAAATACATCTTGTTGAGATCCGTGATTTCCAGCTCTCCACGTGCAGAAGGTTTGACTTGCTTGGCGAACTCAGTCACGCGTTCATCATAGAAGTACAATCCGGTCACAGCATAATTACTGGCGGGATGCTCCGGCTTCTCGACAATAGGAATGGCCCTTTTATTGTTGTCAAACTCGACCACACCGTATCGTTCGGGATCATCCACATAATAACCAAATACGGTAGCACCATGTTCAACGGCTGCGGCTCGACGTAAGGTTTTGCCCAATCCATTGCCATAGAAGATATTATCGCCCAGTACCAAGGCGCATGGCTCACCGCCGATAAATTCTTGGCCCAGAATGAATGCTTGGGCCAAGCCATCAGGAGAGGGCTGCATCTTATAGCTGAAGTTCACGCCATATTGGGTGCCGTCTCCTAAAAGACGTTCGAAATTGGGCAAATCATGGGGGTGGAGATAATGAGGATGTCGCGGATGCCGGCCATCATCAACACGCTGAGCGGATAGTAGATCATTGGTTTGTCATATACCGGCAACAGCTGCTTAGAAGTGACCGTGGTCAATGGATGCAGTCTTGTGCCTGAACCGCCCGCAAGAATGATGCCTTTCATTTGCACCCCTATCAGCGATGCAGAAATCTCAATCTTTACTATTATGGTCACAGTAACTGAATAATCCTAACGATAACCATGAACGGGGAAGTCCTGCCAATGCGTCTCTTCATACAAATTCCATGCCTCAATGAGGAGAAAACCCTACCCTTGGTGCTCGAGCACATGCCCAAGGAGATTCCCGGCATCGACGACATCCAGCTGCTTATCATCGATGACGGCTGCTCAGACAACACCGTGGAGGTGGCACGATCCCTTGGTGTGCAGCACGTGGTCCACCATGCCAAGCCGATGGGCTTGGCCCGTGCGTTCCGCGATGGCGTGGATTACGCGCTCAAGCATGGTGCCGACATCGTGGTGAACACCGATGGCGACAACCAGTACCCGAGCTCGGCCATCGGCGAGCTGGTGCAGCCCATCGTCCGTCATGAGGCGGATATCGTGGTCGGCGACCGCCAGACCGCGAAAATCGCCGAGTTCTCCTGGTTCAAGAAGCGTATGCAGGCATTCGGCTCCTGGGTGGTGAATCAGGCCGCCGGCACGCATATCCCGGATGCCGCCAGTGGTTTCCGAGCATATTCAAAGAACTCCCTGCTCAAGCTCAACATCGTCACCGAGTTCAGCTACTGTATGGAAACCATCATTCAGGCCGGCAACAAGCGTATTCCGATCACGTCGTACGCCATTACCACCAACCCGAAGACCCGCGAATCCCGTCTGTTCTCGAACATCTTCGAGCACATGGCCAAGTCGGGAGGCGCGATTATCCGCAGCTTCCTAATGTTCAAGTCGAACGTGATCTTCAAGTGGGCGGCAATCGTATTCAGTATTGCCGGCTTGATTCCAATCATCCGATTCCTAGTGCTTGCGTGTATGGGTATCAGCGCCGGCCACCTCCAGTCCCTCCTTCTGGGCGTGGCATTGCTGATGATCGGCGTCATGTGCCTTTCGTTGCAGATTATTTCCGAAGTGCAGCGTATCCAGCGCAAGCTCGTGGAAGATGAGCTGGAGCGCACCAAGGAGATTCTGTATTCCACGCCGTACCAGAAGATTTGGGGCGAGCAGGATGAGTGGGGTGGCTACACGGGTAAGCCCACAGGCTTGTCTGTTGCTGGCCGAGATCGCTGAAAACGATATAAGGAATCACGATTTCATGGCGTTCTTAACTCCCACCGTCCTCGCGTTCGGCACGTATAACGTACGTAAGCATCCCCGCGTAGGCATTCTCATCAGCGGTTTGCGCAAGAACGGTTGCACTGTCGAGGAAATCAACCATCCGCTTGAACTGTCCACGGCTCAACGCGTGGAAATCCTGAAGAAACCGTGGAAGGTATTCGGCTTTGGCTGGGATCTTCTTGGCCTGTGGCGAAGGTTGCGCCAAGACGCTCGCGAGTGGATGAAGCACAATGGCAAACCAGATGCCGTACTCGTGGGTTATATGGGACATTTCGACGTGCTGCTGGCACGGCATGTTTTCAAGGATGTTCCTATTATTCTCGACCACCTTATCTTCGCCGGAGACACTGCCAAAGACCGCGGCGCCCAGGGGCTCAAGGTCAAACTGTTGAAGCAGCTTGACCGCATGGCCGTCGGCGCGGCGAATCTGGTGGTGCTGGACACCCAAGAACATCAGCACATGTTGGCGGTATTGGAATCCAATACCGCCAGCATGGTTGTTCCTGTTGGGGCGCCAGACGAGTGGTATGCCGCAAGAGCGGTGGAACCGGGTGCCGGTTCGCCGAAGACCAAGGACGTCGTATTCTACGGCCTGTACACACCGCTGCAAGGAGTGCCTGTTATCGCCGAAGCCGCGGCGATTCTGGCGCAACGTGGGCATACCCCGCATTTCACACTCATCGGCAAAGGCCAGGATTATGACCAGGTTCGTACCATCGCCAAGGACCTTGCTAACGTAGAGTTCAAGGATTGGGTTGAGCCGGAGGAGCTGCCCAAAGTGGTGGCCAGTCACGCTATTTCGCTCGGCATCTTCTCCACCACGCCCAAGGGTCTGCACGTGGTGCCTAACAAGGTGTATCAATCCATGGCGGCCGGCTGCGCAGTGATTACCAGTGATACCGTTCCTCAGCGCCGTATGCTTGATGATGGTGTGACATATGTGCGCCCCGGTGATGCACAGGCGTTGGCCGACGCCATCGAGCGGCTCACTACCGACGACGATGCGCTCAGCGCCGCTCAACAGGCCGCCGCACTTGCCGCTCAATCATTTACCGATGTCGAAGTGACGCGTGAGCTCTATAGCTGGGTGCTCAAAACAAACCGATAAGCCAAGTCCATATACGGTAAGGATTCCAATACATTGAAGCTTCTGAAAAAAATTGCCGGATCGCCCATTACCCGGTGGGTGTTCTTGGCAATCGCCTTAGTGGGGTTAGTGTGGGCCGTTGCCAAGAACTGGCATTCGTTATTAGAAGCTCTGGCAGTGCTTCCCGCATGGATCGCAGCGGTCAGTATTTTGCTGGCCATAGTGTACGTGTTTTTCACACTATGGTCTTGGAAAATCATTTTGGCCGACCTAGGTTCATCATTGAGCTGGAATGCTTCCGTCCAGCTGTTTGGAGTTAGTCAAATCGGCAAGTATATTCCTGGCGGCGTATGGAACATTGTTGCGGCTGCGGAAATCGGCCGCAATCATAGAATTCCTGCCCGCAGATCAGTCACTGCGATGACTGTCGCTGTGTTGATTTCATTGCTATCTGGCACTGGCATCGGCGCAGTTACCGTGCTCGGTACGTCGGTTACCATCCAAGTGCCGACATGGGCCATTATCGTGCTGTTAATTATTCTGGTTGCTTTGCTGACTCCACCTGTGCTGAACAGGCTCATCGGATTCGGTTTCAAGCTGCTCAAACGGCCTGCCCCCGAACATCGCATGACTTTTAAAGGTCTAGGACTGGCTACGTTGCTTGCCATTATCGCGTGGGGTGTTGCCGGAGTCCAAGTCTGGCTGTTGGCTGTTGGATTCGGCATGAGTCCCAGCGTCTCCGGCCTATTGCTCGCCGTAGGCGCGTATGCATTGGCTTGGGTTGTTGGTTTCCTTGCTGTATTCATGCCTGCCGGAACCGGCGTGCGAGAGGGCATACTCAGCCTGTTCTTCACCGGAGTGCTCAGCTCAGGCGGTGTTTTGGCCGTAGTACTGGTCAGCCGCATCGCCATGACGGTGGCTGATCTGGTATTTGCCGGAACGGGTGCTTTGTTGCTGCGCGGACATCGCAACAACAAAGCACATCAGTAAATATGAACCGTGGTACCTTGCGGCAACTGTTCATACAGCCATTTGACATCTGGAACCGTAAGACGCACACAGCCATGTGATGCCGGACTACCTAGCTTATTGGCTTCGGACACGATGTATCGGCCACTGGAATCCGTAGGAACCGTATGGAACAGACACACGCCCCAATCCTTCCACGACACTCAATAGTTGGCACCCATGCCTTCGTTAGCATTGTAGAAAACTGAGGCCACGAAGCCATGTCACAGCAGATTCCACAGGTCGGCCAAGCCATGTTGGAGACCACCCTGGGCCGGATGGTCAAGAAGACGGTCGAGGAGACGTTGAACGCGATGCTCGACGCTTCAGGCCGACGAGATCACCGGCGCCACGCGCTATGAGCGCAGCGTCGGACGCAAGGCGTACCGGGCCGGTCACTATGAGGCGGCAGCGTGGAGAACGTGAGCGTGCTCGTCGCGATCGGCGTCGGCGCCGACGGCCGGCGCGAGGCGCTTGCGGTGGCGGAGGGCATGAAGGAGGACATGGAAAGCCGGCGCGAGTTCATCACCGGCATCATCGCGCGTGGTTTGAAGGGCGTCAGGCTGGTGACGGGCGACCGGTGCACGGGACCTGTGGCCGCCGTGGGCGAACTGCTGCCGAAGGCGCGCTGCCAGCGGTGCATGGTGCATTTCGAACGCGACATACTCGCCAAGCCCAATCCCGGGAACCGGGATTGGGCGGCCGACGCGTTGAAGGCCGTGTTCTCCATGGAAACGAGTGTGTGTCAAGTTGGGGTCTGCGTTTTCGAGGTGGTGACATTTTTTTGGACTCCCCGACCGGGAAGAGAACCCTTTTATGGTGAGGTACAGCAAGGAGCCGCGCGACAGGGCCGTGGACCTGTACATCAGATACGAGCGCTGCGCCGCGGACGTGATACACGAACTCGGCTATCCCAGCAGGGGGATGCTGCCGGTGCGGTACCGGGAATGCCTCGAGGAGGAACGCGCCGGAAGACAGTCCACTCGCGGGAAACGGTACCGGCGGTACACGGACGAGCGGAAACAGCAGTCCCGGGAAACCTGACCAGCCGCGAGAAGGCCATCCTCGTCAAACAGACCAGTGAGAAGCTCGGCGTGACCGCCGGAGGCCTGCTGCCCATGGTCGGCATCGCGTGCAGCACGTACCACTACCGGCTCAACGCCATGAGACGTCCCGACAAGGACGCACCGCTGCTGGAGCTCGTGCGCGAGGCGTTCGAGAACAGCAGACGCCGCTACGGGTACAGGCGCGTCCGTCTGGAGCTGAAAAGCATGGGCGTCCAGCCAATCCAGGGTTCGTTCTCGTTGGACGGGAACCATGTGTTGCGTTTGATTTCGCGGCTGATCGTGGAGGCGTGTCTGCCGATCAGGCCGGCGATCCGCCGTATGCTCGTCCCGTTGCCGATCTCTATCTGGATGATCTGCCGTTCCTCTTCCGACAGGTGCGAATGCACTTGACCCAAGGTGCGACACCCTTTCACTGGTCATCTGGACAATCTCCAATTTAAAGGGTGTTGCACTTCTAAATAGACAATTGGCTATCGATAGTTAGAACACATATTGAGTATAATTTCAGAATCGATATGTCTGTAGTAAGAGGAGCAGAATTGAAAAAGCAATGGCAGCAGTGCTGTGTTTACCTGTGCAAATATCCGGTGGCTATCCTAGTTTCGATTACGGTCCTGTTGGCTGGAACCATTGCCATCGTAGATTTTCATCCCATCAATTTATACTACAGTATAACGTTCGAACAAGCTCCTGCTGCTAATAGTAATGCTACGTTCACGTTCGACACAAATAAGGATTATGCTTCCTCTTCCAGACAGACCGCCAAAATAGCAAACAGCCAAGCGACAATTCATCTCGATCCGTTGAATGAAGATTCGAAGACACTCACTATCACTGTTAAAGGTAATAATGCTACGGCCAGTTCTTTTGTTGCACACATTAATGTACGTGGACAATTTGATTTTGTGGTGAAAAGCATTCCGAGTTCTGAATTGAAGAAAAAAAATGAAAATGGTCATACGACTTTCATTCTTTCTCCATACCAACTCGACGATGTCATGAATGCAGCCAAAAAGAAATCCGAGGTCAAGCTGTATCTGCTTCTGCTTATTGCCCTGTGTTTTGTTATCGTTCTGGGCAAGCTCACATTATTTAAGAAGCTTCCTAAGCGATATTATGCGGCTGGATGGCTTGTGACTGGTATGTTGTATACATTCTTTTACCGACTGTGGATTGTCAAACAAGGACTCGGAAATGGTCGGTACCCTTATCGACAGGCGATAACCCTATTAATCGTATTGCTTCTGATGCTGATGTCTGTAAATTACTTTGTTGGGGCCAAAGGAAGTGGATTAGCCAAACGTATCATGTGTGGTCTCAACTATCTGATTGCTTTGGGATATGCGTGCTATCAATTCCAAATGTATAGAAGATACTTGCAGGGTTTCCCTGACGAGCAGGCTCATGTCTCCTATATTGTTTCACTAAAAAGAGGTGGCGGCATTATTCCTGATTTCGCTCATATGCGCATTTACCCTTATGCAGGAACCCATGCTATGAATTTGACTGGGAATACACAATTTAATTATCTTGGCCATCCGCCACTGTATTATCGCATCATGGAATTTCTTGGAGGCGTCCACATAGTAGGCAATGAGGCAACTTTCAATTTGAGCCTATTACGTGCCATATCCTTCGGCATAGGTCTGCTTGGATTTGTGCTAATTTTCTATATTGGTTTTACTCGTATCACAGCTATTCCGTTGCTGCATCTGCTGTTTGCCAGCATTGTTATCGCACCAGTCAACCTCATTTATGGGCTTAGCGGAGTCTCGAATGATACCTTAGCTTTGCTGACGGTAAGTATCTTTGCACTAGGTATCATCCGTTTCTTCGAGAAAAGGTATAACTGGAAGACCTTCTTGCTTATCGCAATTGGTGTGAGCACTACAGTATTAACCAAGTTGACTGCGGGCATGCTGGTCGTTGTCATGAGTGTTCTTGTCGTTGGATATACCATGTTCGCGGAACGCAATCCTAAAAAAATTCTGTGCCCAGCATTTTATATCTCGACCCCCATTTACCTATTGCCCATTGCATATTTTGTCACATTGTATGCCAAGTTCCATACGATTCAACCTGGTTTTGCGAATATGGCTTATACGGAATATGTCAACAGTGCTATGTATACACCGAACGACAAGCGTGACAACGGTATGCTTGTAGTCGATGCTGTGCAGTCGTTCCTCGAACGTTTTTTGGCTACATGGTATTCTGTTACTGGTCATGCACCAGTTCCTCGTCCGGATATGAAGGCATACGACATCACAAATATTGGTGTCATTTTAGTGTTTTTGGTACCACTTACAGTATTCTTCTTTGCAAGAAGCCGTGCACAGCGATTCTTGTCGCTGGCGGCGTCTTCTGTGTTGCTTGTTATCATCTACCAGTTCATCGGTGTAGCTAAGTCTTATTACATCAATGGGCGATTTGGCGGCTACAGTAGTCGGTATTTCCTATGTGCTATCAGCTTCTTTGCCCTTGCAATCATCTGGATGATCGTTAGATATTTCGTCACACCTAAGACCATTATCGGTACAGATGCTGAGTCTTCTAAGAAATCATGTGCCGTACTGGAATATCATCAGACACAGTCTGGTCAGTTGACACGTCTAGGCACATCAATAGTGCTCGGTCTCGTGCTGCTACTGTTCATGGACGGATTTATTTATTCGTTCCTGTATCAGGCAGATCAGATTTCTGCATTTCAGTTGTAGATCATATTTCAACGCTAATAAGGAATATCCTATAATACGGTCTGCATTTTGTTTAAGAAGATATGGATAATATATATGGAAAAACGGCCTTTCGTTGTTTGTGGTGGGTGGTTGTGGTGTGAGGTGATGCCGGTCGGGTAGGTTGGAGGCATGGATACCTCTTGTCTGTTCGCCGCCGCGTTGCAGCTTCAGTCTCCTTGGAAAGTGGGGTCCGTGGATTTCAGGGACGCGGGCGACGGCCGTCAGGAGCTGCACATCATGATCGGCTTCGAGCCCGGCGCGCTTCCATTGCCCCGAGACGGGCTGCCGGGGGGGGGCGCCTGCCCGGTGCATGACACGAGGGAACGCATGTGGCGGCACCTGAACTTCTTCCAGTACAAGGCGTCGTTCGGCCTGACGCCGGTCGTTGTTTTTGTTCAATAGGAAGTTGAGGTTTTAGTCACGAAGGTTTTTCGGGTTTAGGCGGAAAGGCATGCCGACCACCCGTGGGCCTTAGCCTGATG
>OLQV01000060.1_pt1 | contig 113233 bp, 83 predicted proteins | sample 1672371 | NCBI WGS metagenome assembly OLQV01 (sample SAMEA3136676, study PRJEB25190) | human gut metagenome
CCGAACTCTCCAAGACCCACAACATCATGGTCGACGCCATCGTCAACCACATGAGCTGGGAATCCAAGCAGTTCCAAGACGTGCTTGAAAAAGGTGAGGAATCCGAGTATTACCCGATGTTTCTGACCATGGGCTCCGTCTTCCCGAACGGCGCCACCGAAGAGGATCTGGCCGGCATTTACCGTCCGCGCCCGGGCCTGCCGTTCACCCACTACAAGTTCGCCGGCAAGACCCGTCTGGTATGGGTCAGCTTCACCCCGCAGCAGGTGGACATCGACACCGATTCCGACAAGGGCTGGGAATACCTCATGTCCATCTTCGATCAGATGGCCGCATCCCATGTCAGTTACATTCGTCTCGACGCCGTCGGCTACGGCGCTAAGGAAGCTGGCACGAGCTGCTTCATGACTCCGAAGACGTTCAAGCTCATCTCCCGCCTGCGTGAAGAGGGTGTCAAGCGCGGTCTGGAAATCCTCATCGAAGTGCATTCCTACTACAAGAAGCAGGTTGAGATTGCATCGAAGGTCGATCGCGTCTACGATTTCGCGCTTCCGCCGCTGCTGCTGCATTCGTTGAATACCGGTCACGTTGAGCCGGTCGCGCATTGGACCGACATCCGTCCGAACAATGCCGTCACCGTACTCGATACGCATGATGGCATCGGAGTGATCGATATTGGTTCCGACCAGTTGGATCGTTCGCTCAAGGGGCTCGTGCCTGATGAGGACGTTGACAATCTCGTCAACACCATTCACGCGAACACGCACGGCGAATCGCAGGCCGCTACCGGCGCTGCCGCGTCCAATCTTGATCTGTATCAGGTCAACAGCACCTACTATTCGGCGCTGGGATGCAACGATCAGCACTATATTGCGGCTCGCGCAGTGCAGTTCTTCCTGCCAGGCGTTCCACAGGTCTACTATGTTGGCGCGCTTGCCGGCAAGAACGACATGGAGCTGCTGCGCAAGACCAACAATGGCCGCGATATCAATCGTCACTATTATTCCACTGCTGAGATTGATGAGAATCTGCAGCGTCCGGTGGTGAAGGCGTTGAATGCGCTCGCTAAGTTCCGCAATGAGCTTGACGCGTTCGACGGAGCCTTTTCGTACAGCGCCGACGGTGACACGTCCATCAGCTTCACGTGGAAGGGCGCAACTACCGAGGCTGCGCTCACGTTCGAGCCGGGTCGCGGTCTTGGTGTGGAGAACACCACGCCGGTCGCCACGCTCGCATGGCGTGATTCCGCGGGCGAACATCGTACGGACGATCTGATCACCAACCCACCGGTCGTCGCTTGATCGCGCGTGCATCCATAAATCTGTAATCGTCCTTCCTGCCACCTCTCCTTCAGGAAGGACGATTCGCATTCTGCTTCTCAAGAAATCGTTTTTCCCGAGAATCAGCTGAAATCCAAGCAAAAGCGGGTAAGGTGAGCGTACGTCAAAGATGTCAAAGCTCTTCGATTAAGACAACATATTTTTCACCATCATGGGCGTGCTGTTTGATACGCAATCTCAAGCAGTCGCTGCTGCCATGGCTTGTGTTCCTGTTGACGGCGGTTGTGCTGGTGATTGATGGGAGTCACGTTGCCGCAATACTGCTGCGCATGGATATACAACTGGATTTGCCGTCGCATGTTTCTGTTGCCTGACAGGACGTATTGATATGGTTGATTTCGCCGAAAGAATCGCTCGAATGCACTGTTGCAGTGCGTCCGGGCGATTTTCATATGTACTGAATATTCGTGTGACATTTCGAAACGAGTAACGAAATAGAAGCAAGAACGAGAAGCGACAATATAAAACAAGAAAAACAGGAATAGAAACAAGAGATGACTGAAGACAATCAACATAATGCAGATGAGCGGCAGACTCCAATGCAGCCGCAGCCGCTGCCGGGCCAGGTATTTGTGCGCCCCGGCATCGATGACCGTCCCGATTACGAAAAAACGCTGACCGAAGAGGCCAAAGCGGCCCTGAAGCGCCTGGCCGTACAGCAGAATCCGCGCGTGCCCGAGGCTTCCAACGAGCGCCCGGAAGTGCAGCAGACCCTCCTCAACACGGAAAGTGGCTCCCCGCTGACCGCGTTCGCCCATCTTGATGCCGCCGTGCCGAACCTCGAATCGTCGTTCCTTGACCTGCGCGATCCGATGACCGCGCCCGACGGCACTACGCCCACCAAGCCGCAGGTGCATCGCCTCACCGCCGGCTTCGCGCTTGGCGCGCTGCTGTTCACCGCGCCGATGGCCGCGCTCAACTCCGTGCTCATTCCACAGACCATCAGCCGTCTTTCCGGCACTGACCGCGTCACCGATCTGGCGCTGCTCAGCGTCGTTGGCACGCTGCTGACGTTCCTGATGAACGCGTGGATTTCCGTCGGATCCGACCATTCGTACTGCCCGCTGGGCCGCCGCACCCCGTGGATCATCGCCGGCACGGTGCTGACTGCCACGTCGGTGGCGATTCTTTCCACATGCGATTTCATGCCGTTGGTCATCGTGTTCTGGCTGTTTACGCTGATCGGACATGCGATGGTGTCGATGCCGCTGGCGGCCGCTTTCGGTGAGCGCGTGCCCGACAAGTTCCGTGATCGTGCGGACGCGTGGCGTGGCGTTGGCCAGGCGTTCGGCCAGGTGTTGGGCATTATCGCGGCCGTTTCGCTTACGTGGGCCGCCGACGATTCCGGTTGGAATGGCACCACGCGTTTCGCCATGATGGTGTTTGCGTTGTGCCTGGTGGTGGCTGGTATGGCTACGTTGCTGGTGTTGCCGTTTGAGGGTTCCAGCAGCTATTTGCCTCGTGAGGATGTGAAGAAGGGCGATTATTTTTCGCAGTATCGCCCGCCGAAGGGCGCTCCGAAGTTCTTCATTGCGTTTGCCGCGCGCATGTTTGCCATCGCAGCCACTTCCGGCATTGCGATTTACCAGTGGTATCTTGCGCAGGATGGTTTGGGTGATGTTTCGCAGGTCGCCATGTTTGGTTTGTCCGGAGCGGCTGCGGTTATGTCGGTGATGGCCGTTGCCGCGTTCGTCGGCTCGCTGTTGGCTGCGCTTCTGCTTGGTCGTATCGCCCGCGCTTTCAAGGATTCCCGTATTCCCGCAATTGCTGCCTGCCTGTTGTTTGTGGTTGCTGTAGTACTTCCGTTGACACCGATCGATAGAGCGATGGCGGTCGCGTTGTATGCGCTGTTTGCAGGTTTCTCGTATGTGGTGTATGACGGCGTGAGCCAAGGGTTGAATCTTGCGACGTTACCGGATGTGCGTTCCGTTGGTCGTTCGTTGGCCGCGTTCAGTTTGGCGAATACGTTCGGTTCGTTGATTGGCGCTGTCGTTTGCGCGATTGCGATTGCGGTGACTGGCGAGTATCTGCTGATTTTCGCTGTTGCCGCCGGTTGCATGGCTATTGCGGGCGTGCTGACGTTGCTGCTGAAATGATTTGGATGATCTGAGATAATCCGAAAAACGAATATCAAATTCAAAATTGCGCGTCCACATAGTGAACCCTTAGTAGAAAGGATATGTGGACGCGCTTATCTTTACGGCTTAGTTCGAGCGGATCGCCCGCCGAATACAAGACTTTGCGAAAGGAGGTTCGCCACGATGAACGGAATGGTTGCACGCGTACTGCTGTCCGCACGAATTATTATTCCGCTTTCGTTGGCGGACTGATTCGAGCAATGCAGCTTCAATCCCTCGCCAACGGAGGCAGGGTTTGAGGCGCGCAAAACACACACGTTGATGGCCCTGCGTACTGCGGGGCCTTTTTGTTGCCGCCCACAAGGCGTAAGGCAACGAAATGAAGACTGCAACAAGAGAATAGAAGAAAGACGTTATCGGCGCATGCTGGGAGCCGGTAGCACATGACAGACGTAACAGGAGTAATCCAATGAGTGCAGTCGAAGCAGCCGCTGGTAAAGCGCAGGCAATGGTGCGCGATTCGGTGAAAACCGTGATCGCCGCTTCCATGGTCGGCACCGCCATCGAGTTCTACGACTTTTACGCATACGGCACCGCCGCTGCGAACTATTTCCCGAAGGTGTTCTTCGGAGACACCACCAATCCGACCGTCGCGCTGCTAGCCAGCCTGCTGACCTTCGCCATTGCGTTCATCGCACGTCCGCTCGGATCCTTGGTGTTCGGCCATTTCGGCGACCGCATGGGTCGCAAGACCACACTGGTGGTTTCGCTGTTGACCATGGGTGTCGCCACGTTCCTGATCGGCTGCCTGCCGACTTACAACCAGTGGGGCATTGTGGCTGTCGCTGCGCTGTGCCTGTGCCGTTTCGTACAGGGCATCGGTTTGGGCGGCGAATGGTCGGGTGCCGCTTTGGTGGCCACCGAGAACGCTCCGGAAGACAAGCGTGCGCTGTATGGCTCCTTCCCGGAATTGGGTGCTCCGATCGGTTTCTTCCTGTCGAACGGCACCTACTTCCTGTTGGAAACGTTCAACGATGACGATGCGATGCTGGCATGGGGTTGGCGTGTGCCGTTCCTGCTGTCCGCAGTGCTGGTGATCGTCGGTCTTGTGGTGCGCGTGCAGATGGAGGAGACCCCGATCTTCCGCATGGCTCAGGAACAGAAGAAGGTCGTCAAGTCTCCGCTGACCGAAGTGTTCAAGAAGAGCTGGAAGGAAGTCATCCAAGCCACGTTCCTGGTGGCCGTCACCTACACGCTGTTCTACACGCTGGCAACCTGGTCCCTCGCTTGGGGCACCAAAACCGTCGAGCAGGGCGGCGGCAACCTTGGTTTCACCAATCGTGAATACCTGCTCATGCTGATGCTTGCCATCTGCGTGTTCGCCGCGTTCATCGTCATTTCCTGCGTGAACGCCGATAAATTCGGCCGCAAGCGCGTGATTGTCATCTCGTCCTGCTGCCTCGTGGCATTCGCGCTGCTCTTCCCGTTCCTGCTTGATCCGGCGGTCGTCGGCCAGCGTAACTTCGCCGCCAACCTGCTGTTCCTGTGCATCGGCTTCGCGTTGATGGGCACCGCATTCGGTCCGATCGGCGCGTTCCTGCCGGAGCTGTTCGACGCCAACGTGCGTTATTCCGGCTCCGGCATCGGCTACAACCTGGCCGCCATCGTCGGCGCGGCATTCGTGCCGACCATCGCCACTTGGCTGTCCCACCACTGGGGTGTGCACTCCGTCGGTCTGTACCTCGGCGTGATGGCCGTGTGCTGCCTTGTTGCGGTGCTGAGCTGCAAGGAGACTAAGGACGTCGATTTCACCAAGTGATGTCCGTGAGGGCTTCGGGCGGTGCCCGGGTGGAATCGCCCGAAGCCTTACAAAAAGCGTTTGACGCAAAACATAACCACTATGTGAACGTCAGCAACCAATATAAAGAAAACGGGACTAGAACAGTTCCGCAGGAGAGGCGGCGTGATTTCTCGGACACAATCCGGGGGGAGTAACATCCTAGGAATCACAAGCCGTTGCAACAACCGAACAAGTAACAGAAATCGAAAGTTTTTTCGGGAAAAGTACGATCCCGAAGCGATAAAAGAAAATAAAAGGAGCGCCAATCATGGCAGCAACTATCTGGTACGAAAAGGACGCCGATCTGTCTGTGTTTGAAGGCAAGAAGGTGGCCATCCTTGGTTACGGTTCTCAGGGTCACGCTCATGCACTGAACCTGCGCGATTCCGGTGTGGACGTCGTCGTTGGTCTGCGTCCGACCTCCAAGTCCGTGGATTACGCCAAGGAGCAGGGCCTGGAAGTCAAGCCGGTCGGCGAGGCCGTCGCCGAAGCCGACGTGGTCATGATTCTGCTGCCTGACCAGTACCAGGCTAAGGTTTACAAGGAAGAGGTTGAGCCGAACCTGAAGCCGGGCGCTGCTCTGGCTTTCGCTCACGGTTTCAACATCCACTACGGCTACATCAAGCCGTCCGAGGACCACCCGATCTTCATGGTCGCCCCGAAGGGCCCGGGCCACATCGTGCGTCGTGAGTACGCCGCCGGCCGTGGCGTCCCGGTCGTCGTGGCCGTGGAGCAGGATCCGGATGGCAAGACCTGGCCGCTGTGCCTGGCTTACGCCAAGGCTCTGGGCGCTCTGCGTGCAGGCGCCATCAAGACCACCTTCACCGAGGAGACCGAGACCGATCTGTTCGGTGAGCAGGACGTCCTCATGGGCGGCATCAACCACCTGTGCGACCTCGGCTTCGACGTGCTGACCGAGGCTGGCTACCAGCCGGAGATCGCCTACTTCGAGGTGTTCCACGAGCTGAAGATGCTGGTGGATCTGGCCAACGAAGGCGGCCTGAACAAGGCTCGTTGGAGCTGCTCCGACACTGCTCAGTACGGCGATTACACCTCCACCGTCATCACCGAAGAGACCAAGAAGCGCATGCAGTACCAGCTCAAGCGCATTCAGGATGGCTCCTTCGCCAAGGAGTTCATGGATGATCAGGCCGCTGGCGCTCCGAAGTTCAAGCAGCTGCAGGAAGAGTACAGCCACCCGCACCTGGAGACCGTTGGTCCGAAGCTGCGCGCCATGTTCTCCTGGAACAACCAGGTGGACGCTGATGCCGATATGGCCGAGTCCTTCAATGGCAAGATCGCTCGTACCCAGGTTCAGTGAGATCGCCTGATTCCGAGCTGAGAGCCGGGATCTGAAGCATTAAGACCGTCGCCCGATTCGTTCGGACGGCGGTCTTTTGCGTTGTGTTGACTCCTTTTGCCGCACTGACAGGTGTTTGGTGCGATGAATCGGGTTTTTCCGTATGGGGGTATGGTTCATGCTGTTTTTGGTGATTTGATACCCCCGTTTCTGTATCATCTCCGGTTTTGCTTGCGATTCTCGACTTTTTCACGTATGGGGGTATGGTTTCTTCTGGTTTCTGTCGATTCAGGGCCCCCTTGCCTGTGTTGACCGGGGATTGGTGGCGAGGATCGCATTTTTTCGAGTACGGGGTTATTCGTTGGAACCGTGGTTCTGGAATCTCGGAACCTTGAAACCTCAAAACCGTGAAATCTTCTGAAAATAGAGGAAGACCGACACCCACAAACGGGCGACGGCCTTCCATTGGTAATTGAGGCTTGCGATCCGGTCCATCGGGACCAATTGACCGGATTCCGATGGACCGAGGCCGCTTGATCGGAATCCCGATCAAGCGAAGCCCTAAGTCACTCAGCCACGGGCGATCTTGCCGGTGAAGGTGGCCATGTCGGCGTCATCATCCTTGCCGTTGTTCCAGGAGAACATGGCGCGCAGCTTCGGGCCAACGGTCTCGATGCGCACGTTGCCGTACTCCTCCTGCAGCTGCTTGAACTTCGGAGCGCCTGCGTCCTGATCATCGATGAACTCCTTGGCGAAGGAGCCATCCTGAATGCGCTTCAGGTGGTACTGCATGCGCTCACGCACGTGCTCGTCGATGCAGGTGTTGGTATAGTCGCCGTACTGGGCGGTGTCGGAGCAGGACCAGCGGGCCTTGTTCAGGCCGCCTTCGTTCATGAGGTCGACGAGCATCTTCAACTCGTGGCAGACCTCGAAGTAGGCGATCTCCGGCTGGTAACCGGCGTCGGTGAGGACTTCGAAGCCCATTTCAACGAGCTTGTTCACGCCACCCATCAGCACATTCTGCTCGCCGAACAGATCGGTCTCGGTCTCCTCGGTGAAGGTGGTCTTGATGGCGCCTGCACGCAGAGCGCCCAGAGCCTTGGCGTAAGCCAGGCACAGCGGCCAGGTCTTGCCATCCGGATCCTGCTCCACGGCCACGACGACCGGGACGCCACGGCCGGCGGCGTACTCACGACGCACGATGTGGCCCGGGCCCTTCGGGGCGACCATGAAGACCGGGTGGTCCTCGGACGGCTTGATGTAGCCGTAGTGGATGTTGAAGCCGTGGGCGAATGCGACTGCAGCGCCCGGCTTGATGTTCGGCTCGATGTCGTTGGCCCAGATGGTGCGCTGGTACTGATCCGGAGCCAGGATCATGATGATGTCGGCCTCAGCAGCGGCTTCCGGAACGGACTTGACTTCCAGACCCTGCTCCTTGGCGTGCTCAACGGACTTGGAGGTCGGACGCAGGCCAACGACGACGTCCACACCGGAATCGCGCAGGTTCAGCGCGTGGGCGTGACCTTGGGAACCGTAACCGATGATGGCAACCTTCTTGCCTTCGAGGACCGAGAGATCGCCGTCGTTCTCATACCAGATTTGTGCAGCCATTGTACTTGGCACTCCTTTTATGTAGTGGGGTGAACGCTTGGAAAAGCGTTCGGGTTTCTACCATTCGCAGATGAAATTCGTGTTTTCATGCATGGATTTTGTCCTGCAAACTGGGGTCTATCCTACCGGAGCCTCCATCTTGCAGCGTGTCTGGTCCACAAAGTGAGCCGCGAAACCGTAAAAATCCGTCGCGGCAACGGCAAGTTTCATGTATTTTGACGGGAAGGTGGCATAGGATACAACGCGTAGGGATTTTTGATTAGGAAGAGATGTCATGGTCACTGCGACTGGTCCTGCTCTTGGTTCTGAAATGACAACATCGGTTGAACCCATCGATGACCGTAGCACGGCAGGAGTTCTGCACGTTGCCGCGATTTTCGCCTCGCATATGGTGTTGCAACGTAACAAACCCATTGCCGTGTTCGGTGCGTTGAATGCCGACTGCGCCGGACTTGAGGTTTCGGCGGAAATACGCGATTTCGATGGTTCCGTGATCGTGCAGGCGCACGCGTACGCCTCCAAAGAAATCAAGAACGGCTTTTCTCCGTGGCGCGTTATGTTGCCCGCGCAACCCGAAGGCGGACCTTACACGCTGCGCGTTACCGCAGGCAACGATTTCATCGAATATTACGACGTGCTGATCGGTGAAGTGTGGCTTGCCGGCGGGCAAAGCAATATGGAACTTGAGCTGCGCAACAGTGAAAACGCCGAGGAAGCCCTCGAAAGCTGCGCTGATCCGCTCCTGCGTTTCTACAATGTGCCGAAAACCGGCGTGATTAATCGCAATGCCGAACATGCGGCAAGTTGGCAGGAATCATCGCCCGAAAACAGTGGCGTGATGAGTGCTGTAGCGTACTATTTTGCGCGAAAACTGCGTGATGAACTTGATTCCGACCTTCCAATCGGCATTATCGACTGTTATATCGGGGGTACGTCGATTAGTTGTTGGATGAGCGAGGATGCGCTGAATTCCAGCGAATCCGGGCGTGCTTATCTTGCTCGCTACGAGCAGGCGGTCGCCGGTAAAACGCAGGGACAGTTCGATTTGGAGTATAGCGAATGGCAGTCGCGTTCTGATACTTGGAATGCGTCGATTGCTGCAGCTCGTGAAGCCGATCCTGATGTGACGTGGGATACGCTCACCCAACAGTATGGCGAATGTCCGTGGCCGCCACCGATGACGCCGACTTCACAGTGGCGTCCGACTGGTCCGTTCCATGCCATGCTGGAGCGTATTGTGCCCTATTCCTTGGCTGGATTCCTGTGGTATCAGGGCGAGGAAGACGAGCCGTATTGCGATTCCTATCGTGAGCTGCTGGGCATGATGATTGGTGAATGGCGTGCGCTGTGGAGTGAAAGCCTACCGTTCCTGATCGTGCAGTTGCCGCAATGGATCGACAAGACGGTCGATGAGAGCGACGGTGATCCGATGCTGTGGCCGGTGCTGCGCGAAGCCCAGTGGGATGCCGCGCAGTCCATCGACAACGTGTTCGCCATCTGCACCATGGATTGCGGTGAATACAACAATATTCACCCGGTTGATAAGCGCACGCCCGGCGAGCGTCTAGGCAATTGTGCGCTTCGCCAAGTGTATGGTATGAGCCGTATTCCGGTGTATGGTCCGACTGTGCTGGGCTTCCGCTGCGACGAAGGCGGTCGCGTGCGTCTGTTCTTCCGGTACGCGCACGGCCTGCATTTCAGCGGTACTACGCCCGACAGTTTCGGCGATGAGCTCGCCAAGAGCCTGCCTTCGTTGGTGCGTTTGCCGGAACATTCCGGTTTCGAGCTTGCCGGTGCCGATGGCGTGTTCCATCCGGCCTACGCCGCGATTTTCGTGGATTGCGATATTGACGATTTGGTCAACGCGAAGGTCAATGTGGTCGATTACAACGCTACGGAATTCGGTATTCCGATCAACAGCCGCAGTATTGGCACGATTACGTTGGCCACGCCGAAAGTGCCGCAACCGGTTATGATGCGTTACGCATGGCGTAATTGGGGTCCGGCACCGTTGTTTAATGACAATAATCTGCCTGCTCACCCATTCAAGCTAGACCTGACCGATCACACCGACTCTGATCACGTTGAATGATTGTCGATAGTTGACAATGAATAGCGTGCGATTGCTGTGCTTATAATGTGCTGCAATCGCACGCTTTGTATTGCGATTGAAATCCTGCTGATCGACGGCGAGCGTGTGGGGCATCTGATGGAAGAGCCGTACGAATTGCGTGCCCGCGCTTCGACCGGTCCCGCTCCGGCAGCGGAATAAGATGCGATGATGAGTTAAAAAATCGCGATTGCGTATTTGCTGCGGCAATACCGCTTGCCGATGCTCGCCCAACATCGTATGGCGTCAAGCTTAAGAAAAGCCTAAGCGATTAAGTTTGGCGAGTCAACTGCGATACGGAATCGAAATTTGGAATTTGAAACGTGAAGATCACGGAATACGCAACGAAAAAGCGGGAATTACGGATTGGAAATCAGAATCTGAAATCGTAATCTGAAACAAAAAGCGCCTGTGCCCCTCGCTTGAGGCACAGGCGCATTGTTGTCTTACGACTTCAGGCGCGCTTCTGTGTGATCTGATAGGCGGCGAACAGCACGACCAGCCAAATCACACCGGCGACTACGGCGATGCGATAGCTTGCGGAGAAGCACATCAGCACCACGACCAGCAGCATGAACGCGATCACCAAATACGGCGTCACCTTGGCGAACGGCAGCTTGAAAGCGAGCTTGTCAAGCGCTTCCTGGCCCTTCAATCCCTTCAGATTGTTCGGACCATCGCCGGCGGCGACAACGCGACGGAACTTAATTTCCGTAATCATAATCATGATCCAATTAATCGCAGCGGCGATCGTGGCGATCGACATCAAATAATTGAACGCGAAATCAGGCCACACGAACACCACCACCACGGCGATCGCAATAATGATGGCCGACGTGATCACGCCACCGACCGGAACGCCGCGCTTGTTCAGGCGGCCCAGATACGCGGGAGCATTGCCCTGCTTCGCCAACGAATACAACATGCGCGAGTTCGCGTACAGGCCAGAGTTGTACACGCTCATTACGGCGGTCAAGCACACGAAATTCAGAATGCCGGCGGCCGCATGCACGCCCACCGAGTCGAAAATCTGCACGAACGGGCTGGAATTGCCGTCGATCGTGCTCCACGGGACCACGGCCATGATCACGCCGAGCGCGCAGATGTAGAACACGAGAATACGCCAGATAATGCCGTTCGTGGCCTTCGGAATGGTGGTGCGCGGATTTTCGGTCTCGCCCGCGGTGATGCCGATGAGCTCGGTGCCGCCGAAGCTGAACATCACCACGACCAGCGCCATCAGCAAGCCAGTCCACGTGCCGTCCGCATTGCGAGACATCAGGCCATGCGGCAGGAATCCGCCGTCAACGGTGAACCAGTTGGCGAACGACGCGCGAATGCCCGAAGCGGTTGGCACATTCGCGATGATCACATACAAACCGCCGAAAATCATGGCAAGCACGGCCACGATCTTGATGATGGCGAACCAGAATTCAAATTCGCCGAACTTGTTCACGCCCATAAGATTCAGCGCCGCGATCGCCACGAGGAACACCGCCGCCGACACCCACTTCGGAATGTTCGGGAACCAGTAATTCACGAACGAGCCAACCACGGCCAACTCCACCATGGCCACGAGCACGTAGTTGAACCAGTAATTCCAGCCGGAAATAAAGCCTGCGCGCTTCGACCAGTACTGCGTGGCGTAATAGCTGAACGCGCCCGCCTTCGGATCCTCGACCGCCATTTCAGACAGTGCGCGCACGATCAGGAAAATTGCCAGACCGCCGATCAGATAGGCGAGCAGAATGGCCGGGCCCGCCAGCTGAATCGACTCGCTAGAACCATAGAACAGGCCGGTGCCGATCGCGCCGCCCAATGCGATCAATTGAATATGACGATTCTTCAAAGACTTGCGCAGCGTCGGCGGAACCGGCACATCGTCGGTTTCGCGCGGTTTTTTCGCAACGGTTGCGTCGCTCATGAATGCTTCCTCTTCTTGGGTGCCTCAGCAATATTCGGCAAATTCGGCAAATTCGGCAAATTCAGCAAAAATTTGGCGATTTTGGCGATGTTGCGTTCGGCAGTAGTGGTAGGTGACGCGCCTATGGTTTTTGGCATGGCGCGTCTTCCCTGATTGTAGCTGTAGCGCGTGGATTCGGTTTCATAGTGTTCAATAGTTCAATAGTCCAATAAAATGAAGGTTGTGAGAGCGATGGTTGGTGCTGCTTGAACGCTGCGGGGCTGGAGGTCGTCATGGCATTCGTCAAAGACATGGTGCGTATGTGGTTGCATGCGTGGAAGCGATTCGTCTCTATCGCACTGATATCGTTGCTGGGCGTTGCCGTGCTTACCGGCATTTACGCGGGCTGTCGAGACGCTTTTCTTGCGACGGATCGTTTTTTCGACACCCAAGGATTGCACGATATTCAGGTGTTGTCGACGGCCGGATTGACCGATGACGATATTGCCGCGTTACGCAAGGTGCGCGGTGTAGCGAAGGTGCAGGCGGAGCGGTCACAGGAAGTGACGTTCGATTTGGGCGGCCGCAAATCGGCGACCATGCAGGAAATCGGTGCGAACGGTATTGACTGGCCGTACGTGCAGGAAGGGCGATTGCCGAAGAAAGCCGGCGAAATCGCAGTAACCCGTAAATTTATCCGTGATTCCGGCAAAAAGATTGGCAGCCACCTCACCGTAGCCCCCGAATCCTCTTCTTCCGCTACTTCAGTGTCCGATTCTGGTGAATCGGACACTCAGGGTGCTGAAGATAAGGCACCAAGCTTCCCGACCAAGCTCACCATCGTGGGCGTGGTGCTCGATCCGCAGAATCTAAGCAATCCGGACGGATATTCCGCCATGACCTCGTTTCGTTCCACCGCTGCCACCGACTACACGTTCTTCGCTCCGTCCGACGGCGTGACTGGCACCCTCTACACGTCCGCCACGCTGCTCGTCAAAGGTTCTGCCAACGAAAACACGTTCGACGAATCGTATGAAAACACCGTCAAACAGGTAACCGACCGCATCGATGACGCCGTGAAAACCGACCGGCAGAAGGTACGCTGGCAGGAGCTGCTCGACGTGGGCAACAGGCAGATTGCCGCCACGCGTGCGGAAGCCGACAAGAAGTTCGCGGAAGCGCAATCGCAAATCGACGAGAATCGTCGGCAATTCGACCAGCAGGTCGACCAAATTATGAGCATGCAAGCCGGTGCAACCGGCGCAATGGATCCCACCCAACTCAACGAAACCACGCGTGAAACAATGCGTGAAACCATCATCGCCGCAACCCCCGAACTTTCGCATGCCAAGCAGCGGCTCGACCAGGCGCAATCGCAATTGGACGAGCAGAAAGCGCAAACCGAACAAACGCTGAAAACCAAAGAAAACGAGCTTAAAACCAGCATTCCGCAAGTGCGCTGGTATGTGCAGGATCGGCAGTCGCTCGGTGGATTCAGCGCGCTCAAATCCGACCTTGATTCCATCCAATCGCTCGGCAACGCGTTCCCGATCGTGTTTCTGGTGGTCGCTGTGATGATGAGCCTGACTTCCATGGCGCGCATGGTCGAAGAGGACCGTTCGCTCATCGGCACCTACGTGGGGCTTGGCTATGGGCGTCTTGCGGTGGCGTCGCGCTATCTGCTGTTCGCGCTGCTGGCGTGTCTCATCGGCGGGGGGCTTGGCTTACTTGTCGGATTCCTTGGAATTCCGGCGTTCCTTCTGGTTGTTTTGGAGGGCATGTATGTGATGCCTGGCGTGCGACTGGAATATGACTGGCTGTACGGTTCGCTGGGCATCGCACTGTTCGTGGTCGGTGTGCTCGCCGCCACCATTTACGCGTGCGTGCAGGAGATGCGCATGACGCCCGCCGCGCTGATGCGGCCGAAAGCGCCGCGTGCCGGCTCACGTATTCTGCTGGAACGAATCAAGCCGGTCTGGAATCGTATGGGATTCCTCAGCAAAGTGACCGCGCGCAACATTTTCCGCTTCAAGTCGCGCCTTATCATGACGGTCGGCGGGGTGGCCGGCTGCACCGCGCTCATCGTCTGCGGCCTAGCCATCAATGACACCGTGGCCGACCTTGGTATCAAGCAATATCGTGACGTTTACCAATACGATCTTATGGTGGTTTCTGGCGATTCGGACGCGGACGAAATGCGCGCCAAAGTCGCGTCGGACGGTCGTACCACGTCTACGATGAACGTGCGTATCGAATCGGGTGATATGGCTGTTGGGAAGAGCGATTCTGGCAGCGGCGACAGCAGTGGCAGCGTCGGCAGTGAAAGTATTCAGCTGGTTACAATGCCGGAAAAGCGATTGTCCGACCTGGGCAAAATGGTCACGTTGCAGCCGGTGCATTCCGGAATATTGGGCACGTCCAGTATCGGCGGGAAAGGCTCGCTGAAGCTGGACGACGATGGTGTGATAGTGGCGCAGTCGGCGGCAAGCTCGCTTGGCATCGCCACCGGAAGCAAAGTGCGATTGACCAACGGCGACGGCGTGCAGGCCACTGCGAAAGTGAGCGCGGTGAATCGCAATCTTATCGGATCGGACGTGTACATCAGCGAAACCTACTATGTCAAGCTGTTCGGCAAATCCTTCGTATCCAACGTGTCCGTTTCTGGTGAATCGGACAAACAAGGCACTGAGAACGCCTCTCAACTGTCCATTTCTCCCGCATCGGACAGACAAGCGGGTAAAACCGGGGTCCAAATGTCCGTTTCTGCAGAATCGGACGTGCAAAGTACGAAATCGCTGACCTGGAATGCCATGTATGCCAAACTTTCCGGCTCTGACCAATCGCAAACCGACTATGCTCAATCGCTCGAAAAGGACAGCTCGGTGGTGAAAGCCGTAAGTAGCGCGCACATGGCCGACAGTTTCAAGTTCGATCTTATGGGCGCGGTCGTGGCGCTGATTGTGGCGCTCGCCGGAGGTTTGGCGCTTGTGGTGCTGTTCACTCTCGCCAATACGAATGTGTCGGAACGCGTGCGCGAGATGGCTACACTCAAGGTGCTCGGCTTTTTCGACCGTGAAGTGCACCATTATGTGAATCGCGAGATGATGATCCTCACCGTCATGGGCGTGGTGCTGGGATTGCCGCTCGGCCGGTTCGTTGGCGGGCTGCTGACCATGGCGCTCAACATGCCGTCGCTCTATTTCGAGGTGGAGGTCAAGCCGCTGAGTTACGTGATCGCAGTCGTGGCGACCATGATGTTCGCGCTGCTTGTGCAACTGTTTGTCAACCCCGTCCTCGACCGTATCGACCCCATCAGCTCGCTCAAGTCTGTGGAATGACGACTGTCCGATTCACCAGAAGCGGACAGTTAGAGTATCGGAAAGGCTCGCTCGCGTCTCAGTTCTTCGGATAACGGTAGTTGTGTGGCAGTTGCGTGGTGAGCTGCGGGTCCAGGCCGAGTTCCTTCAGCTGCCGGTCGATCTCACGTCGCGCGCGTTCCACAAGTTCGGCCCGATGTTCGTCGCCGTGCCCATGCGCTTCCAGTGCGTCCAACGTTTCCGCCAAACGCTTGAGCCGGTCCTGATGGTGCAGCAGCGCACGCACCTGCGCATGCTCGCGTACGATCGTCTGCCAATCGGATGGCGTGTGCGCAATCTCCCGAACCGCGGTGACCGGATGTACGTCGGCCACCTGATATGTGATCGAGCCAAGCAGCGGCATCAGGAACACCGTAATCGCGCCGGCTGCGACCAGTGTCGACGCGGTGTCGCCTTGCATGGTGCCGACCTTCACCGCCAGCGACGTGACGGCGACGATGATCGGCAGCGCGGTCGTGCAATACAGCGCTACGGTGACGCGGTGATGCGATGACAGCGGATTCTCGCGTTTGTCGAGCGATAGCGCAACATACACGGGCACCGCACGAATCAGCATGAGCATTACGATGAACGCGACGAGCAGCGCGGGCCGGCCTGCCACGGCGCGCACGTTGATCGCGGCGCCTGACACCACGAAGAACACAGGAATAAGGAAGCCATAGCCGACGCCTTCCAGTTTCATTTCCAGCGACTTGCTGCCGTCGGGGATGATGTAACGCAGGATGAAGCCTGCGGCGAACGCGCCGAGCACCGCGTCAAGTTCGAACAGTGCAGAAATGGTGACAAGGAAAATGAGCAGGAATGTGGTCAGTCGCATGAGCGTTTGCGATGACGTGTTCGCATTGTCCGTGAGGAAACGGTACAGGCGATGGCCGGTTTTCAGTGCTTTCGTGGGTAGCATTGCGCACAGTAGGCAGATGGCAAGGAATGCGCCGAGCACGAGCATGGTCTGCCAGCCGGTTCGGGTGGATAGCAGGATGGCCATGGCAAGGATTGGGCCAAGTTCGCCCCACGTGCCGTACGAGATGATGGCGTCGCCGATGGGGGTGCCTTCGAGGTTGCGTTCCTTGAGAATCGGCATGAGCGTGCCGAGAGCGGTGGTGGTAAGCGCGATTACCGTGGCGATGCCGTCGATGCCCTGCTTTGCGAAGAACGGAAGAAGGGTCACGACGAGTCCGGCGAGCCCCAAGGTGATGATCCATGTGACAAGGCCGACTTTGCCTTGATGTCCGGCGAGTCGTTTCGGGTCGATTTCATAGCCGGCGAGCAGGAATAGGAACGCCATGCCGAGCTCGCTCAAGAGTTTCACGGCGTCGTTCACTCCGATTATGCCCAGTCCGTACGGGCCGAGCGTGGCTCCGGCGGCGAGCAGCAGTACGGTTTGCGGAATGAATCTTCCCGGAATCAGCTGCGCCACAATCGGGCTGACGGCCGCCACCGCCATGATGATAGTCAATGAAACGAGCTCTTGCGTCATGTTTCCAGCCTAGTGAGTCTGCGTGACGGTGTTCAGAGGCGTAGCGGCCCCATGATGTACCAAAAGGGGACGCTAGGACAAGGTTAAGTTTTGTAAATTTTATAGGGGGGGGGGCAATTTTATGAGCGTTATTATCTGTGGAAAATGGCGGAACTGTTTGTTTTGACGATGGAACTCCTTTTCTTCATCGGGGGAATGGTGGGCTTTATTCGAGGGTTTTAACGAGGGTGCCAATGGGGAAAGCTCCGATATGATTCTGAACCAAGCTGTTCAGGTAGTATAGGGGGAGGAAAGAATGGTTGATGGAAAATTCACCGCAAAGGAGCGCGCGTATTTGGCCAGCCTTCCCGCGGTGGAAAGCGTGAGCGCGTCGCATATCCGATATGCCGATAGTTTCCGCATCGAAGTCATGTGCAGATACAATGCGGGCGAATCGCCGGCCGCCATCTTCCGCGAGGCGGGTCTTGACCCGAAACTCATCGGATACAAACGCATTGAGCGGTGCATTGCACGCTGGAAAAAGCAGAAGGAACGCGACCATCGTGGCGGCGAGCGTGCCAGTCGCGACGATCTGCGCATCATCCGTCATCATGATCTTATGGGCGATGACGCGCAATCATCGGAAATGGAATCGCAGGATATGCTTTCAAAGCTCACCCAGGCGCAGCTCATCATCAACCAGTGCGACGAATTGATTGCGAAGCAAGCGTTGCGCATCGACGAACTGGAACGTGTGTTGCGAAAGCTTGTCAAGTGACGGCACGCTCGCGTGAGATGGAGAAAGCGACGGAATGGCATGACGGTCGCCAGCCGTCGTCCGAGGAAGTTTCGGTGGACGGTCGACTTTCGACGGCTGGCTGTTTTTTGTCATTTGCAGAGGCGATTGATGTTGCTGACGAAATACGTCAACGACGTCACGCTCGCGGCACAATGCTGGCGATGCGCGCGGTTGCGGCGCTGTTGATTGTTGCTGCGGTCTGTATTGGCGGATTCCCGGCAATGTTGCAGTATCGGTCGGCGCGTGATCTGTCGGAAACGTCGGTAAGCTCCGCGCAGACGGTTGCGGGCTGGCCGTATCTGCAGGCGGATGACGCGTTCGCCGCGGCCCAGGACTATAACAAGTGGCTTGCGGAATCCGGGCAGCCGATTTTGGGTGAGGCGAAGGATCCGTTCGCTGATGTGCGCGGCGGATCGCGTGCCAGTGTGTCCGATTCTGGTGAATCGGACAACCAGAGTGGTGCGGACACCGGTTCCGCAAGCGCCAGTTCGACGGACGCGGAGTACCAGAGTCTGTTGGATTCCGGCGGTGGCGTGATGGGTACGATTCGCATTCCGAAAATCTCCGTGAAACTGCCGATCTACCATGGTACTTCCGAATCGGCGCTTGCTTCGGGCGCGGGACACCTGTATGGCAGCAGTCTGCCGGTCGGAGGCAAGAGCACGCATGCGGTGCTCACCGGGCATCGCGGACTGGTCGAAGCGGCCATGTTCACGCGGCTCGACGAAATGCGCGTCGGCGACTACTTCTATATCGAGGTGATGGGTCGTACGCTTGGCTACCAAGTGGACCGCATCACGGTAATCGAGCCGAACGACACGTCGCAGTTGAAAATCGTGCCTGGTGAGGATCGCGTGACCCTGATGACCTGCACGCCGTATGGCGTCAACACGCATCGTCTGCTGGTTTCGGCCACACGTTCCGCTATTCCAGATGAGATTCCCGCCGAAAACGACGCGGTGAAGGACGCTCGTACGATCGGTGTGATCGCAGGCGTTGCAACTCTTGTATTGGGCACGTTGTTGGTTTGGCTACGACGTAGGCCGTGGCATATTCGCAGACATGCGGCTTGGTGGCCGAAGCGCGGCTGACGCGGCTACTGCATGAAGACGTGTCTGACATGCAATTCGAATATAAAAACGTGGTTGGCGCACAAAAAATGCGTGATTTCCATTATTGACTAATGGTTATGAAAGTATGAAGAAGCGTCATTTTGGTGATTATCCCATCGTTTCTTTGCGGTGACGTCGGGTGCTTTTCGCGGGTGACTTGTGTTGCAATTCAGCAATTTCCATCGATTGTGCGATACCCGACTTTCCCGCACTTAGGGTGTACGCATGGCGGTCCCTTTTCCTCTAGCTTCCAGAGTTGAAGCACTGTCAGGATTATTCGGGCACGTAAAAGATGTCGCAAATTCTGGCATGAAGAGAGGTTGCGCGTCGTGAGACGTGTGATTGCACAGGATTAAGGGGATGCTCATGAGGCATGTACATGAATATGAGGCGAAGCCCAGGGGAGGACTTGCCAAACGTATAGTGGCTGTGCTCGCATCGGTTGCCATGCTCGGCGGCATGGGCTACGCCACCACTTCCGCCGCTCTTGCGGAAGATGATCAGACATCTTCTGGCGATACTTCTACTTTGCAGCCGGCAAATAGCAAGAGCATTGCCAAAATCGGAGATGGCGACGGCGATCAGTATGCGTTGCATCTGACCGCATCCGGCGATAGTTCGTCATCCACGGTTACGACCGCGGTGCCTGCCGACATTGTGCTGGTGCTTGACAAGTCCGGCAGTATGGGAGGCTCCCTTGACACGAATGCGAAAAACGCAGCCACGGCATTGGCCCAGAAGCTTCTGACGGGTGCGAATAACACTCTTTCACCCAATCAGCAGGTGCAGATGGCTGTGGTGACGTTCAGCAAGGAGGCGCAAACGACTTCGAATTTCACGACTTCCTCTGACGCTATCAGCAGGGCTGTCAGTGCGGCTCCAGACGGCGGAACCAACTGGGAAGACGCTCTGAGAACGGCGAACAGTCTATCGTCAGGGCGTGCTGGTGTGCAGAAGCATATTGTCTTCCTGTCTGACGGCAATCCAACCTTCAGAAGCACATCCTATTCCGGATGCTTCGCGTGGGGGGAGGAGCATCCGGAATACAAGACCCAGGCAGCGTGCGAGGCTAACAATAAGTGGTGGGAACTGATCCCCTCCTACCAGTGGAAAACCGACCCGGACGGCTCGGACGGAAACATCCACGGCAACGGCAGTGACGATGGCTACGGTTACAACTATGCGGCCGCGCTGGCGGCAGCCAACGAACGTGGGAACGCAGCCCTGTACGTGGTGAAGGTTTCGAAAGACGCCAATAAGATGAGCTACCTCGCCAAAGACGCGAACGCCGTCACCGGCGAGGAATACGACGGAACGTCCGCGGAAAATCTGACGAATGCATTTGAACAGATCTACAACACCATCACCACTACTGCGAAAATCAGGGCGTATTCCATCACCGACGCCCTGTCGCAATGGGTTGACCCAGTCGATTTCGCAAATGCGGTAGACGGCACCGACATTACGAAATATGTGACGGCAACCAACAATGGCGCAGCCATAAGCGGATATACGGCCCTCTACCACGTCGACGGCAACGGCAATCGCACGATCACCGTGACCTTCAACAATGACGACGGCATGATTGTCGGCAAAAACGAAACCATCGACGTCTCCTTCAAGGTCAAACCAAACGACGCCGCATATGCGGACTACGCAACCAAGCAGCAATATCCGGACACGGGAGAAGCTAATACAGGTGACGAATCTGCAGGAAAGCAGGGCTACTTCTCCAATGCCGAAGCGCATTTGAACTACTGCGTGGTCACATCCGTCAACGACCAGGAATCGGAATGCACCAAACAGCAGACGCTTAACTATGCTAAGCCGGTCGTGCAAGTCAAACTTGGCCAAATCACCATCAACAAAACGTGGTCCGACGGTGCGAACGAGCATGCGGGTGACACGGTAGAGGTCCAGCTGCAGCGTACAAAGACCGACGATGCGACCGCACAGACGGAAAAAGTAGGCGCTCCGATCACGTTGAACAAGTCGAATAATTGGACGGACACCGTCGGCAACCTGCAGCCCGGATACACCTACAGTGTGGCGGAAACATCGAAAAATAGCCGTTATGCGGTCTCCTACCAGTACGGCAACGCTGCAGCCGACGCGACCGGCGTGGCCCTCACCAAAGCCATGGTCTGGCAGAGTGACGGCAATGGCGGCAATATGACAGCTACGTTGACCAACACGTTGAAGACTACGACGCTGTCCAACGCAATCACCGTGCGGAAAAACCTCGAAGGACGCAATTGGAAAGCAGGCGATTCGTTCGATTTCGAACTGACTGCAGACGATAACGCGCCACTGCCGGCCGATTGCGCGCAACAGCCGTGCAAGGTGACAGTCGCCTATAAGGCCGATTCCTCGGATAGCCAGCATTCCGCAACGTTCGGTGACATCACCTACGACGCCGGGGACGCCGACTACACGTACACCATTACGGAAAGCAACGGCAATATCGCAGCCCTGCACTATTCGGGCGCGAAATACCAGATCGTGGTCACCGTTGACGAAAAGGACGGCATATGGACGGCTTCGGTGAAATCCGTGACGAGACTGGTCGACGACAACGGTGAGAACGTTTCCGACTCGCAGAAAACTGGCGGTCCAATCGCCTTCACCAATACGTATGTGGCGGTGTCGGCGTTGCCGTTGACGGGCGGAACCACGGATCGTCAGTGGCTGCTGGTTGGTGGGTCGATCGGCGGACTCGCAGTACTGCTGGTTGGCGCGGCTGGCATCTGGAACAGCAAGAAACGTCTCGTCTGAGATGGTTCCTCGGGCTGGACTGCCCTACCAACCTTCGCAGGTCAGTCCAGCCGTACATCACAAATTTTGTGGATCCAGAGCATGTTGGGCTTCAGATCCCGTTAGCAAAAACAAACACAACATCAACAACACAAGGAGAGGGGATTCTCATGAAGATGAGGAAACTTTTCGCAGGCATCGCCGCAGCCGCGACGTTGCTGGGCGGCATGGCCCTGGGCGCAACCAGCGCACAGGCTGATGGCGCCGCGCCGACCGCTGGTACTGCGGCCATCACGGTGACGAACTCGCAGGAAGGTCATACGTATAAGGCCTACAAGTTCGCCACACTGATGGTGGATACGGACAACAAGGGCAAGTCGGTGCAGGTCGATACCGACCCTGCTTGGGTGACGGCTGTGAAGACCGCCGTGGATACTGCCAACGGGGCTCAGAAACCCGTGCAGACTACTCCGGCTGAATACGCCGGTAATCCGGCCGCATACGCAGCCATGAAGACCGCCGACGCCGACGAGGCATGGTTCCGTGCGTTCGCAGAAGCCATGGTGGCGCCGCAGGGCAACGAGGCCAATGGTCAGGTTAATGGCAACGGTAAGGATGCTCAAATCGGCAATTTGACCGAAGGCTGGTATCTCGTCACCGATACGTACATGAAGAACGATCGGCAGACGACCGGTGTCAACGCGATCGTCGCAACCACGCTGAACGGTCTCGCTGGGAACTTCAGTGTGGTCGGTTACAAGGGCACTGGCCAAGGCACCATCAAAGCCGTTGGCATGTTCGTCGCCAAGAATGAGAACACCCCGACCATTGACAGTAAGACCGTCGCTTCCGCTGATCCGAAGGTCTCGTTCGACGGCAAGACCGTGAAGATCGGCCAGCAGCTGACCTACACCGTCAAGGCGACCGTGCCGGAAACCGCAGACGGCTACGATTCCTACCCGTATTCCATTCAGGATGTCGCATCCAAGGGTCTGACCATCGACGGCGCGTCCATCACGGTGCAGGCTGACGGCAAGGTCGTGAACGACTATACAGTTACCGGTCCGATCGTCGGCCAAACCGGCGAGACCACCACGACCATCACCTTCGCCAATGCCAAGAATTACGCGGGCAAGCAGCTGGTCGTCACCTACAACGCGACCGTCAACGATCAGATCCTCGACAATGCCAACAAGGTCACCAACACGGCCAAGGCCTCCCATGACGGCACGTTCGACGGTACCGGCGTGACCAAGACCCTGTATACCGGCAATCTCGAATTCCTGAAGTACGGCGTTGGCAACGACGAAAACAAGCTCGCGGGCGCAACCTTCAATGTGTACGCGGGAGACAAGGCTGAAGGCACTCCGCTGAAGTTTACGAGCACTAAGACGGGTGTGAACGGCGTATACAAGTTCAATGCCGAGGGTTCTGCCAACGTCATTTCCGGCGCCGACGGCAAGATTGTGCTCAACGGTCTCGCTGCGGGCAAGTACACCTTCAAGGAGACCGGTTTCGTTGCCGGTTACGCTAAGAACATCGTGCCTGAATTCACCATCGAAGTGACGATCTCTGACAATGGCGTAGTCACCTACAAGCTGACCAAGGAAAACAACAACCTTGGCCTTGCCAGCACTGCTGTCGTTGATAAAGTGAATACCATCAAGGTCAAGAACGTGAAGAACGTCACCCAGCTGCCGCTTACCGGCGCTGCGGGCACGACCCTCTTCACCGTGGTGGCGCTGCTTGTGGCAGGTGCCGGCGTTGCCGTCGCACTCAAGTCGCGCCAGCGCATGCACTGATATGCGCTAAAACGATAATCGCGCAGGCGAGATAAGCGGGCATTCGCGGAAACCATCCGTGGATGCCCGCTTTTCGTGCCTTTCCATACTTTTTAGGGGTGAAGGTTTTGTACGGGGCGATACGGGATCAAAGCGGGTGAAATTCGGTGCCAAACGGCGAAATCCGGCATGAAAAAGGTATCCGCAGGTGGCAAGTAGGTGGCAAAACAGGCGTCAAACAAAGCAACCATACAGGGGTTGCAGGTGGGGGGCATCTTACGCCAACATCATCCTACAATCGCAAGTACATTCATGCAAACAGTGGAAAGGTGGGTGTCATGGCACGAGGTGGGGGAGCATTCAGCGATGAGGAAATCCAACTATTGCGCGGACTGCCGGCGGTCGCCAACGTAACGCGTAATCGCATCACCTACGCCGATTCGTTCAAGCAAGTGTGCACTATCCGCTATTTGACAGGTGAATCGCCGACCAAAATCTTCCGGGAAGCGGGACTTCCGCCGGATCTCATCGGATATAAGCGCATCGAGCGGTGCGTGGACCGTTGGAAAACGTCGGCCATCAAATCCGTGACCGGCAGCGGTAACATGAGCGACAGCGAGATCATCGCGCAACTCGTCAACCGGTATGAGCATGCGTTCATGATGAGACGCAACCTCGACGGCATCGCCAACAGGCCGATGGAACATATTCCCGTCAAAACGCAAGGCGGCGACGGTATCGACATGGGAACGGCGAGCATTATCATCAAGCAGCAGGCACGCCGCATCGATGAGCTGGAACGTGCCAATGCTTCCTTGCTCGACAAGCTCAACAAGGCGATCCCGTCCCCGACTGTTGACAACTAAAACCATTCGTCTGCTTGATTGACATGTGGATTTTTCGGGCAGGCTACCCCGCGATTTGCATAAAATGCCCCCCATCTGGCATGCGGCAAATATGGTTTGCGCTATATGTGGCAGAGTCCCGCGGAAAAAAGAGGTTAGAGGGTATGATTTATCCCCTCTAACTACCTTGCATTCAAGATGGTCTGCCACATATAGTGAAAATCAGTTTTTGAAAAGATGCGAATCTGCCACATATAAGGCATATGGGTGTGTTTCGCGGTGCGAACAATGGCGGAGATTGTGCGGCTCCCGCGGTAGGGTGTGAACATTATGACTTTTGGGAATACGAAAACCGAAAAAACCGGTACAAGCACGTCCGGCGCGACGGAAACCGCGCACATCAAATCCGTCGAAAGCCTCGACCAAAGCAATGAAATGGAGCGAGGCCTGAAAAACCGCCACGTCCAGTTCATTGCCATCGGCGGCACCATCGGCACCGGCCTGTTCTTAGGCTCCGGCAAGTCGATTGCACTGACTGGCCCGAGCATCATTTTCGTGTACATCGGCGTCGGCCTGATCATGTTCCTGCTGATGCGTGCCATCGGCGAAATGATGTACAGCGACCCCAGCCAGCACACGTTCATCAATTTCATCACGCGCTATCTCGGCCGCGGGTGGGGCAAGTTCGCCGGCTGGACGTATTGGATCGTGCTCATTCTGACCGGCATGACCGAAATCACTGCCGTAAGCACGTATTTCGTAACTTTCTTCGGCACATTCGGCATAGACCTGAACTCGTGGAAGTGGCTGATCGAACTGTGCTTCCTCGTGGCGCTCACTGGCATCAATCTGATTGCGGTGAAAGTGTTCGGCGAGGCGGAATTCTGGTTCTCCATGATCAAGATCACGCTGATCGTCGGCCTGATCGTCACCGCCATCGTGATGCTAATCATCGGCTTCAGCTACCCTGCCACGCATATCGAGGGCGTGGACGGCACAGTGTCGGGCGCCACGGTGAGCCTCACGAACATCACCGACGGCTTCCAGCTCGCGCCGAACGGCTGGATGAACTTCTTCATGAGCTTCCAAATGGTGTTCTTCGCCTACCAGCTCATCGAATTCGTGGGTGTCACGGTGTCGGAAACGCAGAATCCGCGCGAGGTGCTGCCGAAGGCCGTGAACGAGCTGATCATGCGTATTCTGATCTTCTACGTGGGCGCGCTGATCGCAATCATGGCTATTGTGCCGTGGCGTAATTTCCACGAGAATTCCGACGGCTCGTTCGGTTCGCCGTTCATCATGGTATTCAAATATGCGGGTCTTGATTGGGCTGCCGCACTGGTGTTCTTCGTGGTGATTACGGCTGCCGCGTCGGCGTTGAATTCGCTGATTTATTCGGCCGGTCGCCACTTGTATCAGCTCGCTTCGGATTCTGAGTCGCCTGCGATGGCTCGTTTGGCTGAAGTTTCCGAACACAAGGTGCCTGCGAAGGCGATTGTCGTTTCGGGTTGCATGATTCTGTTCTCCCCGATCATCAACGCGATTCCAGGCATTTCCGGCGCGTTCGTGCTGTTTGCTTCGGCCGCCAGCGCTGTGGTGATTTTTATTTACGTGCTGACGATGCTCGCCCACCGCAAGTATCGTCAGAGCAGCGATTTTCTGCCAGACGGTTTCGTCATGCCCGCTTGGCAGGTGCTTGATTGGATTGCGATCGCGTTCTTTGTGCTCGTGTATGTCACGTTGTTCCTGTCGGCGGACACGATTGGTTCTGCGATCGCCGGTCTGATTTGGCTGGTTGCGTTCGGCGGATATTGCTTGCTGCACGAACGATTCCAGAATCGCGATCTTAAGGAAGCCTTGCAGCGGTAGCGTTTGCGGGTAACGCAGGATACAAGTAAGGGGCGTCTGCCGAACGTGAGTGCATCACATACGTTCGGCAAACGCCCCTTTTCAGTATGGTCTTTGCGCGAATCCCCATTATGGGATTCAGCGCACTTTAGCCGATGTAGTCGGCCTCGTTCGTTGGGCTGGACGGCACGGCATGATCTTCCGTAACCTTGCCCAAGCCAGACAAATACGCTTCACGACCAGCTTCGATCGCCTTCTTGAACGCGCGTGCCATCAGCGGAATATTGCCGGCGGAAGCGATGGCCGTGTATGCCATCACCGCGTCCGCGCCCATTTCCATGGCTTCCGCAGCCTGGCTCGGACGGCCAATACCAGCGTCGATAATCACCGGAACATTGGAATTTTTGATAATCACTTCAATGAAATCGCGTGCACGCAGACCCTTATTCGAGCCGATCATCGCGCCAAGCGGCATCACGCAAGCCGCACCAGCGTCTTCAAGACGCTTCGCCGCAATCGGATCGGGGAACATGTACGGCATGACCACGAAGCCTTCTTTTGCCAGCTGTTTCGTGGCTTTGATGGTTTCCTCATTGTCGGGCAGCAGATACTTCGCCTCATGCTCGATCTCCACCTTCACGAAATCCGTCTGGCACACTTCGCGCGCGAGACGGGCAATACGCACTGCTTCCTCGGCATTGCGTGCGCCGGACGTGTTCGGCAGCATGGTGATGCCCTTCGGAATGTAGTCGAGCAGATTGTTTTCGGTGGTACGGCAGCGACGCAACGCCATGGTGACGATTTGCGTACCCGCGTTCTCAATGGTCGCCTTGATGAGGTTCAGATCGTAGCGGCCGGAACCGAGAATGAATCGGCTCGTGAATTTGTGTCCGCCGAGGATCAACGGATCGGCGTCACCGGTGGCGATTTCGTCATACGCGTGCGCATCCGGTTCCGGCAGCAGTGCGGTGTTCGTGGTGGTGCCGACCAGCTCGTCGAGGGTGGCATTCGGTGCCGCTGCGAAATCTTTTTCCGCGGTGGTGATCGTGTTTTCGGTGCTCATGGTTAATCCTTACTATGCGATTAGTGTCGTGTCATTCGTTGCGATTTGCGATTGCAACTTGCGTTTGCGTTTCGCTGTCAGGCGTCTTCTTCGCCGAGAATCAAGCGAGTGATCATATTGGCTTCGTGGCAGGCGACCACACCCACGCGCGGTGCCATCAGACCAGCGCCCGGTACCGGAGCGGTTTCGCCGTCGCCGCAGAAGTAGAAATTCTTCGAAACGCGACGAGTATTCACCAAATTGGAACTGCGGAATCCCGCCATTCCAGAAGCACTCACCAGCTTCTTGTTCGGCAGATTCTCAAGTACGGCATTCACCAGCATCGTCTTGTTTTCCGGCACGTCGAACGCTTCGCAAATAATATCTTCATTGTTGAACAGCATCGGCACGTTCTCGTCGGTCACTTTCACGGTATCAATGGTGATATCGATAAAAGGATTGATCTGACGCAAGTTACTGCGCAATGCTTCCGTCTTGTACTGCCCAAGATCCTTCAAAAAATACTGCTGACGATTCAGATTCGTCATATCCACGCGGTCAAAATCAATCAAATGCAGGTGACCGACGCCAATGCGGGTCAACGCCACTGCAATCGTCGATCCGAGGCCACCGCAGCCGCAAATGGCCACGTGCGCCGCGTCGAGCTTGTCTTGCGTGGCGGCGGTGTGACGGTCGAGCAGGGCCGCGCGGATTTCTTCGCGGCTGACGAGCGTGGTCGGGTCGGGCTGGTTGTCGAAAGCGTGCTGGCGGGCGTCGATCTGCGCCTGCGATATGGATGGTTCAAAAGTCATGGTTGTTCTCGTATTCTCGTTTTCCGTTCGTGTGTTGTTTTTGCCGGGTTGGTTGTGTTTTGTATGTTCTTGCGATTGTTACGCGTATATTGCGCCGGCCGTAATCGCAAGAAATTTTGAAAGTGGTTCAGCCGCCCTGCACGAACGTGACGATTTCCAACGTATCGGTGCCCTTGAGCTGCGTCTGCGCACGCTGGGTGCGAGGCACGATTTCGCCGTTGAGCTCGACAGCCACGCGGTCGGCGCGCAATCCCTTGCTTTCGATGAGTTCGGCCACGGTGATTGGCGTGGCGATGTTCTCTTCCTTACCGTTGATGATCATTGTGGTTCCCTTCTGCGTCTGTCGTGACACATGCTTCCTGCGCTCCAAATGCCCGTTTCTGCAGAATCGGACACTCAATGCTGGTACGAAAAAAGGGTCGCCGAAGGAACCGTACCCTATGAGGTGGTGCGCCCCTCCGTGACCCTAATCACGCGATATTCGGTTATCGCGAACGGAAGATGAGATACGCCTTGCGGCGCGAACAACCCGTCTCCTTACGGCGGCATTACCCGCATCAAGTCCTCGGTCGAAGCTTTATGAGCTCCCTCTCAGCCTTTCGGCTCCCGTTCGGTTGTGCCTTTATCTTCGCGCACGCGCCCGACAAGCTTGCGCCGGTTCACGTTAGGCTAGTCTTGATGTGAACATGTGCGAATCGGCTGCGTGCTTGCAAGGAAGGGGAAGATGATGATGAACGGTGAGTTGGCAGGATTTACGATTCCTCGGCTCGGCATGGGAACGATGGCTTTGGCGATTGAGGGGCGTCCGGATCGCAATACTGCGATTCGTACGATTCACGCCGGTTTGGACGCGGGTGTTCGCTATTTGGATACGGCTTGGTCATATTATCTGCCGAGCGAGCCTGGCACTGGCACTGCGAAAGATTTGGGGTACGGCGAAAAGTTGGTACGTGATGCGCTCGCTTCGTGGAATGGCCCCCGAGATGAAGTGCTGGTTGCCACGAAAACTGGCTATCGACGCACCATGGAGGTCCCCGCTTTTGTTGCTCCTGCGTCCGATTCTGGAGAATCGGACAAACAGGGTGCCGGATTTGGAGTACAGATGTCCGATTCACCAGAATCGGACACTCAGGGGCGGGACTCTGAGGGATGCGGCCGTCGGCCTGGCGAGGAACGCCAGCATTTGCAGGCGGCGGGCAGTCAATACGGGTGGATGGCGGATTCGCGCCCCGAAACCATGATTCGTGACGCCAAGGAATCCGCGCTGCACTTGGGCGTCGATACGCTCGACCTGTTGTATTCGCACGGCCCCGATCCCGCGGTTCCTTACGAAGACCAATGCGGCGCGTTGAAACAGCTGCTCGACGAAGGCGTGATCAAATATGCGGGCATCTCCCGTGTGAATAACGAGCAGATCAATCTTGCGCACAGCATTATCGGCAACGGATTGATCGCCGTGCAGAACCAGTTCTCGCCATCGCACCCTGATCCTGAGCGTACGATGGAGCACTGCAAGGAGTTGGGGCTTGCATTCGTTTGTTGGAGTCCGCTCGGAGGCTTTCTTGACGCGTTCGACCAGCGCGCGTACGACTCGTTCCGTGAAGTCGCAGGCAATCATGGCTGCTCCTACCAGCGCGTGGTCCTCGCTTGGGAACTGAGCCGTTACGAACGTCTGTTCACCATTCCTAGCGCCCGCAATCCTCAGGAGATCAACGATTCCTTCGCCGCCGCCGAATTGACGCTTACACCGGACGAACTGGCGATGCTGAACGTGTCAGTCGACGACCGTCGCGGCTGAGTTTCAAGCAGCCCGTACGATTGGCCGCGCCCGATTCCGCACAATAATTGCGATTCGGGCCGCGGTCATTTTCGTCTCTTTCGTAATTTCCGTGGCTTTCGTACCATCTCGGCCTTCTGCGCACCGCAGAATCACTCGAAAATAACTTACGATATAAATTGTTTACACCGTAAGATATTATGACGGCGATTGCAACGTAAGGAGGTGCCGCGTGGGTTTTGAAGAGGAACTATTCCACGAATTGGCGACCAGCACATGGGATAAACGCTCGCGCATGCAGCAGGAGATGTCGAAAGGCGCGAAGGGTGAACCCTTTGCGGTGCAGGAACTGTATAGGAAGGGCCCGCTGACGCCATCGCAACTCGCCGCTTCGATGAAGACCACCACCGGACGCGTGTCCGCACTGTTGTCCGCACTGGAGAAAAAAGGCCAGATCACGCGCGAATCTGACCCTGACGATCGCCGTGTGGTGCACGTGAACCTTACCGAAGCCGGCAGGGAACGCGCCGAACGTCAGCGCGAAAGCATGCGAGAGGCGATCTGCTGGATCTTCTCGCAAATGGGGGAGCGACGCGCGCGCGAATTCGTTGAGCTTACCGAGGAATTCACCACGTACATGTCGCTGTGCATGCCCGGCAAGCCGCGTCCGACCCCAGAAGAGGTCGCCAAGGCATTCTCAGAAAACACGCAGGAAGTTGCATAATACTTCACACTGCAAGAAATTTACAGTGTAAACAATCGCGATTCGAGAATCGCAAATCAGCTAATCGAATTAACCAAGCCAACAAAACGTAAGAGAAGGAACCAAGCATGCTTCGCATTGTGCGATACCTCTCCAAAGCGGAGATAGTCCAGATGCTCATTGCACTGGTCAGCATCGTCGGTCAGATCTGGTTCGATCTGACGCTACCGGATTACATGGCCGACATCACGCAGCTCGTGGAAACGCCGGGCAGTGAAATGAGTGATATCTGGATAGCGGGCGGCAAAATGCTGCTTGTCTCGCTCGGATCGGTAGCGTGCGCGGTCGTCACCGGCTTCATCGCCGCGCGCGTCGGCGCGTCGTTCAGCCAACGTCTGCGCTCGCTCGAATTCAAGAAGGTGGAAAACTTCGGACCGGCGGAAATGAACCGTTTCTCCACCGCATCGCTCATCACCCGCTCCACGAACGACATCACGCAGATCCAGATGTTCGTGACCATGGGTCTGATGATGCTGATCAAAGCGCCGATCATGGCCGTGTGGGCCGTATGCAAAATCGCGAACAAAGGCCTTGAATGGACGTTCGTCACTGGCATCGCAGTAGCCGTGCTGCTGGCGGTGATCAGCGTGATCATGAGCTTCGTCATGCCGAAGTTCAAGGCCATGCAGCGCCTGACCGACAATATCAACCTCGTGGCGCGCGAGAACCTCACCGGCCTGCGCGTGGTGCGCGCATACAACGCCGAGGAGTATCAGGAAGACAAGTTCACCGAGGCCAACAAGGAACTCACCGAGACCCAGCTGTTCACCAACCGCTCCATGGCCATCATGATGCCGTTGATGAACACCGTCATGAACGGTCTGATGCTGGCCGTCTACTGGATCGGCGCCTACCTCATCGACGCCGCCGAAGCGCTCGACAAGCTCACCACCTTCTCCAACATGGTGGTGTTCTCCAGCTACTCTATCCAGGTGATCATGAGCTTCCTGCTGCTGAGCATGGTGTTCGTGCTCTGGCCACGCGCCGACGTGTCCGCGCAGCGCGTGCTCGAAGTCATCGACACCGATCCGATGGTCGCTGACGGTGTGAAGACCGCCGGCAAGCCTGGCATGGAAGGCGAAATCGAATTCCGCAACGTGAGCTTCGCCTACCCCGATTCTCGTCAAGCTATGTTGGAAGGCGTCAATTTCACAGCCAAGAAGGGCGAAACGGTCGCATTCATCGGCTCGACCGGCTCCGGAAAATCGTCTCTCGTCAACCTCGTGCCGCGCTTTTATGACGCGACGCAAGGCGAGGTTCTCGTCGACGGCGTTGACGTGCGCGACTACACGCTCAAGGCGTTGCGCGACAAGATCGGCTACGTGCCGCAGCAGTCGTTCCTGTTCAAAGGCACGATTGCCAGCAATGTCGCGTACGGAGATACGGAACGCAACGACGCCGACGTGAAGATGGCATGCGATGTCGCGCAGGCCACGGAATTCATCGACAAGAAGGACAAGAAATACGATTCCGGCATTGCGCAGGGTGGTTCCAACGTGTCGGGCGGGCAGAAACAGCGCCTGTCGATCGCACGCGCCGTTTACCGTCATCCGGAAATCCTGATTTTCGACGACTCCTTCTCTGCGCTTGATTTCAAGACCGATCGCGCCGTACGCGACGCACTCGAACGGGAAGCGAAGAATTCCACGAAACTCATCGTCGCGCAGCGCATCGGCACCATTATGAACGCCGACCGCATCATCGTGCTCGACGATGGCAAAGTCGTTGGCCAAGGTACGCACCACGAACTGCTCGACAACTGCGAAGTATACCGGCAGATTGCCGAATCGCAGTTGAACGAAGACGAGTTGAATCGCTGAAGGGGAGGACCAACATGGCAAGAGGACCAATGGGACGCTCTCGCGGACCTGTGGAAAAGCCGAAGGATTTCGGCGGCGTGATGAGCAAACTGGCGAAATTCTGCCGTCACTACATTCCTGTGATGATTTTCGCCCTGATTCTGGGTGCAGCCGGCACGATCTGCCAGATTGTCGGACCGGACAAGCTCAAAGACATGACCAACGAGATCACGAAGGGGCTGCCGGCCATGGTGCATGGCAGGCCGGTCATGAACTCGATTGATATGGATGCTGTTTCGCGCATCGCATGGCTGCTTGTCGCGCTGTATGTTGGGTACGCGCTGCTGAGCTACTTGCAGAGCTGGTTGATGGCCAACGTTACGCAGCGCACCGCGCAGGAGCTGCGTGAGGCGATCAGCAAGAAGATTAATCGCCTGCCGCTCAAATATTTCGACAAGGTCAGCTATGGCGATGTGCTCAGCCGCATCACCAACGATGTGGACGCGATCGGCCAGACGCTCGGCCAGTCGGTCGGCTCGCTGATCACTTCAATCACGCTGTTCGTCGGCGCGCTCATCATGATGTTCTACAACAACGTGATCATGACGCTGTGCGCCATCGGTTCCGCGTTGCTTGGCCTGGTGGTCATGGGCGTAATCATGGTCGCCTCGCAGAAGTACTTCACCCGACAGCAGATCGCGTTGGGAGATGTGAACGGGCACGTTGAGGAAATGTACACCGGCCACACCGTGGTCAAGGCGTATTGCGGCGAAGAGAACTCCGTCGAACAGTTCGAGAAATACAATGATGATCTGTACGTCTCCGGCTGGAAGAGCCAGTTCCTCTCCGGACTGATGATGCCGCTCATGAACTTCATTGGCAACTTCGGTTACGTGGTCGTGTGCGTGGTCGGCGCGGTGCTGGCCATGGACGGCAAGATCGAATTCGGCGTGATCGTGGCGTTCATGATGTACATTCGTCTGTTCACGCAGCCGCTTTCCCAGTTCGCGCAGGCGTTCCAGAACCTGCAGCGCTGCGCTGCCGCTTCCGAACGCGTCTTCGGTTTCCTGGAAGAGCCGGAGCTGGCCGACGAATCCGGCAAGAAAGCACTGCTGGGTGTCGGTGTGGATGGCAAGCCGCAGCCGGTGCGTGGCGATGTGGAATTCAGCCACGTGCGGTTCGGCTACGACCCGGACAAGACGATCATCCACGACTTCTCTGCGTCGGTGAAGGCCGGCCAGAAGGTGGCCATCGTCGGTCCGACCGGTGCCGGCAAGACCACGATGGTCAATCTGCTGATGCGGTTCTACGAGATTTCCGGCGGCACGATTTCGATCGACGGCGTCGACACCAAGTCGGTTCCGCGCTGGAATGTGCACGACCAGTTCTCGATGGTATTGCAGGACACGTGGGTGTTCCGTGGAACGGTGCGTGAAAACATCGCATACTCGAAGCCGGGCGTCACTGATGAGCAGATTGTAGCCGCCTGCAAAGCCGTCGGCCTGCACCGCTACATCATGTCTCTGCCGAATGGCTACGACACTGTGCTCGACGACAAGGCGTCGCTTTCGCAAGGTCAGAAGCAGCTGCTGACAATCGCCCGCGCCATGGTTGAGGACGCGCCGATTCTGATTCTCGACGAGGCCACGTCCTCCGTGGATACCCGTACCGAGGAGTTGATTCAGAAGGCCATGGACGCACTGACGGTGGGACGCACGAGCTTCGTGATCGCGCACCGACTGTCCACCATCCGCGACGCCGACATGATTTTGGTGATGAACGGCGGCGACATTGTGGAACGCGGCACCCACGAGGAACTGCTCGCTAGAAACGGCTTCTACGCCGACATCTATAACAGCCAGTTCACGCTGATCGACTGAGCGGCTGAGTGGCTGGCTTAAGTGGGGTGCTTTGGTTGGCTTGCTTGAGCCGACTGATGATCAGAAGAAGCGGCCGGGAAAACCGGCGCTGATGGTGGCGTGACGGTCGGCGTCCAACGTGGCGCAATCGAAGGCAAAAGTGTTGCTCAGCTCGTTCGGATCGGCAACGAACAGCGCCGTAGCCAAACCGTCTGCCACCGCAGTCGGATAGTCGACGACCGACGTGGATTGCACAGTAATCCACGTGGCCTCCATCTGCTGCGCGGGCAGGCCGTCGACGGCGTTGAGCAGATGATGAATAGCCAGATGTGTCCGTTCGTCAACCGCCACCTCCCAATGGCGGCGACTGGGCGCGCTCGCGCAAAACGCGCCATAGCAAATCTCTGCCACACCTACCGCACGGGACGAATCGTCCGGATCCTCAAGCGCCACACGAATCGGGCTGGACGTGTGTACTAGCAGGTCGCCTCCAGCATCAATCACAAATTCCGGGAAGGTGTTCTCTCGATTGAAATCTGTTGCCCCAGCAGTGTGCGCCGAATCCTTCCGCATGGCGTGCTGTGGGTGCGGTTCACGAGGCACACATGACGGTTCCAAACCACCCAACAAACCACCCAACAAATCAACCAGATAGCCTTTGCCACACGCGCCGAAATCCAAATGAACCGAGCCATGCGTGACCAACGTCGTACCGTCTGAACGTACTACGTCGTGCCCCCATACAGGGCGTCCGCGCAAAGCGCCCAAGCGCTCGACGGCGTCGGTTTCGACGGTGAAGCTCAGCGTGGGATCGTAACCGAGACGAATCAGATCCTCACCCACGCACGGGTCGATCGCGCCGCGTGTGACGTCGTGTAGTGCGTCGTACAAATCAAACAGTGGACCGGCCCAATTGGGAAAATCGAAATGCCCGCCATGCTCCGCGTTTCCGATGCGCGTAACCAGCGAATCGGCGCGGAATCGCGAAAGCACATGCTCGTATCCGTCGATGAGTCGTTCCATTTTGGCACGCAGGTCCGTGGAAACCGGGCGGGCGGTCGAAACCAGCAAACCGGTGCCGAGCGCCTTGGGAAACGCGGTGGTGTAGGGCATGCGCTGCACGAGCGAAACGGAAGCATCCATAATCCTGATGCTAGCGCGTTCGTTCGTTGAGAGTGAGGCCTTATGTGCCCGTTTCGTCGATGCTGGTGCTTGGCTGCGGAACGTCCGGCGCGTCGAATTCAACAAGCATGCTGCGAGTGTGCCACTATGTGAGATGACACGCCGAAGATGGTAAAAACAGGAATGGCGGAATTCCGCCGATTCTCCATACTCGATACATCAGAACAAATTAAAAATCAAGACTGTTCTTTAAAAAACTTTCGTTTTATCTTGGCTTTCGGTGCGCACATCGCACACTGAAAAGTTTTGAGAAGGAAGGTTTGGAACATGTCATCTCGCGTTGCGCAGCGCTACGCAACCGGTTCCTATGATCCGTGCGATCCGCGAGTCTCGGCTTCCGGCCGTCTCGTCACGCTCGTCGCCGCGCTGATGATTGCGCTCGCCACGCTTTTCGCGACTACCGCGGTTCCGCAGTCGGCAATCGCCGCCGATGACGGTCAAACGAATTTTGATTCCTGGACTGCCGCTGCGAAGAATATCGAAGACCAGCTTGCAACCGCCGAAAAAGACTATAATGACGGCAATTACGGTCAGGCTGGTACCGATTTCCAGACCGCGCATTGGATCGGTTATGACGCATCCAACTTCTCGAAAGTCGTCAACGACACCATCAGCGCCGACAAGCAGAAGGAACTGCTACAGCAATTCACCGATCTTGAAGGGCTTGCCTACCAGCAGGACCAAGGCGATGCCATCGCAACCAAAATCGACGCGCTGACCGCCGAAATCAACGCAACCGCGCAAACGCTCGATGCGAACGCAGACCTTGCCAATCCTAAGGAATACGCGAAGCAGCGTGCCGCGCAAACCGCGGAAGAGCGCAAGAAGCTCGACGCGGCCAAGAAGAATTCGTCCAAAGGCAAAGGCGACCGCACGTGGAGTGAGGTTGCCAACGAAATGACCGTTATTCTCGACCAAGCATACGAGGCTGCCGCTGCTGGCAAGGGGGACGAAGGCGCCACGCTGGTCAACAACGCCTACTACCAGTACTACGAGAAGCTCGGCTTCGAAAAGAACGTGATGAACGCGATTTCCGGCGACCGTGTTTCGCAGGTCGAATACCAGTTCAAGATGACTCGTAAGACCATGCGCGACGGCGGTTCCGACAAGGAAATCAAGCAGCTCGTCGACGATTTGAAGAGCTGGCTCGTGAAAGACGCGGCCATCCTCGACAGTGGTGCGTCCGGCAATGTCAACGGCTTCACCAAGCTCGTTACCAGTTCCGCCGGTCAGGCGTTCCTCATTCTGATCCGTGAAGGCCTCGAAGCGCTGCTGGTGGTGGCCGCAGTAATCGCCTACCTGGTGAAGTCCGGCAATAAGCGTTTCGCCAAGTGGATCTACCTTGGTGTGGTCGCAGGTCTGGCCGGCTCCGGTCTGGTTGCCGTGCTCTTCACGTTCCTGTTCGGCGGTTCCGGCCCGATTCAGGAGATTTCCGAAGGCGTGTGCGCGCTTATCGCCACCCTCATGCTGCTGTGGACCAGCAACTGGATGCTCAACAAGAGCTCCGTGGAAGCGTGGAACAACTACATCAGGAACAAGACCGAAGCTGTTGTTGCCGGCGCGCAAAGCAAGGTCGAATCCGGTCAGGGCCTGGGCTTGGGCATGGTCACCTCGCTTGCCATGTTGAGCTTCCTTGCCGTGTTCCGTGAGGGTGCCGAAACGGTGATCTTCTACGAGTCCATCTACTCCATGAGCCAGGATGCGCACGGCATGTGGGTTGGCGGTCTGACCGCCGCCGCGGTGCTGATCGTCATCTTCCTGATTCTGCGATTCACTTCGGTGAAGATTCCGATTGGCCCGTTCTTCCTCGTAACTTCGATTTTGATGGCTGCATTGGTTGTCATTTTCGCGGGTGGCGGCATCCATGCGCTCATCGAGGGTGATCTTATTGAAGGTACCTACTTGAGCATTGTGCCAACTAACGATTGGATCGGCTTGTATCCGTACGTCGAAACGATTGCGGCACAGGTGATTGCTGCGATCGCGGTGGTTGCGCTGTTCGTGGTCGGCTTCATCAAGAAACACAGGATGAAGTTGGCCGCACAAGCGGAACAGGCTAAGTAAGCGCCAATCAATAATCACAAGTAAAGATTTAGAGATTTCCATAAGTTTCCAACGTTCCTCGAGGAACCAAAGAAAAGGAAGAGAACACAATGAAGAATAAGAAGATCGCCGCCCTGCTCGGCATCCTGCTGGCCGGCTCCATGGCTTTCTCCCTGTCCGCATGCGGCAACTCCAACGATTCCGCATCCGACGCCAAGTCCGACACCTCCACTTCGAACGCCACCGACAGCTCCAGCGATTCCAGCGCTGACGACAGCTCCAATGCCGGCTTCGAAGAGATCCAGGTCGACGAGAAGCACTCCGATCAGGATGTTGACGCTCTGACCGTCAACGCCGTGTACTTCCAGCCGATCGATATGGAACCGTCCGGCATGGGCCTGAAGGCTGCCGACGCTTCCTTCCACTTGGAAGCCGACATTCACGCCAACGAGAAGGGCACTAAGCTCGGCTACGGCAAGGGCGACTTCGTGCCGGATCTGACCGTGAACTACGAGATCATCAACAACGCGAACAACGAGACCGTTGATTCCGGTACCTTCATGCAGATGAACGCTTCCGATGGCCCGCACTACGGCGCCAACATCAAGCTCGACGAAGCTGGCTCCTACAAGCTCGTGCTGAAGATCGAATCCCCGGAGAAGAAGGGTTGGATGCTGCACGTTGATCCGGAAACCGGCGTTGAGGGCCGCTTCTGGACCGAGCCGCTCGAGGTCACTTTCCCGGAGTGGAACTACACCCCGCAGGAGTGGTGATCTGGAACGTGAATTCCGGCACATGCCAAGCGAAACGGTTTGGATGTAAGCCTGAATTCATGTTGGGATTCAACTCGTGATCAACGCCGTTCACGTATCGCGAAACGTATGCAAGTAGCGCGAATATGGGTACGGCGTTCGCGGTTGCTTGGATAGTCGTTCGACGTACTTAAGGCCGTTTGGCCGAGTCTACGGGCGAACAACCATCCAAGCAACCGCTCTCTTGCGTTTTAGGGGATGCGCTTTTGGGGGATAACGCGTTTTTTGGGGAATCTTGGTAAAGGGGTTCCTTTTGTGCGCTGAATTCACTAGGCTTTGACAGGGATATACGACGAAAGGTGTGAGATGCTGACGCAGTACGTCACGGTGTTGCAGGGAACGCTAGCACCGGCTTTGCTGATTATGGCGCTGAACGTGATGCTCACGGTCGGTGAGGGTCGTGACAAGCCGTTGAGCGCGTACTGGCGTCTTGCGGGCTTCATTATCGGATTCGCGGGTGCCATTGTGTTCGCCGCGTTGCGTGCGGCCGCGGTGATCAATCAGCGTACGTTCGTCAATTACCCCACGTTGTGGTGTTGTGTGATTTTCGATGTCGCAGTGTTCGTTGTTGTGCTGTTCGCGCGTCGCATCACTACGAATTGGCATGATCATCGCGCGTTGCTTGATATTGCGAATGCGATTGGCGCTCTTGCGATTGCCGCCACCACCTTCCGTGCGTTGCCTGATGTAGTTTTGCGTTTGACGATTTTCGTGGAGCCGGGAGATCCGATCTTCACTTCGGATATGCTGCTTCGTGCGCTTGGTTTCGTATTGGGTGCGGTCACTGCGATTGTTGCGGCGTTGATTTTCCGTACGATGCGTTCCACTGCGATTCGTTGGTCGTTCACTACGGCCGTGCTGCTGCTGATTGCGCTGCTGTTTGTTTCGCATTTCACTGATCTTGCGCAGATTCTGCAGTCCAAGCGCATCGTTCATTTCCCTACGGAAGCGTTCCTGGCGTTGGTATGGTGCATTAATCATCAGCGTCATATGGTCATTGCCATGGTGTTGGTGTTCATTATTCCGGTGGCCGCCAGCATTGTGATGGGCTTCAAAATCAAGCCGGAAGGCGCCAATGAGGCCATTGTGCGATCGCATATCGCGTTCCGTCGTCGTGCGAAGGCGGCCGGCGCATGGAGCCTTGTTGCGATGATTGGCATCACGTTCGCGCTCACATATGGTGTGGCGCAAACGAAGAGGGTTATTACGCTGTCTCCGCCTGAGGATTATTCGCTGAGCGACGGCGTGGCCACCATCAAATTCAGCCAAATCAACGACGGTCATCTGCATCGCTTCCAATACAAGGCGAAAGACGGCACAGTGATGCGTTTCATCATCATCAAGAAGAATGGTGGAGCGTACGGTGTCGGTCTTGATGCTTGTGATAACTGCGGTGACGCGGGCTATTACGAGAAGGATGGCAAGATCATCTGCAAGAAGTGCGATGTCGCCATCAACCTCGCCACTATCGGGTTCAAGGGCGGCTGCAATCCTGTGCCGTTCGATTATCAGGTTGAATCCGGCAAAATCGTAATTCAAACTTCAACGCTCGACGCATTGTCGACGCATTTCCAGTGAGCGGAAAGAGGTAGTCATGTTTTTTCTTCGAATGATTTTCCGCTCGTTCAGCAGGCAGTTCAAACGCAGGCTGCTGATCGCGGTCACCGTATGCTTGTCGGCCACGGTCAGCGTGGCCATGTTGGGCGTGGTGTTCGACGTTGGAGACAAGCTGAACGCCGAACTGTCGACGTACGGTTCCAACATCATCGTGCAGCCCAAAGCTGATGCCGTCGTCAACGACCTGTACAACACGGGTGGTGACGCTGACAGCAGCGCTTCCGGTACTTCCGAATCCGATCCGACCACATTTTTGAAGGAATCGGATGTGTCGAAGATCAAAACCATCTTCTGGGCGTTCAATATCACGAATTTTGCCCCCGAACTTAATATCCATGCTGACGTGAACTGCGCGTCCGAATCGGCGGCATCGGCGGATTCCAGCTCCTGTAAGGCTTCCGGAGTGCCGATTGTAGGCACATGGTTCGCGAAGACCCTGCACATGGATTCCGGCGAATCCACGGTGGCGGGTATGAACGGCATGCGTTCGTGGTGGAAGCTTGACGGCTCTTGGCCGAAAGATGATAGCGCGCAAGGTCTGATCGGCACCACGCTCGCATCCAAGCTCGGCGTGGCCACGGGAGACACCGTAACCCTCTACAAAACCACCGCCGACGGCAGCCGCAACAAGCAGCAGATCACTATCACTGGCATTTACGATTCCGGCGATAGCGACAACAACGCGATGTACATTCCGTCATTCACCGCGCAGGTGCTTGCGGATCTGCCTGATTCCATTGACGAGATCGAAGTCAAAGCGCTGACCACGCCAGACAATGATTTGGCGCGAAAGGCGTCGAAGAATCCGAACGCGCTCACGCAAGACGAGTGGGAAACATGGTATTGCACCGCGTACCCTTCATCCATCGCCTACCAGATCGAAGAGGTTATTCCCGGTTCCGTAGCCAAGCAGGTGCGTCAGGTGGCCGCATTACAGGGCGATGTGCTGCAGAAAACGCAGGCGGTGATGGTGCTGATGACCGTGCTTTCGTTGGTTGCGGCCGCTATTGCAGTGGCGAATCTGATGGCCGCCTCGATCGGTGAGCGCGGTTCCGAATTGGCGTTGCTGAAGGCGATTGGTGCCACCGATGGTGCGGTTTCCCGCCTGATGCTCGCTGAGACGGCTGTGATTTCGTTGGTTGGCGCGATTGTCGGTGCGCTGTTGGGTTCCGGTGTTGCGCAGATTGTGGGACACGTGGTATTCGGTTCCGGCATTACGATGCGTCCGATGGTGTTTGTGCTGGTGTTTGTGCTACTGACGCTTACCGTGCTGATCGCCTCGTTCTCGTCGATCCGTTCGATTCTGGGACTCAAACCCGCGGAGGTGTTGCATGGCCGCTGATTTCAACTTGAGTTCCGTAAACTCGGCCGCGGCTGCGGCCTCGGTCACGAACGGCACACTGTGCTGTTCGTCCGCGGAGGTGTTGCATGGCAGGTGAGTTCAAGACAGTCCGTAAGGGGCATGAGATGACTAATCGCAAGATGTTCTTCACCATGCTGTGGGGCGCGGTGTTCCGCCGTCGTTCGCGAGCCGTTATGGCCGTGATCGCCTCCATGGTGGGCGCTGCCACGCTGTTCTGCCTTGCTGCAACGTGTATTGCCGTTCCACAGCAGATGAACGAGGAAATGCGCGCGTATGGCGCGAATCTTATCGTCACACCATCCGAATCAACCGAAAAGTCCAACGGCATCGACACCGATACCGCCAAAGCGTTGAACCAGATGGTGAAAGGTTCATACAGCGCCCGTTCCGCCGCCTACCGGTATGAAAGCGTGCGCATAAACTCGGCGCCATACACGCTGGCCGGCATCACGACCAAAGATGTGAAAGCGCTCAACCATCATTGGAATGTGACTGGCGATTGGCCCAGCGAGGGCAATGTGATGCTCGGCCGTGACGTGGCCGACGCGCTCGGCGTCTCCATCGGTTCGACCGTGACCATCGGCTACCGCGCATCCGACGATGCGCAGAATTCCGGCGCTCTTGGCCAACCCGAAGCGCAAGCCATGGAAAACGGCCGCGTTTCGTCCGACATTATGGAGAACACCGGCACCGAATTCCGTGTCGGAGGCATCGTCGATACGGGCGGCAGCGAAGACGAAATCGTCTACGCAGTCAATACTGACGTGACCAAACTGGCCGGTTCCAAACGCGGTGCGGACGTGATCGAATATTCCGTCAATGCGGTAGGTAGCGAACTCAACGACGTCGTCAAATCAATCAATGCGAATCCGTCAACCGGCGTGAAAGCGCAGACCGTCACCAAAATCACCTCATCCGACACCCGCATCATCGCCATGCTGCAAACCCTGTTCTGGATCGTGTCGCTGGTCGTGCTCGTGCTGACGCTGGTCGGCGTGGGCACCACCATCAGTTCCATCGTGTCTCAGCGACGCAACGAAATCGGCTTGCGCAAAGCGTTGGGCGCATCGTCGCAGGCCATCGGCATCGAATTCTATGTGGAATCCGCCATCTACGGACTGATTGGCGGCCTGATCGGCACTGTCATCGGCTACCTGCTGGCCCGCGTGCTGTGCGTGTCCGTATTCGAGCGTGCCATTGGCTTCAACTGGCTGTTGGGCGTCGCTTCGCTGCTGTTGAGCGTGCTCATCGCCGTCATCGCATCCATTCCGCCGGTTCGCCGCGCAACCCGTATCGACCCCGCCATCGTTTTGAGGGAGGAATAATCATGAGTTCCGAGAATACGTTGAATACGTTGCTTGAATTGGATCATATTTCCAAGATTTACGGCGATTTGCGTGCCGTCGACGATTTGACTTTGACCGTTCCGCAAGGTGAATGGCTTGCGATTGTCGGTTCGTCGGGTTCCGGTAAAACCACGCTGATGAACATGATTGGCTGCATGGACACGCCTTCAAAGGGTTCCGTCATGCTGGAAGGCCGCAAGTTGGAGGATTTGAACGCCAAGCAGCTTGCCGACGTGCGTAAGAACATGATCGGATTGGTGTTCCAGAAGTTCTATCTGGTACCGCATCTGACGGCTGTGGAAAACGTGATGGTGGCACAGTACTATCATTCCGTAGTCAACGAGCAGCAGGCGTTGGAAGCGTTGGAACGCGTCGGTTTGAAGGAGCGTGCCCACCATCTGCCCGGCCAGCTTTCCGGTGGCGAACAGCAGCGCGTGTGCATCGCACGTGCGCTCATCAACTGTCCGAAACTGATTCTTGCGGACGAACCGACCGGCAATTTGGATGAGAAGAACGAGAAAATCGTGCTTGACCTGTTCCGTCAGCTGCACGAGCAGGGCACTACCATCATCGTCGTGACCCATGATGCGCTCGTCGCATCTTGTGCCCAGCGCGAGATTATGCTCAACCATGGCGTGCTCGTCGGCGAGAAGTGGAATGATGAGGCCGCACGTAAGGCCTATGAGCAGGCGGGTGGCAAGCCGGCATACACCGGTTCCACTACGGAAGGCGCACAAAATGGCGAGACGGCCATCAGCTTCGCCGATCCTACCAAAGCCGCGAAAACCGGTGGTGAGGAATAAGCTGAAATCAGCCGAATAATCCAAGCCATAGCACTGACGAATCGTACGGAGCGAACATGAGCAACGAATCATCGAATGCGATCAAAGTAATCGCACTGTCTGCGGCAAGCCTTGCATTGCTGTCGGCATGCGGCGAACCCACGGCGACGCCAATGGACGATGAATATGCCGGAAATTCCGGCGAAAGCGTGCAATCGCAGGAAGAAAATTCAAAGAACAGCGGTAGTGCCACCGACTCCGGCGATTCTGCGGATACGGACGTCAAAAACCATGCCGACGATTCGAACAGCACTACATCCGATAAGCAAGACACCGGCAACTACGCCGACGGTACCTACTCGATCAACGGCCAGTATGGGCCGGTGAGCGAAGACACTATCGACGTGCATGTGACGGTCAAAGATCAGACCGTCACCAATGTGGAGGTTATCGGGCATCCGTTCACGTCCATCTCCAAAAAGCACCAGAATGCGTTCGCCGAAGCCATCAACGGCGTGGTGGACGGCAAGCCGCTCAAAGACCTCAAGGTAGACAAGGTGGCCGGTGCCAGCTGGACGTCGGAAGCGTTCAACAAGGCGTTGGATGTGGCCCGTCAGGAAGCGTCGATCCAGTAGGGCCAGTAGCGGCGAAAAGCCTGCAAACGTACAATGAGCGCCTCAGCTACAGCCTCACCCAAAGAGTGACTAAAGGCCGTAGCGGGGCGCTCATTAGTTTCAGATACTATGGCAGCTCTGCTCTGCGATGCCTTTCAGACGGCCATAACGGGCCACAGAACGGCCGCCATGTTCTCAGGCCAAGGAATACTCGCATCGCCATGCAACGCCTTACAGGCGAGCATGGAGCCGAGTATCGTGCTGAACAGGAATTGCGGATTCAATCCATTACGGAACACTCCGGCCTTCATGCCGCGTTCAACAAACTCAGAAAAACGCTTTTCCGCAGGAACAAGTACTTGATTGGCAATCGCATTCAACGAAGTGTTATCAGACGAAAGCACCACACCAACGGCCTTCAAACCAAAATCGCTGTCGAAAAAACAACCTTGAATGCGTTGCAACATCGTCAGCAAACCGTTTTTCGACAACTCGACATCGCTGAAATCCGGTAATCCCGCAACTTCCAGCTGCACACGGTGCAACAGATCATCAGCATTCTTATAGCGGCGATAAATCGTGGTTTTCGCAACGCCAGAACGACGAGCGACCTCTTCGATGGTCACCGCGCCGACGCCATCGGAAATCACAATCGCAAGCGTGGCCTTCATAATCTTATGATCGGTCTGCTCACGAAGCTGCTCGCGGCGGCTCTGCGCCTTGCGAACAGCCTCATGTACGTCACTGACCGCGTCGGAAACCACATCGGAAACGGCTTCGGAAACCGCCTCATGCACTCCGGTAATCATGAGATCACCTTGGTGCTTTCCACCTTTGCCACATACCACTTGTTGAACTTGACCAGAGGAATACGCAGCACCAAGCCAATCAGCAGCAGCGGAATCAGGAACAACAGTAGCGAGCCGAGCGCATGCCAGTAATCGTTGTTGTAAATACCGGCAATTGCCGCACGCAACGCCACAATCGAATGCGTGGCCGGCAGGAACGGGCTGATATCGCTGATGATCTTCGGCAGCACGGCCAGCGGATATGCGCCATTCGAGCCGGAAATCTGCGCCACTAGCACCAGCACGCCAATAGCCTTGCCTATATTGCCGAAACTCGCCACCATCGTGTACGTGAAGAACGAGAACACCAAGGAGCTCGTCCAGCCAGCCAGCATGAACAGCCATGGATGCACCGCCTGCACATGCAGAAACAGGAGATTGCCGCCCAGCGAGAACGTGCTCTGCAGCAGCGCGATCACACCGAACACGCCATAATGGCCGAGGAACAGCTGATGCGGCTTCGGATTGTCAAGACCCTCACGGTTCTTGCGTGAAACGCCGGGTTTCAGCGTTACAGCCATAAGCAGCGAACCTACGAATAGCGGAAGAATCGTGTAGAACGGCGCCAACTGCGAGCCGAAATTCTTAACAGGGAACACAGCTGTGCGCTTCACCTGGACGGGGGCCGCAAGAGCCGCCGCCAGTGAATCGGTGTTATTGCCGAGCACTTCCTTGACGGTGTCCATATTGCCGCTGTTCAGTGCGTCGGAAAGCGTGCCATTGAACGAAGACAGCGCGGTGCCCGCCTTGGTGAGGCTTTCGGCGGTGGAATCAAGCACCGTGCGAATATTGGTCAGCTGCTTGTCTGCCGACTTCGTGGTGCTGTTGAGATCTCCCAACGCGCCCTTCAGATCGGCGGCCGTGCTGCTCAATGCGGTGACCGTGTTGCTGATCGAATCGGAAATATCGTTGAGCTGCGGCTTGAGCTGGCTGTCGAAATCGGTTTTGATGCCGTCGATGGAGGCCTTCGCCTGCTGGGCGAGCTGGTTCACGCGCTCGCGGTCGGCTGTGGTGTCGCTCACTTTCGTGTCGATATTGTCGGCGCTGGTGTTGAGTGAGTTCGCTAGATCGTTGAGTTGCGTAATGGTCGCGCCCACGTTGGTTTTGAGATGATCGATGGCGATTTTCGCGACTTCCGGCATCAGATTGTTGTTGCTGAGCTCGTCGAGGGCGTCGTAGATGTTCTGGTAGCTTTGCGCCTGCTTGGTTACGTTTGCGGCCTGATTGCGCAGGGCGGTGGCCGTATTGCCGGCTTGGGTGCCCGCATTGTTGAATACGCTGTTAATATCGGTGGAAACCGCGCCGAAGTTGTTCGCCGAGCTGTTCAACGCGGTGCTGAGAGCGTTCGTGCTGGTTTTGACGGCTCCGGTCAGATCGTTGATGCTGTTTTTCGACTGTTTGAGCTCGTTGCCGGCGTTCTTCGCGCTGTCGCTCACGTTGGAAAGCAGGCTGTTGGAACTGTCGAGCAGGTTCTGTGCGCTCAATGTCAGTGAGCTGAACGTGGTCAACGCGGATGACGTGTCGGTGAGCGTGTTCGCGAAATTGCCCATGTTGTTGCTGAAGTTGGTGAGCGTGGCCTGCGATTCCGGTTTGTCAAGCTCGTCGGCCAGCTGCGAGGTGATGCTGAGCGCGGTGCTCGTCAACGTTTTGGAGAACATTTCGTTGATCTGCGCTGCCACGGTGTCGGCTCCTTGGCCGGTGATCTTTGGGGCGAGTGCGTTCTTCTTCTCGTTGTTGTAATAGGTGAGCGTGGCATGGTCGCCGTCTGCGGTGAAGAACGTCATCATGCGGGTGCTGAAATCCTTCGGAATCACCACTGCCGCATAGTATTTGCCGGATTTGGTGCCGTCGATGGCCTCTTTTTTGGTGGTGAAGGTCCAGTCCATCTGGTCGTTGGCGCGCAAGGTGTTGACCACTTGGTCGCCGATGCTGATCTTTACTGGAATGAGGTCGGACTTGTAGCCTTCATCGTCGTTGGCGACGGCGAATTTCAGATTGCCGGTATTGGCGAACGGATTCCAGCTTGCGCTGATGTTGAACCAAGAGAACAGACCCGGAATCACCACCAGTCCGGTAACGATGATGATGGAGACGATGTTGCTGGTCAGGCGTCGAACGTCGCCGACGAACAGTTTCCAGATGTTTTTCATGCGTTGCTCCTTTCGCTGTTACCGTTGGGATTGGCGTTGCTCGCTGTGCCGGTGTTGCCGGCCGCGTTCATGGCCTGTACCAGTGTTGCGACGCCGTCGGCGTCGGCTTGGTTGGTGCCTGCGACGTTGGCGATCGCCTGTTTGGTTTCATGTTTTCTTCGTCGTGCCTTGCGCATCAACTTGTCTCGCCTGTTTTGTTGCGCGCGCTTCTTGCGGCGCAGTCTCGCAGCTTGACGTTCCACCAGCTGTTCGCGAATCGCTTCGTCGCTGAGGCTGCCGAGTTCCACTTGGCGTTGCAGGCTGAAACGCATGTATTCGATGACCATCAGGAATCCGATGATGAGCAGCACCCAAATGATCCAGGTGGCAAGCACCACGCTCTTCTCGCCGTTGGTGAAGGAGAAGATCAGCACCAGAATCACTGGCACAATGAAACCGGCGATGAGCGCGCCACGCTTGAGCTTCGGATACAGTTCGGCGAAACGGCTTGCGCGTTCCTCGATCGCCTCACGGTAGCCGCCCTTGTCGGCAAGCACCTGAATGGCTTGGGACACGTTGTATCCGCGTTCCGGAAGCTGCACTTCCTCGCCGATGATCATGTCGCTTTCCTTGATTTGACGGGCGAACAGGCGGTTGAGATTGACCAGCAGCGGGCGAATCGCAAGTCCAATGAAGAATGCGGCCACGGCGAACAGCAGCAGCGTGCCAATCGACTTGAGCCAATGCCCATCGTAGAAGCCGGCAATCGTCTCTCGGAACGCGTCAATCGAATAACTGAATGGCACGAACGGGTAGACCATGCGGAAGAATTTCGGCATCATCTCAATCGGATACAGGCCGGAAGCGCCCGGAATCTGCACGATAACCAACGCGACACACAATCCCTTGCCGATATGCATGAACGTGGTCGATAGTGCGAATGTGATGCTCAGATATACCAGCGATGTGATGGCGCCGGTAAGTACGAACAGCGGTGCGTTCACGGTCTGCACGCCAAGCAGCAGGTCGCCGATGGTGGTGATCGTGCCTTGGGCCGCGCCCATGATGCCGAGCAGCATGTAGCGGGCGAAATATTTTTCGGAAGCGGTCAGGTCGAGGCCTTCGAGGCCTTCATCGTCGACTTCCACCTTGAAGATCACCACGAAGGCGAACGCGCCCACCCACAGGGCCAGATTGGTCATGAGCGGAGCCATACCGGAACCGTAGGAGTTTATCGGGTACACGTTCTTCGTGTCGATCACGGTGGGGGACTGCATGAACGAGGCGATTTTCTCCGTGTCGAGGGAACTGCCGCCGGTCAGGTTTTTCAGCATGTCGACGCTGCCGAGTGCCTTCAGGTCGGTGCTGACGGTGATGAGCTTGTTCTCCACATGTTCAAGCTGCTTGTCGGTGTTCTGCAGGGTGGTGCGGGTGTCGTTCGTTACCTGGTCGAGCTGGTCGAGCACGGCGGAGGTTTGGGTGACGATGGTGTTTTGGCTGGTCACGGTGCCAGACAGCGTGCCAGCGGTCATGGCGAGCGAGCTCAGGCCTGAGTTGAGCTGGGGGAGCGCGCCGGAATTCAACGTGTTGCGGGCATCTCCCATGCTTTTCAGTGAATTTTGCGTGCTGGTGTTGAAGTCGGTGGCGAGTTCGGACACGCTGTCGGACGTGGATTGCGTGTTCTCGCTCAACGTTTTGAGGTCGTTGAGCGTGCCAGCGGCCGTGTTGTTGGTGTCTTCAAGCTTCTTGATGATGTCTTGGTACTGCGTGTTGTCGCTGACGTTCTTGAGCTTCTCGATGAGCTGGGCGTTACGGTCGGTCACGCTTTGCATGCTGCTGACGGCCTGCTGTGCGGCTCCGCTCGCGGAAGAGACGGCTGTGGTCACCTTGTTGATGCTGGTGGTGGTGTCGCTGGTGGCCTGCGAAATCAGGCCGGAACCGTTTTCCAAAGCAGTGTTGGCGTTGGAAGTGAAGGTATTGAGACCGTTCTGTGCGGTGCCGATGGCGGTGGCGGTGTTCGCCAGGCCCTTGCCGGCGCTTGCTGCGGCCAGTTGCACGTCGTTCATTGCCTGACGTGCGGATTGCGTTTGTTGCGGCACGTTGGCGAGCTGTGCGTCAAGATCTTCGATGGTGGAGCGGATGAGGTTTACGTTCTTCTGGGTTTTGTCGAGTTCTGCTGTGGTTTCGTTGACGAAGGAGTTGGTTTTGCCGTTGATGGTGCCGTTCGCGGAGTTCACGGCTTTAGTGAGTACTTCGCTGACAGTGGAGACGAAGGTGTTGTTGACGGTACGGTCGACGGTGGTCGCGCCTTGATCGGTGATTTTCGGGGAGATTGGGCTCGATTTTTCGTTGACATAGTATTCCAGCGTCGGACGGTTCTTGCTGTTGGTCACGACGTTGGCGAGATCCTCGCTGAAATTGGAGGGGATGATGATCGCCGCATAGCAGTCGCCGGACTGTATCGCTTCCATCGCTTCGGCCTTGCCCATGAATTCCCAGCCAAGCTGGTCGTTGTCTTTCAGCGTGTCTTCGATCTGGTCGCCGAGGTTCATTTTGCCGAGCAGGGCGTTGTCGGTGCCTTTATCGACGTTGGCCACGGCAACTTTGATGCCTTGGGTGTTGCCGTACGGATTCCAGAATCCGTAGATGTTGAACCATGCGTACAGCGGCGGAATGATGATTATGCCGATCATGATGACCCAGGCGGCGGGTACGGTGACGAGTCGTTTGAGGTCACGACGCAGAATCTGCAGTACGTTGCGCATTGTCTCCCCAGTCCAATGAATGTTCGACCGTGTTCGCGCGTAGCGATACGTTATCCGTAGCGCTACGCCTCCCGTATCGTAATACCCGTTCTCGGACAAATTTGGGCACGGACGTAAATGCGCTCCTCCCATGACTGAAATAAACACGACAGACTGCGGCGGAACTGTGAATCTTGCCGTTAATGACCGCACAACTTGCATTCTGTGCATGCGCAAGTCGAGTCTGCTGTCTGCGCATCTTGTGATTACGAGATGGCACGTGACTTGTGCAGACAGCAATCGCAGGTTGTGCTGGTTGCGCACAAACAATCCTCTCGTGTAGCGCACTGCGATTGGGTTTTGGTAGCGTTGTACAAGGAAGGACGAATAGTATGGGCAGAACCGAAGAAGTGAGCGCGGCCATCGCCGACGAAACCGAAATCACAGCGATCGAAGAGGCCGGAATCATTGCGCAATCAAAATCGGCGGAAGCCGACGACAATCCGGCCGACCGTAGACTGCCGCTGATTGCACGCATTTACGGCATCGTCATGCTGGTCGAAGGCGTGGTGACGTTGCCGATCATCGTGATTTCCTGCCTGTATGCAGTCCAAGCCGCGCTTTCCGGCAGGCTGGCGTTTGACGCGCTGAACCTCACCACTATTCTGTCGGTTATTCATGCTGCGGTGCTGCTGGTCTCCACCGCATGCCTTGCGGTTTTCGGCGTGCTGCTGATTCTCAACAAGCGTCGGCATATCGCGCAATGGACGTATTTGATGATTCCGCTCACGCTTGCGGAAGGCCTATTGTCGTTGTCGTTGCAGGGTTTGGGTGTGAATCTGATCAGTCCGGTCGTGCAGCTGCTTGTATTGGTTGCGTTGCATATTACGGCCGATCCGTCGCTGCGCGAGGAGCGTCGTTTGCAGTTCGCGCTTCGTCGTTTGGATGCGCGCAGCGAGTATGAGACGGCTGTTTCGAAGGGCATGGCCGGCCGTGATCTGACTGGCAAAGGCTATATTTCGTTGGATTTCTTCAACTTATTCTGGCTGTTTGTGGTCGGTTGCGTGTTTGGTCTGGTGGTGGAGACGCTGTACCACTATGTGCTGTTCGGCGAATGGCAGGATCGCGCCGGATTTTTGTGGGGGCCGTTCTCGCCTATCTACGGTTTTGGCGCGGTGATTCTGACGGTGTTGCTCAACCACTTGTGGCGGTCGAATTGGATGCTGATCTTCTGCGCCAGCGCGGTGATTGGCGGCGCGTTCGAATATTTCACCAGCTGGTTCATGGAAGTTGCGTTCGGTATTCGCGCGTGGGATTACACAGGCAAATGGCTGTCGATTGATGGGCGCACATCCGGCAAATACATGTTTTTCTGGGGAATACTTGGCTTGGTGTGGGTGAAGCTGATTCTGCCGCATTTGCTTGCGATGATTCAGCGTATTCCGTGGAAGATTCGCTATACGTTGACGGCGGTGTGCTTTGCGCTGATTTTCGTTGACGGCGTGATGACGTTGATGGCGCTGGATGCCTGGTATTCGCGTATGGCGGGTATTGCGCAGAATTCGCCTGTTTCGCAATTCTTCGCCACGTATTTCGACGACGACTTCATGGCCAATCGGTTCCAGACCATGACGCTCGACCCGTCTATTGCCGGTCGCATGTAGCGGGCTGGCTGGGCTGGGCTATGCGGCGAAGCTTTGTGCGAGCTGGCGGATCAGATCCGGCCTATGTCCACTCCATGAGGAGTTCGGTGAGATGACGACCGGAATCTGCTTGAAACCAGCGTTTTTGATCTGTTCGAAGGTGGACGGGTTCTTCGTCAGATCGACGGTGTCGTAACGCACGCCCAGCTTTGCAAGCTCTTGTTCGGTGGCTTCGCATTGCGGGTTGCTCGGATTGGTGAAGACGGTCACGGTCATTCGATTTCCTCCCTATGCAAATGGCTTTCGTCGTTTGTGAAAGCCGTGTCGGCCACGTTCTTCGGTTATGCTCGCTTACGCAAGCCACTATCTAGCATACACACTACCGGTAGTGGTGTGTCGTGAGATTCCTCACTGTATATAGTGGGGAATTCCCCAGAATTCCCGAAAATACGAACGTTTGTTCGAATACGCTCCAGTGTACCTCAAACTACGGAATTCGCGTCTGCGCGCATGTCGCAATCCAGTTGCCATTTATGGTGGGCGCATCGATTGAAAATGTGTGTTGATGGGTGTGGGGCGAATGCAAGCGGCTTTCGCGTGCGGATGTGGCCGTGACTACTCGATTGAGGGAAGGGAAGTACATGTCACCCCCCCCCATAGGATGTCTGATGGGGTGTAGCGCGAGTTTTCCCGTGCGAACGTGTCGAAAAATCCGACTTCCTGACTTACTTTGGCGTGGTAGTGCGCTTGGTGTGTGTGGGGAACTTCAAGGGGGTTTTGAGCGTTCTTTAGGGAAATGTATCTACGCTATGCTGAAGTCTGGCGGTTTTCCGTCGGAAATAGGAAAACCCTGGAAGTCGAATGGCTTCCAGGGTCGTGGATGGTTGGTCGCTGGCAAGGGCAGCGCATCAGAGTGCGGAAGTGTTTTTGAAGGCTCTTCCGCACTTGTCAACTGCGTTTGAGGTATAGCCCTCGCCGGCAGCCAGCCAAGTCTTTATACTACCCCCCCCCCATAGGCATACTCGGATTATGAGAGGGCGTGTTTGCGAAGTCACGTAATCAATAGAACGACGATTTGGCTTCGTGCAAGCTTTCCTTGGAAATCATCCCGGAAATCATCTCACACGAAGCCAAACCAAATCATTCCTACGTGAACGACGCTTCGACTAAGCTAAGCTCAACTGGGCTCAGGCGCGCTTGCGCAGCACAGTGACGCCAGCGAAGCCGAGCAGAGCGAGCACAGCGAACACCGCAACACCGCCGACGGTGGCACCGGTGTTGCCGAGAACGGCCTTCTTGATCTTCTGGGCAACGGTCTTCTTGGTGTTGCTCTTGGTGTCGTTCTTCTTGGTGGTGTCGGCCGGCTTGCTGTCGTCCTTCTTGGAGTCGTCGGTCGGAACGTCCTTGTACATGGCGTACACGGCCCAGTTGCCGGTCACTTCTGCGTTCGGATCGACTGCGACGTCGCCGTCGTTGGAGGCGAAGCCCCAGCCGGTGAAGGTCTTGCCCTCGACGGCCGGTGCCTGGATGCCTGCGGCGTAGGTGGAGAACTTGACGTGGTCCTTGGTGTAGTAGCCGACGGTCTGGATGAGCTTGTCGGTGCCTGCGTAGAAGGAGACGGTGTATTGGGTGTTGTCATCCTGTGCCGGAGTATCCGCGTACGTCGCGTACACGGAGATATTCGTGAACACCGGCTCGGTGTCCTTGAGCATGGTGCCCTCGGAGTAAGCCCAGCCGGTGAAGGTCTTGCCTGCGACGGCCGGTGCCTGGATGCCCAGGGCGTACTGGGAGAAGGCGGTGCCTTTCTGCCAGGTGGTTCCCTGGATGATGTGTCCGTCAGCGGTGTAGAACGTCACCGTGGCGAATTCTTCTTCAGCTTGCGCGGGAGTTGCAGAGTTCTGATTCTGGGCAGTATCGGCCATTGCGACTGCCGGTGCCAAGGCAGCCAGAGTCGCTACAGCTGCAACGCCCGCAATAATCTTTTTGCCAAAAGACATTTGGGGAAACCCTTTCTTAGTTACGTAACTAATTGCCCCAAAGCGATGCCTTCGAAATACCGCCCTGAATGCGTGGAGTTCCCCCTCATAAGAATTCCGAAAAGTTATGATAGCTGCCCCCTAGCGACTTTTTCCAGAGGCTAGGGCGTGTTCGTTGGAATTGCAATCTTTCTCGATTCCTCACTTTCCTATTGCCGCTATATTGGCGGAAGCCTTTTGGAATCGGCAAGGTGCCATCCCGTCAAGGCGTCTTGCCTGTAAGGGCGAGGAATCCGACGATGGCTATGGCAGGGTGTTTACCGGCGCGGATGATGATGTGACAATCCGTGTTTGGGGCGCGAACAATGTGAATGCGTCTAATTGCATCTGGAGCCAAAACCGCGGGAATTGAAAAACCCTTGGAATCTAATGTTTCCAAGGGTTTCGTATGTGCCCCCCGTGGGATTCGAACCCACAACCCACGACTTAAAAGGACGCTGCTCTAACCGTTGAGCTAGAGGGGCAACAAAGAGCTAGTATACAGCATATTTACGCAAAACGCCACACAAATCAGCTGTAAGTGACAAAAAACGTGGATTATCACCAAGTCATCGCCGAATCATCATCGAATTCCCGCGAATCGCAATATCATTTTCTGCATATCTGCTCGTACAGTGGAATGCATGTCATGTACCACGATTCTTGTAGGAAAGAAAGCCAGCTACGACGGCTCCACTATCATCGCACGCGACGATGATTCCGGTTCCGGCCGTTACGATCCGAAGAAATTCATTGCGGTCGCGCCGCAAGACCAACCGCGGCATTACCGCAGTGTGCTCAGTCATGTCGAAATCGATCTTCCCGACAATCCATGCCGATACAGCATTGTGCCGAACGTGCTGCCAAATCGCGGAATTCTCGCGGAAGCGGGCGTCAACGAGCACAATGTGGCGATGAGCGCCACCGAAACCATCGCAGTCAACGAGCGCGTGCTAGCCGCTGATCCGCTCGTTGAACTGCAACCGGCGAACAAAGCCGCTAATACCCCTGAAATTCCGGGCGGAATCGGAGAAGAAGACATCATCACCCTTGTGCTGCCTTACGTAACCACGGCACGCGAAGGCGTCGCACGTCTCGCCGAACTGCTTGAAACATACGGCACCTACGAATCGAATGGCATCATCATTTCCGACGTAAACGAAATCTGGTATGTCGAAACGATCGGCGGACACCATTGGATCGCCCGCCGCGTGCCGGACGACTGCTATGCGACCATCCCCAACCAGCTCGGCATCGACGATTTCGACTTCGACGACGCCTTCAACGCCCAACGTGAATTCATGTGCAGTGCCGATTTGCGTGAATTCATGGATGCGCACCACCTTGACCGCACTATGAGCGCGGCTGCAAGTAGTGGCTTCGGATTCCAGCCGACGAGCGCTTTCGGAAACGTCAATATGAACGGTGTCAGTAATGGCAGTAGCGGCGCGGCGCTGAGACGCAACCATTTCAATCCGCGCACGGCTTTCGGCACCGCCACCACCAAAGACCGCATCTACAACACTCCGCGTGCCTGGTACATGCAGCGCTACTTCAATCCAAGCGAGGATTGGGATTCGCCGGCCGCCCGCTACACGCCCGCGTCCGACGATATTCCGTGGTGTCGCGTGCCTGAGAACGCTGTGACGCTCGAAGACGTCGATTTCCTGATGAGCGCACACTTCGAGGGAACCCCTTACGACCCGTACGGTACTCTCGGAACGTCGGAAAGCCGCCATCGCTACCGTCCGATCGGTATCAACCGTACCGGGCATATGGTGGCCATGCAGATCCGCCCGTACGCGCCGGAAACCAGTCGCTCGATCATGTGGATTTCGTACGGTTCCGGCCCCTTCACCGCGGCCACGCCGTTCTATGCGAACGTCGACGATACGCCCGCCTACCTGCGCGACACCACGCCGGAAGTCTCGACCAACAACCTGTACTGGGCGAACCGTTTGATCGCCGCGCTCGCCGACGCGCATTTCTACGAAACCAGCAATGCGATCGAAGAATTCGTGGAATCGGCCCGCGCGTACGGCCATCGTCTGGTAGAACGTACCGATGCCGAATTGCGTGAGATGACCGCGCAGTCGAGCGCGTCCGAATCACAAAAGAGTACAGAAACCGCGGAGATTACGGAAGACGCAAGTATTGCAATCATCGCCAGACTGCAGCAGTCCAACGAAGAAATGGCGGAATACTTGCGCACTCACGTTACGAAACTGCTTAACGACGTGCTCTACACGTCCAGCAATCTCATGCACAACAGTTTCGCCATGTCCGACCGCTGGAACTGAGCATAAAGTCCTGAAATCCGGCAAACCCGTCCCAATGAGCCAGGTTTCCGCGCTCGGGGCGGTTCCGCATGAACGTAGGCTGTTGGAAGCGTCAGCGCTGCTTCCAACAGCCTCACGACTGTCCTCGCCTCCGTACGTCAGTTTTGCCCCATATATAAGGTAGATAGTGCCATCCAGACCGTCGATTGACCGTCAAATCGTCGGAAATCGCGATCAGTTGAACCCGACGACGTGTTCCGCCACGAAATATCCCTTGCGAATCACGAAACGACCGATCGACCCGCGCAGATTCAACGCACGAGACATGGCCTTCTTGCGCACGTCCTTGTAAATAGTGGGGGAGTACGCCTTAATGTCGTCCCACATATCCTTTTTCTTCTCATAATTTTCCGGATCGCGAGACAAAATCATGAACACACTTGCCACGGAACTTTCAATCGCCAGGAAGTGGATCATATAACGGTACAGGCCGTCCGGCACCGTGTCGCGTTCCGGAGTGGCGTGCACCATGCACTGGTTGACGAGACGCAGCTGGTCGACACGGCGGATCATCACATCGGTCTGCACGCTTTGCCCGTCGCGCCCGATGAAATAGTGGTAGAACGGCGTATCCAAATACTTCATGGTCTTCACCCACGGGAATGGTTGGTACGCGTAAATGAAATCCACGTAGAACGTGTGCTCCGGCAGTTGCATGCCGGACTCTCGCACTACGGCAGTACGGTACGTCAGCGCGTGCATGAGAATGTATTCAGCCAAGCCGAAATGCCCAAGATCGTTCCAAGTCAGGCGCTCGCCGGCCTTCATGGCATGGCGGAAGTTCACTACATGCTTGTTGCGTTTGCCAACCTTGTCATACACATAATTGGTGACGAGCATGTCGATCGGCTCGGTGGAATCGGCCTCTTCGCGCAGCACGGCCATGACTTGTTCGAGTGCTTCGGGACCAACCCAATCGTCGGCGTCCACGACCTTCACATACATGCCGTTTGCTGCCGCGATGCCGGTGTTGACGGCCCCTCCGTGCCCCCTGTTCTCCTGGTGGATGGCGCGCACGATGCCTGGATAGCGGGCCTCGAATTTCTGTGCCATTTCCAGCGTGCTGTCGGACGATCCGTCATCCACGATCAGCACTTCGATGTCGTCGTTGCGCTTCGCTGCGATTAACGACATGACGCATCGTTCCAAATATTCGGTCATATTGTACGCGGGCACCACGAAGGTGAGCGTCTTCTTCTCCTGCATAGTCTTCCTTGGTCGGCCGAGGTGACCTTCCGCGTGCGCGTGGTCACTGCGTAACGAAACTAACGTAGCACCTTGTTCGCTTCAGGGGAACGGTTTGTGCGCAATAGGCACCCTGAATAGTTCAATCTGCACCTGAAATTTCCCTTAAGGGTATCGTTGTTGACGATTCGTCGGTTTTCGTCGATGTTTATTGGCTGTTGTGCTGCTTACGATTCCTCTGTTGCGGCCTTGCGCTCACGTTTCGCGATTTCCTTGATTTCGCGCCTTTCCTGCTTTTCCGCCTCTTTTGCGGCTTTGCCGCTTTCGAAACGCAGTTCCGGCTTGGCTTCCATGCGGCTCAAGCCATGCCAGGCCAGATTCACGATGTGCGCGGCGAGCTGCTCCTTGCTGAGCTTGCGCTGGTCGGCCCAATATTGGCAGGTGTAGACGGTCATGCCGATGAGCATCTGCGCGTAGTACGGCACGCCCTTGGCGGGCAGATGCTGCCGCTTGAACGCCTCGGTGAGTATGTCTTCGACGCGGATGGAGATGTCGCCGAGCAGCGAGTTGAATGATCCCGCGGGATCGGTTTTCGGCGAATCGCGGGTGAGCACGCGGAATCCCTCGGCGTTCTCCTCGACATAGGTGAGCAGCGCGAGGGCGGTGCGTTCGACGATCTGCCGCGGATGCGCCTGCGGATCGGACAGCGCGTTGATGAGGGTGTCGGTGAGCGCGCGCATTTCGCGGTCCACCACCACGGCGTACAGGCCCTCTTTACCTCCGAAATGCTCGTACACAATGGGTTTTGACACTTTTGCGGTGGCGGCGATCTCCTCCACGCTCACTGCTTCGAAACCCTTCGACGCGAACAGCGAACGACCGATTTCGATGAGCTGCTCGCGCCGCTGATACGACGTCATTCTGGATGTGTTAGCCATGCTGTCCAGTTTTTCACGTCCCGTGGATAGCTCCTTGACCGTCCGACCCCCACGTATCGTCCGATTCTGGTGAATCGGACACGTGCGTCATATTGACAATGCTTCATTGCACCTTTAATATATTTAATAAATAATAAATTTTATTGAAGGGGGTGATGTGGACCGTCTACCAGAATGGTTGGCCAACCTTGCGGAGGAGGATTTGGCCTTCATCAAGAACTTCGTGCTATCGTCAGGATCTCTGAAGCAAATGTCCCAGCTGTATCAAGTCTCCTACCCGACCATGAGGCTCCGGCTTGACAGGCTTATCGAAAAAATACGGTTGAACGACAACGAGACGGAGGATCCATTCATCCTCTTGGTGAAGAGTCTCGCCATCGACGATAGATACGACGTCGACACGGCTCGAATACTCATAGACGAGTACAGAAAGAGAAGGGATGAATCATGAGCTGGACATGGATCGCATTATTGATTGAGATCCTAGGCGTAATCGCCGTATTCGTTCTGGTCTTCCTCATCGCGAGGAGCCTGATTCGCTACGCAAATTCCCTAAAGAAAGGAGGCAGTTCTTCAAAGCAGGCAGCAGAAGACAAAAAAATCACTCTTCATGATTTATAAAAACGTTACCAGATATATCGAAGTCAAAAATCGCATTATCGATGCCTTGCATGGCAGAGCACCTTATTCCCCTGGCGGATCGGACATTCGTGGTGCGTCCGCGGGGCGGAGCCGGAGTGTCCGTTGCGCTTTTTAGGCTGGAGTCATGGATACGAATGTGATTATTGCGATTGTCGCTGTTGTCGTTATTGCGGCAATTCTGGTGATTGGTGGTTGGTGGCTCGGTAAGACCCGCAAGAACGCCGTCAACAAGTCCACTGAGGATGCGAAAGCGGCTGCTGATGCCCGTCTTGCTGCGGAAGCAAAGTCGGCTGCGGCTGATTCTTCCACGGTGAAGCCGTCCGTTGATTCCAATGTTGATGCAGCTGAAAAAGCTCCGGCTGAAAGCCAGCAGAAGTCCTCAGCTCAAGCTTCCTCTGCCGAAACGGCGGCTCCTGCACCAGACACCGAAGCCAAACCCGAACCGGTTCATGAAACCCCCGAAGCCGCCGGCACGCGCATGCAGCGTCTTAAGGCGCGCCTGTCGAAATCCGGCAATCCGTTCGGCAAGGCCCTGTTCAACATCCTCGCCAAGGATCAGCTCTCCGAAGCTGACTGGGAGGACGTCGAAGACACCCTTCTGCTTGCCGATGTTGGCGCGGAAGCCAGCGAACAGCTTGTCGAGGAACTACGCAACGACGCCCGAATCGCAGGCCAGTCCGATCCGGCCGAAGTGCGTGCCGCGCTGAAGGACAAGCTGCTGAAGCTCGTAGGCACTGACACGGATCGCCGTCTCAATGCCGATAAGGAAGGCGCGAACAAACCGAGCGTCATCATCATGGTCGGCGTGAACGGCACGGGCAAAACCACCACTGCGGGCAAGCTTTCCCGTCTGCTTGTTTCCGACGGCAAGCAAGTCATGCTGGGCGCTGCCGATACCTTCCGTGCGGCGGCCGCCGACCAGTTGGAAACTTGGGGCGCCAAGGTCGGCGTTCCGGTCGTGCGTTCCGACAAGGACGGCGCCGATCCGGCGTCCGTCGCATTCGAGGCCAGCGCCAAGGCCAAGGAAGAGAACGTCGACGTGCTCATCATCGACACTGCGGGCCGCTTGCAGAACAAGGCGAACCTCATGGACGAGCTCGGCAAGATCCGCCGCGTTACCGAAAAGAATCTTCCGGTCGACGAGGTGCTGCTCGTGCTCGACGCCACCACCGGCCAGAATGGCATGACGCAGGCCAAGGTGTTCGCCGAAGCCATCGGCATTACCGGTGTGGTGCTCTCCAAGCTTGACGGTTCCGCAAAGGGCGGCATTGTGATTTCCGTGCAGAAGGAGCTTGGTGTGCCCGTCAAGCTCGTTGGCCTCGGCGAAGGCCCGGACGATCTCGCCCCGTTCGATCCGGAAGGCTTCGTCGACGGCATCCTCGCCTGAGCTGATTACGCTCTCGAGAAAGCCTCCCCGCGTGGGAGGCTTTCTTTTTACCCCCGACCAGTCCTATCTCGCCTACATATGGCAGATACGCTGAAAAATGGGCTGATATTGGTTTTATCCTGGGAGTGGTGCGCAATCTGAAACAAAACATGCCAGCCGCTTTATTCCGCCATTTTCGGTTGGCGTAATGGCGAGATGGCGTTACCTTGCTGTAACACGTCGTAACGTTTTCAAAACGCGGGCGGCGTTCCATACCGTTTTGTCAGCCCCATACGATGGGGCCGGAAATGTGAACTCAAAAAGAAAGAAAGAGGAGGGTGACATGGGTCAGCTTGATTCTGGAAATGCCGCGTGGATTTTGACTTCCGCGTCCCTTGTGTTCCTCATGACGCCGGGTGTGGCGTTCTTCTACGGTGGCATGGTCCGCGCAAAGGCCGTGCTGAACATGATGATCATGGAGGCGGCCGCTCTGTCCGTCACAATGGTGATCTGGGTGCTGTGGGGCTGGTCCATCGCCTACGCAGGCACTTCGGTCGGCGGTGTCTTCGGTGATCCGGCCACGGGTTTCCTGCTGAAGGATTCCATGGTTTCCGACGGCGGCGTCTTCACGTCGGCTTCGCTGAACTCCAACAATTACCCGGTCAGCGTCGATGTGGCGTTCCAGTCCGCATTCGCCATGATTACCGTCGCTCTGATTTGCGGCGCTATCGCTGAACGTGTCAAGTACTCCACTTGGATGATTTTCGTCGCGCTGTGGATTACCTTCGATTACGCTCCGCTCGCCCACATGGTGTGGAATGGCGGTCTGCTGAGCGCTGACGGCGCGATCTCCCAGGCCATCGGCGCTGCCGCCCACGATTTCGCAGGTGGTACGGTCGTGCACATCAACGCTGCAGTCGCCGCTTTGGTGATCGTGCTGATCATCGGCAAGCGCAAGGGCTTCGGCACCCAGCCGTTCCGTCCGCACAATGTTCCGTTCGTGATGCTTGGCGCTTTCCTGCTGTGGTTCGGATGGTTCGGCTTCAACGCTGGTTCCGCGTTCGCCGCCAACGGCACCGCAGGCTACGCTTGGGTTTCTACTTCCGCTGCAACCGCCGCCGCAATGCTCTCTTGGGGCTTCACTGAGAAGATCCGTACCGGCCACTACACCGCCATGGGTGCCGCTTCCGGTATCGTCGCAGGTCTGGTCGCCATCACCCCGGCCGCCGATGTGGTTTCCCCGCTGTGGGCCATCGTGCTCGGCGCCATCGCCGGCGTGCTCACCTGCCTCGCTTGCGGCCTGAAGTTCAAGCTCGGCTACGATGATTCTCTCGACGTTGTCGGCGTCCACGGCGTCGGCGGCTTCACCGGCACTGTGCTCATCGGCTTCTTCGGAGAAGGTACCGGCCTGTTCGCAGGCGGCGACTGGAAACAGCTGGTTGTGCAGCTCCTCGTTGCCATCGTTGCCATCATCTGGTCCGCTGTTGTCACCGGCATCATCGCCTTCGCTCTGGAGAAGACGATTGGCTGGCGTGTCACCGAAGCTCAGGAAGTCGGCGGTATTGATCTTGCCGATCAGGGTGAACGTGCTTACGATTTTGCTGGTACCGCCAGCTCTGTTCTCAAGGAGGTGAAGTGAGATGAAGCTCATTACCGCTATCATTCAGCCGCATAAGCTTGACGATGTCAAGGAAGCCCTCGCTGCCGCAGGTGTTCACGGTCTGACCGTGTCTGAGGCTAACGGTTACGGCCGCCAGCGTGGCCACACCGAGGTTTACCGTGGTGCAGAATACACCGTGGACCTCATTCCGAAGATTCGCATCGAGGTGCTGTCCGACGACGCCGATGCCGAGACTCTGGTCGGTGTGATCGTCAAGTCCGCCGGCTCCGGCACCATCGGCGACGGCAAGGTCTGGGTTGCCCCGCTTGACTCGGTGACCCGCGTGCGCACCGGCGAGACCGGCTCTGCCGCTATCTGATAATTCATTCGGATAGATATTAAGGACTCCGGGCTTAGGTTCGGGTTATCAATAGACAGATCCCCGTACGTGCTTCGCGCCGTGCGGGGATTTTCATACGATTTTCGCGTCAGATTGTCTGCTTCGGATTTCCCCACTTTCGCTTTTATCTGCTCAGATTTGATTGTTTTTGCGAAGATTCATAAGGATTTGCTATGACTTCAGCGGTTGATGGTCTTAAACAACGTTTCATGAATATAAGTCAGCCGGATGCCGACGGCGTGTACCGCAATGGTGCGGCGAAGCGCAAGGCTCGTACGGATCTGGCCATGGATTGCCTGACGAAGTTGTGGCAGGAGGCCTGCCAGACGGTTTCTTTTGACGTTCCGCAAGTTGGTATTGGTCTTGGCGCGGTCGGTTCGTTGGCTCGCGGCCAAGTGGGGCCGAGTTCCGATCTTGATTTGGTGATCATTTATGAGCCTCACACGCTCACTGACCAGCAGCTCAATGAGCTTGCCAACAAATTGTGGTATCCGATTTGGGATTCTGGCCTTGATCTTGACCAGTCGGTGCGCACCCGCGCGCAGTGCGAGGCGGTCACAGACCATGATCTGCCCGCCGCGATGGGTTGGCTGGATGTGGTGCCGATTGCGGGCGACGCGCAGCTGATCGAATCCACGGCTGTCTCCATTTTAGAGCGTTGGCGTAGGGCCGCCCGTAAGCGCTTGCCTGAATTGTTGGGTTCCGCCAAGTCTCGTTTGGACGAGTTCGGCCGTATGGCGTACGGCAATCAGCCTGATATTAAGGAGTCTCGCGGCGGTTTGCGCGATTCCGTGCTGGTATCCGCGCTTACCGCTTCTTGGCTTGCCGACCGCCCGCACGGCCAGTATGACGATGCTGTCGAACGGTTGTTGGATGTGCGTGACTGCATTCATTTGGTTGCCAATAGAGACACGAATATGCTGCTGGCTCCCTATCAGGCGAGGGTTTCGGCGATGTTGGGTTTGGCTGATCCGACGTTGCCGAGTGGCGAGCGTGAGGCGAAGTCGATTGATGATTTGCAGACGTTGCTTGCGCGTGTTGGCCGTCAGATTGCGTTTTCGCTTGATTCCACGGCTTCCCGAGCCGAGCATTCGTTGACTCATGAGAAGCCTCGTTTTGCGTTTTTCCAGGTGTTCCAGCCTCGTGGCGGTGGCAAGCGTCAGGCGCCTACGTTTGATGTAGTCGCGCCCGGTATTGCCAAGCATGAGGAGGAGATTGTGCTTGCGCCGGGTGCCGATCCGAAGTCTGATTCGTGCCTTGCATTGCGTGCGGCTGTTGCTGCAGCTGAGTTTGGTCTGCCGATTGCGCCCGGCACGTTGCAGAATCTGAAGTCATGTCCGATTGATGATCGCACTTGGAATGATGAGTCGCGCAGTCTGTTCTTGCGTTTGCTTGCGAGCGGTCCCGCGTTGTTGCAGGTATGGGAGGAGATTGATTTTGTTGATATTCCGGGTCGTTTGATTCCGGAATGGTTGGCGATTCGTAATCGTCCGAGCGCTTCGGCTGCTCATCGTTACACGATTGACCGTCATTCGGTTGAGGTGGTCACACGGCTTGGTCGTGAAACACCTCGTGGAAACCGTTATGATGATCGACATTATCAGGCGTTGCTGTTGGCTGGTATTTTGCATGATATCGGTAAGCGTCCGGGGGTTGCCGATCATGCTGCGGAGGGTGCCCGGCATGCGTCTACGGTGTTGAAACGTATGGGTTTTGACCGTGACATTATTTGGTGGGTCACGTTGCTGGTGCGCGAGCATCTTACGTTGTCGGAGTTTGCGACTGGTCAGAATCCTAATGATCCGAATGTTGGCGACGAATTGGCTTCTCGTCTTGATCATGATCCGCTGCTGCTTGACATGCTCTTTGACCTGACTCGTGCTGACGGTTCGTCATTGGGCGCCACGTCCGGTGAGACCATTTCCAAACAGTACGGCTGGAGCAAATGGCGTGAAACCCTCGTCCGAACCATGTACAACGCCACCCGCTACCACATGTGAGGCCGCGTAGGCTGGGAGCGAATGCCCAGCAAAGTGACATGGTTTCCGACGACGCGGTACCCGCCGCGTCGTCGGAAACCCATCGTTTAAGAAAAAGTGGGGAACATATCACCTTCAGTTCACTTAAGCAAGTCACAACCAGGGGAATAGACACCCGTACGAAAGATGTCCCCAAGTTGTCCACTTGGTTATCCCCATTTGGTGGATAACTCGATATGTTTTCCACATAGTTATCCCCAGTATGTGGATAACTCGGGTTTTTCCGGCTTTCTTATCCACAGCGAACCGATTCGCGCGTGTCGTGCATCAGCAACTCCAGCAATGCGGAGATTCCTCCAGAATCTCATCGCAACATCATTCGTGAAGTGGCGCAGGTATTATGGTTTTTCCCGGTACACCACACATCGAAGAGCTGGAGAAACATGGCGGAGAGCAATTCTTGGAACAACGGCCTGAATCAAGGGCAAGACCGCGGTTTTTCGGGCAATGGCAGCACTTCCGGAACATCCGGAGCGGCCATTCGCGACGCCATCTTCGACCGTGTGCCGCCGCATGACGACGCCGCCGAAATGGCGGTGCTCGGCGGCATGCTCATGAGCAAAGACGCCATCGGCGAAGTCTCACAGATGATCGACATCACCGATTTCTACCAGCCGCGTAACCAAACCGTGTACGAAGCCATCATCAGCCTGTTCTCCGCATCGCAACCCGTCGACGCGGTGCTGGTAGCCAATCAACTGCTCAAAGACGGCGACCTCGAAAAAGTGGGGGGATCCGACTATCTGCACAGCCTCGTCGCATCCGTGCCGACCGCAGCCAACGCAACCTTTTATGCCGACATCATCCACCAGCGTGCCATCTTGCGCAATGTGATCGCAGCCGGCACCAAAATCGCGCAGCTCGGCTACACGGCCGAAGGATCCCAAGCCGAAGACGTCGTCAACCTGGCGCAGGCCGAAGTCTACGAAATGTCGACCGGCAAAGTGAGGCAGGATTACGCGCCGATTGGCACCGTCATCACCGACACCCTTGACCAAATCGACCGACTGCAGAACGGCGAAGTCTCCAAGGGCGTGCCAACCGGATTCCGCGACATCGACGAAGTGACGCAAGGCCTGCAGCCGGGCCAGATGATCGTCGTGGCAGGACGCCCCGCCATGGGCAAGTCCACGCTCGGCGTCGATTTCGCACGATCCGCCGCGTTGCACCACAATATGACATCCGTGATCTTCAGCTTGGAAATGAGCAAAAACGAACTTGCGCAACGAATTATCTCCGCGGAAACGAATATTCCGTTGGCAGCCATGCGCCGAGCGGAAGATATTACGCAGGAACGTTGGAATATTCTCAATAATCTGCAAGATAAACTGCAGAACGCACCATTATTCATCGACGATAGTCCGAACATGAGTTTGATGGAGATCCGTGCGAAATGCCGCCGATTGAAGCAGACGAACGATCTGAAATTAGTGGTGATCGACTACCTGCAGCTCATGACTTCCGGCAAGGCCGTGGAAAGCCGTCAGCAGGAAGTGTCTGACTTTTCGCGTGCTTTGAAGCTGCTTGCTAAGGAATTGGAAGTGCCGGTGGTGGCGCTGAGCCAGCTGAACCGTGGCCCCGAAATGCGTCAGGACAAGAAGCCGCAGCTTTCCGACCTGCGTGAATCCGGCTCGATCGAACAGGACGCCGACGTGGTGTTCCTCGTGCACAGGCCGGACGCTTACGACAAGGAGGACCGCCCGGGCGAGGCCGACATCATCATGGCGAAACATCGTAACGGTCCGACCGATACCTTCAACCTCGCGTTCCTTGGCGCGTACTCCAAGTTCAAAGATATGCCGCAGGACTATCAGAGCCAGCAGGAGGTATAAGCATGGCGTGGAACTCATTCGTAACGCCGCTGATCGGCAAAGCCGTGCGAGCGGCCTCCCGCTTGGCGCATGGTGGCGGCAGCGCGTTCCCCGGCAAAATCGTGGAACAGATCGACCCGCAATTCCTCGCACGCACGCTACGGCAGCTGCCGCTCGGCGTGGTGCTCGTATCCGGCACGAACGGCAAAACCACCACCACTCGCATGGTGGCAAGCATGCTGGAATCGTTGGGATTAAAAGTGTTCACCAACCCGACCGGATCGAACTTCACCCGTGGCGTGGTTTCGTCGCTGCTGGCCGAAGTCTCGCTTGGCGGCAAACTGGACGCCGATATCGCCGTGTTGGAACTCGACGAAGCGTACGCGGTGCATTTCGTCAAACAAGTGCAACCCGACTACTGCCTGCTGCTCAACGTGATGCGTGACCAGCTCGACCGTTTCGGCGAAATCGACAATACCGCGAAACTGTTGAGCAAAGCTGCCGAAGCGACCACCGGAACCGTGGTGCTCAATCGTGAGGATCCGCGCATCGCACGGCTTGCAGACGTCACGCATACTGAAGATGGTGTGGAAGTGCGCTATTTCGGACTTGACAAGTCGCTGCGCAGATTCTTCCCTTCCGACGATGACATGCGCACGACGGTTGATACGGAATCGGCAACTGATACTGAAGCGTCAGTTGGTATTGACTTGTCCGAATCTGCAGAATCGGACGAAAATATTGAGATTGGCGATGCTTCCGCAATTGCGAAAACTGGGGAACATGCAGAAAAATCGGAACATGCAGAATCTGCGGAACAGCTACCGGCTGACGTGACCCTGCTTGCCGTAGGCGACCATCGTGCCAGCTTCGGCATCGACGGCGAAACGTACGAAACCGGCGTGAAACTGGAAGGTGTGTACAACCTGTACAACGCGGCAGCCGCACTGGCCGTCGTACGCGCGGTCGTAGCCGACGCGCAGGCAATGTTCCTGCCGTTCGAAGAGAACGTAACCGACGGACTATTGCTACAAGTGGGAATCTCACAGCGCATGATCGATTTCGCGCACTCCACCACGCAATCCATGATCGACGCGGCAGCCGAAGTCACTCCGGCGTTCGGACGCGGCGAAGTCATCGACGTGAACGGTTCACCTGTGGAGCTGCTGCTCGTCAAAAATCCCATGGGATTCCGCCTCTCGCTCGCATCCTTCGCCCCCGAAGGCTGCGACACCATGATCGCCATCAACGACGAATACGCCGACGGACGTGACATGAGCTGGCTGTGGGACGTGGACTTCTCCTCGCTGCGAGCCACTGGTGTGGCCATGGTTTCAGGCGTGCGCGCATGGGATATGGCGTTGCGCCTCGGATACGATCAGGTGCCGGTGAACAGCGTCAACACGGAACTTGAAGAGGCTGTCTCAACGTTCGTGAACGCGAATCCGGGTACCCCCAAGCACATCTACTGCACATACACGGCAATGCTCAAAACGCGAGCCGCGCTCGGCAGAATCGCCGAAGTCGCCGACGCTGGCGTGGGCAAGTGACGGCGCGCATCCGCACAATCCGGCAAAACGTGCGAAAAACGCATGAAAACGTATGAAACGCATGAGGGAGACGATATGAGCCAGACAATCGACATCGTGTCGCTATATCCGAAAGACATGAACATCTACGGCGACTCCGGCAACGTACTCACCATCCAGCGCCGACTCGCGCTGTACGGCTACGAACCGCACGTGCACGCCTACAATCAGGGCGACGCGTGGCCCGAACATGTCGATATGATTCTGGGCGGCGGCGGCCAAGACACCGGCCAGAAGAAAATCATCGACGACTTCTTCAAACGCGCCGACCTGCTGCGCTCGCTGGCTGCCGACGGCACCCCCATGCTTATGATCTGCGGCCTGTACCAGCTGTTCGGCGAATATTTCGAAACGGTGGATGGTTCCCGACTCGACGGCATCGGCGTGATTGGCGCGTACACGGTCGGTCAGGAAGTGCGCATGATCGGCAATCTGACCGAGCATTCCGCCGATTTCGGCGACATCGTCGGTTATGAAAACCATTCCGGTCAGACCTTCCTGCGCGAAGGCGTGCAGCCGCTCGGCACTGTCGACGCGGACGGCGCCGGCAACAATGGCGAGGATCATACGGAAGGCGCACGCGTCAACAATGTGATTGGCACATACATGCACGGTTCGCTGCTGCCGAAGAATCCCGCGATCGCCGATTTTCTGATCCGTACCGCCGTGGAACGCCGATACGGTTCGTTCGATCCGGTTGCTGCAGGGCAAACGCAAGCGCAGCGTGCGGAACTTGACAGCATCAATACGATTGCAGGCAACGCGCGTCGCGTGGCCATGGCGCGCCCGCGCTGATCGGTTGTTCGTTTTTGCGCGAGTTTCGCACGATTACGCTGTCCTGCGTTTTCGCGGCTTCGTTTTCGTTTTCCGTACGCTGTGAGCATACGGCAGCGAGCCTTCCGCAGAATTGCGACAATTGACCAGTTTCGTTGACTTTATCTGTGAAGATAATGCGATAGAGTGGGTACTACCATCACCTAAGGAGGTAATCATGGCTGATTTTGATTTTGGTGACGGCCTGCGTAAGGTCTTCCTCGCCGGCGTTGGCGCTTTGGCGACCACGGTTGAGAAGAGTCAGGAAATTGTCGACGATCTCGTCAAGAAAGGCGAGCTGACCGTCGAACAGGGCAAGGCCCTCAACGCCGAACTCAAGCACAAGGTCGCGGAGGTCAAGGAAGCCTCCGACGCCAAGGCTGCAGAGGAAGTCAAGGAAGCGAAGCCTGAAGCCAAAGCCGAGTAACGTTCAATCGTTCCCATCGCCGTCTGCGCGTCGCATCGCGTTCAGACGGCGATTTGCTATGCGGAACTTGCGCGTCATGCGAAACTTGCGTGCCATGCGAAACATGCGAACAATCGCGTGCGATTCGCATGAAACGTGCGAATCGCATGAAATACGCGGGACGCAAGCCCCTATGAATCCTACTCATCGTAATCCGACCAACGTTTGCGAGCAGCGATATGTCTTTGAATTCCCCAATCGAGCCGGATGCGGCCCGCCCCGAAAGCGTGGAACCGGTCACGCTCTCTGACCGAGTCAACGCGGTGATCAATCCGACGGCGGACCCCTCGCCCGACGCGGCGGCGGCAACGGCAGCCAAATCCGCGGAAAAAACGGGAATGCCGCAATCGCGCAAACAGAACAGCGCAACCTTTACGCAACCCGAAACCATCGGACTGTTCGGCTCTCGCAAAGACTCCTTCTCGCAGCGTTACCATCTAACGCGACGCGGCAAACTGAAACGACTTGCGCAAATCGCACAGATCGTCAATCAGTTCGACATCGTGCACGGACTGACGCCCATCAAAATGCGTCTCATGTTCGAAGCGCTCGGTCCGACCTTCGTGAAAGTCGGGCAGATCCTGTCGATGCGCTCCGAAATCCTGCCCCAATCGTTCTGCGACGAGTTGTCCAAACTACGCGCCGACGCCGATCCTATGCCGTACGGTACGGTATTGCAGGTGCTTGAGGACGAATACGGTCGTCCTGTTGACGAGATCTTCGAACATATCGACGCCACGCCGCTTGGATCGGCAAGTCTTGCACAGGTGCATCGCGCGAAACTTTCCACCGGCGAGGACGTGGCCGTAAAAGTACAGCGGCCGGGAGTGCGCGAAACCATGGCGCAGGATGTGTCCATCATGCGCACCATCGCACGAATAGCCGCCAAAACCATGCACAGTGCGCAAGTGGTCGATCTCTCCGGCGTGGTCGAGGAATTGTGGGACACCTTTGAATCGGAAACCGACTTTTTGATCGAGACCCGCAATTTGGCGGAATTCAAACGATTCTGCGAACGCTACAAATATATGGACTGTCCGAAGCCCTACCCGGAACTGTGTACCGAGCATGTGGTGGTCATGGACTATGTGGAGGGCATCTCCGTTTCGCACCCCAACGAACTTATCGAAGCGGGCTACGATCTGAAGGAAATCGGCACCAAACTTGTGGACAACTACGCCACGCAAGTGCTTGACGAAGGCTTCTTCCATGCGGATCCGCACCCGGGTAACATCATGGTGCGCGGCGGGCAGATCGTGCTGCTTGACCTTGGTATGACGGGTCGGCTTAATGCCAAAACCCGTTCCGTGCTGAAGGACATGATCTTTGCCGTCGCCGAACAGGATTCGCCCGCGCTCGCCGACGGATTGCTGCGGTTTGCCGGAGCCGAAGCCGATTCCGAAGACTACCCGGCCTTGCTGGCCGACCTGGACGTGATCGTCAAGGAATTCGGCACCGTCGACCTTGCCGAACTCGACATCGCCGCCATGCTCACCGCATTGACGCAAATGGCGCAACGCCACGGCATTGAAGTGCCGAGTACCGTCACCACGGTCGGGCGTGCGCTGGTCACTTTGGAAGGCCTGCTCGACGAGTTCATTCCCGATGTGAACATGATCCAAATCATCTCCGACCATATCGCCGCAAGCACGTCGAAAAAAGATTTCGCCAAGGATGAGGCGAAATCGCTGGTTATCGAAGGACATCAGGCATTGCACAGCCTGCTCTCTGCCGCCAATGAGCTGAAAGTGGCCTCCCGTATGCTCACACGCGGCCAATTGCGCGTCAACATGGAAATGGTCGGCTCGCAGGAACCAATCCATCTGCTTGCCAACATGGTGAACAGGCTCACGATGGCGCTGATTGTCGTCGGTTTGTTCATCGGCTCGTCGATCGTGTACTATGCGGGCATCAAACCGGTGATTTTCGGTATTCCGATTGTCGGTTTTCTCGGCTATGTAATTGCGTTCATTTTGTCCGTCTGGATCGTGTTCGACATTTATTTCAAGGGGCGTTCCAACAAAAAACGATGACGCTAGTCTAGGGGAAGGGTGGATTCGCGTTGGATGAGGCGGCAGGGGAGGTATTCCGTGCCGTGGTGGGGCTGGCCGTTGATGGCGTCCATCAGGTAGCGGGCGGCTTTGCGGCCGATGAGTTCCGTTTCATTGTCGATGCTGGTCAGCGGCGGGCGGGAGCTCTTGGTGAGCACGTCCCAATTATCGTGGCCGATCACCGCCACATCCTCAGGAATGCGTAGATGCTGCGACTTCAACGCGTCAATGCATCCTCGTGCCAGCTGATCGCTCTGGCATACCACGGCGTCGAACTTCACGCCTTGGTCGAGCAGCAGTCTGGTGGCGGCACGCCCCCAATTCTCGTCCCAACGGCCATAGCGAATCGGGCCAGCCGGTTCCAAACCAACCTCGGCCAACGCTTCCAACGCACCCTTGGTGCGGTCGGTGGAGGCCGTATACGTTTCATCGCCGCCAATAATGGCGATACGGTTGCGTCCGCACGAAATCAAATGATTCACGGCCATGCGCCCGGCGTCCATATTGTCACACGTCACCGAACAATCGTTGGTATCGGTGGAAGGGCCATACACATACACCAGCGGCACGCCCCAATCGCGCCCCAGCGACGGGCGCGGATTCGTCTCGCGCTGCACAATCAGCAGGCCGTCCACTTTCAGCGACAGCAGTTTCTCTACGTGGCTGCGTTCCAGCGCATCGTCACCGCGAGCATTGGCAAGTAGTACCGATGTCGATTGTGCGCGCAGCTCGTTTTCGGCGCCAATAAGAATAGGCGTGGAGAAACGGCCTTGCAGGTCGGAAGTGACCAAACCGATGGTTCCGCTTCTGCCGCTTGCCAACGATTGCGCCAGCTTGTTCGGGGAATAGTTGAGTTGCCGCGCTGCCTCCATCACGCGCTCGCGGGTGTCTTCACTGACGCGCGGTTTGCCATGCAGCGCCTTTGAAGCCGTTGCCAAAGACACGTTGGCCAGCGCTGCTACATCTTCAAGCCTTGCTGTTGAGTGAGTATCTGCAGTTGCCATGATGTTTCCCTTTTTTACGGTGTGGCGAAAACGTTGGCTGCGTGTCGACGCGCTTCGCCGCCCTTGTATTACGTAATATTATACGACAAAACTGCGAAAGTTTTCGCATCGTGTCAAAAAGTGGACAAAACGGCTTTATATAGCCGATTGCTACTTGCAAATTGTGGAACTTTCGTATTTGCGAAAATGAACACATTTTTCTTTCGCATTTTCTACGGCTCATGTCATTTTTGCTGTCATATACAATTCTTAGAACGCTAAAAATCGTTTATATATAACGGTTTTATCGACATGAATATCTTTGCATTTTGACGTGCGAAAGCGATTTTGCAAAATCTGGAGAAAGTCATATACTGAGAAAAGGCTTTCGCACTACGGTTCAATCGAAGGAGAACAACCGGAAATCGTGAAGGCAGACGGCGGAAGGCCCGCCGGATGGCTCAGAGCTGAGCGATACATAGAGAAAGAAGTAGACATGGTGTCTTTCAACAAGATTACTCGCGTTATTGCTGGCATCGCGGCAACCGCGTTGCTTATTCCGATGGCTGCATGCGGCGGTGGTTCCAGCAGTGGTGGATCTGCGGCTCCGGCCGATATTCCGGCAGCTGGCACTGATGACGGCACTGAGATCACCCTGTGGACCCGTTCTCCGCTGGAGCGTCAGGCTAAGAATGCGGTGAAGGCCTACAACGCCTCCCACAAGAACCAGGTCAAGCTGGAAATCATTCCGAACGACGATATGGAGGGCAAGGTTGGTGGTGCCTCCCAGACCGATTCTCTTCCGGACATTCTCGCCGGTGACGTGGTGCGTATTCCGTACTGGGCTTCTGAAGGCATCTTCACTGACATCACCAAGCAGATCGACGGACTCGACAACAAGTCCGACCTGCAGCAGGGCCACATTGAAGCCGGTACCGTGGATGGCAAGGAATACACGCTGCCGTTCATCACCGACGTTTCCGTGATGGTATGGAACAAGAATCTGTACAAGGAAGCAGGCCTTGACCCGGAGAAGGGTCCGAGCAGCATCGACGAGTTCGTTGAGCAGGCCAAGGCGGTCGCGGCCCTCAACAAGGACGGCGTGGCAGGCTCCTACTTGGCCGGTCAGTCCGGTGGCGCTCTCGTGTTCGACCTGTTCCCGTCCGTGTGGGCTGACGGCGAATCCGTGATGAACGCAGACGGTACCGAAGCCACCCTCAACAACGATTCCATGAAGGCCGTGCTTGACGCCTACAAGGAACTCGCCAACACCACCAATGGCTTGGGCGCAGGCTCCAAGGAAGAAACCGGTGCCACCTGGACCGCTCCGTTCGCCAACGGTAACATCGGTGTGATGCCGTATCCGAACACCTCCTCCACCGCACTGTTCGAAGCTGAGAAGGACGGCGGCTTCGAAGTCGGTGTCACCCCGATCCCGGGCACCAAGGAAGGCAAGACCTCCACGTTCCTCGGCGGCGATGCCATGGGCATCTCCAAGGACTGCAAGAACGTCGCTCAGGCTTGGAACTTCCTCGCATGGCTCATGAGCGATGACGCCCAGAAGGAAGTCTTCGCAGCCAACGGCGACACCGCATCCAACATCCAGACCTTGAAGACCGCCTACGACGATGCCGATCCTCGCGTCCAGACCATCAACTCCGTAATCATCGACGGCAATGGCCAGACCCCGAAGTCCGCAGCTTTCAACGAGGCCTTCAACGCAGCCGGTTCCCCGTGGCAGCTGCTCATCCAGAACGCAGTCTGGGGCGATGGCGATCTCAAGGCCGACAACCAGGCCATCACCGACGTGCTGGGGCAGTGAGGTGAGCCACTGAAAACGAACTTCTCCTCCTTTTTCTCCTTTCCCCGATTTACATAACTTAAGAACAAGTGAATATCGAATAACTGAATATCGAAAACAAAAATCGACAGACCACAGTTGTGGTCTGCCATGAAGATCGACAATAATTCAAAAACAATGTCGGTCTTCATGGCGGATTTCAACGGCCGCACGAGATGGAATCGCATTTCCAAACGCATATCCAATCGCTTGGCCATTTATGTCGAAAACCCCGAACGATTCAAGAGAGAGTCGCCAAAAGTGTTCCAAGGAGGGAATATGACTACTGTTTCCAAGAACGCTGCGCCAGTGAAGACGCATCGTTCCAAGGCCAAGGCGGAGGCAACCCGTCGTGGCCTGCTGTATGCGCTGCCTGATTGGCTGATGATCATCATGCTGTTCTTCGTGCCAATCGTGCTGCTCGTCATCATGGCTGGTTCCCGCTGGTCGTTGATGGGCGGTAACCGTGGTTGGAATTTCCCTGAGAATTTCGTCAAGGTTTTCGAAAATAAACTGCTCGGACAGTCGGTGTTGTTCACGCTTGAATACACCGTGATCGTCACGATTTTCCTGCTGGTGCTTGGCCTTGGCCTGGCGCTGATCGTGCAGGAAAGCACCAAGTGGAACAATATGCTGCGCACGTGCTTCCTGCTGCCGTCCGCAACCGGTCTCGCCTCCGCTTCGCTGCTGTTCTACGCGCTGTACTCCCCGCAGGTGGGCCCCGTCACTAAGATCCTGAGCTTCTTCGGATTGATGGATGAGGGCGGCTCTGTGCTCGCCACCGGCCAGAGCGCGCTGTGGGCCACCATTATTGTGATCGTCTGGCGTTTCTCCGGCTACTACATGCTGCTCATGATGATCGGCCTGCAGGCCATTCCGGGCGACCTATATGAGGCCGCGCGCATGGACGGTGCTGGCACGTGGCGTATCTTCCGTTCCATCACCCTGCCGCTGATGAAGCCGACCATCGTGATGTGCCTGATCTACTGCGTCACCGGTTCCATCCTCGCGTTCGACCAGTTCTTCATTCTGACCAAGGGCGGTCCGAACAATTCCACCATGACCGTGGTGCAGCTCATCTACAACTTCGCATTCGATTCCAAGAAGGATCTGGGCATGGCGGCCGCATTGTCGCTGATCGTGCTTGCGGCCCTCGTGGTGATCAATTCCATCCAGATGCGCGGTATGCGCGACAACACCAAGTGAGCAAGGGGAGGGAATTCACATGACTACTCCATTGTGGAAGCGCGTAATCGTCTATATTCTCGAAGGTCTGCTGGCCCTGGTCTTCATTTCGCCGCTGATCTGGGTGGTGGTCTGCTCGTTCAGTCCACAGCCTGGTTCCGCACAATCCAAGGGCTGGGGTGTGAACAACTATCTGACGTTGTTCGGCTACCAGGAAGGCCTGCCGAAGTACCTGTTCAACTCGGTGGTGGTGACGTTGGTCGCCGTGGTGTTCTCCGTGGTGGTGTGCACGCTCGCAGGCTATTCGTTCTCCCGTTTCGACTATCCGGGTCGCAATCTCGGATTCATGGTGACGTTGTCCATTTTGATGGTGCCGTATGCGTCTCTGCTGATTCCGCTGATGGTGTGGTACAAGGATATTGGTCTGAACGATTCCTTGCTGGGTGTCGGTTTGGTTATTACCTTGTTCCAGCTGCCGATGAGCACGTTCATCATGCGTAATGCTTTCGATGCGATTCCGAAGGATATGGAAGAGGCCGCCATGGTCGATGGCTGCAACTCCCTGCAGTCGCTGATTAAGATTCTGGTGCCGGTCGTCAAGCCGTCGATGGTCACTGTCGGTCTGCTTGCTTTCCTTGAGGCTTGGAACAATTTCATGATTCCGCTGTACCTGTCGAGTTCGTCGAACGCCACGCTGCCGCTCGCTTTGGTGAACATGCGTCAGCAGACTATGGGCGTCATTGATTACGGTGCCACCGAAGCTGGCGTCGTAATTCTGATGATCCCCGCAGCCATCCTCTTCCTAGCCCTCCAGAAGTACTACGTCAAAGGGTTTATGGCTGGAGCTGTCAAGGGCTGACATCTGGCGATGTCAGCCCTTGGGAGACAGTCCACTGGACTGTCTCCAGGCTCCAGCCTGAGCAGAACCGAAGGCGGAGTAGCCAAGAGCCGTCAAGGGCTGGCGAAGTCCTTAATCTTAAGGAAATATCATGAATGTAACTATTACTTCTCCTTTCTGGAAGCAGCGTCGCGACCAGATCGTTGAATCCGTCATTCCCTATCAGTGGGGTGTGATGAATGATGAGATTGCCACTGAAGTTCCGGATGATCCGGCCGGCAATCAGCTTGCCGATAATAAAAGTCATGCCGTGGAGAATCTGCGTATCGCAGCCGGTGATGAGGCCGGTGAATTTCATGGCATGGTCTTCCAGGATTCCGACATATATAAGTGGTTGGAGGAAGCGGCTTACGCACTGTCGTATCATCCTGATCCGCAATTGCGGGAACTGTGCGATAAAACCGTCGACCTCATCGCACGTGCGCAACAATCGGACGGATATTTGGACACTCCGTACCAAATCAAAACCGGTGAATGGGCGCATCGTGAGCGTTTCACACTGATTCAGCAAAGCCATGAAATGTATGTCATGGGCCACTATATTGAGGCTGCTGTCGCCTATCATGAGGTGACCGGTAACCAGCAGGCGCTTGACGTGGCGTGCCGTATGGCGAATTGCATCGATGCCAATTTCGGCCCGGAGGACGGCAAGATCCACGGTGCTGATGGGCATCCGGAAATCGAATTGGCGTTGGCGAAACTGTATGATGCGACCGGTGAGGAGCGCTATCTGAATCTGGCGCGGTATCTCATCGACGTGCGTGGTCAGGATCCGCAGTTCTACGCCAAGCAGATCGCCGCTGTCGACAACGACTACATTTTCCGGGATCTGGGATTCTACAAGCCCACGTACTTCCAAGCCGCGCAGCCGGTGCGCGAGCAGCAGACCGCTGACGGCCATGCTGTGCGCGTGGCCTATTTGTGCACTGGAATCGCACATGTGGCGCGTATTACCGGCGATCAGGGCTTGCTGGATGCGGCGCATCGTTTTTGGAACAACATCGTGTCGAAACGCATGTATGTGACGGGTGCGATCGGTTCCACACATGTGGGGGAGTCGTTCACGTACGATTACGATTTGCCGAACGACACCATGTATGGCGAAACGTGCGCTTCTGTGGCGATGAGCATGTTTGCCCGCCAAATGCTTCTGTTGGAACCGAATGGTGAATATGCCGACGTACTTGAGCGTGAGCTGTTCAATGGTGCCATCGCGGGCATCAGCCTTGATGGCAAGCAGTATTACTATGTGAATGCGTTGGAGACTTCGCCGGACGGTTTGGACAATCCGGATCGGCATCATGTGCTTTCGCATCGTGTCGATTGGTTTGGCTGCGCATGCTGCCCAGCTAATGTCGCGCGATTGATCGCGTCGGTGGACCGTTATGTGTATACCGAACGTGACGGCGGCCGCACGGTGCTCGCTCACCAGTTCATTGCGAATCAGGCAAGTTTTGATTCCGGGTTGCATGTGGAGCAGCGTTCCGATTTTCCGTGGAACGGTCATATTGAGTACATGGTGGAATTGCCCGCTGAGGCGGCTGATTCGGTACGTTTCGGCGTGCGTATTCCCACATGGTCGGCTGATTCCTATGCGCTGACATGCGATGGTGTTGCTGTGAAGACGGCTCCGGAAAACGGTTTCGTATATTTCGCAGTTGCTCCGGGAACTGCATTGCATGTGGTGCTGGATCTTGATATGGCAGTGCGATTGGTGCGTGCCAACTCTCATGTGCGTTGCGATGCAGGTCGTGTTGCGGTGATGCGCGGTCCGCTCGTCTATTGCGCGGAGCAAGCCGATAATGCCGGCGATCTGTGGACGTACCGTCTTGCTGATGGCGTGGATGCTGCGGATGCCACGGTTACTTTCGAGAGTGATTTGCTTGGAGGTGTTGACGCGGTGACGTTGCCTGCCGTTCGTGAGGCTGCGGATGCCGTGGACGCCCCGTTGTACATGTCCGCTCAGCGTGGCGCCTCAGATGAGCGGACGTCGCTCAAGCTGGTGCCCTACTACGCATGGGCCAACCGCGAACTCGGCCAAATGAACGTGTGGTTGCGCAGCTAAACAAAAGAAAGACTTGCTACCCGGCGCTATGAGTGCCATGGTGCCGGGAAGCGGGTGAGCGCGGCGTGATCGATTGGAGCCGAATGCGCCGCGCTGACTGGAATGAGAGACCGGCTGCCCCTTATGGGGTGGCCGGTTTTGTCATAGCCCCTAGTATAAGACGGGAAAATGCGAAAACTTTCCTTTTCGCATAAAAGCCATCGTATGGCAGTTCACTTAGAAAAGCATTGGAGAAAACTGAAAGAAAATTTGCGAAACCGTATTCGCGTCATGTATTCTTGAAATGTCGGTGGACGCTCCAATCTCATGTCCATCGCACGACTCTCATTCCTACAGAAAGAAAGTTGGATGCCAGGGAACGAGCCTTGGCAACCAAGGGCCAACGATGGTCCATGTAGGAGGAATTGATGACACCATCAACAAGGAAGAAAGGGATTGTCACGTCATTGGGCGTGCTGACGGCAGTGGCCACACTGTTGTCTGGCGGTGTGACGACCGCATACGCCAATGACGCGCTGACCAATCCGAACTCTGCCATGGGGTATCCGAGTTTCAAGGGGGCCGCCGACCCGATTGCGGGCACCGGCGTCGCTTTCGATCCCTCGACAAGCTACCTCAAGCAGGTGTTCGATGCGGATGTTGCCAACAGTGCCGGAACCGACACCGCACACGACTTCTGGATCGACAAGATGCTGACGCGCACAGGCACCGCACCAAACGGTACCGGCACCAACGATGCTGGCGACTACAACTATGCGGGCGCAGACAAGAACGAATACCTGTTCTCACGTGGCCGTGCCGCATTCATGTACACGCATACGCCAGAAGCACTTGGTTTCGTAGGAGATGTCGCATACTGGGATCAGACCGGCAACGACGGCTTTACCGTTGAGGTAAGCATTGGCGGTTCCAAGCAGACCCTGCGCGAGAACACCGACAAGCGCAAGCAGACGCCAAGCTACTTCACCACGGAATTCACCAACGGCGACAAGACCATTACCGTCACCGAAGTCAAGTACATCACCTACACCAATGTGATGGTCGCGAATTTCACCATCACCAGCACCACCGGCGGTGACGTAACGCTGACAGCAGCCTCGCCATTCGCACAAGACGGCAATGACGGCGACACTGAACTGACCGGTCGCTTCAATGTGAAGAACGATCTGACCACCATCTATCCACGGTTCTCCGGCAACGGTTTCACCGTAAAGAACGGCAAACTCGCTTCCACCCTCACCTTGGAAGCGAACGTGCCACAAACCACCAAGCTGCAGCTTGGCCTGATCGCCAACGAGTTGCCGGACTCCACCGCGGAATACGAAGCCCGATTCAACGGCGATCTCACCGATCCGGCCGCTTCCTACAAGGATTCCGTGACCACCTACAACCAGTGGTGGGTCGATAACATTCCTTACGTGGAAACCCAGGAACACAATATCGACAAAACTGTGTTCTACCGCTGGTGGCTGAGCCGTTTCAACATGTTGGACGCCAATATGCCGGGCAATACGTTCCAGTATCCGACCTCCATCGAAGGCGTGCTCGGATACAACAACCAGATCGTGCTGACATCCGGCATGTTCATCAACGACACCAAGTGGTTCCGTAACGCCGAATACTCGTACGGCACTTGGGTGTCGGCCGGGCAGACAGCTAAGAAAGGCCAGTCCGGGTATTACTACTACCACGACAATCCGGGCGATCCAGCCAATTGGAACCACAGCTACACGCAGTACATCACCAAGGCCGGTTGGGACTCCTACAAGGTGCACGGCGGCCCGTCATCATTGGCTGAAGCGTTGGGTGATTACGGTTCCGAAGATGTCAAAGGTCTGCTCAATTCGCAAAGCGAGCCAGACAGCAACGACAACCAGAATAGCAACGGCAACAATCTGATCGACTGGTCGTGGTGGTCCATGACCGGCAACGATGCCGACGCGGTGTCGTTCTCCGAACCCGGTCGTTCCGGCCAGCGTATGGACCGTGCCGACGGTTCCGCCAACATGTGGGCCAACGCCAATGCCGCCGCGCAAGCATACAAGGCTGCCGGAGACACCGAAAAAGCCGCTGAAATGCAGCAGATCGCCGACGCCATCAAGCAGGATGTGCTCGACAACCTGTGGGATTCCGACAGCAAACTGCTGCTGCACAAGTGGCTGAACGACGGTCAATTCGCGAAATACAAGGAACTCAACAACTACTATCCGTATTCCGAAGGTCTGATGCCGACCGGCAATGATGATTACGATAGTGCGTTGCGCTTGTTCGAAGATGCCGACGAATTCCCGATTTTCCCGTTCTTCACTGCAAATCAGGCAGACAAGAAGGCGCTGAATTTCCCAGGATCAAACAATTTCTCCATTATCAATGCAACTCCGCTGCTGCAAATCTATTCTGCGGGAATCCGTGATTATAATGCTGCAGACAACGGATATATCACGAACGAATCGTTCAAGAAACTGCTGTATTGGGTTGCGTTCTCGCATTATCAAGGAGGCGACAACCAGTATCCGGACCAGAACGAATTCTGGAATATGGATAATAATTCCGCAGGAAGCACGATTCCGGAGAAGAACGCCGACGCCAGCAAGAACGGTGGAAAAATCACCTACCGTTCCTGGATTCACCACACCCAGCTTGGCACCACCAACTGGACGATTGTGGAAGACGTGGCAGGTATGGTTCCGCGTGAAGACAACAAGATCGAACTCAATCCGATCGAGATTCCCGGTTGGAACCACTTCACCGTCAACAACCTGAGCTACCACGGGCAGGATCTGTCGATCGTATGGAACAACGACGGCACCTACAACGCTCCGAAGGGATACACCCTGTATGTGGACGGCAACGCCGTGTTCACCTCCGATAAGCTCGCCCACCTCATCTACGATCCGGCCAGTGGAACCGTTGAGGTTGCCGATGATTCCGGAGCGGTGATCACCGGCGCGACCACCGCCACAATGCCGAACGCCAACGAAGTGACCTATGCATCGAACAGCAGGGTTACGCAGATCTTCGCGCAGTCCGGACAGAACGTGGACGAAGTATCCAAGAGCCAGACCAACGTGGCCAAGGGCGCCGATGTGGAAGCCACTTACGAAACCAAGGGATACCCGGCAACCAATGCAGTGGACGGCAAGAACGTGATGGAATCCTTCTGGGGCACCAAGGGATCCAAGAACGCCAAGGATTCGCTGACCGTAACGTTCAAGAATGGCGTGCAGAACATCGACGACGTGCGTTTGTACTTCTACCAGACCTCGTCCAGCCAGACGATTTCCGGCTACAGTGAGCCGTCGGTGTACACGCTTGAATATCAGGATGAGGCCGGCGCATGGCATGTCCTGCCGAACCAGGTGCGTACGCCTACTTACGCGGGAGCCAACTACAACCGCGTGCAGTTCTCCAAGGTCGTGGCCAAAGCCATTCGTGCCACCTTCACTCCGCAAGCAGGTCAGGCCATTGGCTTGAAGGAGATTCAGGCCTACGAAACCGACATTGTGCCGGAAGACGAAACTACGAACCAGGCGCCAAGCGTTGACGCCTACATTGCCAGCAGCACCTCGTCCGGTGCGCAGCTGGTGGGCACGGTGAAGGACGACGGCCTGCCGTCTGACACGCTCACCACCACATGGGAGCAGGTGTCTGGCCCTGAAAACGGCGAAGCGAAGTTCGTTGACGCAACCGCTGCCAACACTACGGTCACGTTCAACCGTGAGGGTGACTATGTGCTCAAACTCACCGCATTCGACGGTGAGAAGACCGGTTTCAAGGAAGTCACCGTTCACGGCATTCCTTCCGACGGCACGGTGAATGTGGCTTCACAGTCCACTGCGAGCGCCAGCTTCACCAATCCATATCAGGCGAAGGACAATGCCAAGAAGGTTATCGACGGTCAGGCGTTGTATACCAATACTCCGAATGAGACTTGGAATAATTGGGGTGACAATACCGGTACCGAGCCGTGGCTGCAGCTTGCCTGGGATGGCACTGTTCCGTTGAAGAAGGCGAAGCTGTTCTTCTGGACTGACGGTGGCGGTGTGCCGATGGTCAAGTTGTGGAAGTTGCAGTATGCGGATGAGAATGGCGATTGGCAGGATGTGAAGCTTGCCGCCGGCCAGTCTTATACCACGATGCAGGGTGAAGGCAATGAGGTTCGTTTTGCCGAAACGGTGGAGACGAACAAGTTGCGTGTGCTGTTCCCGAAGGGCGCCATTGTTGGTGCTACCGAATTTGAGGCGTATGCGCTTGATCCGGTGAGCGTGGATGGCGTGAATCGTATGGTGCAGACTGGCAGCAAGGCTGCCGATGTGAATCTGCCGAAGACGGTGAGTGCCAGCTATACGGACGGTTCCCGTCGTGACTTGAGTGTTGCGTGGGATGCCATCACTGACGATCAGCTTGCTTCCGATAGCGAGTTTGCGGTTTCCGGAACGGTTATTGGCGCGCTCGCTGGAACCAAGGCCACTATTGGCGTGCGTTCCGACGCGCAGCCTCAGACTGCTGGTGCGGCTCAGCCGATCGAACAGACGGTGTACCAGAATTCCAAGTCGGTGGCTTTGCCGTCTGTGGTTCCGGTGCGATTCCCCAACGGCATGCTTGACGATCGCACGGTTATGTGGGATGAGGCAAGTGTTGCCGGCGTCAAGTTGGACACCATCGGCGATTATGAGGTGTCCGGCACGGCTGAGGGTTCAAGCTCGCAGGCCAAGATTACAGTGCATGTGGTCGCCGATCCGAATGGTGGTGCCGATCCTGATCCTGAGCCGACGCCGGATCCCAAGCCGGAGCCCGATACTCCGTTGACTGGTTGGATTGAAAGCAGGGCCATTGACACCACGGTGAGTGCCGAGGCGAGCTGGTCTCCGGCTTCCGGCAAGCTCAACGATGGTGTGCTGATTGACGATACGTGGCCGTCTGATGATGACGCCGATGTGAATGGCCGCGTGTGGGGCAGCTGGGGTCAAGCTTCCGCTGGCATGTACGCGCAGTACACCTGGAGCAAGGAAGCCACCGTCGATTCCAGCCGTGTGCAGTTCTGGGCCAACTTCGCGGAGCGTAATGATGCCAAGGGTGGTTTGGATGTTCCGGACAGCTGGAAGATTCAGTACTTGGCTTCTGATGGTATATGGAAGGATGTGGAGAATGCGCAATACTCCACCGTGCGTAATTCCCCGGCCTCACGTGCCTCTGGCGATGCTCAAGGTTGGAGCGTGGCCACGTTCACTCCGGTGAAGACAACGTCGTTGCGCTTGGTGCTTGATCCGCCGACCGCCGAGGGCGTCACCTTCGGTCTGGCGGTTGCCGAGTGGGGCGTGCATGCTGCGGAAAGCACTCCTGATCCAGAACCGACTCCTGACCCGGATCCAACCCCTGATCCGGAACCAAGCGTGGACAAGAGCAGGCTCGAATCCACCATCAACGCAGCCGGTTCCGTGCAACAAGCTAATTTCACGCCGAACAGCTGGAAGGCATTCTCCGAAGCCATGGGTAACGCTCAAAAGGTGTATGCGGACGAGAGCGCCACCCAGGATCAGGTGGATGCGGCCATCAAGCAGCTTGAAGAAGCCCAGCAGACACTGGTGAAGAAAGCCGATACCACTGAGTTGAAGACGGTTCTTGACCAGGCACAGGGCGTCAGCGGTGACCTCTACACCGAAGCCAGCGCCAAGAAGTTGGCTGAAGCAGTGGATGCCGCCTCCAAGGTGCTGAACGATGAGAACGCCACCCAAGCTGATGCGGATGCCGCAGTCAAGCAGCTGACCGAGGCCATCGCCGGACTTGAACTCAAGCCAGCACCGAAGCCGGACGACGACAAGACCGACCCCAAGCCGAATGCCAAGCCTGGAAACAAGCCGGTTTCCAAGTCTGAAGTCAGTGCCGCAATCAGCAGCACCGGCAGCAATGTCATCGGCATCGCCGTCGTAGGAATGATCGTCCTGCTGACGGGAGCCGCCATCATGCTGACGCGCCGCAACCGCGACTAGCGCTAGCAATTACCCAAGTCCTCTTACGGATCGCACGAGGAATACCAACGTAACCTAAGCAATCCGTAAGAGGACTTTTCAATATCCAATCGTGAAAACAGGAATATTCATGAGCTTTTCGCACATCTTACATGCGTCGATGAAGACGCTGGTGGCAGGCATCGCAGCCGCAGCCACCTTATGCACGGGAGCAATCGCAACCATGCAGACAGCCAACGCGGCCGACGCAAGTACCGCGCCCAGCGTCGCCGGACACGCCTACAACGATCTGCCGGTCGGCAATCCCGACGTCACCGTCACACAAATCGACAACAGCGCGTTGCCGGCAACCCCTCCAAGTGTGAATGAAGCCTTATATCCTTGATATTTTGCATGGACATGAGGTGGATTGTGGCCGCCTACATTCATTGTGATGATGATGCCGAAAACATACTGATTACTGGCAACGTGCTACCTCGCTTCCCTGTTGTTGCTCTTTACGTGCAAATTTTGCTTGGGCCACTACTGGTCGGTTTGTTACCGATTTGTCACAGACGGGAGGAAGTCGTTCTTTGAATCTTCCTTAGCTGGTACTTTCGTGCTAATTTTGCCTTTCGTATTAGCACGAAAGCACCAAATGGTTTTGTACGTTATCGGAGATGACGGACGCTCAACAAACAGGCGATCGCGTATTGCGTAGATGACGGCTTTTTTGTGATTTATAGGCTAATCTCGGAAGAGACAGATTCGATGGCCGCGAACGGTGCGAACCAATGCGAGAGAATGCGCGAACGGCCATGTAAGGGAGGAAAGCCCATGTCCAAATCATTCGTCAACAAAGTGCTGGTGGGCGGTGCGCTCGCTGCGGGCGCCGCAGTATGGGCAATCGCCCCGCGTACTTTCTCCGACAAGCGTCGCAACTATGTGCCAGCCGTGCCCGACGTGTGGTATGCGCATCGCGGCCTGCATGACGCAGGTTCCGGCCTCACCGCGCAGTACGCCAGCGAAAGCGGCGAATATGTGGCGCTGGCACGTCGCATGGCCATGAAGGCCGGCTATGGCAGCCCTAGCGTAGCCGGGGCGATCGCTCCGGAGAACTCGCTTGCGGCATTCGCGGCGGCCTGTGAGGCGGGTTACGGCATCGAACTTGACCTGCAGATGACCGCCGACGGCGAAACCGTAGTGGTGCATGACGGCGATCTGATGCGCGTCGCCGGAGATCCACGCCGCGTGGCTGATCTTACCTACGATGAGCTGACTCGTATCCCGCTGTTCCCAACCGATGCCCCGGGTGCCGCTGTGGCAGCGCCGTTGTCGGGCTCGCTGGAGAAGCCGCCGCTGGTCACTACCCCCGACAGTGCTCCGGACGGATACTTCCAGCATGTGCCACTGTTCGCCGACGTGCTCAAGGTAGTGGCCGGTCGTGTGCCGCTGATCGTTGAATACAAGTTCGACGACAATTCCAAGTGGGGTCCGCGCGATGTCGAGCTTATGGAAAAGGGCGACGCACTGCTGCAAGCCTATTCCGGTGCGTATGTGATCGAATCGTTCAATCCGGCCGCCGTCAACTGGTATAAGGAGAACCGTCCGGAAGTGTGCCGTGGTCAGCTTTCCTGGTGGCCGCAAGGGGAGGAGAAGCCGTCTGATCCGGGTGCGCTCGCCAAGGAATATGCGGCCGGTGCGTTGATTTTCGACTGGATTTCCCGCCCTGATTTCGTCGCCTACGACTGGCATGGCGGCAACAGTCCGCAGATGCGGTTGGCTCGTTTCATGGGTGCCGTTCCCGTGTCGTGGACGGTGCGTAGCCGCGATGAGCTCGCCCAGTGCGATGACTGGTTCGACCATCATATTTTCGAGGCGTTCGTGCCCGATGAGCGGTAGAGGTTTTTACATATGATTTCGGCCTGCCGCCGCATGATTTGCGTTGTGGCAGGCCGTTTTTTTTTATTCGATTTACTCGATTGACTGATTGGACCGATTCGGTTGAGCTCTGCTTCGGTCAGTCGATCACGCCATACAGACGGTCGCCGGCATCGCCCAAGCCTGGCACGATGTAGCACTTGTCGTTGAGCTTCTCGTCGACGGCGCACAGCACCAGCTTGAACTTGATGGACGGGTCGAGGTTCTCCTCAACGAACTTCAGACCTTCCGGAGCGCCCAGAATGCACACGGCGGTAACATCCTTCGCGCCACGCTCGGCCAGGTAATGCGTTGCTGCGACCAGCGTGCCGCCGGTGGCGAGCATCGGGTCGATCAGGAAGCACTGACGGCCGCTCAAATCGTCGGGCAGACGGTTCGCGTACGTGATCTGCTGGGTCGGGTTCTCCTCGTCGCGCTTCATGCCAAGGAAGCCGACTTCGGCGGACGGAATCATCTTGGTCATGCCGTCAAGCATGCCCAGACCCGCGCGCAGCACAGGCACAATGATCGGTGCCGGGGCAGCGATGTGCTTGCCTACCATTGGAGCGACCGGGGTTTCGATCGGCTTGTCCACGACTGCGATGTCGCGGGTGGCTTCGTAAGCCTCAAGCATCACGAGTTCGGAAACGAGCTCGCGGAACGTGGAGGACGGGGTGTTCTTGTCGCGAAGAACGGTGAGCTTGTGATCCACCAGCGGGTGGTTCAAAACATGAATATCCATGTTTTCTAAGCGTAGTCCATAATTGCGAGAAAAAGCGCGGGAGCCGGGAAAGGAGTCAAGAAAGACGCTGAAAATCGTATGAAAAAGCAACGAAATTTAAGAAGAGGAAAGCGCCGAACCACGAAAGCGCCTGTCGGCGCAAAGGCCGCTCGCAGCGGCAAAAAATGGAGCCCGGGGCTATGCATGGCCCGGCGCGAATTCCTATTCTACAGATGCTGCAGACCGCACGGTACGCCGTGTCGCGAATTGATATTGCGATTGCTGTGCGGCACTTTTATTAGGGGGTAAGAGGTGGATTGCGCTACTCCAGATCGCGCTACTCCAGTTTTCCTCGCCTCCACAGATTCGCCCCATGGCGAAAATCCTTGGCGGTGACAAACAGATTGCCGGCCGTGTGCATCAAGCGGGCCGCTTTCGTGCGTGCTTGCTTTTTCGCGGCGTCCGAGCTTTCCGCTTGTACTGCCTCTGAATTCCTCGCCTCCAAGTGTGAGGTCATATTTCGTGCCTCAATGCGCAATCCCAACGCAACCACGTCGGTGAACGCCGCCGCACGTTCCAACGCAATCGCGAAATCGCCGGTGAATGCGCCCGCCAGAATCGAATCGGCGGTATGCGCAATGTCATCTTCCGTGGGTGCCTGATCGACTCCGGCAATTGCCGAAGCGGTAGTTGCGACCGGTTCTCCGACGCGCCACAATCGTGCGATCGACTCACGATTCTTCCGCATCCACGTACGCAGCACATACAGTCGCCATAGAATGCCCGGCAGCGAATCCGGCTCGGATCTGCTCCATAATTCGGCGATCACGTCAACGCCTTCGCGGTCCACCAGCGTGAGCACGCGTTCCACGAGTTCGGCGTTCTGCGTGTGATGCACGCGGTCCAGCAGCGCGGCCGCCGAGGCGTGGCTCATCTCGTTGATTTGTGCCGGATCGGCACCTCCCGCAATATTGTCGGCCATCATCTGGTCAAGCTGCCCCGGGCGGGCCGGGCGCGGCGATCCAGTGTTGGTGAAACCGGCGGAACGGCTTGGAATAACCGAGCCGGAACCGTAATGCATGTTAGTAGACAATGGGTGAAACCTTTTGAATATCGATAATGCTGGGACCTTGCGGCGTATCGATTATAAACAGCGCTACGGCGGTGCCGGTAGGCATGAACGGCGTTTTGGCGATGAGCTGCTTGGAGAGCGCTTTGCGAGCGCACAGTCCGCGCAGATGGTCAAACATACCCCCGATTACCGGTCGGTGCATGCAGATCGCCGTGGTTTCGCGGGTTTCGAGCGTGAGCTGGATCTGCTTGAGGAACGCCAGCCATGCGATGGTCGGGTGTTCGGCGAAGGCGTCTTCCGTGAGCGCGTCGATGTGTTCCATCGAGCGTTCGGTCTGCCAGCTAAGCACCTGCAATGTTTCTTGACAGCGTAGCCATGGTGAGGTTGCGAGTCGGGTTGGGTTGTAGCAGGCAAGTTCGCGGTTGAGTGCGAATGCCGCGGCCGCGCCTTTCGGAGTGATCGGCCGGTTCGCGTCGGTGCCTTTCCACGATTTGCGCGATTCAGCCTTGGCGTGGCGCACGATCAGCAGATTCTGCGCGGTTGCGGCACCCTCCTGTACGCGGTCCACGAAGATGGCGAGGGTGTCTTTATCGGTGGAATGCGTGAGGATTTTACGCGCTTCACGTACGGAAACCCACACGATATCGTTGATTTCGCCTACATCCGCGCGATGCACGGGACCGAATGCGTCAAGCAGATGTTCCGCATCATCTCCGGAAATTGGCTGCGCCATCCAATACAACGTGTGCTTGGTGTCGACGGCGCGATCGCGCGAATGCCGGGTTTTCTTGCCTTCTTCGGACAGCGGATATTCGACTTCGCACAGATACGGGCCGAGGGCGATGGAAACGCCTGTCTCCTCGCCGATTTCTCGCACTGCGGCATGACGATGCGATTCGCCCTGCTCGAGTTTGCCTTTCGGCCAGCTCCAGTCATCGTACTTTGGTCGATGCACGATGCACACTTCAATGCTGTTGAGCTGTTCTTTTGGAGATTTCTGTGCTGCGATTGCTGGATTTTCAGCGATTTCGCTACCGGCTTTCCACCGCCATACAATACCCCCGGCGGCTTCTACGACACGTCTCATGTTCTCGCTCATATCTTTCATTGTAAGTGGTAGGCGTGGTTATTGGTCATGATTGCGCAACGAAAATGGCCGATCCCGCAATTGCAGAATCGGCCATTTTCGCGAAACTTAGTGCCTTGCCGGTCGGCGCGTATGCTTCTTGATGAGATATTCCTGGGAATCGACCAGCGGGCGACCATCCTCATCCTTCGCATGGCGTACGTAGGTGCCGTCGGCTGCCATATGCCACGAGGTGGTGGAATCGGCCATCTGCAGATCCACGTACTTGATCAGTTCGTCGATCTGCTCTGGAGCGGTGATGCGCACCAGCGCTTCGACTCGACGGTCGAGATTGCGGTGCATCAGATCGGCGGAACCGATCCACACTTCCGGACCTGCGGCCGGGCCTTCACCGATCTGCGGGCCATCGGAGTTCGCGAATGCGTAGATACGGCTGTGCTCGAGGAAACGACCCAGAATGGAACGCACGCGAATGTTCTCGGAAAGTCCCGGAACACCCGGCTTGAGCGCGCAGATGCCGCGTTCCACGATGTCGATCTTCACGCCGGCCTGGCTTGCACGGTACAGCGCGTCAATGGTCTTTTCGTCAACGATGGAGTTGACCTTGATCTTGATCCATGCTTCCTTGCCTGCGCGTGCGGCATCCTCTTCTCGGCGGATGCGCTGAATCAGGCCGGAACGCACGGTACGCGGCGCCACCAGCAGGCGGTGGAAGCTCGACTTCGGAGCATAACCGGACAGCTGGTTGAACAGGCGGGTCATATCCTGACCGACCACCGGATCGCAGGTCAGCAAGCCGAGATCGGTGTAGATACGGGCGGTCTTCGGGTTGTAGTTACCGGTGCCCACATGGCAGTAGCGGCGCAGGCCGTCGGCTTCCTGGCGTACCACAAGGCTCAGCTTGCAGTGGGTCTTCAGGCCCACGATGCCGTACACCACGTGCACACCGGCGCGTTCCAGCTTGCGTGCCCATGCGATGTTGGCGTCTTCGTCAAAGCGTGCCTTGATTTCGACCAGTGCCAGCACCTGCTTGCCCGCATGCGCCGCGTCGATGAGCGCGTCGATGATCGGGGAGTTGCTGGACGTGCGGTACAACGTCTGCTTGATGGCGAGCACCTTCGGATCCGCCGCAGCCTGCGCTAGGAACGCCTGAACGGAGGTAGAGAACGAATCGTACGGGTGATGCAGGAGGATATCGCGTTCGCGAATCGCTGCAAAAATGTCTTGCGCGCGGGACGACTCCACCTCGGCAATCTGACGATTGGTGGTCGGTACGAACGAACGGTACTTCAAGTCCGGACGGTCGATGCCGCCAAGTTCGAAGAGCACGGTCGCATCGAGCGGTGCCGGCAGGCGGTACACCTCATCGACGCTGACGCGCAGCTGGTCGGCGAGCAGCTGGGAAAGGAACGGGCTGGTCTCGTCGGAAATCTCAAGACGGATCGGCGGTCCGAAACGACGGCGCAGCAGCTCTTTCTCCATGGCGTTGAGCAGGTTCTCTGCATCATCCTCTTCCACGTCGATATCCTCGTTACGGGTAACGCGGAAGGAACGTGCTTCCTTGATGATCATGCCCGGGAACAGGGATTCCAGATGCGCGATGATCAGGTTCTCCATGGTGATGAAGCCGTAGCGCACGTTGGTGGCATCGTCGTCGGTCATGTCGTCGACGGGCACGAGACGGTTCAGGTTTCCAGGAATCTTCACGCGAGCGAAGTGGGACTTTCCGGAAGCCGGATTCTCCACGAGCACGGCGAGGTTGATGGAACCGCCGGAAATGTACGGGAACGGATGGGCCGGGTCCACGGCGAGCGGTGTCAGAACAGGGAATACCTGCTGACGGTAGTAGCGAGACAGGCGCTCCTGCTCGGCTGCGGTGAGTTTGTCCCAGCTCAGAAGCACGATCTGTTCCTTCGCCAGATCGGGAAGAATGTGGTCGATCATGTAGTGCGCGTGCTCGTCCTGTAGACGGTGTGCTTGCTCGCTGATGGCGCGCAGCTGTTGCCTTGGGCTCAATCCGGAGGCTGCCGTCACGGCGATGCCGGTGTCGATGCGGCGCTTCAGGCCTGCGACGCGAACCATGAAGAACTCGTCGAGGTTGTTCGCGAAGATCGCGGCGAAGCTTGCGCGTTCGATGATCGGCAGGTCCTCGTCCTGAGCGAGTTCGAGGACGCGCTTGTTGAACTTCAGCCAGCTCAACTCGCGGTCGAAGAAGCGGTCGTTCGGCAACGGCTCTTCGCCGGCCTGAAGCTCACGCTTGTCGTTTTTATCGGTCTCGGCGATATGCTCAGCTATCTGGCTGCGCAAGATCGCCTTCGAGGGTGCGTCAAAAATCTGTGCCATACCTTCCTACTTTATCCTTAAGTAGCTGGAAATGCCGCCAAAAGTGTCAAAATTTAACAGGAGTTAACATTCGTTCGTGCATTATGCAAAATAAAGCGTCGACACGCCGCATTTTTGCTGCAAACGCACGCAATCAAACAAACACACCGGGCGTTTCGCACATGATGAATCATTTTCGTGATTTTTGCGATCGCAAAGCAACAGTTGCGATAAATAGGGAACATCAGCCGGTTTCGGTTTGCGATTGCCGGATTGCTGAGCATAATTACAAAGTACAAGAACAACTTAAGAGCAGAGCCCACAAAGAGTGTATGGCCAAGATGGGTCGTTACGTTGGACGGGCATTGGATAGACTTACCGTTACGACGATGTTGTTGTGCAGAGATTCTGCTCTCAAGGTTCTTGCAAGGAAGGCCCGCTTCGGCGGGTCTTCCTTTTTTGTTTTGAGGCGTGCTGGCATGCGTCCGTCCCGTTTTCCGGGGGTGATAGACGTGGATATTTGATGCCCTGTGGATAGATGTGGATGACACGCCGTGGTTGTGGATAACTAACGTCCTCCGACCACAGGGTCGGTTCGGTTTGCGATGGTATGCATCGAGACTTTTCAATCGACGGTATGAGTAGTGCAACGTCTTTTCCTAATATGCCTCCGGTGCCGCTGCCGTCGGGCGGACTGATGCCGGTCGCGAGCTCGGCCACATCGAGAACGGCGCCTCCGGAGCAGCACAGAATCGTCTCTCCGCAACGGTTCTATACGTCGCCTGGATTACTCCAGGGAGCGACACCGGTCGGTGCGGTGCCTGGAACGTACGGCATGGTTGCCGAGCGTGGCCATGCGGTGCGAGAACAACGCTGCGATGTGAGCAATGTGGTGATCGTTGACTCCGTGGTGGCGGGAGTGGGGGCGAGCACCCTGGCAGCCATCTTGGCCCGTGAACTGAACGAGCGTGGGCTCAAATGCGTGCTTGTCGATGCCGATCTGCAAGGCGGAGGTCTTGACGTGCTTCTCGGCGTGGAGAACGAAGACGGCTCGCGACTCGGGGAAATCAGCGCACCGCTTGGCACCATCGACGGCAAGGCGTTGCTGCGGGAGCTGCCAGTCTGGGATGGCGTGCCGCTGCTGTCCTGCGATCCTTGGAAAACCGAAAATCCGCAATCCTGGGAAGTACAGGCGTGCATTCGCGCGCTATCGCAGGTACGAAGCGCAGTCATCGTAGACGTGGGGCAAGGGAACGGACTGCAAGATCTGACGGAACTACGACAGGCCATCCGCATCAACGTGGTCGAAATGACGGTACTTGGCCTTGCCCGTGCCAAAGCGAACATGCAATCGCAACGCAATCCAAGCGATCCAATCGGGGAACACGATGTCGCAACACAGGAACGGGAGTTTTTTGTAGGCATGCAACCGCGCGGAACCATACGCGACCATGGTGTGACGGCGACCGAGGAAGCGGCGGAATATCTCGACTGCGATATCGCCGCGGTCATCACAACGGACGCCAAACTCTGTAGCGAACTGTTGGAAGGGCTCGGACTGCGCAAACCCAATCGTGCGAATGCAAAAGCCATCGCAACGCTGGCTGATCTCATTCAGGAGGCATTGGAAGAAAAGAGCGTCAACCATGGAACTCGGACCGCTTAGCGACATCGCATCCGAACCGGGCGTCACCGACATTGCGGTGACCTGCGACGGCACCGTGTGGGTGGATCGCGGCCAAGGAATGCGGCCGTACGCAATGCGTGCGCCATTCGCCAACCCGCAAGCCATACGCGATTTCGCCGTACGACTGTGCTCGCAGCTCGGCAGAAGACTCGACGACGCATGCCCGATAGCCGACGCCTCCACCGTGGAAGGTGTGCGCGTGCACGCGGTTATCGCACCGCTCGTTCCACAAGGCGCGGCCATCAGCATACGATTGCCGGACGCGGTTGCGCCCAGTCTGGAATCCTTGGCGAAAAACGGCATGTTTCCAAGCAAATGGATGCCTTTGCTGGAAGGATTTGTGGAACGCAAGGCCAGCGTGCTTGTGACCGGTGGCACCGGAGCTGGCAAAACCACGCTGCTTAAGGCAATGCTTATGCGATGTGCGCCGGGGGAGCGCATCATCACTGTGGAAGAGGTGCGCGAACTTGGCATGCTCGACCATGACAATCGCGTGTCGCTGGTGACGCGAGACGCCAACATGGAAGGCAAAGGTGCCATAGGACTATCGCAATTGATATGCGCGACGTTGCGAATGCGCCCGGATCGCATTGTGGTGGGCGAATGCCGAGGTAGCGAAATCGTAGACCTGTTGCGCGCGCTGAATTCCGGGCATCGCGGAGGTATGACCACCTTGCATGCCAACCAAGTGGCAGCGGTCCCTTCGCGACTGGTGGCATTGGGGTTGCTTGCCGGGTTGAATCCGCAGGCCACCGCAGCGCTTGCGCAAGACGCATTCGACGTGGTGCTGCACGTGGAGCGGATGGGAGGCCGTCGGCGCATCACACAAATAGGGCGACTCGAATTTGCGGAAGACAAACTGCGTGGAAACCTGCTGTTCGGATGGAACGGCAGCCAGATGCTGGCCTCGCAGCAGTGGCCCGATTTCGTACGTGCATGGAGTCGTTGAATCGAGGTGGATGGATGGGAAGTCTTGGCGTTATCGCCGCGATATTGTTCGGACTGGCCGTATGGTTGTGGCCACGCCGAAACACGTACGATGTAGGTGAGCGAACGAGGGATGGTTCGGGGTGTGCGGGCGGTCGATGGAGTAAGGAACATGGCGGAAAGCAGGGATTGAAACCCGAAGGAATCGACGACTTGAATGCGTCGTCGAACGCATTGCCCGCCATCGGATGTGTGGCATGTGTGGCGTCCCTGCGGGCATCCGTGCGCAGTGGAGTCACGTTGGTGCAGGCATTCGAAGAACTGGGAGGAACGCCGTTCGCCACGCCTGAACTCACCAGGCTGCGCATAACCATGGTGATCCGCAGCAGATGCCCACTCAAAGAGCAATTTGGGCAAGGCGGGCAATCCGGCCAAGTCGAACGGCTGAGCGGCGAGCTGTATGCGGCCTGCCGGCTGAGCCTGACGCTCGGGTGTGAAACCGACCGATGCCTGCAGGCGGTGGCTGAATCGTTGAAACGGCAACGATTATTGGATGATTTGCGTGCCAACGCATTTGCCATGCCCAAAGCGACGATGAAACTCCTGATGGCGTTGCCGCTGCTCACTGTGCTCTTGGGAGAAGGCATGGGCGTGCACTCATTGGTCTTCCTTGTTTCAGGGGTCAAAGGCTTGGCATGTCTCGGATTTGCCCTCTGTTGCTACACGTTCGGACTTATCTGGATACGTGCGTTGATGCGGCAGGATGATATGAAAGGAGCCATATGATGACTGGCTTATGGATGCTGACAGCGGTGGTGTGCGCGGCCGAAGCGATATGGCTGAAGCAGTGGAGGCCGGTTCGCGTGCCCTCCGACCTTGCGCCCGCCGAGCGAATGCGGGAACTTCCTCTACCGTTGATATTGGAGATGCTCAGCGTCGCCATCCGACAGGGATCTTCCATTCCCCGCGCGCTGATTGCCGTGGGAGATATTGCGGCAGGAGAATTCGGCGCGGGACTGCGGTCGGCCGGAGAGCAATTGAACGAAGGTGTTTCCTGGGATGATGCGTGGCCTGATGATGGCGATCTTTCGGTGGTACGCGATGCGTTCGCTTCGTCATGGCATAGTGGCGCCTCTCCGGTGGAACGTTTGGAAACAGCCGTCGAACAATTGGATTGGGATGAGCGCGCGCAGATCGAACAGGCTGCGGCGAAATTGTCGGTTCGTTTGTTGCTGCCGACCGGATTGTGTTTTCTTCCCGCATTTGTTGCGGTTGGGATCATTCCATCCGTCATGTCGTTTGTGCAATGACGGCATGTGCGTAACGACATCGGAAAAGCGGGGAATATCGGGAGCCGATAATTCACAGAGTTCTGTGGATAACTGTGGATGACACGCCGAGGGTGTGGATAACTCACATCCTCCGACCACAACCTTGGAAAAACGCTCCTGCAAGCGTGATGGTGCGCAACACTGGGTGCACTCGGCCGTCCGGCCGGGGTTGTTCGAACGAAAGGAACGCCATGAACAACGTAACGCCAATCAATGTCGATGGCTTGCCAGGCCTGATAGGCAGGGCGGGGCAACGGCTGTATGCCATGCGGGAACGGGCCGACAAGGCGATATGCCTGTTGGATGCGCGTATGCGCACGCTGACCGCCGAACCGGAAGAAGGTGCCGCCACCGCCGAATATGCGGTGGTGCTGGTTGCCGCCACCGGATTTGCCGCCGTCTTGGTGGGCATCATGAAATCCGATGCCATCAAAACGCTGCTGACCAACATCATCAAGAAAGCACTCAGCGTCGGGTAATCCATGGTGAGGCAATGGTGGAAATGCCATGCCGATGATGCCGATGAGGGAGCGGCCACCGCGGAGTTCGCGGTGGTGCTCCCCTGTGTGGCGGCGGTGGCGATTTTGGTGTTGTGCTTAGGGCGCGCGTCCGTGGTGTCGATGAACTGCCAGGATGCGGCCGCGGCCGGTGCTCGGGCCTTCGCGGTTGATGACACCGGCGGAGAATCGAAAGCAAGGGCTGCCGCTGTGGCTGCTGCCGGCGATTCGGCGACGGTACGGTTCGACCGTGGCACGGATTCCGTCACTGTTACGGTGCAATGCCCTGTGATACCTGACCCAACCGGCATGCTTCCCACACGAGTCACAGGCAAAGCGACCCGCTACTTCTAGCGCCTGGTCCTTGCATTTGCGTGATGCGGAGATGTCGGGGTGTGGGCTATATGTGGGTCTTCGGTTCCGGGAACTGGCAAGCGCGACATGTGAAACATGCCGTGAAAACACTGTCGGAGAGCGTCCGATGGACGCGAATCAGAAAGGAACGGGTGATGTGAAACGCTTTGTGAAACATTGGTTTGCTTGGATTCGCGAATCCGATGAAGGTTCGGGAACCATATCCGGTGTGGCGCTGATCGCGGTGGCGGCCATCATGTTGAGTGCGGTTGCGTCGGCAGGCAATCTGTTGCTTTGCCTGCATCGCGCGCAGAATGCGGCCGACCTAGCGTCGGTGGCGGCGGCCGACGCGCTATATGGAGGCTCTGCCGACCCCTGTTACGTGGCGGAACGTACCATTTCCGGTAATAATGCGGCGATCGGATCCTGCACGATAGAAGGTGATGATGTGCTGGTTGAAGCGCAGGTCGGTACGCAAGTGCCGTTCGTATCCCACGTCAGCAAGCGGTCGAGAGCGGGACCGATTGTCTGCGAATGAGCATCGCCTGGAAAAGCATCGCATGGCAGAAAATCGTCACGCAAAACGTGGCCATCTGTCTGGAAATCCGTTCGCATGTGGCGTGTGATGCGAATCGCGATTATCGTACTGAAGTATGAGCGAAACGTCCTATGTGAATGCGACCGTTGCCGTTGTCGGCAATCCGACGTCGAACAAAGGCAAGGGCACCGAAGTCGGCAATCAGGTGATCGGTCTGCTGCGGGAAGCCGGACGCAAGCATGGCTTCAACGTTATCGATGTGACCGGTGAGAGTTTTGAAAGCTCTTTGCTGAACGCCAGGAACCGTAGAAACGAATATGACTACTTGGTGGTGGTTGGCGGTGACGGCATGATCGCGCTCGGCGCCAATGCCGTGGGCTGCTCCGGCAAACCGCTCGGCATAGTGGCGACGGGTTCCGGCAACGATTTCGCGCGTGGACTTGAATTGCCGGTCAATCGTGTCCAAACCGCTGTCGATGGCATTGTCGGCGCGATTGTGCGCGGCACGCATATTGACGTCGATATGGGCTTGGCCACGTCGTTGCAGGGTGGATATGCCGTCGATTCCAGCACCGGTGATGAGCTGGTCAGCGATTCGGATGTGCCATTGCGTCCGGCGGTCAATCGCTTCTATGCGGGCATGCTCTCGTGCGGTTTGGATGCGAGCGTCAACGACCGTGCAAATCACTCGCGTTTGCCGAACGGTTCGTTGCGTTATTTCGCGGCCGTGCTCGTGGAATTGACCCATATGAAGCAGTATGGGTACCACATCAAAGCCACGTTGGCCGATGGCACGGTGGAAGAGGAAGACATTATCTCGCCGCTGCTTACGGTGGCCAATTCGCGGCATATCGGCGGAGGTATTGAAATCTCGCCGTATTCGCGGTTCTCTGATGGTTTGCTTGACTTGGTGTGGCTCGACCATGTGCCCAATGTCGTCGAATGCGCGGATGCGGTGGCGCACGCCTACAGCGGCAAGATCCTCGGATGCAAGGTGTTTGGCTGGAAGCGCGTGCGCGATATCGAAATCACCCGCGCGCAAGAGGGCGATGAGCCGCCGGTCTTGATGGCGGACGGTGAATATGTTGGTCGCCTGCCTGTCAAGGTCGTAGTTCAAGACCGTGCTTTGCGTGTGCTGGTGCCGCCGGCCGTGGTGGAAAGCCAAGCCGCCAACACTGAAGAGAAAGTGCTGGAAGCCATCAAGCGTGATCACCGTGATCCGGTCACAGGCAAAACCGACACCTACTATGCGAAGCGCTCGCGGTAGTGCGTGCACGTTGGCCACAAGCGCGAACGGGAAGCGTTTGGACCATTCGGACTTGCCGATCTTGCCCCACTTGTATTTGAGCGCCATGAAGTCGATGCAGCCTGTGTTTACATGTATTCGTTCAGGTGCAGCGTCTGTGCTGCGACCTGTCTGATGACGGTGTCTTCAATGTCGGGGTGCAGTCTGATCAGAGAAATCAGGCCAACGATGAGCGTATAGAACGTCTCATGCTCGTTGGTGATGGGCATGCCATGCAATTTCTCGAAATCGCGCACTGTCGAATTGCAGATGTATTCCGCAATTCGATCGGCCACACGGTCGATGAATTTGATGTACAGTCCCGCGTTGCCGTCTTCGATCATGCGTTGACTGAACGGGCCCTCATCGGTGATGAGGGAGCGGGTCAGCCGCACCACGTCGTCGAGTGCTTTCGAGATGTTGCCGACCTCTCGATTGGCGTTCCACTGTTCCAATTGCGTGATCACTTCGTCGATAACGTCGTCGAGTACGGCGTCCGCGACTTGGTCTTTGTCTTGGAAATAGTGGTAGAAGAGAGATCTGGTCATGCCTACGCGGCCCGCGATATCGCTAATTGTTATTTTCGAAAAGCCCTTTTCCAGGCAGATTTCGCGTGCTGCGCGCACGATTTGCGCACGGCGTGCGTCTCCGACTGTTGTTGCGGAAGCGTTGTGCTGTCCGTCCATGGCTCTCTCCTTCGCTCGAGTGGCGTCTCTCACCTGTGCGACACGTTGACACTCTGTCAATTTCTTGACTGTCCTCAGTCTAAAACGCAAATTGACATGATGTCAATTCTGTAGTGTCGCTGTCGTTAATCCCAGCTTAAACGTTGCCGCGAGGCTTGTCCCCGGGGACACGCGCTGCACTGTTACGGGCAGGCTGTGCAGCCGGTCTTTGTGAAAAACGTGTCGTAATTAATCGGTAGCCTAGTGGCACTACTGCGGAAGGAATTGCGATGGCACTGGCACTCTATAGAAGGTATCGTCCCGACACGTTCGACGGCGTGATCGGTCAGGACCAGGTCACGGTTCCGCTGATGCGCGCGCTCGACGAGAACAAGCTCACGCATGCCTACCTGTTCTCCGGCCCGCGCGGTTGTGGCAAAACCAGTTCCGCTCGCATTCTTGCGCGATGCGTCAACTGTGCGAAAGGTCCGACCTCGCATCCGTGCGGCGAATGTGAAAGCTGCAAGGATCTCGCCACGGGCGGCCCCGGTTCCATCGATGTGGTGGAAATCGACGCGGCCTCGCATAACGGCGTGGACGACGCCCGTGAGCTGCGTGAGCGCGCTGGTTTTGCGCCGGCCCGCGACCGCTACAAGATCTTCATTCTCGACGAGGCCCATATGGTCACGCCACAAGGCTTCAACGCGCTGCTGAAAATCGTGGAGGAGCCGCCGGAGCATGTGATGTTCATCTTCGCCACCACCGAACCAGACAAGGTGATCGGCACCATCCGCTCGCGCACCCACCATTACCCGTTCCGCCTGGTGCCGAAGGAGGTTATGGGCCCGTACCTCGAGCAGATCTGCGAAGACGAGCATATCGAGGCCGAGCCAGGCGTGCTGCGTCTTGCCATGCGTGCCGGCGGCGGTTCCGTGCGAGACACACTTTCCGTGCTTGACCAGCTCATGGTTGGTGCGGTTGACGGCAGCATCGCATACGATTCCGCGGTTGCGTTGCTCGGTTTCACGCCTGACGCTCTGATTAGCGAGGCCATCGACGCCGTTGCCGACAAAAATGGCGAAGCACTGTATGGCGTGATTCAGAAGGTTGTGGTCGGCGGTTTCGATCCCCGTCGATTCGTTGAGGATTTGCTTGCCCGCGTGCGCGATTTGCTGGTGCTCACGTTGGGCGGAACGCGCGCGGAAAGCGTGCTTTCCGACGATGCGGCCGCCGAGAACATGGATGATTTGCGTCGTCAGGCTTCCGCTTTGGGATTATCTGCGTTGACGCAGATGGCTGACACGATCAATGCGACGCTTGCCAATATGACTGGTGCGATTTCGCCGCGCATGCGACTGGAATTGCTTGCCGCACGCTTGCTGGCCGGGCGTGAGGAAGGGGTGGCTGCCGTTGCATCATCTTCCGGTATGCCTGATTTTGCTGGCGATTCCGGGGCTTCCGCCGCTGCAGAATCGCTGCGTGGATCTATGGCCGGCTCGCGCCGCCGTACGACGAGAGATGCCGCCGGTGTTCGGCCACAGGATTCCGCGTCGGCAATTGATGCTCCTTCCGAGCCTGTGAAACCGGCTGTGCAGCCGTCTGCGGCGCCGATGAATCCCGCTGACGCCGTCGCTTCCGGTGTGGCTTCCATGCTTGCGGATGTTCAGCAAGCGATGAATGCGACGTCTTCCGTTGCAGCCGCTGCGCCTGCCGCAACTCCGGCGTCTGTGGCAACTTCCGCACCTGCTCCGGTACATGACGACCGCACCCCCGACCAGAAGTGGGATGCTTTGGTGGCCGCGCTTCCTGAGGATGTGCGCGGTTATGTGAACCGCGAAAAAGTGCCTCGTGTGCTGTTGCGAGGCGACAGTTTGTGGATCAAATTCGACAAGGCGCTCAGCAAATATGCGTTCGCCAAGGGCGTGGCGAAGGAGTCGGTGGATGGAACCACCGAAGTGGTGAAAATCGTCCGCGCCGAAGTGCATAAGATGTTCGGCCCGAATGTCACGCTCGCCCCCGCCAAAAAGCTGGCGGACGGTTCCGAATCGGTGCCGTGGAGCAAGCTTAGCCCGGAAGAGCAAAGCAAGATCAACGTGCAGCTGGCACAGGAGCGACTCAAATCCGCAACACTGCTGACCGCGAATCTTGGCACCGCCGCAAGTCTTGAATCCTCCGGCAAAGAGCCGGCGGTCGAGGGCGCGCAGAAAGCCGAGGATGGCGGTAATGCAGGGGATTCTAACGATGAGGAGAGTCACCGAGCCGTTGCGGACGCAACCGCTGAAAACGATCCGTGGGCGGTCTCACAACAGGCCGCAGTAGCCCCATCGCAACTGGATGACGATCCATGGGCCGTGCCAGCGCAACAGGTGCAACCGCAATCGGTAATCGCAAGCGGCGTCAACGACGTGAAAGCGCCGGAACAACACACGAAACATGTGGCTGTTCCCGATACTAGCGATAATGTCGACCCCTGGGCCGCACCAGCGCCGGTACCGCAGCAACCGTCGGAGGACGACGATCCTTGGGGTGCCCCCATGCCAGTTCAGGCAGGGCCGGCGGACCCCATGCCCGTACCAGCGGAACCTGAAACGGCCCCTAAGCATGCCAATCACCAGCATCGCGCACCTCGGCAGGAAGCGGCATCGCCGCACAACCAGCCGAACGACGATCCATGGAACCAACAGTTCTCAGCTCCTGCGCAGCCGACACCGCAGGTCGCCGCGGAAGATGACGAATATTCCATGAGCGACGAATCGATCGGAGCGTCCAACGCGTTAAGCGTTGACGATCTGACACGACTATTCGAAGTGAAAAAAGTCGAGGATTTCGGCCCCGACGACGCCAAAAACCCGCGCAACATGCAGCAAAAGAAGAATCTCGACGATTAACGGCACAACCGCGAATCTTACGGAAACCAAGGAAAGGTGAACCATGGCACTGGCCTATGACGGCGCCATCCAACGACTGATCGACGCATTCGCGCACCTGCCCGGCATCGGGCCGAAAGGTGCGCAACGCATCGCCTTCTACCTGCTCAACGCATCCGACGAGGAAGCACAGACCCTGGTCGACGCCATCACCGAAGTCAAGGAAAAAATACGATTCTGCGACATTTGCGGCAACGTGTGCGAAACCAGCCCATGCCCGATCTGCGCCGATCCGCGCCGTGATCATAGCGTGATCTGCGTGGTCGAAGAACCGAAAGACGTGATGAGTATCGAACGCACACGCGAATATCGCGGCCTATACCACGTGCTCGGCGGCGTCATCAATCCGATGGCCAACGTGCAGCCCAGCGACCTCAACATCGCCAAACTCATCGAACGACTCAAAGACAGCGAAGTCACCGAAGTGATTCTCGCGCTCAATCCGAACGTGGAAGGTGAGGCGACCACCAGCTTCCTTTCGCAGCTGCTTTCGCAAACCGACATCACGGTCACGCGCTTGGCGAGCGGTCTGCCGGTCGGTGGCGACCTCGAATATGCCGACGAAATCACGCTCGGACGTGCGTTGGCCGGGCGTCGCGCGGTCGTCTGACATTGCCTTCGTCGCATTTGCCACATTCGTTACATTGCCGGCATATGCTAACGATCGTGCAAACGTTGCGCGGCGATCATGGAAGACCCGTGCGGAACGTATGTACGAAAAACGCGCGGAGGATTTGCAGGGATTCCGTATACTGTTCCGTATGTTGGGCGTGCAGGGGCTTGACAAATCGAATTTTTCCTATAATCGACCAGCCTGCCTAGAATGGTCGGCAGGCAACACATTGAAGAAGATTGGATAAGTTGTGGCTCTCATCGTGCAGAAATTTGGCGGCTCTTCCGTAGCCGACCCAGAATCGATCAAGCGCGTGGCCCGACGCATCATCGAAACGAAGAACGCCGGCAATGACGTGGCCGTGGTGGTCTCCGCAATGGGAGACACCACCGACGACCTGATCGATCAGGCGCTCAGCATCGACTCCAACCCGCCGGCACGCGAGATGGATATGCTGATGACCGCAGGCGAGCGTATTTCGATGAGTTTGCTCGCAATGGCAATTCATGCGGCCGGCTCTCACGCCTACTCCTTCACCGGCTCCCAGGCTGGTTTCATGACCGACGCCCAGTTCGGTACTGCGCATATCAAGGCCGTGAAGCCTGAACGCGTGCGTCGTGCGCTCGACAAGGGTTCCGTGGCCATTGTGGCCGGCTTCCAAGGCGTGAACGAGGGTGGCGACGCCACCACGCTCGGCCGAGGCGGATCCGATACCTCCGCAGTGGCTTTGGCCGTGGCGCTGGACGCCGACGTATGCGAGATCTACACCGACGTCGATGGCGTGTTCACCGCCGATCCGCGTATTGTACCGACCGCACGTCGTATTCCCGTCATCGACTACGAGTCGATGCTGGAAATGTCGTCCTGCGGTTCCAAGGTGCTTGCCCTGCGTTGTGTGGAATACGCGCAGCGATTCAATATGCCGTTGCATGTGCGCAGCTCCTTCTCCCACCGCCGCGGCACGCTGATCGTGCCGGAAGATGTTGATCCGCGCATATTGCCGAATATCTGAGATTTGCAAGAAAAGAATCGCAAGGCATCGCAAGATATTGCAAGGCATCGCAAGAAAAACGCAAAATAAGCCAAGACTTTACAAACAAAGGTAAGAACATGAGCGAAAACAACAACCAGTCCTTGGGTGACCTGTTCCCCGATCTTGGACCGGAAGTCCCGATCATTTCCGGCGTCGCGCACGACAACACCGAATCGCTGGCCACCGTGCGCCGCGTGCCGAACGAGCCGGGCATGGCCGCCAAGGTGTTTACGCTGCTGGCTGAGGCCGGCGTGAACGTTGACATGATCGTGCAGGCCTCCGCTTCCACCGGCACCGCCGATATTTCCTTCACCGTGCCCGGTTCCGCCGCGGCCAAGGTGCGGGAAGTGCTGCAGGAGAAGCAGGACGAACTGGGTTACCAGTCCTTCGATATTGACGCCAACGTGGGCAAGGTGGCCGTGGTGGGCGTGGGTATGAAGACCCACTCCGGCCTGGCTGCCAAGTTCTTCAACGCGCTGAGCGACAAAGGTGTGAATGTGCTGATGATTTCCACGTCCGAAATTCGCATCGCCGCGCTGGTTCCGCTCGAGCAGCTGCAGGACGCCGTCCGTGCGTTGCACACTGCCTACGGCTTGGACGCTGAGCAGGTGGAAGCCGTGGTGTACGGCGGTACCGGTCGCTGACGCAATAGCACGTAATATCAATCGAAAAAAGACTTGGTTGGATTGCTTTAAGCATCTCAGCCAAGTCTTTTTTTATTCCCATATCTGTTTTACAGATATTTTTGCAGATAATCTGCAAATAAAAAAGCGAAGGATTGCTGAATAATCAACAATCCTCCGCAATATTATGTTCTGCAGAAATCAGATATCACCATGTGCAATCATGCATGATCATGCGTAACTACAGAACATATGCAAATCGTTATCACTTCTTGGTGATGTAGCCGAGCGCCTTCAGCATTTCGGCGCTTTCCAGCGCACCGCCGGCGGCACCGCGCAGGGTGTTGTGAGCCAAGCCAACGAACTTCCAATCGAAAATGGAATCCTCGCGCAGACGGCCGATGGAAACACCCATGCCACCCTCGTAATCCACGTCCTTCTTGACTTGCGGGCGATCATCGTCGGTCAGATACTGGATGAACTGCTTCGGCGCATGCGGCAAGCCAAGCTCTGAAGCCTGGCTTGTGTAGTTAACCAGGCGATCGACAAGCTCTTCCTTGGTTGGATTCTTGCCGAAGTTGATGAACACGGTGGCGGTGTGACCGTTGAGCACAGGCACGCGAATGCACTGCGACGTGATCTTCAGCGCACCGTCGAACGGTACGATCTCGCCCTTTTCCTCATCGACGTGACCGAACACCTTCAGCGGTTCCTTCTCGGACTTCTCCTCTTCGCCAGAGATGAACGGAATGATGTTGCCCATCATTTCAGGCCAGTCGTTGAACGTCTTGCCAGCGCCGGAAATGGCCTGGTAGGTGCTTACGATAACCTCGCGCGGCTCGAATTCCTTCCAAGCGGCGAGCGCCGGAGTGTAGGCCTGGATGGAGCAGTTCGGTTTGACGGCGATGAAGCCGTGCGTGGTGCCGAGACGCTTGCGCTGGTGCTCGATCACCTCATAATGCTCCGGATTGATTTCCGGCACGACCATCGGCACGTCCGGAGTCCAACGGTGGGCGCTGTTGTTCGACACGACCGGCGTTTCGGTCTTCGCGTATTCCTCTTCGATGGCGCGAATCTCAGCCTTCGGCATGTTTACTGCGGAGAACACGAAATCGACGTTCTTGACCACGTCTTCTACATCGGCCACGTTCTTGACGACCATGTTCTTCACGAATTCCGGCATCGGCGTTTCCATCTTCCAGCGACCGCCGATGGCCTCTTCGTAGGTCTTGCCGGCGCTGTGCGCGGACGCGGCAAGGGTGACCAATTCGAACCACGGATGGTTTTCGAGCAGCGTGACGAAGCGCTGTCCGACCATGCCCGTAGCTCCGAGAATGCCGACCTTAATCTTTTCGGACATAACAACCTCTCGCTTATGCTGGAACGGTTTCGTATGATTTCACGCTTGAGGTCGACCAGCCGGCCCCAAACGGCTTCGTGGACGGCCACATGCGTTGTTTAATCTTACGGAATCCGCGGAACAAGCATGTTCTCCTATCCGTATGCTGGTCTGCGCCGAGTATGCGTTTGGCGATTGTTGTGTGTGGCAGAATGACGTGCACTATTGGTATGGCTGCAGTAACGAGTAACAGGACATCGCGGTTGGCCTGATTGTCCGTGCTGATGCGTCGTCTGCATAAGTCCCGGTGCACGGGCTTCGAAGCTTTTCGCACTTTGGACGTATCGCTCGCGTACACTGGAAGCCATGTCGAAAGCATCAGAAGAAGCGCAAAAGCAGTTGGACCGTATCGTGGCGTTGGGCTATCCGGATGTGGCCGATATGTCGGCCGCCGCGTTCCGTGCTTTGGCACGCCCGATCATCCGTGCGCTGGAGGATTCCGATTTGGGCACGCAGATTCTGTTGGTGCCTACGCGCGAACTGGTGTCTCCTGAATCCCTGATTGCCCGTACTTCCATCAACCGTATGGCAGGATTCACCACCATGCCGCCGCGCGATATCGCCAGTTTCCTTCCGCAGGATGGTTTCGAACCTCCGGAAGGCCCGTTCTACCTGGTGATCGAACCGCATACCGGCACCTGCTACATCAATCGCGAGCCCGATGTGGCGCGCAAGTTGATCGATTCCGACGAGCGTTTGCCGCTTACGTTGGAAGAGGGACTTGCGATTGCCACGCAGCATCCGGAATGGTTGCTGGAGAAGAACGGCTTTAATTTGTTGGGATCGCGTTCCGCGGATGGTCGTGTGCCGAGTATTTGGATGAGTCAGACCGCGCCGCGATTGGGTGCGGTGTGGCCGAATTCCCGACATACATGGCTAGGCAACGCATTTTGCGTATCTCGTCGTGGCGTCAGCCTGTTCCATTGATTTTTGGATTTCCATTGATTTTCCGCTGATATTCCACGTTCCACGGATTGGCGATTGTCTGACGATATGCGGCATGCAAAGCCCGTTGATCCGCCGGTTCGGCTGTTGGCCACCTAGCGTTTGAAGCGCTTGAACAGTTTGGCGATGGCGTGGCTGGCTGCGGCGCACATCACCGATCCGATGCCCAGCAGTGTGACGGTGACCTGCGGGCGGCGCAATTCGTTGCGGATACCGATCAGATCGGTCACGCAATGGTCTTCGAAAAACACGCGTAATTCGTTGCTGGAGTAGCGTCCGACCAAGTCTCCCCACGTGAGCATGCGCGTCACGTAGCTGACCGGATTGTTTTCGCGGAATTCAAACAGGCGAATGCCGCGCAGTCGCGATTTCGGACCGTAGCATTCAAATCCGCAGGTCGGCGCGTAGCCAAGATCAATGTCGTGCACATGCCCGACGAACGCGTTCTTATGGTCATGCCCGCAGAACAGCGCGAAATAGCCGCCTGCATCGCGCAGCGCCTGCACTTCGCCAACGTTTTCATCCGCGCATCCGATTGCCTCTCCAAGCCTTGAGCCAGGCCTGCACACGTCACGATCCAACACATAGCAATGCCCTGCGAACGTTCGCGCACCCTCCACCGCATTCGGCGTGTATGCGGGCACTTCGCGCAGGCAATCGTAGAACTCCTGCGGCGGAATATGCTGGAACGCGATCGCCGGAACCGCCGAACCGTCGCCGTTGCGCTCGCCCAACTCGCGCTGCACTTGCTTCAGCCATTCGATCGCTTCCGGCGAAGGTGTGCCGTAGCCGTCGGAATCGGCCAAATCCCAGCCGCGTGAATTCGACGCATATTTTGCGTAGGATGTCAGCGATTCCCGTCCGCCGGCAGTGTTGCCAACAGTATTGCCGGGTTTGCCAGTATTTCCAGCATGCTCGCAATCGTTGGAAATACTGCGATCGCCGTCAAACGCATTATCCGCATAATCGCCGGAATTCACCATCATCACGCTCATCGCAATGCGTCCTGACCTGTCGGAAGCTTCAATCGGAATCGCAAACGTGCCTGGTTCGAGCGCCAGGGGAGAAGAACCGGCGACAGGGTTCATGCAACCGGAAAATTCGCGGTAGATGTCATCCTGCTCGTCTGCGAGAATGCCACATTGGAAATCGTGGTTGCCGTAGGTTGCCGCGAAGGGGATTCGCGCTTCCAATGCAGGTCCGAGGAATGCTGCGAACGTGTCCCGTACTTTCTGCCGCGTGCCGTCGAGTATGGTCGCGGCGGTCGCGCGATTGATGGATTGCGCCCATGATTCAAGCTTGTTGGCGGATCCGTCGCGCTTGTTGCGTTTCACGAGTTTCGGCGAGTCGGTGCCGATGCCGTCAATCATCCAATTGTCGTCGGTCGGGGGCTGTTCGAGCAACGCTTTGGTGAGCGGATGGCGTTTGATGCCGCGGATTTTCGCTTCGATTTCGGTGACCGCGCGTATGTGCGTGCCCGGCTGCTCTCCGCGGCGGCGCAGGAACGTGTCGATGTATGCGGGGTCGTATCCGCGAATCTGGTCGCCGGTGAAGACGATCAGATCGGGGTGCGTTTTTTTGATGGCGGCTTCGATGAGACGGATCGTGTCTTCACGCACGTTCGGTCCGTCCTGAATATCGGCCATCTGCAGCACACGGAAGGTGCCGTCGCTGTTGAATCGCAAGGTCATGATGCTCACTGTAATGCGCGAAATCTGGATATGGGGTGAAAAAGAGACGAAAATCGTGGTCTGCCCGTCATATGGCGGAATGCCGGCGATATATGGGATTGGTTGCCGCTACTATGGGCGGCAGTGCAGGTAGGTAACATGCACGTAACAATGTGGGCCGGCAGAAGGTCTGCCCAGCTTTACAGATAAGGAGGAGTGATGGGTCAGGATCAATCGTCAGTGTTTGATCTCGCGGCAGTCGCCGCGGCGTCCAACGGAGGGAACAACGACCCGCTGCTGCCTCCGGCGCGTTACATTGGAGCTCCGCAAAAGCCCAGCAAGATGCCGTACAACAAGTACGTCGCATACGATAAGCAGGTGCCGTTTGATTACCCGGAGCGTACGTGGCCGGGCAAGCGACTGCAGCGTGCACCGCGTTGGTGTTCCGTCGATCTTCGTGACGGCAACCAGGCCCTCGTCAACCCGATGGATTCCGAGCGCAAGCTGCGTTTCTGGAATCTGCTGGTGTCGTTGGGCTTCAAGGAGATCGAGGTCGGCTTCCCGTCGGCTTCCGAAACCGATTACGATTTCATTCGCATGCTAATCGAGCGTGAGCTCATTCCTGACGACGTTACGATCGTGGTGTTGACGCAGGCTCGCGAGCACCTGATTCGCAAGACTTACGAGTGCTTGAAGGGGGCCAAGCGCGCCGTCGTGCACTTCTATAACTCCGTGTCCGTGCTGCAGCGCGAGGTCGTGTTCCGTAAGGATAAGGCCGGCATCAAGAAGCTCGCCACCGACGCGGCTACCCTGTGCAAGGAGCTTGAGGGCGAGGCCGAGGGTATCGACCTGTATTACGAGTATTCTCCGGAATCCTTCACCGGCACCGAGCCGGAGTACGCCGTTGAGGTGTGTAATGCGGTGATCGACGTGATCAAGCCGACTCCGGAACATCCGATGATTATCAATCTGCCGGCAACGGTGGAAATGACCACCCCGAACGTGTTTGCTGATCAGGTGGAATACGTGTCGAACAATCTGGTGCCGCGCGACGCCGTAGTGCTGTCGCTGCATCCGCACAACGATGAAGGCATGGGCGTGGCCGCCACCGAGTTGGCCGTGCTTGCCGGCGCCGACCGCGTTGAGGGTTGCCTGCTGGGCAACGGCGAGCGCACCGGCAACGTCGATTTGGTTACGCTTGGTTTGAACTTCCTCACGCAGGGCATCGATCCGCAGATCGATTATTCCAACGTTCCTGAGATTCGCAAGACGGTTGAGTACTGCAACCAGCTGAAGATTTCCGAGCGTCACCCGTATGCCGGCAATTTCGTGTTCACCGCGTTCTCCGGCTCGCATCAGGACGCCATTAAGAAGGGTCTTGAGGCTCGTCAGGTGGCCGCCGACCGCGCTGGCGCCGATCTTGACAGCTTCGTGTGGCTGGTGCCGTACCTGCCAATCGATCCGAAGGATATCGGCCGTACGTATGAGGCCATTATCCGCGTGAACTCTCAGTCCGGCAAGGGCGGTATGGCTTACCTGCTGAAGACCAACCATAATCTTGATCTGCCGAAGCGCCTGCAGGTCGAGTTCGACAAGGTCGTGCAGGCGTACGCCGATGAAACCAAGAAGGAAGTCAAAGACGAAGATATTTGGCGTCTGTTCAAGGACGAGTATCTGCCGGTTGAAGAGTCTGGCGCCACCGCCGCGGGCGCTGTGGTCGGCGACAGCAAGGATGAATCCCTCGAACAGTGGGGCCGTCTGAAGCTGCTGAAGGTGTCGGTCTCTTCCGGTGAAGACGGTTCCGATACCGTGCTGAAGGCCAAGATCCTTGACCGTGGCATGAACGCCGGCGTTGATGAGCCGGTGGAGCGTGAGGTTTCCGGCATGGGTAACGGCCCGCTTGCCGCTTTCCTGAACGCGCTGAGCAATTTCGGCATCGAGGCTTCCGTAATGGATTATGTGGAACACACCATGTCCGTCGGCACCGACGCCATGGCCGCTTCCTATGTGGAATGCCAGATCGGTGAGGAAGACGATCCGCGGATCGTGTGGGGTGTCGGCATCGACACGTCCATCGTCACCAGCTCGCTGAAGGCCATTATTTCGGCCATCAACCGTTCCGAGCGCTGATTTCCGCGGGTTTCCGCTTTTCATAGAAGTAAGGGCCTGTGACGTGCTTCGTTGGTGAGTGCGTCACAGGCCCTTTGTGTTTTGATTTTTTGTTTTCCTATTCTTTTTCGTGTGATTCCGCCAACAGCGGCCGAATTTGCTTGCAGACGTCGGTTATTGGGCTCCGCTCTGCTGGCCTCCGCCGGAGGTGCCGTCTCCGTTGCCAGTGGAGCCACCGGCAACGCCGGGATTGCCACTGCCGTCGCCGGTCCCGCTGTCGCCGCCGGTCCCGCTGTCGCCGCCGTCGCCACCGTTGTCGGAATTCTCTCCGTCTCCGTCTCCGCTGCTGTCCTGATCGCTGTTTTGCGTTGGATCAGGCGTGGTCTGCTCGGTGTTCTCCTCGATCTTCGGCGTCTCCTGGCTTTGCCGTGTTTGGGTCTTCTGCGCGCCGGTGCCCCACGTGCCGTCCGGGCCGCCGATCTTGCCGTTGTCGGTCGGCTCGGTGAAGGTCAGCACCTCCTGATTCTGCAGGGCAAGCGACATGAATTCCTCGAACAGATGCGACGGGTAGCCGGTGGAGGAAACGCCATAGCCTGCGAACGGTGGCACTTCCTGCGCGCTGCCGTCTTCCGCAGGATTCCAAATGGCCCACACATTGAGCAGCTGCGGCGTATAGCCTACGAATGAGGCGGCCTTCTCATCATTCGCGGTGCCGGACTTGCCGGCCACCTGGCGTCCGAGACGTGCTGAAACACCGGCCGCGGTGCCGTACGTGGTGGTGCCCTGCATGGCCTTCTGCACCAAGTGGCAATCGTTCGCCTCGAACACCTGCTGGTTCTCCTGCGCCGTCTTGTACAGTTCCTTCGAACCATCGGACGTGAGCACCTTGTCGACGATGTGCAACGTGTTTTTCACGCCATCGTTGGCAATGGTGGAGTGGCCCTGAGCCAGATCCCATACGGTAATGCCGTTAATGCCCAGAATATTGTAGGTGGTGTCTTCGGCAATGTCTCCCTCAATGCCTGCCTGATGCGCGATTTTGGCGAGATTCGCGGCGCCGAGATGCTTGTTGACCTCCATGAACACGGTGTTCACTGAATTCGCGGTCGCCTGATAGAGGTTGATATAACCCCAGTTGGTATTAAGTGCGTTCGGCACCTGCGCGGTGGTTCCTGGAGTCGTCTCAAACGTCAGGCCGGAATTACCGTTGAACAACGTGTTGAAATTTACACCCTCCTGAGCGGCTCCCAGCAGACCGAACGGCTTCATCGTGGAGCCCGGCTCGAATGTGGACTGTGTGACGTTGTTGAGCTGCTTGGTGAGGTAATCGTTGCCCGCATACATGGCCTTGACGGAACCGGTCTTCTGATCGACCGCAATGCCGCCCACCTGAATGCTTTCCGGCATGCCTTCCGGCCGGGTGTCGCCGACCTGTTGGATCTCGTCCTGCATGCCCTTGTCAAGCGTGGTGACAATCTTGTAGCCGCCGGTTTCCAAATCGTCGGCGGTGAACGCTTTGGAATTGACCAGTTCGTTCTTCACCGTGGTCAGCAGATACCCGTTGGCGCCTGCCATCTGGTTGTTCTGCTGGATTTCCGCCACGGCGGGGAACTGCGCTTCCTTCTTTTCCTTGGCGGTGATGTAGCCATCTTCCCTCATGATGTTGAGCACGCGGTCGTATCGCTTTTCAGCCTGCTCAGGGTTGACGGCCGGATCCCATGAGCTCGGCGCAGGAATGATGCCGGCCAGCATGGCGGATTCCGACAAGGTCAGATCACTGGCGTTCTTGTTGAAATACGCCTTCGCCGCCGCCTGGATGCCATACGCGCCACGACCAAGGTAAATCGTGTTCATGTAATTGCAAAGCACCTGGCTTTTATCTTGCGCCTGCGCGATCTTGATGGCCAGGAACGCTTCCCTGAGCTTGCCGGAATACGACGTGGTTTCGCCCAGATAATATCGTTCCGCATACTGCTGGGTGATGGTCGAACCACCTTGCCTGCTGCCGGTGGTCAAGTTCGTATACAGCGCTCGCGCGATGCCATACAGGTCGATGCCCTTGTTGGTGTAGAAGGATCGGTCTTCCGATGCGACGATCGCGTTGCCCACGTAATCAGGCAGTACCGCACAGTCGATGATTTCGCGGTTTTGCTCCGCGTAACTGCCGATTTCCGTAGTGCCGTCGGCATAGTAGACGGTTGTTTTTTCGGCGAGGGCGAACTTCTCCGGTTCAGGGATTTCCGTGGTGATATACATGTAGGCGAACAGGCCGATTCCTGCCGCGAGCAGCGCCGCGAAGATGCCGAGTACCCACTTCAGTACGAGATGCTTGCGCTTGTTCTGCTTTTTCTTAGGTCCGTTGGCGCGGTGCGATCCGTGGTTCTGCGGCTTGGACGCGCTATGGGATGCGTTGCTGCGATTGCTGCTGGCGCCACCGTTGCGGGCGCTTCTTGAGCGTGAGCTTACGCTTCGTGTGTGTGAAACCATAGGTTCCACCGTAGCTGATTGACTTGAGAAATCAGGTGGAAATGGGGCACGTTTGCTTTGGTAGGGCCATTTTTGCGCAGCTCTTTTACAAATCGACAGTTTGCAGGACGTTGCCTCAATATCGGCTGTTTTTCAGGGTTTTGTCAGTTTTTCAGGTGCCTTTTCGCTGTTTCGCAGGTATGCTTGAAACTTGGTACCTGTGAAACGCATATATAACAGAGGAGCCGTTTACAGATGAGCATTCGTGTAGCTATCGCCGGTGTAGGCAATTGCGCTTCGTCGCTGGTGCAGGGCGTTGAATACTACAAAGACACGAAGGACGAGGATAAGATTCCCGGCCTGATGCATAACAATTTCGGCGGATACCGCGTACGCGACATCGAATTCGTCACCGCGTTCGACGTGGATGCGCTGAAGGTCGGCAAGGACTTGTCTGAAGCCATCGAGGCGTCGCAGAACAACACGATCAAGTTCGCCGACGTGCCGAACTTGGGCGTCGAGGTGCTGCGCGGCCCGACCAACGATGGTTTGGGCGAGTACTACCGTCAGATGATTGAAGAGTCCGATGCCGAGCCGGTCGACGTGGCCCAGGTGCTGCGTGACAAGAAGGTCGACGTGCTTGTTTCCTACCTGCCGGTCGGTTCCGAGCAGGCCGACAAGGCGTACGCCCAAGCCGCCATGGACGCCGGCTGCGCGTTCGTGAACTGCCTGCCGGTGTTCATCGCCTCCGATCCGGAATGGGCGCAGAAGTTCCGTGACGCCGGCGTGCCAATCGTCGGTGACGACATCAAGTCCCAAGTTGGTGCCACGATCACGCACCGCGTGCTCGCCCGCCTGTTTGAAGACCGTGGCGTGCGCCTGGACCGCACGTACCAGCTCAATGTGGGCGGCAATATGGACTTCATGAACATGCTGCAGCGCTCGCGCTTGGAGTCCAAGAAGATTTCCAAGACTCGCGCCGTCACCTCCGTGGTGCCGCACGATATGGACCCGCACAATGTGCATATCGGCCCGTCCGATTACGTGGCATGGCTTGACGACCGTAAGTTCGCGTTCGTGCGTCTTGAGGGCACCACGTTCGGCGATGTACCGCTGAGCTTGGAATACAAGCTGCAGGTGTGGGATTCCCCGAATTCCGCCGGTATTGTGATTGACGCCGTGCGCGCCGCCAAGATCGCGCTCGATCGTCATCTGGCTGGTCCGATTCTGGCTCCGAGCGCGTACTTCATGAAGTCGCCGGCCGTGCAGCATGAGGATGGCGAGGCTCGCCGCTTGGTGGAGGAATTCATCAAGGGCGACGTCGAAGGCGATGAGGCTCAGCTTGACGCCGATGTCGCCGCCGCCAAGGCCGCTGGCAAGGATGTGTGGCGCGCCTGATTTTTGGTTCGCCTGATATGAAGAATCCCCAACCCACCGTCGGTGGGTTGGGGATTCTTCATTACGATTTGCGAACGATGCGTATCGTCACTTCTTGAGGAGTGGTTCGACCTGTTCCTCGTACGCGGTCAGCGCGGTGTCG
>OLQV01000065.1_pt1 | contig 110624 bp, 101 predicted proteins | sample 1672371 | NCBI WGS metagenome assembly OLQV01 (sample SAMEA3136676, study PRJEB25190) | human gut metagenome
GTTATTTAAATGATTTAGTTACAGTGCATCCAATTGAAGAAAAAATTGATGAAGCATTCTCTGATGGACATGCTATGGGAATAGATGAGGGTAAAAAAATTGGTCTTGAACGTGGAGAAGAAATTGGTGTTGCCAAAGGAATTAAACAAGGAATTGAACAAGGCCGTGAAGAAGGGCGTAATGAAAGTATCCAAAACACTATTAATAAACTTATTAGTAAAGGTTTAAGTGATAATGAAATAAGTAACTTACTTGATATAAATCATAAACAACTTACTAAATTTAAAAGAGTCGCATAAGAGTTGGACAGGCTACAAATAATAGCCTGTCCTTTTCCCCTCTACTACTCCCCTGCATTCACAATCAAATGCACAAACTCTTCCCTCTTACATCCATTAACAAAATCCCTAACTAAACACCTCTTCTTACCCTCTATCTTCATATCCAAAATAACAATTGTACCATCACTAGCATTAATAAACAAACCATCCCTATTAATATCCACTATCTCTCCATTCTCCCCATTCATCCTATTAGTAACCCTACTAGCATAAACCTTAATTCTCTTACCATTAAGAGTAAAATAAGCCCCAGGCACCGTACTAAGCCCTCTAATCCTATTATAAACATCCCTACTACTCCAGTTAAAATCAAGCCTCTCCTCTTCTCTTTTAACATTGTAACCAAAACTAACCAAACTCTCATCCTGTACTCTCCTATCATTCGTACCATCTATAATACTAGGAAGAGTATCAAGAAGTAAATCCCTACCCAAAAAACTCATCTTTTCATACACATCATCCAAAATATCCCCCTCCCCAATAACCATACTCCTCTGACTAATAATATCCCCTGCATCCATCTTCTCACTCATATACATAATAGAAATACCCGTCTTTTTCTCCCCATTCATAATAGCCCAGTGAATAGGAGCACCACCCCTATACTTAGGAAGTAAAGACCCGTGGACATTAATACAGCCTAGTCTCGGATAATCCAAAATAACCTTAGGAATAATCTGCCCATAAGCACACGTAATAACAATATCTGGCTTATACTTAAGTACTTCCTCATACTCATCCCTTATACGGTGTGGAGTAAAAACATCAATACCCTTACTCTTCGCATAACTCTTAACAGCCGTCTCTACCAAATTCCCCTTCCTATCCCTCTCTTTATCCTCTTGACTAACACAAAGAACCACATTATATCCATTATTAACTAGCCCCTCTAATACATTCCTAGCAAAAATAGGTGTCCCCATAAATACTATCCTTATATCCTTATCCATATTATCACCTCATTTATCCCATTATACACTATATTACCATTATTTGTAAAGTACCCTACGGGGGTAAGAAAAAAGAATCCCATAAAGATTCTTTATAACACTCCTAATGCTATATGCACAGAGATTTAATAAAGGAGGTACCATATAAGTTATTCAGTAAGACTTATATGCTTGTCCTTAAGCTTTAAAGTATTACCCCTAAACATAATATAATCAAGTATTAGTTCACTTTCCCCAAATACATAATATTCCCCCTTCCTTAACCCAAAATATATAACTAATAAATTTATATCTCTTTATAAGACCTTTACTCTCCATATCCCCTTTATCCACAGTTTAATTCACTTACTTTTTTTACACCTTATATCCTGTCTAAGACAAGATATAAGGGGCAGCAGAGGTTCCTTCTCCTTCCGATATATTTGCACTAGAGTTCAGAAAAAAGACTGGGCGCGCCGAGTAGTCGCCGGGGCTGCGGTCGTCGTAGTAGACGTAGCCGGACGGGAAGACGCCAAACACACCGACGGAGTAGCCCGAATAAGGCGACATTAGCCACTGCCAGTTACTTGAATTAAATAACCAATCCTTAGATTTACAACTACCATCATAATTATATAAATTAGTACCATCTCCACAAGATTTTCCTGCTGCATATCCATAATCACTAGGATACATTAATCCCACATATCCATCCCAATATAGTGGTCTATTCGTATCTATCCTAGCAGTTCCTCTTTCATATCCATACATTACCTGTGTTGTTACACTACTAGTATTATATCCCCCTAAGTAATATCTACTAGTATTAACCATACTTTTACTTTTCGCTGTTAAACCATAATTAGAATAAGTATTAGTACCATTCCACCAATCACCACTATTTAAGAGTTTCATTAAACTAGCTCCACTTGTTAAACTATTACTATAATTACCATTTGTTATTGTTGCCCATATATTAACATTACCACTATCCCATGCATAAGACGTAGTACTTCCATTTGTAAGAGGCGTTGCCTTTATTACTTTAACTAAATTTTTACCTGCATTTTCTTCATATATACTTCCTATTATTCTATATAAACCTCTATCTGGACAAGTACTCTGTCCTTCCATATCAAGACATATATAATTATTAGGACTAGGCCCATAATATCTATAATCAGTAACTGCTGGTATTTCCTCACCAGTAGCACTGCTACCAGCAGGTATTGCACTATGCGTAACCTTATATACTCCGCTACCAGAGTCTCCATCACTGCCCTTATCTAAATCACTTATAACCGTAGTTGCATTACCAATCCTATCAAGAATTGTATCATTACCTTCTACTACAAAACTAAAGTCAAAACTTTGATTCATCATAGTACTAGGGTTATCACCCATAGCCCCATCTATATAAATATATAAAGTATAACTAGATATAGATGTAGTAAGAGTATTATTCTCTGTAGATAAAGTATATAAACTAATACTATCCCCCGCTTTACTAGTAGCAAAGTTACCACTTTTAACACTAGTTCCACTAGCATTAACTAAGTTATACTTAAAACTACTATGATTTAAACCACTATCAATACTATTAACTTTTAACTTAAAGTCTACTGATACATCATTAACAGGCTTAGACTTTAAGTTAATCTTAATATCTTTCTTAACTACATTCTTACCACCATTAGTATAACTAGCAACAGGCATTAAGTTAGCACCCGTTATATCACTACCATCTTCTAACTGTACTACTGCTCCCTCTACAGTAAAACTAATATCCGTATTAGTAGTACTATTCCATATAAAGTAACCAAATGCTACTCCAATACTAGTAATTATAATACCAATAAGAACTGATACTACAGCTATTTTCTTATTAATTTTCTTTTCTTCCATATTATCAATTTCCTTCTTCTATTATGAAAAAATTTTTTCTGTCTTTAACCTGAACTTTCTTACTTTATTTGATCAAAATATTTATTCAAATCACTAATTGTAGTATAAGTAACAATTACAAATCTTCTAAGTCTAAACTTATCACTACCAACATGTATTAAATTATCACTATTATAACTTTCACCAATAAATGCCATAGTAAATCCTGCTTGTTTTAACATCTTAATACTATAATTATTATACTCATAAAAAGGATAACAAAATACAGCACTTCCATTAAGTTCTTCCCTACTTTGCTTCAAATCCTTTTGTATTTCCTCTTCTGGTAGACATTTTATTGCTCCACCCTGTCCCCCAGGACACTTACCACCATCATGCATATTATGGCTGTGTGAATGAAATTCAATATAATCAGTTTTATAATACTCTTTTTCATCAAACCAAGAAGTTACTAAAAATATTGTTGCATACATTTTATACTCAGTAAGTAAATCTACTGCTATTTTTGTTTTAGGACCATCATCAATAGTTATTAATACACTCTTTGGTAATTGTATTTTCCCATCAATATACATTTCAACTTCTTTCATCTGTAATGTTAACATACCTTTTTCTTTGATTAAATCCAATTGAGACTTAAATTGCTTTTTCGAATGACATATTTCAGTAGTACAATTAGCCTTTTCTTCAGCATTATTTTCATCATAAAAAGCATGATAATTTAAAACAGCTATACCAGAGGAATTATTCTTATCAGTATTATTATTTTCATTTATTTCTTTTACATCATCTTTCTTTACATATAATAATCTATTATTGAACTCAACGCCATATTTATCAGTATCTTTTATAATAATAGGTAAATTATATGACTTATTAAATGAATATATCAAATTATCATTTTCATCATAAAATGATGTCTTATCATTAGTAACTATATTCTCATTAAATACAATATAATTTTTATATCTATCATTAGCTTCAGATAATTTATCAATCTTATCAACATCTTGATACTTAATATAATAAATATCATCAAAAGTAATAATCTTAAAATATTTAGTATTCTTAGATATATCTTCTATATCTAAACCTAATTCAACATTTTTACCAATAGTCCCTACTTCTTCATTACTTTCATTATATAACTTTGTCTCTTTATTAGTCTTAACAAATTTATTATAATGATTGTTTATTTCTTTAATAAGATTTTTTTCCTTAGTTTCTTTGATAAGTTTTTTTTCCTTAGTTTCTTTATTAATATTTTGAATATAACTATATGTAATATAACTAACACCAACAAATAATATAATAATTATTGAAATAATAATTATTAATTTTTTCTTTTTTCTTTTCATATATACCTCACAATTATATTTTATTTTAGTATATTAAACCACGCTTCTTTAACATTATCAATTAAATACCTTTGACAAAATTTATATCCATTATCACTATATTCGCTACTATCTTTATTTTTCAATTCCTTAATTATTTCTTTTGCCATTTTTTCTTTGTTTCTATCTTTTACTAAAATCCCTACATCATCTTTTAATAATTCTCTTGCTCCATCAGATGAATCAAAAGCGATACAAGGCAATCCATAACTCATTGCTTCAATTAATACCAAACCAAATGATTCTGTATATGATGGTAAAATAAATATTGAAGAATCTAAAATATATTTTTCTTTTTCCTTATTACCTAAAAAACCAGTGAAAATAATCTTATCAGTTAGTTTTAATTCTTTAGTATAATTTTCTAGTTCTTGTTTTAGTGGTCCGTCTCCCACAATAAAAAGTTTAGTTTTAGGTAATTCTTTATTAACTATTTTAAATACATCTATTAAATCTTTTTGACCTTTTTCTGGACTTAGTCTTCCTATTGTAATAATATTTTTATTTGTTAATTTACTTCTTTTATCTGGAAGATTATCTATTACATTAGGAATATATATACATTTGGTTTTACCTATTTTATTCTCATAAAACTTTCTTAAATTATTTGATACTACAACAAAGTAATCAAAATCTTTTATAGAATCTATTACTTTAGTTATATACTTTTTATCATTATTATGGAAGTTATGTTCAGTTGCAATTTTTATTATATTATTGTAAGCATAATATCCTACTAATCTACTATGAAAAGTTCTAGTAGTTATTATATAATCACTATAAGTATTTCTAATTGCTTTAATATTTCTACTTCTCTTAAGATATAATATTTTAACTGATTTGATACCTTCTTTAAATATACTAATTATATTTTTATTTTCTATTGCTCGTTTAAATTCTTCTTTATTTGGTTTATCATCAATTAAATAAGTAATTTTAACTTTTTCTGAAAATGGAAATGCTGGTTTATCTAATACTTTATACGTTGATATAATTTCTATATCATAATTTTCTTTAAGCATTTTACATAATGATGATAAATACTTTTCAACTCCTCCAAATCCTAGATGTAAAGCAAATATTGTTATTTTTTTTTTATCTTTTTTATCTTTTAATTCTAATTCACATTTTGTTAAAGAACTATTAAGCATTGCCATAGCAAATGAAACATATATAGATACTGCCGGAGAACTATATACATGACCCGCTATCATAGATATCATTGTTATTATTCCGATTACATAAATATTTGTAAATTTAAAGAATGATAATCCAAATTTATTTTTAAATATAGATTTTAAAGTTCTATATACAATATATATTAATGGAATAAAAAGAATTATAAATCCTATTATTCCATAGTGGAAGAATACATCTAACGGATCTATTTCAATTAATTTTTCTATTTTTTTATTATTTATTTCATTTCTATTTACAAAACCTATTCCTAAAAGTTTATCATCAATATTAGCATTGTCATATATTTCTAAAGTATTATAGAAAAATTTATCTCTACCGCTTAAGGCTACTTTAATTATTCTTTGTACACTAGGACTACTACTAGTATATTTTTTATTTTCTTTTTCATTGTCTTCTTTTACTTCTTCTTTGATATGACTAGATTCTGCTATAGCATTTTGTAAATTTTTTACTGCATGAATATTAGGTATCAATCCAAATGATATTATTATAATTATTATCGACCATTTCAAACCATAAGCCCTATTTTTTTTGTAATTAAATAAAAAATATAAAGTATAAAGTATTTCAGTAATTAACATTCCTAAAAATGAAGTTTTTGTTCCAAGTAATGTCATTGCAAGTATTACTATTGTAAAAGTTAATGCTATTTTAACTACACTTTCCCTTTCAAACAACAAATAATATAAAAATGGAAATAAAGCTACCATTATTGCGCCTATTTCATTAGCGGCATAAAACCACCCTACAGTACCTTCATTATTATCAATATACGATGAAAATGCTGTATTAGTTATTTCTGGCAGTATTATTAATATTGAATATATTATTGCTTCAATTATACACACCTTAAATATTTTTTCTTTTTTTATTTGTAATTCATCAAATGCATTTATTAAACATAATGCGATTATAGGAAAATACATATATTTAAATAAATATATTACTTCTGTTTTTAAAAAACCAAGAGTAAATATTCCATCTTTCGTTATAAGATATAATATACTAAATATACAAAGGATTCCTAAATATATTATACTTTTCTTCCTATGTATAGATTTGTTTACAAAGAGCAGATATATTACCATTATAAATAAGAATAACCCTCTAACTACCATACCAATAGTTAATGATAAATTAGTAAATCTAACCATTAAAGATGTAACTAAATCTAATATAGGTTGTATTAATAGAAAGACATAAAATATATTTATTTTTTTATTATTGCTATCACTTCTCATAATTATTGTCCTTTCTTCACTTTAAATATTAAATTAATCAATCCGTACATTTTCATATTTATTAATTTATAAACAATTTTTCTTTTTTTTGATAAAGAGTTTATATATTTATTGTTTTTATAATTAGGAAATTTTTTATTCATGTAATCAATTAGTTTTTTTATAGTTTCTCTTTTAACTTTATAATCAGCATCAGCTTTTAATACTCTAACAATAGTTGATATATAAATATGATCAATAGCTAAAAATTCTATTTTATTAAAATGTACTTCATTTTTATTATGTATAATGTAAGATAAAATATCATCAAAAGCATCTAATATTTCTAGATTTCTTTGTACATTAGAATTATTCATTGTAGAACCCTCTCTTATTAGATAATCATATAATGGTTCATCAATAAAAGCAAAAGTGTTAGAGTTCATTACAGTTTTTAGTGTAAAAGCTAAATCCTCATACCAAACTTTTTCTTTGAATTCCAATTTATTTTTTATCAAAATATCTCTTTTATATATTTTGTTCCATACAGCCATTTTACCAAAGAATACATTTTCTAAATCTGTATTATAATCATTTGTAAATGTATCTATATTTTTAGTCTTATAATCTTCACTAACATTATAATTACCACATACTACTATATCATAATCATTTTCATTAGCCTTATTATATAATTTTTTATACATATCTTTTTCAACAAAATCATCACTATCAACGTAACCAATATATTCTCCCGTAGCCTTTTTTAATCCATAATTTCTAGCTGAACCTTGTCCACCATTTTCTTTAATATATGATTTAATTTTATCAGGATATTTTTTTACATATTTATCAATTATTTTCTGACTATTATCTTTGGTACCATCATTTACTACAATTATTTCTATTTCTTTTAATGATTGTTTTACTAAACTATCTAAACATTTATCTATATACTTTTCTACTCCGTATACAGGGACTATTATACTAACCTTATACTTACTCATGTATATCACCTCTTAATTTAAGATATTCTTCATAAGAATGATCTAGATCAATTACATATTGTGTATTTCCTTTTTGTTCCTTAGTTGAAAGTTTTATGTAATCACCATAAATATGTTTCAAAAATTCATTCCTTTTATTTTCAAATTCGTTTTTATTCAATTCTTTATCACATACTTTAATAAACATATTATAATTTTTATAAGTCATTCCAATATCAAAATCATCATTTCAAGGAACAAACCATTGATATCTAACAACTTCTGATGCCAAACCATATATTAAATAATAATCTATATTATATAATTTGTATACTCTATCTATTTCTTTTACTATATTCAACATTTTTAATTGTAATTTTCTTTTATAATCTTTCATACTAATTCTCCATTAAATTATCAAATTCTTTTATTATTGTTTCTATTTTAAAATCTTCATATCTTTTTAACCCATTTTCTATTAGTTTTTTTCTCAATTTATTATCTTCTAAAACTTCTTTAATGGCAACTGACATTTTTTTAAAATCTCCAACTGGGCAAAGTATTCCATACTCATTATTGCCAATTATATCTCGTGGCCCATAGGGAGCATCAGTTGATATAACTGGACATCCATTGCCCATTGATTCAACAATTACCATTCCTAAACCTTCTGATTTTGTTGATAATACAAATAAAGAAGCACTTTGATAATACTTATCAACATTATCTTGAGATCCAGTTAGGTAAATTCTGTCTTTTAAATCTAATTTCCCTATTTTGTTTTCTATTTTTTTTCTATCAGGGCCATCACCAACAATAACAAGTGAATATTCTTTTTTTATCTCTTCATCAAGTTCATTATAGGCTTCAATTAGTGTTATAAAATCTTTTGGTTCCTCTAGTCTAGCAACTGATAAAATATATTTTCCATACTTTGATTTTAAATTTTCTTCCTTAATTTCTTTCTTTTTGTATGTTGGATTATAAATATTTACTATATCATATTTTAAATATGGCTTACAATAAAATATATCATTTTGATCTATGTGATTAATAGAAACTATTTTGTCAAATTTTTTATACATTTTTTCAAAAGCAGGAGACATTAGCAGATATTGATATATCATTCCATGAGTCCATACAACTTTTTTATTTGATCTTATATGTTTTAATGTAACATAACAATCATTTAAATGACCAGAAAATGCTATTGCAACATCATATTTATCTTTTCTTATTTTTCTGGTTTTAAATTTATCAATCGGATATATAAAAATTGATTTCAAAATATATGTTCCATAGTATAAAATAGCACCAGCAGGTCTTTTTACCATAGTTGAAGCACGTGATAAAGGATTATTATGTCTTGGAATATTAATTTTAATTATATTACATTCTTTTGGTATTTGATCTATCATATTTTCAACATTGGACAATATTATAACATCAATATCATATTTATTTTTATCAATACCATTCAAATAATTTATAGCCACTCTTTCTATTCCACCATATAAAAATTGATCTAAAACAAAACAAATTTTCTTCTTCATTATTACGTCACTCCTTTTAATCAAACTCTACTGTTTCTTTTACATCATTATTTATTTCATAAGGAAAATCATATAAATAATCCTTTAATTTTTCTTCTATAACTTTACATTCTTCTCTATATTCTTCTTTTCTAAATAGTTGAGTATTTTTTATAGACATCTCTGGTATAAATCTTGTTTTTTTATTAATATGATCGTTTTCTTTGAATTCTAAAAATTTTGTTATTTCTTTTACTTTATTATCATAATTATATATTAGATCTTCAAAATTAATTCTTAATACTTTGTTTGAAGTACATTCTTTTTCGCTTTCGCGCATTTTTTTATAAAAATTGCAAAATTCATTTACTTCTAGTGGAAATGGTACACAGATTTGCTTTTGTTGCCAAATATATTTATTTATTATAAATACATCTCTTGGATCTCTTGCCACTACAATAACTCTTAATTTATCATCAAAATAATTATCTACTCTAAATAAATTAAACGGTAATAAAAATTGATCTAAAATTATATTTTCTTTTCCTTTTGATATTTCTTCGATTATTTTATAAATATATTTTTGTGATTCTTCATAGAATTTCTTTGAATCGACATATGATATACGCATGCCGTCTGAATATTTTAAAATTTTATTAAATCTAACTTTATTTCCTGTTAATATTTTTAATGGTTTTCTAACTAATAATTTAAAAAACATTTTTGTATTAACTTCTTCATGTGTATACCAATATCCTGGGAAATTAAATTCTTGAATATTATTTATATATTCCTCAGTTAATTTCATAAAATTTGGACCAATTATTTTTTGATAATTTCCTACCCACCAAAATTTTTTATTATATAATTTCTTCATTTGTGTTTCAAAGCTTCTAATTGCTTCATCACTTCTTATAACATTATTACCTATTAATAATTTATCTTCTAAGTCAAATAATCCATTTGGACAATGTAATAACACATATTCATAACTATTAAACTCATTTTGACAATCTTTAAATTCTGATATTAAATCTGTAATTGCTGATGACCCACTCCCCATATATCCCGTTGGTACTATAATTTTATTCATTTTATTTTTTCCCTACTTTCAATTTACCTTTAAATTTATTTAATATAAATATTAAATTATTATCTTTCCTTATATATAAAACCATACAGTATAATAATAAACATACTACAATTATTAATATCATTGTTATACAAAAGCCTAAATTAAGTTTTCTTATCAATAAAGAAATTGGTATAAACAACAAGCTTAAAATAATATATATCATATTCCTTTTATTAAATACTTGAATACCTATATTCATTTTCTTTTTAGCATATATATAATGAGTAATAAATACTATTAATTCTACTAATCCAGTTGTAGCAAGTGCTGTTATTGGACTAAATATTTTAAATATAACTAATAAATAATTGATTATTAAATTACTGATACCGCAAATTAATGATACTTTTAGAATCCTATCTTCTCTATTGTTTGGATACATTACTAAATTATTCATTACTGATTCTAATGATATAAATATTCTCGTAATACAAGCTATCATAAGAGGTATAATAGCAGCTAGATATCTTTTGCCAGCATACATTATTATTATTTCTTTTGCTAGTACAAATACTCCTAGACACATTGGTACTATTATAAATAGTAATGAAGAAATTGAATTATTAAGTTTTTCTTCATAAACTTCTTTGCCTTCATTCTTTAACAAATAGGATAGTCTTGGTATTGATACATTTATTATAGCATAAGGTATTGAAGCTAGAATACTGATAAGATAAAATGCTGTATAATAAATAGTTACTGATACATCATTTACATATTTTCCTAACATAACTCTATCTAGCTGACTATATAGTAAATCAGCATTAGTTATAATTAAAACTGCTACTAATGGTTTTAAATATTTCTTAAATTCTAAATTTTTAAAATTAAACTTAATTTTGCTCTTAGCATATATAAAACTAATTATATTATTTAAAAAAATAGTTAGTGATACAATAACCGCATAAATTACTATATCATTTGGATTTTTTACTGCTAATAAAATTGATAAAAAATATATAATTTTAACAATTATTGACTTAATTGTAATAAACTTATAGTTTTCTAGTGCTTCATTAACAAACTCAACATAAAAAATATTTGCAAATATTTGAATTGTCATTACTAAATATAATGTGCTAGCCATACCTGTAGATATAATTAAACTATATATTATATATAGTATTAAGACTAACAGATTTGAAACCATTGATATAGTAAATAAATTAGTAAATAATTTCGATACTTTATTTTTATCATCTCTTATTTTACTAATTTCTCTAACTCCTAATGTATATACTCCAAAACCAGCAAATGCTAAAAACATTTGAAAATCTGCAAATACTCTATTATACATTCCATACAAATCTACATCTAAAAGACGCATTATATATGGTCCTATTATTATAGGAACAACTATATTAACAATACTCAACATTGATTTATAAATTGTATTTTTAAATAAGGTGTTTTTTTTGTTCATTGCTTTGCCTCCGACATCTATTATTTTATCATATTTTCCTTATTTTATAAAGTCCTTTATCATTCTCTTTACAATAAGTATATCAATTAATTTATAAATTACATTTATTATTATTATTTAAACTAATGGTACACACAAATAAAATAATATTACAGAAAAAACTGTGATACATTTTATTAAATATATATTTATATTTCTCTTTTTCATTTTTTTCTTACCTACACCCTAATCTGATTATACTATATTTTTATATGGTTTTCAAGGTAATAGAAAAGAATATTACATTTTGTCGTAATATTCCTTAATGCAGTCAATTAAATAATTATTTTCTTCACTTGATTTAATTGCTATTCTAATATACTCATTCTCCTCAAAACCATTTTTACCATTTAGTACTTTGATAAGTATTTTATTATTGTCTAATAAATATTCAGCTAATTCATTAGCAGTTCCTTTATTTAATTTAATCATAAAGTAATTGGCTTCTGAATTATAGACTTCTAATTCTTTAATTTTTATTAATTTGTTATAAAATTTATTTCTTTCTTCTTTAATCTTACTACATCCAAATACATAGTCTTTTTTATATATATTTATTATTTGAAGAAAATACTCTGCAAAAGAATTAATATTCCATACGGGTAAATTTTTATTAATAATTTTTATATAATCTTTATTTCCAGAAGCTAACACTCCAAGTCTAAGTCCTGGTACACCATATGATTTACTTATGCTTTTTATAACAATCAAATTTGTATATTTATTCAATATATCATCATCTATTAAAGTATAATTGTTATTAGCAAAATCTATAAAAGATTCATCAAATATTATTTGCTTGTCTTTATGTTTTGCTAAATCAAGCAATTTTATTACTTCGTCATATTTTAAATGCGAACCTGTTGGATTATCAGGAGATATTATTATCATAGTATCAACTTCATCTAATTTATCAGCAATTCTATTAAATGATAAGCAATAATTATCGTCCTTACTATTTATATATAGTATTTCACTATTAGGGAAACATCTAACATACTCATTAAATGATGGTATTGTGAGACCAATATTCTCTCCTACAATGTATTTTAGAGTATTAATTAATTCTGCCGCACCATTTCCTATTAAAATGTTGTCTTCACTAACATTATTAAACATTCTAGATGCACATATTTTTTCTATTTTTTGTCCAGAAGGATAATTAAATAATAGTTCATTATAAAAATATTTCATTTTATCTATCATTTGTTTTGTCGGAAAATAAGGATTAACTAAGTAACAATAGTCCTTTATCCCATTAAATCTCCAATAACCCCCAAATCTTTTATGGAATAGTTCAAGTTTTTCTTCAGTTGTTGGAGCGAAGATTGCTTTAACTATATCATAATCTTGACAATCATCAATTTCATACCAAGCTTCACCCGATAATTGCAAACCGTGTAATTTTACTTCTTTTAATCCACTTATTACTTTTAAAACAAGTTCATAATAATCGTTATTTCCATAAGCTTTAATATATGACTCTAAAAAAGGTAAATAAAATCTATTAGAAAATTCCTTATTAAATTTATAAATATTTACTGTTTTATAATAATTATCTACATTTTTGTAATCAAAATCTTTTCTTTCAACAAATGAATTGATAACATTATTTTCATCTATTGTAACTACCGTACCATCCATCCATTCTTCATATTTTGCTATTAAAGCAGCACTTTTATACTCTGAATTAACTAGTTTTTTTATTATTGATGTATCATAAATTAAATCTGATTCTAATAATATTGTATCATCTTTGGCAAGATAATCTTTTGCTAAATACAATGAATAAATATTGTTAGTAATATCATAAATCTCATTGTAAACATATTTAATATTTATTTTTTTGTCTAATTCATTTTCTTCAATGTATCTTTTTACATTATCACCTTTATATCCTAGTACTAAAATAAAATCTTTTATGTTTGCTTCTAATAAAGCATCAATTGCCCTTTCTAATAAATTTTTTCCATGTACATTAAGCATACATTTAGTGTTATTTTTAGTATACCTACCAAGTCTTGACCCTTTACCTGCCGCTAACATTATTGCTTGCATAAAATTACCTTCCTTTCATATATCATAGTTTTTATCCATTAATTTCAATTCATTAAATGTATCTATTTCAATTATATCTTCTTTCTTACATTCTCTTAAATATATTTTATAATCATTTCCCTCAAATTCACCACTACTATAATCCTTAGAAAAATTACCAAATAAAAAAGATATGATAGCTGGAACTAATAAAAATAATCCTATCATTGTACCTTTTGAAAAATCAAGCAACCCTATTACTTCTTTATATAGAAATACGAGCAATGTTAAAAACTTTCCACCTACTGCTAATGGTACACCATAATCTGTAAATATCATTGTAAATACAACAAATATAGATGATAATAATGTTTTTTTAAATAACATAATGTAGCTTTTTTTAATGTTTGCCATTTTTTCAAACCGAGCACTTTAGCTATATTATTCATATTATTATCGATATAATTAAATCCATCATCTAGCATTAAAAATGTTACTAGAAATGAATACATTATTGAACCAATTATTATACCTAGACATCATATTATATTAAACCCTAATAACTTTGATATTATACCACATCGTTCGAAATTTCGTAGCTATATATCTATACTAACACCACCATTTTCTGTTGCCATATATTGAACAACAACATTCAACTACAAAAATTTTTTTACCATTAACAATGCTATCAATAATATTTTCTTTTTCATTTATATTTCTCTTTTTTTAGAACTTATCCGTTCACAACTAAATTATATCATCTTTTTTTAAACGTTACAACCATATTTTTGTATTTTATAAGAAAATCATAAAAAGTACATTATACTTATTTATAATAAAATTTATAATCCTTATTATCAAAAATATCCAGTTATAACCGGACTTTTTCACTCTAAACCGGACACTAATATTACTATCCATTAATACCAATAACACTATCAATAGGGATACTTATACATACTCCCTTAGCCTCTGTTTTAATACCACACTTAACACTAATATAGTGCATAATATTATTCTTCTTATACTCAGGAGTAACAATTAAAACAATATCCTTTTCCGGTTCTATCTTTAACTTAAGAAAGTTCGCATTACCAGTTCCTAAACTCCTACCACTAATAACTGTGCCACCACTAGCTCCCCCTTTCTTAGCTGCACTCATTACCATATCACTATACCCCTCCAATACTGAAGTAATAACCAAATGATACCTATCATTAACTTCCATATCAATCTCCTCCTTATAACTACTAAGTAAATCCCTAACAAAACCATTACTACTAGATAAAGGGATACTAAAACAAATACCATTACCAATCTTCTTTAAAGAAAGCAAGTAAGAAATATCCTCAAACACCCTAATCTCTACACTCTTCGTAATTAAAGAAGCATATATCCTCTTCTCTCTTCCCTCTATCCCATAATAATCAAGTAAACTATTACTAGCCGTTCCCCGACCATTACAAACAAAACTAAATACCAAATTATGTTCTAAAAATATCTCCCTAACAGCATCATCCATATCGCTATTAGTAATTAAACACAACAAATTAATCATAAATACTTCCTCCAATTATAATCCCTAATACTATCATCATAACTATCATAAGTACCAAGAATCTTACTCTTAAACCTATAAACGAGACCAAATATCTGAATAACAACAATAGGAAGTAATGTAACAAGAGCAACTAAACCAAACGCATCAGTCATAATATTACCCCCTAAACTATACGTAATACCAATAGCCATAGGCAAAAGAAACGATACCGTAAGCGGTCCACTAACAGCACCACCCGCATCAAAACTAATCCCCGTAAAAAGCCTATTAACAAAGAAAGATAAAATTATACAAATAATATAACCAATAACAATTATAGGAGCTATACTAAATCCCGTAATGGCCCTATAAAAACTAATACCAACGGCAATACCAACCGCTAAACTAAGACACTTTCTAACCGACTTTCTCTTAATACTACCCGATGTAATATTATCAATCTGTTCATTAAGCAAATTAACTGCCGGCTCAGCACTAACAATAAGATACCCAAGTATGGTCCCTATGGGAATAGATAAGTAAGCAAGACCCCTCATACTTAGACTCTCTCCAAGAAGATATCCCATTGAAATAAACCCAACACTAGTTCCCACTAAGAATATACTAAATCCAAGTAGTACTAATACAAATCCAACAACTATTCTCTTAATATCCCTCTTACTAAAACACTTTGCAATAAAACCATATACCAAAAATAATACAATAAAAGGAAATAAAGTAATAAACACTTCCCCAAAAGAAGAAATAAAACTATTAAAATATAAACCATAAACACTATTACTAGTAGTAAGACTACTAATATCATAAAAACTATCCGTATTATAAAAAAGTCCTAGTATTAAAACAATCATAACCGGACCAATAGAACAAAGAGCAAGAGAACCAAACCCATCCTTTTTAGCATCCTTATCCGTCCTAAGACTACTAAGACCCAGTCCCAAAGCCACTATAAAAGGAACACTAATAGGTCCAGTCGTTGCTCCCCCTGCATCAAAACCAATAGCATAAAAATTACTAGGAACAAATAACATAAGAAGAAAAATAATACCATAACTAATCAAAATTAAAGTATTAAAATTAAGCCTGTAAATACTTTTAAGCATACCAAGTACTAAAAAAATACCCACACTAATACTAACACAAATAACAAGAACACTTTTCGGAATACTAGGAAGTTCTCCCGCCAAAACCAAAAGATCAGGCTCCGATAAAGTAAGAACAAAACCAATAAGAAAAATAGTAATAACAAAAATAACAATATTACCCCTTTTTCCTAAACTAGTACCAACCCTTTTTCCAAATAACTCAATACCTACCTTAGCACCCAAACTAAATAAACTCTTACCAATAATAAGAAGAAATCCCCCCAGTAAAAAAGAATAAATCTTTAAAATAGGAATATGTAAGAAAATAGCTAATACCATCACAAGAAAGACAATAGGAATAATCTCCATATAACTTTCCTTAGCTATTGATAAGCCCCTTTTTAGTAAATTCATAACTACTCCTTCCTAGATTCCCCTGTAGCATAATCAATAGAAATACCATCCTGAACATTATAAACAAAAACATTAAACATAAGGCCCTTACCATTATCATCTAAAGAATACGCCTCCATAAGTACACCCTTACTAAGTAAATTATCTCCCTCAAAGTAAGGAGTTACCCTATATAAAACACGCCCTTCACTATCCTTAACATAGTTAGCAACCCTATTCTCAAACATAAGCATAACATCACTATTCATCTGCCTAGTACAAGTAATTAAATTATTAGGATTAGCATTTTCTCCCGTTAATTGATATCCAATTAAATGACACCTATTATATAAATACTTTCCATTAACACTATCATACTTTACAGTATGCCACCCCGTAGGCTTAATCATACCAATACTACCCCTTTTTTCCGTAGGCATAGTCTCTTTACTAACTATTGCAAAAGCCTCTGTACATCTTCCCAGACTATCCAAGTCTCCATACTCCTCAAAACTACCCCTTTTCTTATCTTCATCAGTAAAGAAAGGAACATTATTATTAACATTAACAAAATCACTACCACTATAATCCTCTATATCACTTAAACTACTAACTTCTTGTGTTTTAAAACTACTATCAGTACTATCTATATATTCATTATAAATAAAACCCATTGCTAACACTAAAGCAAGTACTATATATTTTTTTATATTCTTCATACTACCACCTTCTATTTACAAATTAATTATATAATTTTTTATAAGTACTGTCAAGAAAAAGAAAATAAACAAATTACTTTTATATTTAATGGTTTGCAAGCAAAAAAAGAATAAATATAATACTTAAAATATATAAGTATATTTATTCTCATCTGTTTTATCCCAACCAACATTAAAGGCATTTTAAAATCGTTCTTCCACTTATTCATCTCTTTTACTATTTTTCAATACATACAATATCCCTCTATATTCATTTTAACATTTTCGGACAAATTGTACATATTTTCTCGTTATTTTCGTGCAAAATGTCCGAAAATTATAAAATTCCCTTTCAATTAACTTCATAAATGCATCCCTAACAATTACCATCTAATAAGATTATAACAAGGTTATTCCGCATTTTCAATATTTTTCTAGTTTTGCGTAATAACACCCCTTATATAAGCCTTACTACCCTTACGCTTAACAATACCCTTACAAGTATCAAGTTTAACAATCTCTCTCCCCATATATTCGCCAAGTCTCTTCCTAAATTCCTTAAGAAATAACACACTACTAACATCCTTACCCATATACATTTCCTTCAAAAACAAATCCTTATTAACAAAATCATCAAAGAAACCATCAACCAAAAACAACATAACTTCCTCATCAATATTATTCATATTCTCTCTAAAAGACACCCTTCTATCCATATATTCCAAAGTATCAATAACATACATCCTTCCCCTATTATAAAGAATATTATACCTAACATCATATAACTTAACACCACTATCCGTAACCACCTTAACATCCCTCTCTATTCTATTAATAGCCCTTTCCAAACTATCAAGATTAGCAGAAAGAGGATTAATATCACATAAATTACTCGCCTTTCTATAACTAGAAGTATACCCCACTACTTCTCCATTAACCAAAATAACATCCCTAGGCCATAAAAAACTCCCATTCTTAATACCACTAAACCTAAGCAAAAAGTCCTCCGAATAGCCACATTTCTCATTATCAAAGTACTCATTAAAAACCTTAATAACCGTCTTATCACTTTCCCTTAGAAAACACATTCCCTGACTACCCTGTCCAATAAATCTTAAACTTCGCAAATAACAATTAAAAATCCCTTTACTATTAAATTCCATTCTTTCCCCCCCTAAGTACCTAACATTATAACACAAATTCATCAAAAACACAAATTATCGTTCGTTTTTTGTTTTACTATTGCCCTATTGGGGGTAGAAAAAAGAGATTATCTCTTAATCTCCACTTCCTCGTAAACTTCCATAACATCATTCTCTTTAATATCATTAAAGTTCTCTATCGTAATACCACACTCAAAACCATTCTTAACTTCCTTAACCTGATCCTTCTCTCTAGCTAAACTATTAATACTACCATCATAAACAACAATACCATCACGAATAAGCCTTACCTTAGCACCCCTCTTAATACAACCACTAGTAACATAACAACCAGCAATAGTACCAACCTTAGAAAACTTAAACAATTTCCTAACAACAGCTTCACCAACAACCCTCTCTTCAAATACCGGTTCTAACTTACCCTTCATAGCACTCTCAACCTCTTCAAGTAACTTATAAATAATATTATAAAGCCTGATATCAACGCCTTTTTCCTTAGCATATTCCATAATCTTACTACCAGGTCTAACATTAAAACCAATAATAATAGCATCACTAGCACTAGCCAAAACAACATCACTTTCCGTAACCGTACCAATACCACTTCTAATAATATTAATATGAATACCCTCAACATCAAGTTTAAGTAAAGAATTCTTCACAGCCTCTTCACTGCCCTTAACATCACTCTTCAAAATAATATTAATATCCCTTTCTCCCTGACTAATCCTTCCAAAAAGATCATCAAGAGAAACAGCACCCCTTCTCGTATTATTCAAATTCTTAGCATTAAGAATCCTCTCTTCACTAATACTCTTAGCCCTTTTCTCACTTTCAAAAGCCATAAACTTATCACCAGCAGAAGGAATTTCACTAATACCCGTTATCCATACAGGCATAGAAGGCGTAGCAAATGTAAGATTCTCTCCCTTATCATTTTTTAAAGACCTAATCTTACCATAATAATTACCAACTACTAGGTAATCACCAAGTCTAAGTGTACCATTTTGAATAAGAACAGCACTAACATTACCAAGAGACTTATCCATCTTAGCTTCAATTACCGTACCACTAGCATACCTATTAGGATTAGCCTTAAGACCCTCTAGTTCACTAATAAGAAGAATCCTCTCAAGTAAATCATCAATACCCTCGCCAGTCTTAGCCGAAATCTTAGAAACCATAACATCTCCGCCCCATTCTTCCGGAATTAAACCATAATTACTAATCTCTTGCATTACCTTATCAGGATTAGCACTAGGCTTATCAATCTTATTAATAGCAACAATAATAGGAACATTTGCAGCCTTAGCATGATCAATAACCTCTACTGTCTGAGGCATAACCCCATCATCAGCAGCAACAATAATAATAATAATATCCGTAATACTAGCTCCCCTAGCACGCATCTCCGTAAAAGCAGCATGTCCTGGGGTATCAATAAACGTAATCTTCTTATCATTATGAGTTATCTGATAAGCATAAGTAGCTTGTGTAATACCACCAGCTTCTCCCTCAGCAACATTAGTCTTTCTAATAGCATCAAGAAGCGTCGTCTTACCATGATCAACATGACCCATAATAGTAACAACTGGAGGCCTTTCCACTAAATCATCTTCATTATCAATAATAACCAAATCCTCAAAATGAGTCTCATCCATACTCTCTTTTCTCTTAATATCAAGACCATATTCAAGAGCAATAATCTCTGCCGTATCAAAGTCAATACTAGTATTAATATTAACCATTTTACCCATCATCATAAGCTTCTTAATAATATCTGCTGGCGTAACCTTTAAATAACTAGCAATATCACTAACCGTATTACCCTCTTCAAATAGAAGAAACTTCTCCATATTTTCTTCCCTATTACTCTTTAATTTTTCCTTATGCTTATACATTTCTTTTCTTTGTTTTTGAAAATTCTCTTTCTTCTTTTGAACATTTCTCTTTTGATTGTTACGATTACTATTACCCTTTTGACTACTCTTACCAGTACCCTTAAAATCACTATTCATATTACTCTTATGATTATTCTTGAACGTAGCACCAGTATCCACTTCTTCCAATTCATCCTCATAACTATCCGGAATATCAAGTTCCACACCGGCATCACTAATATCATCATACTCCTTATTCATAGTCTCATTATCAAGAAGAATAATATCATCATCACTAAGCATATCATTATCACTACTAGCCTCAATTCCAAGTCTACTACAAAGACCAAGCACGAACCCAACATCCTTGCCAATATCATTAGCATACTCAAGTACACTCATCATATCTATCACCTCCACAATTATCTATTCATTAATAATATCCATAATTTCATCATATATACTATCCGGAACCAAAACCTCTAATCTCTTATCAAGAATCTTACACTTACGAGCCCTATTAAGAACTTCCATATCCCTTTTAAGATATACTCCGCGACCATTCATCTTGCCACTAAGGTCCACAGAAACCTCTCCATCCTTGTTACGAACAATCCTAATAAGATCCCCCTTAGGGCATTTCTCCTGACTAACCGCACAAGTTCGCATCGGAATTTTCCTCATAATTTCACCTACTCTTCGCTCGTAATTTCCTCTAAACTAACCACATCAGCATTCTCATTTTCATCATTAACACTGGCACTATCGTGACTCTCTACTACACTATCAGTAGTACTATTATCACTTTCCAGTACATCTTCTGATACTTCCGAAACATTCTTAATTTCTATCTTATATCTAGTAAGACGAGATGCTAACTTAACATTCTGACCCTTCTTACCAATAGCAAGAGAAGAATTCTTGTTATCAACAATAACTAAAGCCTCTTTCCTCTTTTCATCCATAATCTTAACAATAAGATTCTTAGCAGGACTAAGAGCATTAGCAATAAATACCCTAGGATCCGCATCATATAAAATAACATCAATCTTCTCACCATTAAGTTGTTTCAAAATACGATTAATTCTCGAACCCCTTTCACCAATAACAGCACCAATAGCATCAACATTAGGATTATTAGAAGATACCGCTATCTTACTTCTACTACCAGCATCCCTAGCAACAGAATGAAGAATAACTGTACCATCAATAAGTTCAGGAATCTCTGCTTCAAGAAGTCTCTTAACAAAACCATAATGCCTTCTCGATAACAATATAAAGAGTCCCTTAGGACCAATTTCCAATTTAGAAACATAAGCCTTAATACTACTACCCATTTCTAACTTTTCTCCAGGAATAATTTCATCCTTAGGAAGAACACCACTAGTTTTACCCAAATCAACATAATAATTACGAGAATCCTCTCTAGATAAAATACCAACTAAAAGTTCATCCTGTTTATCCTTAAATTCCTCATTAATCAAATTCTTTTCCGCTTCCTTAATCTTTTGAACAACAACTTGCTTTGCTGTTCCAGCAGCTACTCTACCAAAATCAAGAGTAAGAGGTACCTGAATATCAATAACATCACCAATTACTGCATCTTCCTTATATTCCTTAGCATCCTTTAAAGTAATCAAATCATCTTCATCATCAAAATCCTCATCTTCTACAACAGTCTTACAAATATACATCTTAATTTCTCCCGTTTCAATATTAAATGTAGACTTAACATTACTAATACCCTCTTTTTTCTTATAAGCAGCCGCCATTGCTGCTTCCATTGCTGAGGCTATCACACTCTTATCAATACCCTTTTCACTAGCAATAACATTAACAGCCTTAACAAGCTCATTCATCATTTTTTTGTCCATATTTACTCACCCTTCTCCTTTGTACTAATATCTAAGATGTAACTCTCCTCTATTAAGTCAGCCTCATCCAAAAGCGGGTTAATAACATCAGTTACTTCTACGCACTTATCAATATCAATAACATCATTACTATCAATAGTAATTCTAAGAAAATAATTACTACCCTCTTTAACATATTCAATACTATCAATATTAATACCAAGATTGTTTACATCTTTCTCAATCAAATTTCTAACTTTTTCTTCAATCATACACTCCTCCATAATATCAATATAAAGAGTGGTTTTTAAGCCACTCTTTCTTCAAGACAATTACATTATAACACAAAGTTGCCCTATTTACAAGCCTTTTATGAAACATTTGTGAAATATTATAGTACTATTCTTTCCCTAAGAACACTAATATCATCCCTATTTATACCCAAATAATCAAAATAATCATCAATACTATTAAACCTACTATTAAAAAGATTCAAAAACTTCTCCATATTCTCCATTTTAGAACCACCAAAAAAAGCCGGTAAATCAGGATTATTAACGTGCATTAACCTAATTTCATCTCTAAGATAAGTATAAGACACTTCATAATCAGCCAAAATATCATCATCATAAACCCCTGCAAGTTTTAAAAGTAACATTGCAATAACCCCTGTCCTATCTTTACCAGCCGTACAATTAAATAAAACCATACCTTGACTATTAATCATTACCTCAAACACTAACCTCATCTTATCCCTATTTAAAACAATATCCATATAACAATTAGGAATATCCTCTTCCCTTTGTGGAAAACCAGCACTAATAGAAATATTAAAATAATTAATACCCCTTATATTAAGAATATTAGGCTTTCTCTTTGCTTCCATCTCTGTTCTAAGGTCAATAACCGTACTAAGACCCATTTTAAGTAACCTATAAATTTCTTCATTACTCATACCAGTAGGCAAATTACTCCTTATAAAAGAGCCAAACCTCGTTTCCCTTCCATTCAAAGTAGGATAACCACCCAAATCCCGCATATTCTTAACCCTATCATTAACAATTCTTCTCATACTATTCTACCCTACTTTCTAAAAAATTAAGAGCCTGCTCAAGAGCCTTTCTTCGCGGACTAATCATTAACTTCTCTTCCATAGAAAGTTCTGCTAAAGACTTATCACCCACAAAAAATATAGGATCAAACCCAAATCCTTGACTCCCCCTAGAACACTTACCAATAACACCATCCAAAGTATCAGAGAAAGCCACTTCAAAGTCCTTTCCCTTAATACCAATACAAGTAGTATAATGACATACCCTGTCACTTACTCCTTCCATTTTCTTAATAATTGCCCTATTCCTTTCCTCATCAGTACCCTTCATCCACCTTGCCGTTTTCACACCAGGAAATCCGTTCAAATAATCAATCTCTAATCCCGAATCATCAGCCATACAAATAAAGTCTTCCCCCACACTGTCATATAAACACCTAACCTTCTCTAAAGCATTAGCCCTAAAAGTATCCTTATCCTCATTAATAACAATATAAGTAGAAAGTTCCTTTTCAATATCTTCTATAGATAAAACTTCATAATCCTTAAATATTTCTCTAATCTCTAAAATCTTACCACTATTCCTAGTAGCAACTATAATCCTTTTCAATATAATAACCTCCATACTATATAAGATTACAATAATTAAGACCAAAAAGCAAGCCCTAATAAAAAATAAAGTCCCAACTATACTTCATTATCACAAATAATTACTATCACCCACAAAAAAAGTATGTCTAAAATTTGACATACTCTCCTGTGTTATATACCTTACCATCTATTTCTAAGTAAATAGAATAACTACCCTTAAGACCATCAGCATTAATATATCTAGTTATACTAATACCATTTTCCGTTTCTTCTTCTGTAAACACATCAAGGCAAAGGGCTGTATAAGGCTTCTTACTAATTTTAATATTATAATAATTAGAAACAAAATTAGTATATAGAATAACCTTAACATCTTCGTCTTTCTTAAACTTACCACTAAATGCAAGCCTATCTACTTCCTTAGTAAATGATATATTATGTTTTTTGTACTCACTATCAGGTTTTTCACCCTCAATCCTTTTTAACTTTTTATCTGAAACCACTGTTTTACCAAGACTACCAACTCTTACAGCTTTACTATTATCCCAAATAAATCCATCATAAATATTCATTTTTTCAACTCTATAATTATTAGTAGGAAATACTATTTCAAATATAACTTTATCATCCTTAACTTCCACCGTATCAGACTTAAGAAGAACATTTCCACCACTAAGTCCAGCAGGTTGATTAGAAGGCTTACCATCAGCATTAACAATACCACCTGAATGAACAATATAATGACCCTTATCTAAATAATCAACATCAGATATATATGGAGAATAGAAACTACTTCCCCTCTCTTTACCATACTCATAAACCTGCTCGATAGTCATCTTTTCCGTATCAATCTTATACATAACACCACGTGAATAACTATTTTCCGCATCCACATAACTATCCTTAATCTTGCTCTTATTATTACCATTATCGAAAATAAACACATATCCCTCTGGCGTAATCATTGCTGCGTGCTGACTCCATTGCCATTCAAAATCAGGCCCTACGGGAGTGAAGAAATATTTTTGATACTCACTACTCCACTCTGTCTTATCACCAATAATCCAATTAAGTTTACCACTATTATAATCAATATTAATAACCGCATCTTGATGTCTTCCCGATAAAGTAATTGAATTAGTCTTCTCATCATACCATACAGAATTATTATGGAACCAATCGTAGCTAGTCCAGTTCTCGCTCTTACCATCTTCCATATTAAGAATTTTCTTCAAATCAAAAGTCTTAACAATAGCACCTGTAGTCTTATCAACTTCTACAATAACATCCTCAACCGTTCCATCATCATTACCAAAATCATCACTAGCAACTAACAAGTTACCATTAGGAAGTTCATAATAATCATGATGATATCCTCCCGCTAAAGAATACTCCTTATAAATCTTACCAAACATATCAATCTCATATAATCCCGTCATATAATAAGGAGAATACATAAGTCTTTCTGTACTAACAAGCATTCTTCCATTTTTAAGTCTTGTATTATCCCATAACGCATAATTAGTTAGATACCACCTAACATCACCATTAATATCATAAGCAGCAGAATATCCCTTAGCTGATGGTGTAAAGAAATAAAAATCATTATCAAGTTCCTCTCTAATACCATTAACACTAGTAGGAAGAACAAAATCATCAGGAAGACTATCCGTTTCAATAATAATACTTTTCTTTACATCGCCATATTCAATAGTAACAATATTATCATAACCAGCATACAAACCATAAATAGCAAGATAATGTTCTTTACTATTTGGAAAAGTGTAAGAAAGACCCGTCTTATCATCCTTACCTTGAATACTAACCTTAACCTCCGTACTCTCCTTTGTTTCAAACATAACCATAGCTGTAAGTGGAGATGCCTTATAAGGGTCAATTACCACTTTAGGATTATCAATTGTATACCCCTTAGCATTTAAATCATCATTATACCCCTCTTGAAGACTAATTAAACTCTCATTTTCCTTAACTAACTTATCATTTCTATCATATTCATTAAAATAAACAAATACAAGTATTCCTGCAAGAAGAAGAAGCAATATAATAATAAGTCTAATTTCTTTTTTTCTTTCCATACAACACCTCTTTCATTAACAATTCTACCTAACAATCACTAAAAAAGCAATAACTAGGAAGTTGAATTAACTAAACCACAAGTTGAACATATCATTTTTTGTAGTAAAACCCTTGCAGTTTTTCAAAAACTGTAAAGATTACCTTACTATTTATCACAGGAAGACAATTTTAGAGGTATATCGTGATAAACAACATCATCCTTATTAGTACCCGTTCCTATCCTAATATACAAATTATCATTATCATAATCTTTGCACATACCAACATAGTTATCAGTATTAAATTTAACACCCTTTAAGTAATCAACCAAAGTAATATCATTACCCTCATAATGATTACTATCAATTAAATGAAATCCTGTCCCATTTTTCTCATAAAGATTACACTCTATATAACTATACATCTTATCAATGGCCTCTCCACAATACTCAATTTCTGACAACATTATAGCACTCTTCTTTTTATTATAACTAATACTACCATTAACTATAAAACTATCGCAAGAAGAAGAAATAGTTTTGAAAGTAAAATCTCCACTTCCACTATTAAGAGTAACCAAAATAAGAAGAATAATAGCTATAATAAATAAGCCCAAATAAATAAATTTAATATCAAACTTCCTCTTAACTTCACTCTTCCCGTCCATAATACTCTCTATACTAACATTATAATCACTTGCGATCTTTCTAAGCAAACTAATATCTGGCAAGTTTTTTCCATTCTCCCATTTACTAACTGCCTGATAAGTAACTCCATACTTCTCCGCAAACTGCTTCTGCGTAAGCCCATTCCGCTTCCTGATATCCCTAATAAAACTACCAACTTTTTCTTGATCCAAAGTACCACCTCCTTAAGTAGTCTACATATATTATAGCACATCTCTCTAAAATTTTTATATGAAAATGACCCTATCGGGAGTAAAAACACAAAAAGGTTAACTATAAAAATAAGTTAACCAAATATACATCTATTAATCAATAAAAAATAAACAAATAACAACTATGAATTTCTATTAAAAAACAACTTTCCATTAAATATCCGCCTCAAAAGACACCAAACCAAATATGCAAAAATACACTCCAAAGCAAAAAGAAATAACCCAATCTCCATTGCTACACCTATTCCCATCATCGATAAAGAAAAGTCAAACGGAATATTATAAAGATCACAAAAGTATAGGCCATATTGATAATCAATTCCCAATAAAACCACCCCTAAAATAACAATCCCAAAATTAATAACATCTTTAATAAATTTATTACATTTCATATATATCATATCCTCCTCAAATTCATATAAATACTATTATACACCAAAATATCGTTTATTTGTATAATTTTCAAATATTTTATTATTTAATGGGAAAATTATAAGCGGTGATAATTGTGTTTTATGAAAGATTATTAGACATTAGAATAGAAGCTGACTTACGACAAATCGATATGGCTAAAATATTAAAAGTAAGTCAGTCTAATTATTCTAGGTGGGAAAGTGGACAAGAATTTATACCACTACGTAAACTAAATATACTATGCAATCATTTTAACATAAGTATGGATTACGTTGCTGGGATATCACGACACAACAAACCCACGAAAAAATGTGAAATTGACAAAAAAGTCATTGGAAAAAGACTAAAAGAGTTTAGAAAGCAGTACAACATAACTCAAGTACAATTAGCAAATTATCTAAACACAACCCAATCCACTATAAGTGCCTATGAAAGTGGCAAAACAATGCTATTAACCGCTTTTGCTTTACAAATAATAGCCAAGTATAATATATCATTAGATTGGCTTTGTGGAAGAAAATAAAAATAAATGTATAAATTACCTCCTATATATGTTACAATATTAAAGGAGGAATTTTTATGATATTAAACATTTTACTATTAATACTAGGATTTATATTTTTAATAAAAGGTGCTGACATTTTTGTCGACGGATCTTCAAGTACCGCCCAAAACTTCAAAGTACCAAAAATGCTAATCGGTTTAACCATTGTTGCCTTCGGTACTTCCGCTCCCGAATTTGCCGTTTCAATGAGTGCCCTTGCTCATCATAACTCAGATATGGTACTAGGAAACGTAATTGGAAGTTGTATTTTAAACATACTCCTTATACTAGGAGTAGCAGCCCTTATAAAACCAATAAAACTAAAAGATAGTACCATTAAGAAAGAATTACCCCTAACAATACTAATATCAGCATTACTAGTAGTTCTTATGCTAGATGTATCTCTTGCTGGCGACCCCATAAATCGCATAACAAGATTAGATTCCATTGTAATGCTACTATTTTTCACTGTCTTTATATATTACCTAGTCACTCTTGCCAAATCAAAAAAAGAGAAAGAAGATGAAAAGGCACCATTCGGGCTTGGTAAATCAATAATATTTATCATACTAGGCCTAGCTTGCATAATAATAGGAAGTGACCTCGTAGTAAATAACGCATCAAGTATTGCTAAAACATTAGGACTTAGTGAAAGAGTAATATCACTAACAATCGTAGCCTTTGGTACCTCTCTTCCCGAATTAGTAACCACGATAGTATCATCTAAAAAAGGAGAACAAGACCTACTTGTCGGTAATATTATAGGAAGTAATATATTCAATATATGTGTAGTACTAGGATTGCCAATACTAATATACGGAACCATCCCTACAGGAGCATTTAACAACCTAGACCTAATTATGTTAGTAGCATCAGCAATAATGCTTCTAGTATTTTCCAAAACCAATAAAACAATTACTAAAAGTAACGGTATTATAATGTTAGTAGCCTTTGCTATATATTATACCCTAGTATTTATAGTGTAACAGAGAATTGTCTCTGTTTTTTTATAAATTAATATCGATATTTATACATTTACATCAACTTTCACTAATCATTTAAATCAAATATATACCACAAAATGCACCCAATGCACCTAGAAATGCACCTAGAAATCCAAAAATGCACCTAGAAATGCACCTAGAAATGCATCCAATACACCCAATACCCACAAAAAAAGAACAGCCCCATAGCCATTCCTTCTTCCTTATTCATTCTCCATCTCTCGTAAAATATTCGGAAGAATCTGTTTCTTTCTCGAAAGCACTCCATCAAGAAAATATCCCTCACAAAGATTCTCTCCATAAATATTCTTAAGAATATCATAACCCCCATCACTATAATAAACATAACTACCATTCTTAATAAAGTCCGTTACATATAAAGCAATAAACACATATCCCCCAAGATCACTCTCCCTGTTCAAAAGCTCAATATAACCATCCCTATCCTCTTCAATATCCTCAATATTAGTAGTAAGAATATTACCAAGCCCAATCTTATCATCATTAACCGGATAAGTCTTAAAGTCCATATACAAAACCTCTTCCTTAGTCTTACCCTTTAAACTAGTACCAGCCTTAAGCATATCCATACCATACTTCTCATAATCAACACCACAAATAAGACTAAGTTCCTTAACAACTTTCCTATCAATATCAGTAGTAGTAGGACTAGTAAGAATAAGCGTATCCGACAAAATACCCGATAACATCATTCCCGCAATATCCTTAGGAATAGCAATACCACTTTCCCTATACATACCAAAAATAATCGTATTCGTACTACCAACCGGCATATTCCTAAAAATAATAGGACTCTTTGTACTCATTGGAGAAATATTATGATGATCCACAATCTCAATAATATCCGCTTCATCCAAACCAATAGCACTCTGTTCTAAAGAATTATGGTCAACCAAAATAACCTTCTTCCTCTTACTAAACTCAATATCCGAAAACCTAATAATACCAAGATACTGTCCCTTCTTATTAAGAACCGGATAATAACTATACCTCGTCTTATCAGCAAGAGCCACAAAATCAGATAAATCATCATAATCGTGAACACATAAAACATCATTACCACTCATAATCGTACTAACACTATTACAAAAATCAAAAACCTTAATAGTTTCAAGTGTCCCCATATCCGTTCCAATAATATTAACCCCATTCTTACGAGCAAGTTCAAGATGTTCCTCTTTCATATCAAAACCACCCGTTAAAACAATAAGCTTAACCTTACTCAAAATAGCATACTCAATAATACTATACCTATTACCAACAATTAAAACATCATCTTGACTCAATCTAATCTCATCTAAAAACGTACTACTCCTATATCCCGCCGTAATAACATTACCACAAATATCCTCATCAAATCTAAGAATTTCCTTACCACCAAGAGTATTAATAATATTATTATACTTCGCATCAACTACATTCCTCTTACCACTAATACACTCACTAGCAATATCCTTCATATTAATAATACCCACAATATGCTTCTTATCATCAATAACCGGCACCTTACTAATTTCCGCTTTCTCCATCTTTTTATACGCATCCATAATACTATTAGTAATCCTAATACTATGATTCTTCGTATATTCCAAATCCTTAATCTTAATCTTCACATCATTAATAAACATCGGCTCCGGCACACCAAAATAATCAAGAGCATACTTACTCTCCCTATTAACACTACTCAAAACAACAGGCACTGCATCAACGCCTAGTTTTCTCTTCAAATACGCTAGACTAATCGCCGCCCCAACGCTATCAGTGTCTGGACTTCTATGTCCAAATACATAAACTTTTTCCATTTTCTCACTTCCTTTTTTGGGCCCTATCGGGGGCAAATACTTAAAATATTATACCACTATTTATAAAAATATGCATTAATTTATCTTTAATTTAATTAAATAATCCCTAATTTAAGTATATAATATATATAAAAAGATTAACTATAATATAAATAGTTAATCTAATATATGTATTATTTAGATACAAGATAGGGATCAGAGGAAGTACCTGTACCAGATATAATAGATGTAGTAGAGGTGAGGTAGAAGACAGGACGGAAATTTAACCCTATATTTACAGGAGTCAGTGTCACACCTTCTGAGCTAACAATATACACACTCTCTTCATAATCATCAAGATATGGCGTCATAGTCCATTCTGAAGAACTACTTAAAGATATCCAATTAAAACAATTAGATTCTCCATAGTATCGTGGTGAAACGTGTGTTACACAATAATTTCCAGACGCATAACCATAGTCACTAGGATACATTAGTCCAATTTTTCCATTCCAATATAAAGCATTACCACTACTAGTTGTCTTTCCTCTTTCCGCTAAATAGATAGTTTCAGTATTTAATTCTGCATCTGAATATCCACCTAAATAATATTTACTTAATTTATTATTATTATTATTGCCTGTATTCATTAAACTTTGAGCATTATCTGTTAATCCCGTACTACCAAAATTTATTTTTATTACATTATCTAATCCATTCTGATAATTAGATGATTTTCTAGTTAAATATGTATCATTTAATAATTCCATTAAACTAGAATTATGAACAGTACTATACCATACATTCCTATATGAAACATCAGGTCCTAGCTGATCATAGTCCCAAAAAAGCTCACTTGTAGTACCATCAGTTAATGGTGTTGCCTTTATTACTTTAAGTAAGTTTTTACCAGCATTTTCTTCATATATACTTCCTATTATTCTAAATAATCCCCTATCAGGACAAGTACTTTGTTCTTCCATATCTAAACATATATAATTATTAGGATTAGAGCCATAATATCTATAATCAGTAACTGCTGGAATTTCACTTCCTGTTGCACTACTTTCAGCTGGTATTGCACTATGTTCTATTTTATATACTCCACTTCCACTATCACCTGTAGTTCCATCATCCAAATGTTCTACAACATAAGTTGCTTTGGGAAATACCTTCTTAGGTATTACCTCTTGCCCACTATTAAGTGTTAACTCTCCTCCCTTAACATAACCTGCTACTGTTCCTAATTTAACAGTAACAGCATTACTACTAGTATTAGTTACTACTATATTTAAAGTAATATTACCATTATTATTTACTATACCCGTACTATTTCCTGTACTTTTAGAAGTATATTCTATCTTATAACCATCAGGTTTACTACTAGGACTTACCATTTCATAATATACACTATAACTTATCTTAGCATTATTAGGGTTACCTAGTACTATATCATAGTACCTAGTTTCCCCACTATCCACCGTTATCTGTTTAATACTACTATTACCTATCTTAAAAGTATATTCTAAGTCAGTAGTACTAGGTGTCTCTTCTACCACGCTCGTATCATAAGCAAATGTCCTATATAAACTAAATGTTAAAAAAGCCCCAAATATTATAAATAATATCACTATTAACTTCTTCATATCCACCAACCTACCTTTTTTCTTCATATACAAAAAAGACTATAACAAACTAGAGTATTCCCATACTCTTACTGTTATAGTCTCCTATATTTATCTATTATAGCTTCACTATTTAATGTATCTGTCGATACAATCCCCCCCGAACAATTGTTTACGTTTATATATATTTATAACACAAATGTTTGTTATTACATTATACATAAGGGGTGCCTCCTCTCTCTATTACATACTAATTTTATCAACTTTTTATATTTTTTTCAAGTATTTTATTGATATTTTCATAAAATAATGATATATTATAAATGAAAGGAAAACTTAGTGTTCGCTAAGACTGCCTTTAATTGAATTTTTGATTACAGTCCTAGTTACTAATGTAGCTAGGACATTTTATTATCTAATTATTATAGATAATATATGGGATATTTTAATAAGATAAAAATATGTTTTATATAACATTAGTTTTCTATTCATAATATCCCTCCTTCCTAGCCTTTGGCAAGGCGAAGAAGGCAGTCATTAGCTACTAACCAAGTTTTCCTATATACATATTACTATATAAAATATATTGTGTCAATATTATAAATGCACATTATTGTATATTTGACGTTAATTTTACATTTTATTATAAACAAGATAATTTACTAATTTTATTGATATTTTCATAAAATAATGATATATTATAAATGAAAGGAAAACTTAGTGTTCGCTAAGACTGCCTTTCATTGAATTTTTGATTACAATCCTAGTTACTAATGTAGCTAGGACTAAAGCATTGTTTGAATATTACATTCATTAAATAAGAGAGTTTTATAAGTATTAGCCCTAACCCATAGTTAGGGCTTTATTTTACCAATTTTTATAAGCCACTTCCTACCACCTATCATAGCCACTACTATCCCCATATAAAGTACAATCTCTAGTAAAACAACCACCCTATTACTACTCAAAGGAATACACATCCTAATCAAAGTAAATATCACACACACCACTATACACTCATATAAATAATTAATAATATTAATCGTAAGCACATTCAAACTAACCCTTTCCCTAATAACAATATAAATAAGACCCAAAATATTCCCAATAAATAAAGCAATTACTGTACTAACAATATCCCCATAAATAGCACTCTGTCCCATTCTAATAAAAGAACTCATCAAATTAACCTCTAAAATACCCTTTAACAAAATACCACTAAGTATCGAAATACCCCTTATTCTCTTAGCATTATCACTATACCAATATTCACTATCCCAAAATATCCCCCAAAAACACCTAATAGATACCATAAGCAAAGCCAAATAACCCATCATACCAAAAGAAATACTCTCCCCATAAATAACAAATATAACCGCATCCATTATAAACATAAAAACTGCCCCGAGCAAAAGACTCCTCCTAAATTCCATATAAAAGCCCCTTATCCCCACTTTATTATAACCACTCGTGCTACAAAATAGCCCCACAAATACCAAATAAAACAAATAAACATTACAAATATTACTAATAACGAGCTCACGATTATAACCATACCTAAGCGGTAGTACCCCTAGCAAAATGCAAGAGCCCATAAAACAAAGACCATAAATATAACTCTTACAAAGTCCCCTTTGAAAACACTCATTAATTAAAATACCAATTTTATTTATGCACCCCTTATTAAGTTTAAATCCCCCTTTCCACTTAATTTTCATACCCATAACAAAGAGCATTAAAATACCCATTACCATAAAAGGCATAAATAAAATTGCTATTTTTTTGACCCTACAGGTACCAAGTACTATGAATAAAATGACAAATAAAATACCCGAGCCATACCCATATCCCCTCATAATCCCCTTACAAAACCCATCACTTTTCTGAAAAGAAAGATAAACATTAAATAACCTCACTAACATGTCCACAACAATAACACCACCCCCAAGATAAAGACATAAACCCATATTATTAGTACCAAGCATATACACAAAAAATCTATTCAAAATACCCAAAACAACTTCTAATACCACTCCCATAAATAAACAAACCAAAATACAATTAAGAAATTGCCCTCTCCTCTTCTCCCTATCAGTAGAAGAAAACACCTTCCTAAAATCCATATACCTACTAAAAGAATACACTATCCCAAAAACAAAGTAAGAAATAATACCAATAAGAATATCCCCCTTATCAAACAAATAAAATCCCAAAATAGCAATAAATAATTCTCCTAAACACTTATAAGAATTCCTATCCATTCACATATCACTCCCTTATAAATCCACTCCATAACCCAAAAAAGAACTATTTTTCCAAAATAAGTTCTTTAAGTTCGTAGGCCTTGTCCGTTTTATTCCACTTAAACACATACTTAATAACACTAAGCCTCTTTTCATACTTAGAAAAATTAAAACCCTTATCATTAAGAATATCACTATTACTACTAATAACATTCCCCTTAACATCAAGTAGACTAAACTTACTATACGAAGGAGAAACATCATCAGGTTCTTCCTTAACATAACCAAAATAATAAGAAATATTAAGAACCTTACCATTCTTGTACGTTTCCTTAAGTTTCATAACCGGAGAAACTTCCCTATCCCCCTTAGAAACAGCCATATAATAAACATCTAAAGCCTTATTATAATATAACGAGTTATATATCCTATCGCCATTACTATAAATATTCCATTTAATAACCCTACCAACCAGTTTCATACAAATATCATCAACTAAAGACCCCTTAAAAAACACAACCTCATCATCACTCTTATAACCCTTATAACAACTCTTACAAATATCCCTATCATAAGAAACATCATAAAAACCATTATAATACAAATAATTAGCAATAATCCCATTAAGAATCATATTATCATTAATATCAACACTATTAGAAGACTTAAGACCACTAATAATATCCACATTCATATTATCACTAACAAGTAAATAATCACTAATAGCATCAACCTTAGCCTTATCATACCTATCATAACTAAGCAAATAAAACGAGTAAAAACAAACGCAAGTAGCCAAAAACGCCCCCATTATAAGTAACTTTTTCTTCATAATACCACTCCTAATTAAGTTTACTAACAATACTCCTCTTAAAAGTAATCTGTGGGAAATCATCCTCTATACGATAAGATTGGGAAGCATTACCATCCTTATCAATAAAAGAAATATCAATACTCTTAAAAAGATCAATTGTAGCCTCTCCCGTTTCTAGTAATAACTTAGGATCAACATTAAGAGTCAAATGCTCTTTCTGTTCTGTACCCGTTTCATTATTACTAAGCTTAATATTATAATTAATAACATTATCACTTCTACCATTAATAGAAAGATTAGTATTCAAAGTAGTTTCTACACCAACCTCTCTAGCAAGCCTATCCAAAACATCAGCCCTAATAGCATCACCAATCTTTGAAAAAACATTCAAAACATTACCAGAATCAGAAGTAAAATAACAATAGTTTTGACTAGCCTTAGCCTTATAATCATTATCAGAACAAATAACATCACTCTTAGAAGAAATCTCTTTCAAACTACTATTACCAGTAAAACCATAACCAACCGTAATAAGAGTAGCATCACCACCCTCAGAACTCTTCAAATAATCAGAAGCAAACTTCAAATAACTAAAAGAATAATTACCCGAATTAATAAGTTTACCACGACCATAATCCCTATAATTATCAAAATACTCCTTAGAATTAGGATACATCCTCTTACCATTCATATTATAATAAGAAACATAATTAGGATAACCATCATAAAGAAGCAATACATATTTCAAATTATTATCCGAATTACTCTTATTAAACAAATAAATAGCCTCATCAATAGCATTATTAACATTTGTTACACCATAAGCAGAAGGAAAAACAACATCATCAAAATTACTATTATCAAGTTCCCTTAAAACCTTACCCGAAGTAGCAAAACCAATAAGACCAACCCGAGAATTCTTAACCGTCTTAATAAACGTATCCGAAAGCGATTGCGTTGCATACTTAGCACTCGAATAAGCTGAACCATCCATACTACCAGAATAATCAAGAAGCATAAGCAAGTCCACTCCCTTATTAATAGGAATATTACCAATATCAAGCGTATTAGTAAGCGTAAAATCAACATCATAAGTATAATCATCAATCCTCTTAAAAACATACTTAATCCTCGCAACTTCAACATCAGCACCATCAATTTTATACTTAATAGAATGCTCACCACTAAAGTTACCCGAACTACTATACTCCTTCTTAACATATTGACACTTATTAGTCTTATTAACTTCCTCTGTTAAAGAACCCTTCTCAATAAACTCAACATCACTAACCGTTCCATTCTTTTCCGTAACCAAAGCCACATAATTATCCCTAAGGTTATTAACCCTATCATTATCACCCTTAAAATAACCACTATTAATCAAAGACTCAATACTAACACAATAAGAAACAACCCTATCCTTTGTCCCATCAGAGTTCACTACAGTACTCTCTTCCTGTTTCCAGTCCATACCACTCTTAAACTCAGAAGAATAACTCTTAACACTATCCATAACAAGACCCTTTGTCATCTCATCAATATTAGTCTCACTACTATTCCTAAGATTAGAAACAAATACAATAGTAATTGACATAACAATACCAAGAACAATAATAACAGTCAAAAGTTCAACTAAAGTAAAACCCCTTTTCTTCTTATCACTTTTCATATCCTAATCTCCTATTAATTCTCTATAAAATAAACCTTATACCAAATAAGAAATGAATAAATAGTATAAATCTTCCTAGCACAATTCCTTTCTCCACTATAATGATCATCCAAATATTTCATAATCTTTTTCCTATCAAAAAATTCACTGACAAAGTCCTCTTCAAACAATTCCTTAACCCTCTTATAATACTTATCTTCCTTTATCCATTCCCTAAAAGGTACCAAAAAGCCCTTCTTCTTTCTCTTTGACCACTCATCAGGTATCTTATGAGTACTAGCCTCTCTAAAAGCATACTTCGTAATATGATCATAAACCAAATACTCCGTTGGAATAGTAGCACTCATTTCAAAAACTTCCTTGTCCAAGAAAGGAACCCTAAGTTCAAGCGAATTAGCCATTGTCATCTTATCAGCTTTAAGAAGAATATCATTAACCATCCACATCTTCATATCAAGATGCATCTTTTGAATAACTTCCGGCTTCTTTCTATAAGGCTTCGTAATCGGCTTAATAATCTTACTAGCCTTAAGCCTATTCCTATAACCCCGAGTCAAAATACCATTAGCCTCTTTCTCACTCATAATATAAGCCGGTCCAATATAATGCTTATTAAGAGGACTACCATTTCTAATAAGAAAATGCTTACCCCTAACACATTCAGGAAGAGCCTCGGCAATAAGACCAACTAACCTCCTCATAAAGTAAGGAATGCGTTTATAATAAAGACAAATATCCGCCTCATCATACTCACCATAACCACCAAAAAGCTCATCAGCACCCTCACCAGAAAGCACTACCTTAACATCTTCACTAGCCATTTTAGATAAAAAGTATAAAGGCACTGTCGATAAATTAGCGTGTGGCAAATCCGAATGATACTGTACCGTAGGCAATATATCAAAAAACTCATCAGCACTAATAATCTTTGACTTATGCTCTTTCCTTAGAATCTTACACAAATCCCTTGCATAACTAGTCTCATCAAACCCATCTTGCTTAAAACCAACCGTAAAAGCCTTTCTAACATTAGCACAAGAAACAATATAAGAAGAATCCACTCCTGAAGAAAGAAAACTACCAACCTCAACATCACTAACCTTGTGATATAAAATAGACTCCTCCATTGCCGTATTAATCCTATCTGCAGTCTTAACAAGAGCTTCCTTTTCCTTATTATTATAATCAATCTCATAATAACTATTAATAACCATTTCCCCATTCTTATACAATAAGTACTTACCAGCTCCCAAACTATAAACATTCTTAAAGAACGTCTCCTCTAAAGCACTATATTGAAAAGTAAGATAAGGTTTCAAAGCCTCCCTATTAAGCACCTTCTTAAAACTAGGATTAGGAAGAAAACCCTTAATCTCTGATCCATACATAAAAATATCCTCATCCCTATAATAATACATCGGCTTAATACCAAAAATATCCCTAACTAAGAAAAGTTCCTGTTCTTTCCTATTCCAAATAGCAAACCCATACATCCCCCTAAGTTTCTTCAAAATATCCGTGCCATATTCCTCATAACCGTGAAGAACTACCTCCGTATCCGCTTCCGTCTTAAAAATATGCCCCTTTTCTATCAAATCCTCTCTAAGTTCCTTATAATTATAAACCTCACCATTAAAGTTAATAACCAAATTCTCATCCTCACTATAAAGCGGTTGGTTACCTCCCTCTAAATCAATAATCGATAATCTCCTGAATCCCATTGCAATACTATTATCAACGAAAAAGCCCTCACCATCAGGTCCTCTGTGAATAATCTTATCACTCATACTCTTAATAATCTTCTTCTTCTCAGCTTTACTTCTATTATCAATAAATCCAACTAATCCGCACATATCAATTCCTCCATTTAAGTCAATTATACAGAAAAAAAAGGGAAATGACAATACCCTTTTAAATAATTTTGCCCTATTGGGGGTATTTATTACTCTATATCTATATAACTATATTTTATACAAGTATAACTATAATTCATATTACCAAAACCTATAAGGAAGTAACATACCATAATTATTACTATTGCTAACATCTCTAATAATACTAGTAATACTAACTATATATAAAACTACAAATATTATAATTACAGCAATAGTAACAATAATTGCCCACATAACTACCTTAAGAGACTTATTATCAGGATATTTAACCCTACCAATTATCATAATAACTATACCAGCAATAGAACAAAGCCCCCTCATATCATAAATCAAATCCCCTATAACAGGAATAACCTTACTAATAATACCCACTACTTCAGCACCCAAGTAAAAGAGCAAAGCCGATATCGTTGCCATATTATTAGCCTTCTGCTTATCAATATCAATACTATTATTCATATTACTATTCATATTCATATTACTATTCATACTATTATTCATATTCATACTATTATTCATATTCATATTCATATTGTTATTCATATTCATATTACTATCCAAATACCCACCACAATTACTACAATATACTGCATCCACTGTATTTACCATACCACATCTATTACATCTCTTACCATTCATAAATCCTCCATCTATTATAGGCTATTACCTTACTGGGACCACTTACTAATAGCATCCTTTATAACTATCCTTAATACAAGTATTACACTATTATATGTACCTACCACCCGATAGGGCCCTTAACAAAAGAATAATAACAACAGTTATTACTCTCTAAAAATTCTTCATTAAATCATCCAAATTCAAATCTTTCTTCTCGTTATTACCATTAACATTAGTATTAGTATTAACATTACTATTCATATTATTATACCCATTACCATTATTAACATACCTCTCATGTATATTACTATTTAGATTATTAATATTATTAGAATTATTATTAATCAAAGCACTAAAGTCATTATCCAAATCATTACTATTATTACTATTACTACTATTATTACTATTATTCATATCACTACTAGGTTTACTAGGACTACTAGGTTTACTATTACCCTTTCCATCCTTATCATTCTTTTTCTTTTTCAATATAAGGATAATAATTACTATAATAGCAATTAATCCAATTACTACCCCAATTATAGGAAATAACAAGCTCTTCTTAGGCTCAGCTGTAACCTCTTTATTATCATCAATACTACTAGTTGTAACAAAATAATCAGAAGCATTATCACCATTAAAAGTAATATATCCATCTACTACTTTTAACTTACTACTAACTAACTTTAACTCTTCATTACCATTAACATAACTATATACATTAACTACATTACCGTTCTTATACTTATTACCAACATATAACTTAATCTTAACACCATTAGATAAGTCCATCGTCTTACTTAAACTAGCCGTTAACCCATCAACATAGTTAGCAAGTCTAAGTATATCTTTCTTATTAGAAGAATTAAACTTAATACCCGTAGGGATACTACTCGTACTCTTAACCTTATTACCATCAATTATATAACTATAAATAAGTTCTTTACCCTTATAATAATTAAAAGTAACTTTCTTACCACTCTTCTTAATCCTTTCCAAATCCACAGTACCAATAGTAGTATCATCCTTTAAAGTAATAGTAGGATTACTATTTTCTAACGCCTTCTCTAAATCCTCAATATAATAATCACCCTTCTTAGTTACTTTAATAGTAATCTTATTTTCTTTACCAGATTCCGAAGTAATAATCACTTCTAAATTATTAACACCATTCTTAAGAGTATGCTTACCATCTCCACTAACCTTAGCCTTAGTATCCTCAGCCGTAGCCTTAATATTAATACTATTTACATCACTATCAACTTCTAAAGTATAATTATTATCATCTACTTTAACAAGTTTCTGTCCATCTACACTAATATCTTTTAATTTATTATTATCAGATTTCTTTTCATCTTTATTATTATTATTTGTATTATTGTTATTGTTGTTATTATTTGTATTATTATTGTTATTATTATTATTTGGATTTGGTTTTGGTGTCGGAGTTGGTGTTGGTGTCGGTGTTGGAGTTGGTGTAGGATCAGGAGTTGGTGCCGGTTTCTTACTTACATTAACAGATGCCGTACCACCTACTTGAACAGCTACTCCATCACTTTCACTAGTAACATCTCCATATAAACTAATTGTAATAGTACCCTCTCCCGTTGCTGTACAAGTAGCACTAAAAGTCTTATTTGTATCTAGGGCATCTGCTGTTGCATCAGCAACATTAACAATACACCCACTAACAGGGCCACTGGCTGATGTATGAAGATTCCATGCAGCAGCCCCTCCCATATTTACATTAACAGTAAACGTATCTCCAACATATACACTATTAGAACTAACAGTAAGCCCTGCACTAGCTGCCGAAACACTAGAACTAAGTGCAAATATAGACATCAAAGATACCATTAAATATTTAATCTTTTTCATTTTTCCTCCTTTATGAAATAGTCTTTGTACCAAGTAAGTGTTGCCTTACTCTAAGTAAATCAGCTGAATTAATATCACTATCATAATTAATATCAGATGCTAAGAAATTTTCTCCCCTAAGATACTTACTACCAAGTAAATGTTGCCTTATTCTAAGTAAATCAGCCGAGTTAATAGCACCATCTCCATTAACATCCCCTATTACTATATTAGTATAAGTTACATATACATTACCACCCTGATATATCCTTGTCTTACCTCCTGTATACATAACCTCTTTACCATCTATATTCTTAGTATCAACTTCTACACTATACCGGTCACTATGTTCTATCTTTTTCTTAAAGTCCTCACCACTAGTACCAGCCATTATCTTACTTATATAATGATTAGTCTCATCAACATAGTAATCCTTAATTCTATAATCAAAATAATCTTCCCATATAGCATATAACTTAAAAGTATTATTCTCTAAAACAACATCATCCTTACCAATTAGTTCCCCTTCAAAGTATGTCTTACCACTACCATCAGCCTTAGTATTCCATTCCTTAAAGGTCTTATCATTCCTAACAAACATATTCTTATCAATAGTATATTTATTATTATTTAAGAAGAACGAACTCAATAATTCCCTAGAATTAATACGTAAATAACTACCACTATTATCAAATAATGCACTTAGTGTACCACCATTAGCATCAAGTATAAACGTATAAGCATTATCTACCCACACAGCAACTAACTCTGTACAACTAACCTCATCACTATAACTAACCATAGTACCATCACTTTTACAAGCCCAATTAACAAATCCTGCATTCTCTTTATAAGGAACAGGTAGCTCCCCATAACTATCAAATCTATGTACTATCTTACTCTCAGGATTAACCACACCACCACTCGCATCAAATGTAACTGTCATCTCTTCACCAATCCATTGAGCATATAAAGTAATCTCTTCTTTATCTTTGAGACCCTTTATAGTACCCAAATCATCATAGCTTTCTCCTGAACCATTAGCCTCAGTATTCCAACCATTAAATACATAACCATCCCTAGTACCAGTAACCTCAGGAAGCCTATAATCTTCTCCAGCATTAACTTCTATACTATCACTTATACCAAGTCCCATAGCCCCATTACTATTAAACTTAATAGTATAATGTGGTACATATTTTACACTAATAGGAACATCCTTAATATATCCATCATAATAATTTTCAACGTGAATAGAAGTCTTACCACTCTTTTGTGGAACAATTACCCCTTCTTCATTAACAGTAACTATACTCTCATCATTAGATTTCAAAGATAATCTTCTCGCTTCTACCTTCTTAGGTGTCATATAATTATAAATACTATATCCAGAATTAAGCTCCTGATTAATATTAATATCAGATATCTTAGTATACTCAAAGTCCATAAATTTAAGAACAGGAAGTCTCGGAATACCATCTACTGTTTTCATAACCCAGTTCTCATCAAAATTCTCCCAAGAACTATAATTCTCTTTCTTAACTAACTCTTTAAGACCAGTATCTTTATCAAAGATATTAACATTAGTACCTGCATTATTACAATCTTTATCATACGAATTACATAAATTATCTTGATTATTTCCTATTCTAAACATATTTATTCCATTTATATCGACATTATCACGATATAAAGCTTCATAAAATAAATTACCACCAATATTTTCCCCACTCATTGTAGATAAAATATTATTTATTTTTAAATTATTATAACCATATAATTTATAGCCCAATACAGCATCACCAGAACCATCATTATATTTTCCAATATGGGTTCCATCTATTCTTATATTACTAACTTCTAAATTATCTGCATCTATAGTATCAACCAAACTTGAAACTTCTTTCAAAAATTCACTTTCAGAAGCTATTTTATTATCATATATATACATATTTTTAAAAGTAATATTTCCAAGAGGCGAAGAAAAGTATCCAAATAAGCCTCCACTTGATATAGAAGAACCAGCACCAATAACACTATTATTTCTAAAAACAAGGTTTTCAAAGTTTCCAGAATATACAGTTTTATCATTAAAATCTCCATTATTTGCTAGATAATAAGAAGCCAATAATCCACAGTTTTTATTATCGTTAAATTCTGCACAACCAATATAATTATCCTCTAAAACAAGATTTTTAATTGTAACATTATTTATTAATTTATTAAAAATACCATTTCCTGTTACAGCATACTGCGTATAAAGATCATTATCTTTCCAACAAGAAATATAATTATTTTGATACAAGCCTTTTATACTATGACCTTGTCCATCTAAAGAACCACTAAAACCATTAATAGCTTTCCAACCTAAATATTTTCCTGGACAATAACTAGCTTCATTAGCAAATTTACCACCAGGTCCAGTATCCTCACTAAAATCAAGATCCGCCCCTAGCACATAATAAGCATCCAAGTCATCTCTAATACTATCAAAATGCTCAGGTGTCATAATAACATAAGGATCACTTTCCGTTCCCTTACCATCCATTGTAACATAACTAAACTTAAACGAACCAATCTCATTATCATTATAGAAAGCCTTAACAACATAATTACCAGAATTAATACTATCCAAATACAAATTAGCATTAATATTATTTTCAGCAACTACATTATTAGAAACACTATATCCACTACTTACCTCTTCATTAGAAGAATTATAAAGCCTATAAACAATATTCGTTCCCGATGGAATACCCTTCGTATCAGAATACAATCTAATATTCTTACTATTAAAACTCTTCCCCTCATACTTACTAAAATCAACACTAACACCATCAGTAGTATTACTAGTAAAGAAACTAACATTATCAATAAAGACACTAGTACTATTACTTGCCTTAATCTGAGCTAAAGAATTAGTATTTAACACTACATTATCATTAGAAAAATCAACAGTAACTAAACTAGGAGTACTACTACTAACCCTCTTCGTAATAATCTTACCATTAACATCTCTAACTAAAACATCAAACTCACCATCAATACTATTAGTCATAAATTTAATCTTTTCTAACTTCTCATTACCATTTAACTTTGTCGAATACATCCTGTATAACATATCCTTACCATTAGAAACATTACTACCCAAAATATAATTATTATCCCAATTCTTTTCATCCTTAGAACTCATATCCGTAATAAAACTAATAGAACTACTATAAGAATCATAAGTAAGATATAAATAAGGCGTATTATAATTTCCCCAAGAGTTCTTAATTATCCATACACCCTTACCAGAAACAACATCACTACAATTAGAATTATAACTATAATGCTGATTATTACTAACACAATACTTATATTCAATATCATCATCCCAACCAATAATACTCATAGCATGTCCACCCGTAAAAGAACAAGCATAAGCATCAATTAAAGTACTATTTAAAGTACTATCATTATGAGAACACCCCATATATGTACTAACATAAGCAGCACCATACTTCATTAAATAAGATTTAACACTATTTAAATAATTCTCCCTTTTCACTTTCTCATCCGCTGTAAGATTATCATCACTAGCCCTATAAGCATTAATAGGCATATTAATAGTACCATTAACTTCATAGTCAGACTTACTATAACTAAGTACATCCATTAGTTCCATTTTTTCATAATCAGTATCACTATAAGCCTTAAAATTATTACTATTATATAAAGATACACCATTAGCAAGAGCCACGGTAGAAACATAGAAGTTACCACCATCACCAAGTCCCCTATCAATAAAAGACTTATACTCACTCTTATAATCCTTTATACCATTATTAGCTGTAGCATAATCAATCTGTCTCTGTGAAAACAAATTAGAACTACCATTATAAGAAGTATCACCCTTCTTTAATAAATAACTCTCTGCTGCCCCCGTTGTACCAAAAGTCCAACAAAGACCCATATTACCCTGATTTCCAACTGGAGAAACATAGTTCTTCCCATCAACATTCCGCAAATCATAACTACTAGGAATAACCTTATCCTCCTTAGTAGTATCACCAACATAATCTATAACCGTAGTATCCGGTATAACATCAATTTCCTCTTTCTTCTCCTCATTATAAGTCAAATAATCTACATATATAGGATTCAAATAAGGCATCTTCTCTTTCTTATTCTTCTCCGTAAGCATAACTTCACCCGTAGTATTATAAACATCCCTTATATACTCCTGAGCCTCCTTAGGAAGATAAGCATAATCACTCTTAGCTAGGACATAATTAATATATACCTTATCCCTATCTGCAAATAAGAAACTACCCCCAACTATAAAACCAATTACACCCATAATTAAAACAATTCTTTTCTTCTTCACATCTCTTACTCCTCTACTATAACTCAATTATAACACAAATAATTCTTTATTCAACAAAATACGATAAATTTTGTGAATAATTTGTGAATTACCCTATCGGGGCCCTTTACTACTCCCCTTATCCATAACTATCTTTAATACAACAATTACACCATTATACGTTACTACCCACATAGTAAAAAAGAAAGTAACCTAACTACTACTCTCTTTCTCACTAAGAATAACCTCATAATCAAACACATACCCATCCCCACTCTTATTACTAGTAACAATAACATAAGACTTATCAAAATCATAATTATCCCTAAACATAGACATATCCATCTTATAATCACTATCCATCTGTTTCAAACTAATAATATACCTAGTCCCACTCTCTTTCTCTCTATAATCATACCCATCCATAACAATATCACTGTAACCCTTAAGAACCCTAACTAAACTATCATATCCATAATAAATACCATCCCTATCCCTATTAATAAGACAATCCAAATTAACATCATAACTAAATTTACCACTCTTATTCCTAATAATAAGATAACTATTACTAGTATCACATACCATCAAAGACAATATCCCCTTATCAAAATCCCTATCCCTCATAATATCATCTAAATAAACAAAATATTCCCCCTCTTTATTATACCTCTCATCCCCACTAATCCCCTTACCATAATCAATCATCATTAATTTAAGAGCTTCACTAATCTCCATATCACTATTATTACTACTTATCCTACTTTTAAAATGATTATAAGTATAAGTAGTACCCACTAATAAAAGAATCAAAATAATAAGAATAATAACTAATCCCCTAACACTCTTATTCATAACTATCACCCACAAAACTAATAGAAAGATGACCATTTCCAAGAACACTACCATTAATCAAATTATAATTTTTAACAGAAGAAGATACACTATTAGAGCCACCACTACCAGCATCATCCTTTCTTTGTCTTATAACCCTATATTCCAAACAAGTTTGTTTAACAACAGGAACTTTTATAATTTCATATTTCTTACATCCCGAAGGAAAACAAGTCTTCTTACCCATAATTGTAAAACAAGTAGTATCCTGTACTAAACACGCACCCTGTTGCTCTATATAAGTAGTCTCCGTTTTCATATTAGAACAAGTATTACTAACAAGAGTTTGAGCAAACCCAGGTGCTCCACCACCACCATTAGTTCCATTACCACCAGCACCATAACCCAGATTAGCTCCACCACTTCCATTACCACTACCACCAGTAGCCTTATCATCAACACCAATAAAACAAGTAGCATTCCCATCACCAGAATAACTCCAAAAATCAGTATTACTAGACGGAGCAGAAGACGTATAAGTCATAAAACAACTAACTCCACTCCTTCCACCACCACCTGCTGTAATCAAAGTTTCACTTCCCCTTTTAAGTGTAGTAGCACCACCACCATTTACAGTATAACCATCATAAGATGTAATACCACCACCATTATAACCATTATTTCCCCCTACATTAACAACCAATTTATCCCCTTTATTTAGATAAATATATCCCGTAACTTCTCCTCCCCCCTTATCAGCAATATAATCAGACTGTGCCCCCTTAGCATCCACATAATAATACCCGTTCATTGGAGCCACAAACTCCTCCTCATATCCAACATAATCAAATTCCCATTTACTCTTAATAATACTAACTTCCCTATCTCGACTAGCAACATTCCCACTCCTATCACTAACCTCATATCTAATAACATACTCACCAGCCATAAGCCCCTTAGTATTAACAATATCCTCCCCATTCAAAGAAATTCTCTTACTATCTTCAAGTATTGCCTCTCCATCCTTATACTTCGCCTCATCCCTATAAGTAACGTCACCATTCAAGGAAAAATCTTCCCCCACACCCTTCACAATCGGCGTTACAAACGAAATAACAGGTGCCCTCGTATCAACAATTTTCACATTCCTATCTAAAGTTTTACTAGCTCCCCCATAAGTAGTTACACTATAGTGGGCCACATACTCACCAACTTTCAAAGACTTAGTATTACTGCACTCACCATTATCAATACTAATACCTTTTTCCTCTACCATACTATTACTAAGAACAATATCTATATCACTCCATAAATCAAAGTCAGTACCATACTCCTTAATAAGCGGATTATCCCCCTTTAACACTAAATCAACACTAGTATCAACAATACCACAATTAGTATCAGTACTAAATTCATAACTATTAACCATTTTTTCATTTTCTTTAACTAAAACACTACTATTAAGATACCCACTAGCTTCCACTTCAGGTTCTTTAAAGTAACCCTTATTAATAAGTTCCTTTACCGGAATACAAGCCATCTTATCACTACCACTATTACTCCAAACCAATGTAGAATTATACTCATCTATATAATAAGACGAACTCTTTAAAATATTCTCCTTATTAATAGTAGCAAGCTTAACTTTAGCCCCATCTTTACTACCCGAAAAAACAACTATCACTATACTAGTTACCACTCCAAGAACTACAATTACAGCAAGAAGTTCTATTAATGTAAACCCCTTATTATTCCCTTTATCTATTGTCTTCATAATTCACCTTATTTCTATATAATAAAATTATATAAAAATTTTTTATATAATACAAGAAAAATTAGAAACTAAATTCTAATTTTCATATTATTTTCATAAATCTCAAATGTTCTTCTTCATTAAAATTAGGTTTATTTTTTACTAACATATTATACATTGTATCAGGCTCATCACTGAGTCTTATAACTGCATCCACGTCTTTCGTTTGAATAGAACCATTTTCAAGTCTGTAAATCATTGTCTCTTCTAAACCCAAAATCTTAGAAAACTCCTTTTGGCTCATTCCATATTTTTTTCGTATCAATTTAATCTCATTAGTTGTCAAAAGATTAACTCTTTTTTTATAAATATCATATAGTCTTATATCGTTATCAATTTCAATATTTCTATCAAAAACTTCTTCTCCATTTTCAGGATTAATCTTATAGTATTCATCAAACTCTATATCAATACCCTTAACATTAACAACAACTCTTCTTATACACACATTATCTTTCTTTTCCATTATATCCCTCCCATTTACAATATTTATTATATCTATTTTTCCATTAAAAGTAAATTATATTTCTAATCTTTATTATCTCTATACACTTATATATTTATAATTAATTTCTCTCTCTATTCTTGACTACTCCCCATATTTCTAGTACAATACTATTAGTATTTGCCCCTGTAGGGCAACAGAAAGGTGAGAAAAAATGAAAAAACTAAACCAATTAATAGAATGTAACTACGAAACACCCATTACAGGTATTTCCGTAAACACCAAAGACCTCAAACAAGGCAATCTCTTCATCTGTATAAAAGGAGATACCATCGATCGCCACGATTACATAGATGAAGCCATAAAAAAAGGAGCAGCAGCCCTAATAACAAATAAAGACGTATCCACTTCCATACCTTACGTAAAAGTAGATAATCCCAATAAAGAAGTAATACCAATATCCCAGAAATTCTATGACCATCCCGAAAACAAAGTAACACTATATGGAATAACCGGAACAGATGGCAAAACCAGTACTGCAACCATTATCTCTACCCTTTTAGATAATTCCACTTGTGGATACATCGGCACTAACGGAAGAAGTTGTAAAGCCTTCGATAAAAGTACTGACAATACTACCCCATCTCCCGATAAACTATACGCCTACTTTGACGAATTCATAAAAGCCGGATGCACATCTATTGCTATGGAAGCCAGTAGTGAAGCCGTACTTCAAAATAGACTAGATAACCTATACTATGATGTAATAGGAATAACCAATATAACAAGTGAGCATCTAAACCATCATAAAACCCTCGAAAACTACGTAAACTGCAAGAAATACATAATGACTTTAACCAAACCAAACGGTTACTGCGTTCTAAATAAAGACGATAAATACTATAACGAAGTAAGAAAAATATGCAAAGGAAAAGTCCTAACTTACGGTACCAGTAAAGATAACGATTTAATAATAGATAACTTTACCCTAAGTACCAATCATACCAATATAAAATTTATATATAAAAATAAAACCTATAATGTAACAAGCCCTCTATTAGGTGACTTCAACGTCTATAACCTAGCTTGTAGTCTCCTAATGTGTTTATCCCAAGGAAATACTATGGAAGATTTACTAAAAAATGTCCCAAATATCAATATAAAAGGACGTCTTGATATGATTAATCTCGGACAAGACTTTCACGTTATGGTCGACTATGCCCATACCCCTAACGGTATAACCAAACTCCTATCATTCGTAAAATTACTAGATAAAAATAGAACTATCACTGTAATAGGCCAAGCCGGAGAAAGAGATGCCTATAAAAGAAAAGAAGTCGGTAAAATCGTAGCCGACCACTCTGATCTTGCCATATTCACTTATGAAGACCCCCGTAGTGAGGATCCCTTAGATATAATAAACGATATGACAGAAAATATTAGAGACTATGATAACTATGAAATAGTAGTCGATAGAAGTGAAGCCATAAAATATGCAATCAATATAGCCAAACCAAACGATATGGTCTTAATATTAGGAAAAGGCAATGAAACTTATGAGAAACTAAAAGATAAAACCATCTACTTTAACGATATAGAAGAAGCCGAAAAATATATCAAATTAAGATTAGAAGAAAAGCCAGTAAAATAACACTGGCTTTTATAAATTGTCACTAAGTAAAAAGTCAATTAAATTAAGGTGAATAATACCATCTCTTGATAAATCCTTCTTATCCATTGAAATAACATATTTAGGATTATCATCACTAATATAATTAAAAGCCCCAAATTCCCTTTCCATAGCATCACTGTTGCCATCAAGTTCATAAGTTACTTGAATATAATTAGTTTTACCATCCTTTTTTGCTAAAAAATCAATTTCTCCTTTTTTACTCTTTCCAATATACACATCATAATCTCTAATTTTTAATTCATTATATACAATATTTTCTAAAACAATATAATTTTTAAATTCAGCATTGTTATTTTTTATTTGAGCAATTCCTAAATCAGTAGCATAATATTTATTTAAAGTTTTTAAAACCCCTTTACCACTAATATCATATCTGTAAACTCTTTCCACAATAAGAGCTCTACAAAGAGCATCAACATAAGTATAAAGTGTTTCATTGGAAATACTTTTATTTTCCCTCCTCAAATAATTAATTATATCCTGAGAAGAAAACTCTGTACCAATTGTTTCAATTAAATACTGAAAAATCAAATCAAATAAAAACGTATCTTTCAAATTAAGCCTTCTCACCACATCTCTTAATATGATAGAATCATAAACACTATGCAAATAATTTTTAATATCTGTAGTATTATTAAATTCACATCTATTAGGTAAACCACCCCAATTTGCATAATCCCAAAAACTATTTAAATCATAACCATCTCGATTGGTAAGAGATATATATTCCTTGTATGATAATGGATATATACGAAATAGTACATATCTTCCTGAAAGAACTGTCGAAAGTTCATCTGATAACATCTTACTATTAGAACCTGTCAAAAATATACTTAAATTTTTTACAGTGGCCCTAAGGGAATTAACAACTTTTTCAAAAGCATCAACATTTTGCACTTCATCCAAAAACAAATAATATTTTTTATCATCTTTTATTTTATCTTTTATGTAACAATTCAGTTTTCTATAATCAAGAAGTTCCTCAAATTTAATAAATTCAAAATTAATGAATATTATATGTTCTGAATCAACCTTATATTCAGTCCTAAGTTCATTTCTAATTTGCTCTAAAATAATAGACTTACCACATCTTCTAATTCCAACTAATATTTTTATCAAATCAGAATTATAAAAACCTCGTATTTTTTTCAAATAATTTTCTCTTAATAACATAGTTACTCACCTCTTGATATCATTATACACTATTTTTTACTTATTGTAAAGTTATTACTCATTTCCGTAATAACTTTTTATTATCACCATTTCCCATTAAAAACAACTCCAAAAATCACAAAATTACATACATTTTCCCCCATAGAATTCACAAAACTTCCTTTTTTCCTATTTAAGCCCTATAATCAAACTCTCAGCCTTGTATTCCTTACCCTCATTCCTATAACTATGCACCATATCAAAGTTACACTTACTACATATCCCACTAGAAACAATATTCTCTTTCCTTATCCCCATTCTAAGAAGAAGCACTCTATTAATATTAACCGTATCAATGTACCATTTACCATCCCTATTAATAATAAACTCCCTCTCATCAATATCCCTAAACTCCTCCCGAATTAAATCCCGAACATCCTCTCCTACCTCAAAACAACACCCATATATAGAAGGACTCATAACCACTATCAAATCCCGAACATCACATCCATAAACATGAGTCATCTTCTCTATACACTTAACCCCAATCCTCTTAACAGTTCCACGCCATCCCGAATGAACATTACCAATAACCCCCAATACCGGATCATATATCCCCATTAAAATACAATCAGCATTAATAGTAGCAAGCACCACTCCCCTCTTATTCGTAATCATCCCATCAACACCCTCAAACCTCTCATCATTAATACAAATACTCCCAATATCCTCATCAATAACAACAATATTATCCGTATGCCTCTGTCCGCACTTAACCACTCCCCTATAATCAAGACCTGCCATATCACAAAGTTTTCTATAATCACTAACTACCCCATCAATAACACTCTTACTCTCACTCTCCCCATTCCTCGTTGTCTTAAAATTAACATCAAGTCCCAAACTATAAGTAACACCTACCCTATCTCCATATTTATCCATAATCCTAAAGAAAAGAGAAGAAAAATCTCCCCTATTCACTATCCTAACACTATCATTATCCCTAATCATTTATAATACCTCTTATACTTATCATAATTACTATTAACCCTCTTAAAAACCACAAGTAACCTCATAAGCGACCTATCCCCCTTATAATACATAATATTACGAACCCTCTTCTCTCTATAAAGATCATCTACTTTTTTAAGAATATCCCTATTCTTAACATATTTGTAAATAACACCCTTAGGGACTATCGTCCATAGAAACTCATTATTAAGGTACTCAGTCTTATTCTTAATATTATAAATAACATCCTCTACCAAATATTTAGTAATATTCTTACCACTCACAGTCGTAAAAGAACTACTCCTACCCTGCCTAATATTAATCTCAAATAACTTATATTTCTTATCCCTCTTATCATACTTAAAATCAAAATTAGCATATCCCGTATACTTAATATCCTCTAAAAACTTTTTCATCTTCGCAAAAAGAGCCTCATCATAAGAACTAATAATAGCCCCATAATCACCAAGTGCACCAGGAGTCTTCTCTTCCAAAATAACCTGTCCAAGACCCATAAACGTTACCTTATGATTAGAATCAACATAAGCATTAAGAACCCTAAGAGCAGTATCATCCCCAGGAATATACTCCTGAATAATCAAAGTATCCCTATAAGTAGATCCATAAACCCTCTCTAAAATATCCCTAGTTTCCTTCTCACTATGAGAAACAAAAATCTTCTTCTTACCCTCAAACTTACTCTGCCAATACATAACACTATTAGAAGGCTTTATAATAATAGGATACTTAAAAGGAATCACAATCTCTTTATAATTATCATAACTACAAATAAGCGTCTCCGGATAATCAAGTCCATACTCCTTACAAGTCTTATAAAAATTCTCTTTAAGAACAAGTTTATTCATTAATTCCTCACCTATATAAGGAATAATAAAATAATCCTCTAACTTATCCCTATTCTTAATAACAAGTTTCATATAAATATCCGAACAAGCAATCAAAATAAGCTTATTCTTCTTAAATTCACTATGAATCTTCAAAAGTTCTTTCACAAAAACCTTCGGATCCTCTATCTCACTATTCTTTCGAAGATCTAAAAGTTTACTATACTTAGTCTCCGAATAATCACTCTTACCTAGAGCAATACACTTAACACCATACTCCTCATCAAAGGCCACTGCCATTCCATAAACATTCCTATCACTACCAAGTAGTACAGGGATAAACTCTTGTTCTCTCACTATATCATCCTCTTTTCTCTATCTCCATTTTACCACATTTCCACTCATAAATAAAGTAAAACCTTATTATTTACAAAAGTTACCCTACAGGGGCAGGTATATGTAAAGAGCAAATAAAAAAAGTAAACAAATACCTTAAGTACCCGTTTACTTTAATGAAAAAACTATTTAAGAACCTTTATTATAACATTACCTCTTTTAGTAACACTAGAATAAAGCCTTTCTTCTTCTATTTTTTCCCTTTCTTTTCTAAGTCTTTTAATACGTTCTTGTCTATCTTTCATCATTTTTTCTTGTTTGTTAATTCTATCAAAAGCTTCTGATTCCGCTTTCCTACCCATAACAAGAGGTTTATATTCTTGACATTCACATATATACTGACATTCAATAGTATTTCCATTCATTCTCTCTACACCAGTTTCAATTTCAGAATAATACTTCATTCCCTTACTAGTTAAATATTCATTTTTCCCCTCTTTAATAGTCCAGTTAGGAGCTGACGTCTTAGCACATTTTTCTATATTATCACAATCTTGACAAATATGCTTAGCCTTACCATCCACAGAATACTTACTAGCTTTTAAAGCAGTAATATTAAAATTAATATGCTTAGAGACTATCTCATCGAACAAATACAATCCCATATCATATAAATTCTTTTCCTTAAGTTTTCTTACCAGTTCAACATTGAATACCCCAAATAAAGATTCAGTTTCAATAACATCACTATCCAAATAACGATAAAATTCCTTATTATTAAAATTCAAAGCCTTAAAACTATCAACAATAACAGCATTAATAACTCTCATTTGCATTAGAAACTTAACATATTCCGGATATCTTTCATAGTATGAAAACAAAGTTTTAACATCTTCTTTAGTTCTCTGTATTCTTAAAGCATTTAAAATATCCATTCCTCCAAGAACATCTTCACTAAAAATAATTCTGTCATAAAATTTTGCTCTACCTTCTAAGCCAATTCCTAAGATAAACTTCATACAACTGCCCATTTTACCAAGGTCTGCACGATTAATCTTAGATACCTCTTTTGGAACTTTAACTGTCATTCCGCTAAATTTAACAGTACTAGTTATAAGTTCTCCATTTCTTTTTTCAACAATTTTTTCTTCATTCATTATAATTCCCCCTACGGGTCTATACAATATCATAAACAAAAACAACTGTCAAGCATTAATATTATTTTTATCAAAAAAAAAGAAAAAAAACTTATTTATCAGCTTTTTCTCTTTTTAAAGTCTTAATAAGATTACCATTCTTAGTTCTAACTACCCTTTCATAATCCTTATACTTAGCAGCCTCTCTTCTAACTTTCATATCATTAAGCCTTTTTATCTCAGCTTCCTCAGCATCGTGAACTCTCAAATTTCTAGCACCCATACTTTCAACATTTCTAAATGATGTACATTCTAAAATATCACGACCCAAAATTTCTCCATATTCATTTACACGTTCAAATCCCGTAGTAATAATACTATGATAACCCAAATGTTTACTAGCAAATTTAGGAATTTCCCCATCCTTGACTTTTATACTATTATCATAAGCACTAATTAATGAACAAGAAGCATTAGCACATTTCTCACAAATATGTGTAAAGTCACCACTTTCACTTCTACTCCTACCAACAAGTTTAATAAAATCACTATTAACAATTCTTTGAAATTCTTTTAAAGCAATTAAATAATAACCCTTATCTTTAATAGCATCAATAAATACATTATCCATTGCATAAAAAAGCTTATCAATATCAATTCTATCAGCATTCAATATATCAAAAAACTCTTTATTATCATCAACATTAAGTTTTTTATATCTCTTATACACACCAAGTCCAATAACCCTAACCATAAGATGATATTCCAAATTCAAAGGAAACTTAGAATGCCACTCCATTACTGCTTTTGCAGAAAAACACTTACCACTAGATGTTACTAATTGTACAAGTTCTTCACCAGATAATATCTTATCACAAAAAACAAATCTATCAATAATAGTATCTTTAATTTTAGGATCCATAGTTGCAAAAATCCCCCTAATACTATCTTTTAAATTAATAAGATCTTGTCTTTCTATATTTTCTTCAATACGTTTATCAGCAATCCCCTTAAATTCAAATACACTAATCCTTGTTTTACCATCTTTCTTTTCAAATATTGCATCTCTTCTTTCTTTCATACTACTACCTCTTTCGACCAAATATACTACCATAAATAAAAATGTCTGTCAATCTATTTTCAAGATTATTTACAATTATTTTTTCGATATATTTAAAAGTATTCCCATACTAATCATTGTAATAAGCAAACTACTTCCCCCATAACTAAGAAAAGGCAAAGTAACCCCTGTAACCGGAATAAGTCCAACAACTACAGATAAATTTAAAATAGCCTGAAAAGCAAACATAAAAGTAATACCAAAAGCAAGATACTTACCAAACAAATCATTACAATTAATAGCAATAGAAAAACCCCTATAAATAATAAATCCAAATAAAAGTATAACAACTCCTGCTCCCACAAATCCAAGTTCCTCACAAATAATCGCAAATATAAAATCCGTTTGAGGTTCTGGTAAATAAAAATGCTTTTGAATAGAATTACCCATACCAAGACCCAAAAGTCCCCCAGGACCAATAGCATATAAACTCTGAATAATCTGAAACCCACTCCCCAAAGGGTCCGACCAAGGATTAAGAAAAGAAACAATCCTCTCCATTCTATATGGAGCAATAAGAATTAAAACAACTATCCCCACTATACCCAATGCCCCCAATTTAACAAAGAATCCAAGTCTACATCCACTAACAAAAAGAAGTACAATAAGGGAAAAAGTCATAACAACTCCCGTTCCAAAATCAGGTTGTAGCATAATCAAAGCAAATACCAAAAATATAATCCCCAATATAGGAAAAATACCCTTTCTAATGTCCTTAATATCTCTATCATTATTAACAAGATATTTAGAAACAAATATAGTAAGACCAAGTTTCATAAACTCACTAGGTTGCATACCAAACCCACCAATACCAAACCAACTTCTACTACCATTTCTTACCATCCCAATACCAGGAATCAAAACCAAAATTAAGAGTAAAAAACAAACACCAAATAAAATGTTTGCTTTATTAAAATATTTCCTATAATCAACTTTCATTACTATATACAGTAGTACATATCCAATAATTAAAAACATAACTTGAGCTTTAAGATACTTATAAGCATCCCCAAATTTATATTCCGCCCATACCGAAGACGAAGAATAAATCATAATACACCCAATTAAAGAAATACATATTATCGCTATAATAAGCTTATAATCAACCCTTTTCATAATCCCCCTTTATAAAATTAAAGCCATACACCATATATAAGAGCAAGAAGTGAAAGCAAGAAACCACATATCCAAAATAACTTAACAATATCTCCCTCTTTCCAACCAAGTCTCTCAAAATGATGATGTATAGGTGTCATTAAAAATACCTTCTTCTTAAATATAACTACACTAATAATTTGCACTATAACCGTAATAGTCTCTATTACAAATACTCCCCCAATAACAGCAAGAGATATCTCGTGAGCTGTAAGAATAGCAACAGTTGCAAGTGTCGCTCCTAAAGTAAGACTACCCGTATCTCCCATAAATACCTTAGCCGGATAACTATTAAATACCAAAAATCCCATAATAGAACCAACTAAAACAAAACAAAATATACCAATATCCTGATAGCCCTGTATCCAGAAACTACCCCAAGAAATAAGTCCAAAAGCAAGAAATGCAATAGCAGATAACCCTCCCGCCAGTCCATCTAAACCATCTGTAAGATTAACAGCATTAGAAGAACCAACTAAAAGGAAAAGAATAAACACCCCATATAACCATCCCATATTCCATTTAATATGAAGTAAACTAACTTCAAGAACTGAATCCCCAGGTGTAAACTCCCTAAACAAAATATAAAACACAAGAGCTACTATAAATTGTAAAAACAACTTTTGTCCTTGACTCAGACCCTTATTTCTATTTTTCTTTATACTGATATAATCATCTAAAAAACCAATCATACCATAGGAGACAAAAACAAATAAAAGTATAAATAAGTTTACCGAAAAATCTATCTTATTAAGAAGTAATAAAATAATAGTAGTAACAAGAGTAGGAATTATAAAAATAAGTCCTCCCATTGTAGGTGTCCCCGCTTTTCTAGCGTGAGCTTCTACATAAACATTTATTCTTTGACTAATTTTAATCTTTTTCAATATTGGAATCATAACAAGTCCAAAAAGAACTGTTAGTAAAAATCCAATCATTAATGCAAATAAAGACTTCGTAAGTGTTAACACAAAATCACTTCCATTTCTAATCACATTATATCATAAAATTTAAAAATTTACACAAGGAACTTCACTTTATAACACTACTTTACATATTAATCACTAAGAAATAGCCTAACACTCTCTCCAATTGCAATATGGCTACCACCTTTCGGAGACATTTCCCTAACCACTTTACCATTACCCGTATACTCTACATTAAATCCCTTAAGAGCTTTAGTAGCATCCTCCCTACTCATACCAACCACATCGGCAATAGAAGAGTACTTCTTATCATACCACTGATATACCTTCTGAAGTCCGTCTTCCCTCTTTTCAACTCCCAAAATCAAAGCCGCATCTTTAAGAATATTTTTAGCAACTGGAGCAGCAACTGTACCCCCATACTGTGTAATTCCCTTAGCATTATCAATTGCAATATATACCACAATCTCAGGATCATCAGCTGGTAAAAAGCCAATAAAAGACACAATATAATTACCAACCATATACCTGCCATCCTTAACTTTTTGAGCAGTTCCCGTTTTACCACCTACCCTATAGGAGTCTATATAAGCATTCCTTCCCGTACCAAGAGCAACCACACTTTCTAGTGCCATTCTAACTGTCTTACTAGTATTATCACTAATAACATTTCTAACAAATTTAGAACTATTTTCCTTAATAATATCCCCTGTATCAGAAGAAATCCTTTTAACAACATAAGGCGTATATAACTTACCACCATTAATAGCAGCACTAACCGCTGTTATTTGTTGAATTGCCGTTACACTAACACCTTGCCCAAAAGAAGTAGTAGCAAGTTCTACTGGTCCAACATTATTTACTGGAAATATTATACCTGTAGCTTCTCCATTAAGATCAATACCCGTTTTTTTACCATAACCAAATTTATTAATATAATTAAATAGCCTCTCCGTACCAAGTCTATTACCAAGTTCAACAAATCCAGGGTTACAAGAATTTTGAACTACTTCCAAAAAACTCTCATCACCGTGTCCACCAGCCTTCCAACACTTTATCCTTGCCCCATCTACATTAACACTACCACCATCATAAAACCTATCATTAAGAAGATCAACTGTCCCCTCCTCAACACTAGCTGATAATGTCAAAATTTTAAATGTGGAACCTGGCTCATAACTAGCCCATATTGCCATATTTCTATTAATCTCATTAATATCATAATCACTATAATTATTAGGATTAAAATCAGGACGAGAAGAAATAGCAAGTATCTCTCCACTCTTAGGATTCATAGCAATACCCCAAGCACCATCTGCATTATACTTTGTCATAACATTATTAAGTTCCCTTTCCAAAGTACTTTGAAGTTCAAAATTAATAGTAAGATAAACATCTAATCCATTAGCAGCTTCCTCATAAACAGATGCCTCCTTAAGTCTCTTACCCTTAGCATCCGAAAAATACTTAATACTTCCCCCTTCGCCCTTTAAAACATCATCATATAAAAGTTCAAGACCACTAAGTCCCTGATTATCAATTCCCACATATCCAAGTGAATGACTAAGCAAATTATCGTAAGGATAGTACCTCTTACTCTCTTTTAAAAGATATACCCCATCATAATTAAGAGCATTAATTTTTTCTGCAATATCATAACTAAGTCTTCTTCCCTCAGGATGCACTCTCTCCATAGAAGACTTCTTATAAACATGTTCTCGAATAACCTCTTCAGGTACTCCCAAAATAGCTGCAATATCCCGAACAACATCACCCTTATTACTAATTTGATTAGGAATTAACACCAGCGAAACAGTCGTAATATTATCCGCTAGAACTACCCCATCAGAACTATATATTTTTCCCCTATCAGCAGCAATAGGAAGATTTCTACTCCAAAGACTATTAGCCAAACTATTAAGTTTTTTATAATCAATTACTTGTATATAAAATATTTTACCCAAAACAACTATCAGAACAACTATCACAATTAATAAAACAATCCTAATATTTCTATGAATACTCTTAAAAAACATAATCCTCACCTAGTAAAAAATATGCAAAAAAGCTAGTTTAATGCTCTTTTAAAGACAACACTTCCCAAAGCACTAACCAAAATACCAAGAAGTGGCCAAACTGAAACATTACTACTTGTACGAGGTACTTCAATCCTTTCATTAATTACATTTTTCTTTATAACTTTCCTATTCTCACCCAATCTAAAATAATAAATACCACTATCTAGTACATAACCATTAGGGGCAGTAACTTCTTTAAAATAATATTCTCCCATAGGTAAGTTGTCCACTCTAAGAATACCACTATTATCCGTTTCTCCACTGTAAACAAGATTATCATTACTATCATATATATCATACTTAGCAAAAGATAACCCCTCTCCACTAGTTCCATCCTTCTTTATAATTTCTAATGAACCCTTACAAAGATAATTATAAATATTAACATTAAGCCCAATCTCTTCCAAAGACCCATCACCCGTAAGTTCAAATCTATACTCTTTATTACTAAGAACATATCCATCTAAACTCTTTAATTCCTTAATATAATATTTGCCAAACAGTAAATCACGAATAGAAAACTTACCATTTTCCGTATTAAACTTCATAATTTCCTCATCCTTGCCGTAAATCATATTACCATTTTCATCATAAATATCACTATCAGCATATAATCCAAACTCACATCCATCCATTAACACCATATCATAAGAAATATTACCCCCACTATTCTTAGAAACTTCTCCATATTTAGAAACATCAACATTAGTTTTAACCTTTTTATTAGCAAATTTAATCGTTAAAACCCTCTCATTATCTAAAATATCAAATGAAGCACCATCATCAATAGAAAATTCATATCCCTCTTTAGAAATAACATACCCATAAGGACTACTAATTTCCTTTAAAATATACTTACCACTTGATAAACTAATAGGCGTAATAAATTCTCCATCACTATCCGTTTCAAACTCACAAATATCACTCTTACCATTGCCAGCCTTGTAGCACACATACATATTATCATCTACACTCCAAATCTTAAATTTAGCACTCCCCTTAATAACATTTCCCGTCTCCGAATCCACTTTAATAACTTTAAGTTTAGCTTCAATTTTTTTATCAACAAAAACTTTATTTAAAGGAACGCTATCGCGAACTTCAAACTCATAATCATCAATAAACTCATATCCACCTTCTCCACTTAACTGCTTAATAATATATTTTCCATAAGGAAGACTAACACTAATTTTTCCATCATCATCTGTCTTCCCCCTATAAACCTCTTCCCCTTTACTATTAACAATACTAAATTCCACATTTTCTTCCGGATACATCAATCCCGTTTTACCAGAATCCTTCATCTTAAAGAAAATAATATTCTTCTTAATAACATTTTCTTTAATAGTTGCATTATAGTTAATAGAATTAATATCACTAGTAAAATAATACTTCTCATCACTTACCTCATACCCAACACTAGCACTAATTTCCTTTAAATAATACTTACCAAATCTAGGTAAAGGCTCGCTTTCCCCATGTCCCTTATAATCAGTAACAATCTTACTAACTAAACTATCATCAAAAGCATTATAAATACCATAACAAGCTCCCTCTAAAGTTCCTTCTCCTTGGGGAATATTACTATTATTTTCACTATCTATCTTATCAATAGAAACAACTCCCCCCTTAAAATTAAAGGAAACACTACTATAAACATCATTAACACGTCCACTAGAAAGCATAGTCTGAGAATTAGCACCATACCAAACAACATAATTTTTATCCGTATACTGTTTCCTTTTAAGATTAACAGTAACCGTCCCAACTTTACTTGGTTTTACAAATAAACTATTATCTTTAATATATGCTTCGCTATTATCACTACTAACAACTTCATAATTCTTCAAAACTCCTTTATAATCCCAAATTTCATAAAATCTAGCTTCACTATCTATTGTCATACCATCAAAAGCCGGCTTAGTATAATGATTATTAACAAGTCTTAAAATTTCCTCTTTTTCATTCTCATTATTAAGAATATTTCCCGTCGTATACCTTCCTGTACTAAATACAGTATCCGCAGGAATTATCGTTTCCCAAATTAACTCTTGGGCAGCACTCCGATAAAGAAATGTCCTATGCTCAGGATATTCATAACCATAATAACTAATTAACATTATCCTATCCCTTATATCCTCACTCAAACCAGAATTGCTGTAATCACCGGCATTATAGTTTGTCCCTTCGGGAATGCCAGGCATAATACAATACGCTACGCGACCATTAAAGTCATATAAATTAAATGGATAACTACTAGATACACCATTATAAACCCTGTTCCAATAATATCCGCTTGTAGTTATATTAACATTCGCATTATCCGCATAACTATAACTCATTCCCATCACAAAAATAAACATAATAAATAATAAATAAAATATTTTCTTCATCAAAACCTCCTTATATAATTGTTGCAACGTAACAATTTTTATATTTTACACTTACAACGCCAACATCAAGTTTTATCACTAGCTTGTCCAAATCAATTTCATCTACAGTCTGTTCATTTAAGTAATCATTAAACCGCTCAAAAATTACATTCGCCGCATTTTTTTTATCTATGTTAGAAAGCACACATTTTTTACCTCTAAATAGACCTTCTTTAATCGATATCATCCCATCACCTCCCTCTATTATTATTATTCCCAAAAAAAACAAAAATTCCCCCCTCGAGAAGGTAATTTCTTTCAAAAACATATATTAAATGGAGTAAAATAGCCCGCTTTACACCAAAAAAGTGTAAAGTAATAAAAAAAGGTATTTTTCTAATATACTTAAAAATAACCCAAAATATAGTAATAAAAAAAGTAAAATTAAATCAATATATCAAGTCAATAAATAACATAAATACAACTTTTTTAAAATTTATATATCACATAAAAAAAACAATTTTCATATCTTTATCTCTAATCTAAAACTAATAATAACAACTATGTTAATATTAATAACTACCTTCCTTTTACTCACATATATAACTATAAACAAAAAAATATGTTATAAACAATAATAATTACATAACAAATATTAATATATTTTCAACTTTTAAAAAAAACAAAATCTGCACTATAATTATAACAGTTTTCAAAAAACTGACACCATACTTACCACTACAATCATTGCATCTTATGGTAATTTCTTTTACATTATCTTCCTTTTTATAGTATAATTAGTTCAAGAGGTGATCAACTATGATTTTTAAAGAAAAATTAAACTATTTACTTGAAGAAGCAAACTGCACATCAAAAGAACTATCTGCAAAATCAGGAATATCCGAAACCGTAATAAGTAGATATCGTCGTGGAGAAAGAACTCCTAAAGAAAATAGCCCCCAACTAAAAAAATTAGCTACAGCCATCACTACTATAATAAAAGAACAAAATATCAAAACATTAAAAAATGTAGATATATATGAAGAACTCCTAACTACTATTGAAGAAAAAAATCCCTTTAACTATGATACTTTTAGTAAACATTTAAACGAATTAATAATAACCTTAAAAATAAATATAAATGAAATGTCTAAATATATAAGTTTTGATGCTTCCCATATTTCCCGTATAAGATACGGGAAAACAAAACCAACAGACCCCATATCATTATCAAATAAAATAGCTAATTTTATAGAAAATAAATACCAAGAAAAAAACAATTTAAATCAGCTATCTCTACTTTTAGACAAAGATATAAATAAAGAAAACTTATCCAAAGAAATATTAAATTATCTAACTAGTGATGAAACTATAAAGCCAACTAATAACATAGATAAACTATTAGATAGTATCAATAATTTTAATTTAAATGACTACATTAAAGCAATAAAATTTGATGAATTAAAAGTACCTAATATCCCTTTTTATAAGGCGAAAAATAAAACATACTATGGATTAGAAGAGATGAAACAAGGAGAATTAGACTTCTTTAAAGCCACCGTCCTCTCTAAATCAGAAGAAAACATTTTTATGTGTTCCGATATGCCTATGGAAGATATGGCAAAAGATATAGAATTTGGAAAAAAATGGATGTTTGCTATAGCAATGTGTTTAAAAAAAGGACTACATTTAAACATAATCCATAATTTAGATAGACCATTTAATGAAATGATGTTAGGCCTTGAAAGCTGGATACCAATATATATGACTGGACTAATTTCCCCCTATTATCTAAAAGAAACAAACAACAATATATATAATCACTTAACTTATGTATCTGGACGATATGCCCTTTCAGGAGAATGCATAGCATCACATCATAACAAAGGAAAATACCACCTCACAAATGATTCCACAGAAGTAAACTATTACCAAACTAAAGCCAATTTACTTCTCAAAAAAGCCAATTCCCTTATGGATATATATGATGAAAAAAACAAAAAACTATATCAAAATTTTATCAATGAGGATATCAAAATAAAAACAAATAGAAAAAGAATATTAAACTCACTTCCCCTTTTCACAATAAGTGACGCACTACTTACAAAAATACTAAAAAGAAACAATTTAAGTGAAGAAGATATAATAACAATAAAAAAATATAAAAAAGAAGAAGAACAAAATATCAAAAACATCTTGAAAACTAACGAAATAACAGACATAATTCACAACTACGAAAACGAAATAAATAACCATAACAAAATATATCTTTCCCTAGAAAATATCTTCTATAACAAAAAAATAGAATATAACCAAAAAGAATATGCAGAACACCTAAATCAAACCCTAAATTACAAAAATAAAAATTATAAACAAATAATTAACGAAAATAAAACCTTTAATAATATAACCATAACAATCCTTGAAAAAAGTTATGTAATAATATCAAAAACCTCAAATCCCCAAATCCACTTCATAATAAAACATCCAAATCTAACCAAAGCCATTAGTGAATTCAATCCCCTTATAAAAGAACAATAAATACTAAAATAAGAAAAAAGTTCCTTTCGGAACTCTCTAAAACCACTATAAGTGGATAATTACAAATGGCAGGGAATGTAAGACTTGAACTCACGACATCAGGTTTTGGAGACCTGCGTTCTACCAACTGAACTAATTCCCTATAACTCTTTCACTACATATAATTTACCACATTTATAAATTTTTTTCAATCCTTTTTACAAAAAAAATAAAACTTTTTACATATAATTATATAGGAGGATTAAAAATGATAGTAAAATATACCGATAAAGAGGCCGAATTACTAGCCCGCCTTATGCGTGCCGAAGCAGTTGGAGAAGGAAATCTAGGAATGCTAATGGTTGGAAACGTAGGCATAAACAGAGTAATTGCTGATTGTTTAACCTTTAAAGACATAAATACCATATCAGAAATGATATTTCAATCACCAGGAGGATTTTCCGGAACAAATAGTAGTCTCTTTTATGGAAATCCAACTGCTCTTGAAAAAAGCCTTGCCCTACGCGTTATAAGAGGAGAATACTATTATCCCGCTACAAATGCACTGTGGTTTTATGCTCCAGTCAAAGGAACAACTTGTAAAAATAAATGGTGGGATCAACCCCTAGCCGGCTCATATAAAAATCACTGTTTTTATAAACCAGCCCAAGGCGTATGTAAAAATATTCATTAAAAAACTACTTACTTTACACTTTACTAAAAAAGAAATTTACACAAAATTTATTAAAATTATAGAAAAAAACAAATATATATAGTATAATTATACTAGATTGAGATGTTAACAAACGCATTTTACAAAATTTTAAAAATTGCAAAAGATTAATAACGAAATATCAAAAATAAAAACTAATAAATAAAAGTAAGGAAGTTGATAAGATGAAAAAAAAGAAAACAAGTTCTAGTACAAGTAAAAAAGCCAAAGACTTATTACAGAAAAAGGAGACCAAAAGTAAACCCTCTACTAAAAAAACAACAAGCACTAAGAAAACACTAACAACAAAAACAACAAGCAGGCAACAACCAAAAACAAAAAGTACTAAAAAGAAAAAAACATTTCTAAAAAAACTACTAATAGTACTTATAAGTTTAGGAATACTAGTAGTCTTTGCTGCAATGGCCTTTCTTATATATATAGTAGTAAGTACAGCCAAGTTTGATCCTGAAGCACTAAAATCAAAAGATCAAACCGTAGTATATGATATAAATAATGAAGTAATTGCCACCTTAGGAAGCGAAAAAAGAGAAAGCGTAACCTATGATAAATTACCGCAAGTTCTAGTTGATGCCATAATTGCAACTGAAGACTCTAGATTCTTCGAACATAACGGTGTCGACTCTGCTAGATTTCTAAAAGCAACCTTTGGGCATTTAGGAGGAAATTCAAGTGCCGGAGGAGCCTCTACATTAACAATGCAAGTAGTTAAAAATAACCTAACATCAACCGAAAGATCAATTATAAGAAAATTTAAAGATATGTATCTATCAGTATTCTATCTAGAAAAAAAATACACCAAAGAAGAAATAATAGAATTATATGTAAATGATAGTCTACTTGGAGGAAGTGTTTTCGGTGTTGGAGAAGCAGCTGAATACTATTTTGGAAAATCAGTATCAGAATTAAGTCTACCCGAGGCATCACTATTAGCAGGAATGTTCCAATCACCTAATGGCTACAATCCATATAAATATCCCGAAAAAGCCGAAAAAAGAAGACAAACCGTTCTAAATTTAATGGTTAGACACGGATATATAACTAAAGAAGAAGCCAATATAGCAGCTAGCATTCCCGTTGAAAGCCTACTAGTCGACAAAAAAGAAGAAGTAGACTATCAAGGATATATCGATACAGTCGTATCAGAAGTTGAAAAAGAAACCGACCAAAACCCTTACGTTGTCCCAATGAAAATATATACAACAATGGAAAAATCAATTCAAGACGGAATTAACAATGTACTAAGTGGAAATGTTGTAACTTGGGAAAACGATGCTGTACAATCAGGAATTGCCGTAGTAAATGCCGAAACTGGTGCTATTGCAGCCGTAGGAGCAGGAAGAAATCGTGAAGGAAAAAGCACTTATAACTATGCAACACAGTCAAAAAGACAACCAGGATCAACCGCAAAACCACTATTCGACTATGGACCAGGATTTGAATACAATAACTTCTCTACCTATACCCTATTCAATGATGAACCTTGGAGTTATACAGGAGGAAACCAAATAGGAAACTGGGATGGAAGCTATATGGGATTAATAACCCTAAGAACAGCCCTTGCTCAATCAAGAAACATCCCTGCTCTAAAAGCATTCCAACAAGTAAGCAAAAAAAATATAAATACATTTGTAACAAGTCTTGGTATTGAACCAGAATACGAAAACAACGTTTTAACTGAAAACCACGCTATTGGAGGATTTACCGGTGTTAGCCCATTACAAATGGCTGCTGCTTATAGTGCCTTCGCATCAATGGGATACTACACTGAACCATATAGCGTTACAAAAATAGAATACAGATCAACCGGAGAAGTAAAAGAATTCAAACACGAAAAAACAAAAGTAATGTCCGATTCCACTGCCTACTTAATGAACAACGTCCTAGAATATGCAACAAACTATGGATTTAGTGGTGGAGCCAAAGTAGCAGGTTCTCACGTTGCAACCAAAACCGGAACCTCAAACTTTGATGAAGCAACACTTAAAGCCAAAGGACTACCATATAATGCCGTTAACGATTTATGGACTGTATCATATACATCAAAATATTCAGTTGCCTTATGGTACGGATATGACCCAGCAACCAAAGAACATTACAATACCAACAATTCACCAAAAGGCACAATAATGGCAGCCGTTATGAGTTACATACCAAAAGATACAACCGGTTGGACTATGCCTAGTTCAGTTGTAAGTGCAACCATTGAAAACGGAACTTGGCCAGCAAAACTAGCAAGTGAATATACTCCAGCAGATCTAATACTAACAGAATACTTCAAGAAAGGAACACAACCAACCGAAGTATCAGAAAGATTTTCACAACTAGATAACGTAACCAACTTAAAAGCATCTACCGGAAGAAATTCTATAACCCTAAGTTGGAAATACACTACTCCAAAAATATTAGACCAATCTTACCTAAAAGAATACTTCAGTCAATCAGTATTCGGTAATGGATCTACTGCCCAATTAAATGCCCGCCTTGCCTATAACCAAAATACCCTTGGAGGTCAAGGATTTGGAATATATGTAAAAACATCAAGTGGAGATATGACCCGCGTAGCGTATACTACTGACACAACATACACCCTAAATACAAGTAACTTTGATGATAAAAACCTAACTATAATTGTAAAAGCCGAATATGCAAACTATAAAGCCAATGCAAGTTCTGGAACTCAAGTATCAGGAACAACTAACAATACCGAGGAAAAAACAAATGTTAACGTTACTGTTCCATCAAACTATACAACAAGTCCAGGATCATACACAGAATCAGGATTAAAAGTTACCGCTAACGGTAAAGACGTAACCGACGATTGTGAAATAACATATACTGTCGTAGGAAGAAATAGCTTTACAAGTTCTTCCGAACTAGAAAACTATATGAATAAACTAGAAGTTGGCGACTATACCATAAAATATACCATAATATATAACGGAAAAACATATTCCAAAAATAAAAACGTAACAATAGAATAATGATTGCCCTAAAGCAATCATTTTCTTTTTCTTTGTAAATAAAGTTCATTAACCCTATTCCAATTAATCAAATTAAACCAAGCCCTAATATACTCATCCCTATGATACCTATATTTAAGATAATAAGAATGTTCCCACAAATCAAGAGCCAACAAAGGATATAACCCATAATAATAAGGCGTATCATTATTAGAAGTATTAATAATAAATAAATTGCCATTTCTATCCATAACTAAAAAAGTAAAACCACTACCAACAAGTTCCTCCGCTTTCTTAATAAATTCACTCTTAAAATTATCAAACGAACCATATAACCTAATAATCTCATCCAAAATAGCACCGCGAGGAGCAATACCATGTGGAGTCATACTATCAAAATAAATCTCGTGATTAATAACTCCACCCAAATTATAAAGAACCTCTCCCCTTTTAGCAATAGGTACCATATCAATCCTACTAGCAATATCCTCTTTACTATACCCATTAAATTCATCCTTAATAAGCTCATTAAGATTATACAGATACATCAAATAATGATTATTATAATGAATATAAACCGTATTCTTATCAATATAAGGCTCTAACTCATCATAACCATACTCCAAGTCCATTTTTTTAAACATAATATTCACCACTAAATAATATGATTACTCCTCTATCATATTACTAAAAATTTTTCTATTATCAAGTAATCTCTCATCATTAGGATTATCCCTTAAAGCCCTATCAACAAAATAAAGAGCCCCATCATAATCACCCAAATACCACAAACACATACTAATATAATCACAAATAACACCATCTCTGCAAAAAGCCTCATTAATATAACTCTTATAATCCCTCTTTCTAAATAACCCTCTCATAAATAACCATATTGCCTTCTCATAATTACCCCTATCATACTCAAAAATACCATATTCAACATAACCATCACGCAAATAAGGAGCCTCAATTATTGCCCTATCATACCATAACCTTGCTTCATCATACCTCTTAAGAGCACCATAACATCTACCAATAAACCTCATAGAAGCACATCTCTCATCCTTCCACTTTGCACTCTCTAACCCCAAATGACGAGTAAGCACATCAATAGCATCATTCCATTTACCATAATACATATATTCTCTACCCAAATAATGCATATTCCTATCATCCAAAGGATCCTCCTCTACAGACATCTCTAATAATGGCAAATAACTCCCCCTACTCTTCTCCCTATCCGGATAATGATTAAGACAAATCTCCGGCACGGTGATAACCACTTCATCATCACCCATATAAGTCAAAACTTCGTGCACAGGATGTACCCAAACATAATCATCACGTTTGTGAATATTATTAAGGTAAAAATTAATAATCGGCCTTGAATCATCATCTAAACTCCAATTATAATTGTAAAGTACCCTACAGGCATTAGTTTCCCATTTCTCCTCAAGTATTTCTCTCCATCCCACATTAAAAACCTCATCCAAATCAGTACAAACACAAATATCCGTATCATCAGGAATAAGTTCCATAGACAAATTCCTAGCAACATCAAACCTCCACGGACTAATAACCCTACTTTCTACCCTAGCACCAAGTTCTCTAAGAATATCTACCGTATTATCATTACTACCAGTATCAAGAACACAAACATAATCAGCTTCACTCATAGACTCATACCACTTTTTAGCAAATTTCTCCTCATTTTTACAAATAGCATAAACACAAACTTTATACTTTCCCATATATTTATATATCACCTCAAAATATTATATGAGATAACCAAAATTAAGACATTAAGTTTGACAATAAAAACCATTTATGATATATTAATATACGAAAGACGGGGTCGCCATTGGCTTCGACAGAAATATTAGAAATTAAATTGCAAGTCGAATTGTCATCGTTAAAGACTAAACAAAATATAACTGGAAACAGCTATAACAACGCTGTAGCTTACGCTTAGTTTTAGCGGCTACAGGCTTCACTATTTCTTTTCTTGTAGGAAATAACTGAAGCTCATATATACAAGATATATTTAATAAAAGTCTAGGTTATTAAACGAATTATATAGACTAGTAAATATTAAGGTTGTTAATTACCAAAATATTTATGAAATAAAATAATTAACTAAGCTTGTAGATATTTAATTATCGGTATTTTTGGACAGGGGTTCGATTCCCCTCGGCTCCACCATTAAGAAAATAAAACCCTATTTTACAGGAGTTTTCAAAATAAAAAATACATTTAGGTACAAATTAGGTACAATTTAAAGGAGGATTTATGAAAGAAAACACATCAGGCTGGGATGCCATAGAAAAAAGATGCCACGAAGTATACCCAGACCAATTAAAACCAAAACACTATGGAACCATAATAAGTTGGGCCCTTGGTGGAAACGATCCATTAGAAGGAATAAGCATCTATGATGGAGGAGATTATTGGCACTTTGTAACCTATGGATTATCAGAACTATATGAAAAAGTATCCAAAAATAAAGAATTAAGCGGTTACGGAATGGAATTTACTCTAAAACTAAAAAAAGATAATTACGAAGACGAAACAGAAGAACTAGAAAATATATGCGTTTTACTACAAACCCTAGCCCGTGCAACATTCAAACAAGGAGAAATATTCCTTCCCTATGAATATATGTACACAGGAAAAACAGACGGAATAGATTGTAGTAAAAAATCACTAATAAATTCCCTAATAACAATTCCCGATAAACAATTCGGACAAATAGATACTCCAAACGGAAAAGTAGAATTTATAGAATTTATTGGAATAACAAACGATGAACTTGAACAAATTCAAACAAAAAAACTAACCGTAAAAGAACTCTATGAAAAATTAGGCAGTGATATAACAGACTATAATAGAAAATCAATTATATAATAACCAATTTTAAAAGCTAAAGTAAAATTTAATATTTACCTTAGCCTTTTTACAATACAAATTTTTAATTCTTTCTATTATATAATGTCTCAATCATCTTGTTAATAGTTTCTTTATCAGAGTCACATAAACTATAATACTTACCAATAATATCATTACAATCAATTAGACCTTCAACACTAGTCCCAAGAGCCTTAGCAATTTTAAGAGCAACAGAAAGTGATGGAGTTCTTGTATTAGTTTCATAATAAGTAATACTTTGTTGCGACACACCAACCATCAAACTAAGCTTTACTTGTGTGATGTTTTTTTGTTCTCTTAATACTTGCATATTTCGAAAATCTAAACCATCTATTTTTGTCATTATACCACCTCTAGTTATATTATCTACAAAAAAACATTTTATAACTTTTACTTAAAGTGGTAATTTGTGGTGCGATTTTTAATAATCTATGTTATAATAAATATGAAAGGAGTTGAAAAAAGTGAATGAAAAAAAGAAATTACCATTACCAATACTAGTTTTATTAGGAGGAATTGGAATTGGTCTACTATTTGCAGGATTTGGTTTATATAAACAAATAGATGCCAAAAAAGTAAATAAGGAAAGAGAAACTGCAGCATTAAAACAATCTGAACAAGCAGTTAACGAAGCAAAAAAAAGACTTGCAGAAATCGAAACAGAATATAACGATTTAAAAACAAAATATGATAGCAAAGCTGATGAATGCGATGCTATTGTCACAGGTAGTGAAGATTGGTTCACAAAAAGCACCAAATGTACACGAGAAAAACAAGAATTACAAACAGAATTATTCAAATTAGAAGCCGAACAAACTGTACTAAAAACTAAGGATTATACTGTATATTATCAAAAAGTAAAACCAATGACATACTTAGCATTTTATATAATCGGTGGTTCTGTTGCATTAATTGCAGCCCTTGGTGCATTTATTATATACCTAGTAAAAGGAAAAAAAACTTACTAAATTAAATATTGCCTTAATTGCAAATATATATCAAATAAGCCTTTTTAATGATTATAACCAAGTTTTGGGGAAATCACAAAAAGGCTTTTTCCCAATATTTGCAAAAAATATCAAATTATGATATTATAACATTAAGATAATAAGAAGAGGAAAAAAAATGAAGAAAAAAGTTTTAATAATCGGGGGTATCATCATAGTAACTATACTCGTAGTTTTAGCATCATTGTACTTATATCAAAATCATCAAAGAAAAGAAGAAGAAAAACAAAAACAAATTACAATAAACAACACCAAAGAAAGATACAACTTTTTCAAAACAAACCAAATTACAATAAGCAACACCAAGGAAAAAGACTTAGAATACCTAAACAGCATAATAACATATCAAGAAGATAACAATAAAATAAATATAGAAACATTTAAAACAAATCTATTCAACGAAAAAAATTACAAAGACGATATCGAAAACATATCCCAAACCATAACCACAGAAATAGACAAATATACCAATATAATACCAATAAACGAAAAAGAATTCACAAATCTAATTCCCAAAAACTTAGATAAAGAAACAGCACTAAAAATATATAAACAAAATAATACAATAAAAAACATAGAAACAGAAAACCAAAAAAGAACAGACTATATAAATAACTTAAACGAAATACTAAATGACATAAACCAACTAAAAGAAAAAAAAGAAGAATATACCCTATCAAATAATATATACATAGCAAAAAATAATGACACTAAAACCATACTAGATAATTTCAGTACTAAATACAACCTAAATCTAAAAACACAAATTGAAGTTATAAAAACACCCACATATAGCGGGAAAAAAGGCCTAGTTCCAATACTATGTTACCACGGAGTCCTAGACAACCCTTGGGGAATTACCAGTCTATTTGTAAAAGTAGCAGAGTTCGAAAAACAAATGAAATACCTAAAAGACAATGGCTACACTACCCTATTTACAAGTGAAATAACATCAGCAAATAATTACGAAAAACCCGTAATATTAACATTCGATGATGGATATAAAGATATCTATACCAATGCTTGGCCTATACTACAAAAATACAATCAAAAAGGAAACGCCTATATAATCACTGACGGGATAGGTAAAGATGTCTATATGGATAAAAATATGATAAAAGAAATCCATAACTCCCCAAATTTTGAAATAGGTTCACATACCGTAACCCATAGACAGTTAGCAACCCTATCAAATGAAGATATAGAGTACGAAGTAAGACAAAGTAAACAAGACCTAGAAAACCTATTAGGAAGTCCCATAAATGTAATAGCCTATCCCGTAGGAAGTTATGATAACCGTGTACTAAACATAGTTAGCAAATACTATAAATACGGACTAAGCACAGATAACGGAATGGAAAATCCAAATAATCCAAATACGTACAACTTAAAAAGAATATACGTAATGAGAGACTACAATATAAATACATTCGCAAGCCTATTAAATTAAAAATAACCCCTATTCCATAAACAAGAATAGGGTCTTTTCTATACAATTTTCCCATATCATTCCAAACAAAATCACTTAGAACAACAACCATTATGATGACAACAACCACCATTATTATTACCAGTACCCCAGAATAAAACAAAGAAAATAATAAGAACAACAATAATTATCCAAAAACCACTACCAGCACCATATCCATATCCCCCATAAGGATATCCATATCCATACATATTAATGCCTCCTTTCAAAATATTATATGAAAGCCCGTTACATATAAACATTACTAAAACACAAAAAGAAATGAATAAAATTACCCATTTCCTTTTCCACAATTTTACAGTTTTTAAGTTTCTGCACCATAAATACTCCAATTTTACAAAAACTGTAAAATAATTTGCCCAATTATACCCATAAACCTAAAACAAAGAAAGCTGACTAGTCTCACTCATTCCCTCAAAAATTCCCATACTCCTCATCTTATCAATCAAAGTAGTAGAAACCTTACATCTCTTTTGAAAATCCTCAATACTAATAAAAGGTGCCTTCTTAGCTTCCGACTCAATATTATTAGCAACAACATCCCCAAGACCATCAATAGCATTAAAAGGTGGAATAATAGTAGTATCATTCTCAACACCAAAAACCATAGCCTTACACTCATACAAATTATAAGGCTTTATCCTAATACCCCTAGCTGCCATCTCCAATGCAACCTTCAAACATTCCTTAGCACCATTCTCCTTATTAGTCGCATCATAACCCTTACTCTCAATATCACTAAGAACATCCCTAATCGCATCATAACCCCCAATCATAGCATCAATATCAAAATCCGTCGCTTTCGTACTATACCAACTAGCATAAAAATATACCGGCATATGCACTTTATACCAAGCAATCCTAAAAGCACTAATAACATAAGCAGCTGCGTGTGCCTTCGGAAACATATACTTAATCTTAAAACAACTATTAATAAACCACTCCGGAATATCCGCCTTTTCCATCGTTTCCTTATGCTTAGCCCACGTATCAGGATCCTTACTAGCCTTTCCCTTACGAACAAACTCCATAATCTTAAAAGCCTTAATAGGTTCTACTCCGTGATACATAAGATAAACCATAATATCATCACGACATCCAATAACATCCTTAAACGGAACAACATTATTCCTAATCAAATCCTGAGCATTACCAAGCCAAACATCAGTACCATGCGAAAGCCCAGAAATCTTAATAAGTTCCGCAAATGTCGTCGGCTTAGTATCATAAACCAAACTAATCGTAAACGGCGTCCCAAATTCCGGAATACCAAGCGTTCCCGTCTCACACATAATCTCCTCATTAGTAACACCAAGAGCCTTAGTAGACGTAAAAATACTCATCGTTTCCTTATCATCAAGCGGTACCCCTAAAATATCCGTTCCCGACAATTCCTGAATAAGCCTAAGCTGTGTCGGATCAGAATGACCCAAAATATCAAGTTTTAACAAATCCTGATCAATAGCATGATAATCAAAATGCGTCGTTCTCCAAGCACTCGTAGCATCCTCTGCTGGGAATTGATATGGCGTAAAATCCGCAACATCCATATAATCAGGAACAACAACAATACCTCCAGGATGTTGTCCCGTCGTCCTCTTTACACCCGTACACCCCATTGCTAACCTCTCAACCTCGGCCATACTCTTATTCATAATACCCTTATCCTCAAAATATCCCCGAACAAAACCAAACGCCGTTTTTTCAGCCACCGTACCAATTGTACCAGCCCTATAAACATTATCAACACCAAAAAGCACTTTCGTATACTCGTGAGCTGAAGCCTGATTCAAATCCGAAAAATTAAGATCAATATCCGGCACCTTGTCCGCATTAAAGCCAAGAAATGTAGCAAACGGCATATCCTGTCCATCCTTATACATAAGCTCTCCACATTTAGGACATTTCAAATCCGGTAAGTCAAACCCACTACTATAAGTAGCACCAAGTTCATTACCATCCCCATCCCTAAAAATACTATGCTTACACTTCAAACACCTATAATGAGCAGGAAGCGGATTAACCTCCGTAATCCCCATCAAAGTAGCAACAAAACTACTCCCAACACTACCACGAGAACCAACCAAATACCCATCATCATTAGAATGCTTAACAAGTCTCTGAGCAATAAGGTAAATAGGATCAAATCCCCCTCCAATAACACCACCAAGTTCCTTCTTCACCCTCTTATCCAAAGACTCCTCTGTAAGATCACCATCATCTTCACTCCAGTGTTTCTTAATAAACCCCTTTACAACACCCTTGACACTATCAAATCCCGCTACCAAAAATTTGTGAAGTTCACTAAAAATAATCTCTGTAATCTCTTCCTCACTCTTACCAACATTACACTCTTTAACCATTTCCTCTACTACCCTATATAAAATACTACCATAAAGTTCTGTCGAAATCCTCTCCTCTATATTATGAGGAATATCCTCACCATACCACTCACTAGCCTTCGAAAACACCAAATCCGTAACCACTCTTGGACAATCCAAATAGCTGTTCCCATCATCACTCTTAACCCTCGGACTAAACGGAATACCCCCCGTATCAATAATAACCTCAATCTCTTCCACCATATCCAAAATTAGATTCGTATTCTTAACCACAATCTCATAAGCCTCTTCCTTACCTAAGAATGCAAAATCATCAAGCATCTCCTGCGTTGTCCTAAAATGTTGTGATGGAATATTCGTAATACTCCTTTTCGCAAGCGGATGCCTTCCCCCACCGGGGATCTTTTGATTAACAATAATCTCCCTGTATATCTTATCATCTCTTGAGAAATGATGCACATCACCAGTAGCTACCATAATCTTACCCGCATTCTTAGTAGCTTCCACTATCTTCCTAATATGGTCCTCAATTTCCATTTTACTCTTAAAATCACTAGTTTGCAAAAGATGATCATAAACCTCTATAGGCTGCACCTCTACATAATCATAAAAACCAATAATATTATTAAGCTCTTCTCCACTTTTGCTCCTCGCTTCTCTAAAAACTTCGCTCTCATAACAACCACTACCAATAATAAGACCCTCACGAAGTTCATTAAGCTTACTCCTAAGAATACGCGGTGTCTTATACAAATAAGTAGTATTAGCAAGAGATATAATCTTAAACAAATTCTTAAGACCAATCTTATTAAGAGCAATAGCATTAAAATGAAATGTCCTACCAAACTTATAAATCTCATCCTTACTAATAAGCTTATCCAAATCAATAATAGACTCATAATTCTGCATAGATAACTTCTCTAACATCTTGTGAAATACAAGAGCCGTCCCCTCAGCATCATAATCAGCCCTATGGTGAGCATCCTCTTCCCAAGGAACATTATACCTCTTAACAAGAGCCGATAAACCATGCCTGCTATAACCCTGATCCAAAACCCTCGATAACTCTAACGTATCAATAACCGTATTCGTAAACTCACCAAGCCCATATTTCCTCATTGCACTTTCAATAAAAGAAATATCAAACTTCGCATTATGTGCAACCATTGGAAGATCCCCTGTCCACTCCAAAAATTTCCTAGTAACCGTCTCCTCGTCATCCTTACCACGAACCATATCATCCGTAATACAAGTAAGTTCCGTAATCTTCTCTGGAATAGGCCTCTTCGGATCAATAAGCTCATCAAACTTATCAATAATCATACCATCCCTAATCTTAACCGCACCAATTTCAATCATTTGGTCTGCTCCCGCGGCATTAAACCCCGTTGTTTCCGTATCAAATACAACATAAGTGCTACTCATAAGATCCCTATCATCCGGCCTTACAACAATATTAACCTCATCATCAACCAACGTAAGTTCCGTACCATAAAGCCCCTTAAAATGCTTACTCGGATCCTCTATCTTCTTGTTGTAACCAGATATAATACCATAAGCAATCGGAAAAGCCTGACAACCATTATGATCAGTAATAGCAACTCCCCTATAACCCATTTCAATACACTTAGAAACAAGTTCACAAGTATGCTTATTAAGATCCACCCTCGTAATACCATCCATCTGACTCATCATCGTATGAGCGTGAAGTTCAACCCTCTTAACCTCAGCATCATCAACAATACTATCCTTCGGAAATACCTCACACTCCGTAACATCCTTAAGCCTAGAATTAAAAACAATCTCACTTGCATATTTATCCATAACAGCACGGCCATAAAATACAAAACATTTCCCCACTTTAATAAGCTTCTTAATCGCATCATATTCCTCATCATCCTTGGTAAAAAGCTTCAAATACATACTATCGCTGTAATCAGTCACTTTAAGCGTAATAATCTTAAAGCCACTCTTCGACTCAAAGAATTCCACCCCGAACACCTCAGCCTTAATATTAATATTATCCATTTCACTACGAATATCACTTATTAATATGACCTCTTCACTACGTGGACCCTTGTGAGTTCTGTACTCCCTATAATCCCTCTTAGACTCCTTGTATACAAAATTAGTCTCTCCCACTTCCATATCCCTATTAATCTCTGTATTAACATCCTCGTCCTTCTCAATATCCATTCCCAAATTAATATTACCATACCCAGCTCTATCCAATTTAAGTCTTAACTGTCCAATAATATCTTTCATAAGACCATATTCCACCCTATTAAAAATAGGAATACTAATATCATCTCCAGTCCTATTAAAACTCCTATCCCTAAAAATTTCATATCTACTATTAGAAGAAATAATCTCATTAAAATAAACATCAAAATAATCCCTAAACAATTTATAATCAATACATTCAGGATTAATACTAACACTAATATTCTGAACACCCATAAAATAACCATTAAGTTTATCCCTTAAAAGATTAAAAACATCTAAAGATAAATTAGATTTAGTATTAATAATAAACTCCCAATCCCTATTATCAAGAACAACAACCCTATCAATTCCCGCTCCCGCAAATTCATCACTTTCTATCCCAATATTATCCAATAAAATCTTAAAATTTTCATTCATAAATAATCACTTCACTTTACTAATATATTGTACCAAAAAAAAAGAATTAATAAAACCATTTTTTAATTTTTTTTACATAAAAAATAAATAATAAACCATATTAATAGTGGGTGATGAAAATGGGAAAGAACAAATCTCAAAATAGTTTTGATTCAAACAAAAACAAAAGTAACCGTTCTAACAAAGATAAATGCCATAGCACTAATCAAAATGAACGCGAAAACAATAACAACAATATGAATCAAGATAGCAAAAGTAATCTAATATAATATTACTTTTAGCCCAAAAGAAAAATATAGGATTCAAACTATCCTATATTTTTTCATTACCTATGAGATGTCACAGGTTTTTTTTGTTTATACATATCAGCATAAGCATAAAAATAAATAAGCTTTTCTTTTGCTACTTTTATTAATTCTTTATTTCCTGTTTTGCAAATTTCATCAACTATAAAATTAGCACTAACAATGTCTTGGTTTTCAAGAGCATTCTCTAAATCGTTTAAACCATAACCCATATAAATCCATCCTTTCTTTAAATATTAAAATTTTTAGTTAGTAATAAAGAGATTGAACCAATCTCTTTCACATATATAAATAAATAAATTCAAATTTGGTAGCGAGAGAGGGATTCGAACCCACGACAGCACGGGTATGAACCGTGTACTCTAGCCAACTGAGTTATCTCGCCATAATACAAAAGATAAATTGGAGGACCCAGTCGGATTTGAACCAACGATCAGGGAGTTGCAGTCCCATGCCTTACCACTTGGCTATGAGTCCAAAATTCATCAATGTATCTGTATTATAGCAGATTTTATTAACTTTTTCAATACATTTTATGTGAAAAGTTAATAAAATGTCTCAATTATTATAAATTTTTACCATTTTTACTTCAAATAATATCTAATTTTACTATTCCTAATACTAAAATCAAGCCATATCTTATCAGCATTTTCCATTTCACTAGGACCCTCTAAAAACATATACTTCGTATTACTAACCTTAATACGCTTTAAGAATGTACTCTTACTAACACCATCTATAGAATAACCAACCCTCGTATAATATAGAAACAATCTACTACCAAAAATATTACTAATATCGCTCGTATAATCAAGTTTCATAATAAAATTATCACTGCTAATACTCTTCACTACTTCCTTTTCACAGCCCGCCTTAGCGCACGAACTATCAATGCCCATATACTCTAAACTCTTGCCACCCTCATAACTATTAACCTTAAACTTACCACTAGATAAAGCCGTATTAGCAAAACTAACCTCATCTAAAACCTTAGCACTAATAACATCCCTATTACTATACAAATTCTTAGGATTAATCCTAACATTAAACGAATATACATCCTTCTCACTATAACCATATTCATAAATAAACGTCATCTTCTTTTTCAAATCCCTATCCCCAATTTTATATACCAAAATATAATCCCTATAATCATAATTACTAATCGTCCTATTCATATAGCAACCACCCAAATCACCAAAATAAGAACAATCCCCCTTATCAGGATAATAAATATTATTACCAACTTTAAGCTTAAGAGCCGTCTCACTTATACTATTCTTATTATTAGTAATCCCCTTAACATTAAAACTAACCACTACATAATAATTATCAAGTTTACTACCATCCTCATCATAATTAGTAATATAACTATCATTAACCTTCATAGTAAAAGCATAAGAATTAAAATAAGTATTCATATCTACATAACTCTTACCACCCTTAAAACCCTTATAAATAGATATACCAATAATAACACAAACAATAACAATAATACAACTAATAACAAGCCTATTCTCCTGAAAATAATATCCCAGTTTTCGGAAAATCTTCCTAAAAAACCTTCCAATACCATTAGTATTAACATTAACATTAACCTCTACTTCTTCAGAATCAACATCACTAATATCCAGTTCCCTCAAATCCTTCTTAAAATCAAACTTCTTAATATCAAACCCAAGTCCCCTTACCAACATAAAAATAGTAATAATATACTGAAAAGCCAGTAAAAATCTAAATAAATCTCTAAATATTCTAACCGTTTTCTGCTCTACAAGTTCACTCTTAATAACACCAAAATAATTAAATACAAGTACCAAAACTACTATAAAAGCAAAATACCCAATTATAGATGCCATATAAATAAACTTCGGTTTCTTCTTATGTTTCATTAAATAATAAATAAATCCAAACGCCACCAAAACAACTAATATCACAAATATTAACCCATAATCAATAAAATTAATACCATTTCTTCTATTAGATGTTCCAAGCGTAAGACCCTTAATAAAACCATATAACTTATGACTCCTAAAAATAAGAAACACAAGCACCAATGTAATAAGTAAATGAATTCTCTTAAAATTCTTAATCAAAAAAGCATAAGGCTTCCTAATAATCATATAACAATCCCTCCTCTATCATAACACTATTATACCGCAAAAAAAAAGAAAAGAAAAGTCATTTTTCTTCCTTATACACAATTAATTGCCCAGGGTACAAATAAATCCTATCATTTTCCTTAAGAAAAACATCCCTATTAGCATTCATACCCCTTATTACACTATCAACAGTATCACCCTGTGCTGTAATATATACACTAACACCACTCTTAGGAACCATAATACTATCCCCAGGATAAATATAATCATTAAGATTAAGACCATTAAGACCCGCTAATAAACTAGGACTAAGACCATACTCTTTACTAATAGCATAAAGAGAATCTCCCTTCTTTATAGGATAAGTATCAAAGTAAGCATTCCTCTTTTTCGGTACAATTATATTACCACCAGCCCTAAAATTACTAACATCACCATTAATATCCTTAATATCCTGAACAGTAATATCATACATATAAGCAATACTCTCTAACGTATCCCCATCCTTAATATCATAAATTTCATACATAAATATCACCCAATAATAAGATATTCCAAAAGAAAAAATAAGTGCCTAAACACTTATTAACTTTCAATACTTTTAGCCATAGCCTTATTACGTCTAATAGGAACTTCACATTCCTTTTGAACCCTTGCCATAATTTCCGTGATATTAGTTTCAATTTCTGGTAATGCCTTAGGATCAATATTAGTAAAGTAACAATTCTCCTTAATAGTATCAATAATTACAGTCCCCCATAATAATCCCTTCTTAATAGTAAGATCATTATACATTTCTGGTGTAATAGATATGAAGAAATATCCAAAGACAATCCTCTTTGTAGCTACCATTATTCTCTTATTAGTAAGAACAATAACATTAGTATTAACAAAATCAAAAGGATTTTCATTCTTTTGTCCCATAAACAAGTATAGAATCTCTTCTCCTTCACTCTTATTAAGGTGCATATCAATTACTTTACAATGACTTCTAAGTCGCCACGCCACCGTTAAAGGATATTTCCTCTTAAACCTTTTAGCTAACTTATAAGTATCACTCATTTTTCACATCCTAACCTAAATTAACATTTTTATCAATAAACTCATTTAATTTATCTTTCTCAACATAACCACTTATACTATCAATAACATTACTACCATTCATAAGTAAAGTAGTTGGAGTTCCCCATTCAGTATTCTTCTTAAAATAACTGTTTGAAGTAGTTAAACTAGTAAGTTCATCTTCACTAATTTCTGCAATATCCATATATCTAATAGGAATATTCTTCTCTTTAGCAACTTCTTCAGCTATAGGCATATATTTCTCACAATAAGTACATCCTGTTCTTTCTATAATAATAAGTTGTCCTTCCCCATTCTTAATAGAAGTATCATAATCACTATAACCAACTTTTACAAGTCCCGCATCTCCTACTAAACTTACCTTCGAGGCGTTAGTTTTCTCTTCTTTATTTGTACCTTTAACAACAAAAATACTAAGAATAATAATTAAAGCAACAACGCCTATTAAAATATAATCTGTCTTTTTCATAAACTCCTCCTTACTAACATTTTACAACATTTTTTCCCCTTATGCAAGTAGTTCCCACTATAAATCACAAAATATTCACATTCCCCTTTTATAAAAGTACGCTATAAGCGTTCTAAGAATTACAAAAAAAAGAAGCTTATGTATCTTCCAAGCAAATAGAAATATCCATCTTATACTTTTGGTACTAAGTATACAGATTTTCAATTTCTGCACATTATCTATTACAGTTTTTCAAAAACTGCTATTATATACAGTGCAATTTTTTATTTACACACTTTACACTAGATGTATAACTATTTTACACTTTTACACCGTCTGTTTACATTAATAATATAAAGTGTAAACTAATCAATCTCTAACTTATTAAGCATCATAGATAAAGCACTAAAATCATCACCCTTATCATTAATAGGAGGAATATTAGCAAATAACTTAATACCAGCTTCCCTCTCAAAATCACTAATATCATTACTATCAAGCAAACTCTTATTAAGTACTATCTTATGATTCCTTAAATCATTAAAAACATTCTTATTAATAAGCATAAGCCTATTAAGTCTAATAGTAGAAGGCTCCACTAAATATATAACATCATCACATAAATGAGTATTACGAGAATTATTTAAATCAATAAGTATTACATCAACATTCCTATACTTATCAATAACATTACTAACATCACTATCACTAATAGAAACAAGTTCCCTATCCCTAAAATAAGTAAAATCCTTCTTATCAACTTCTATTGCTACAACATTCTTATAAGTAGATAAATACTTCTTTATCATATATACAAGAGATGTAGCTCCAGCGTGTAAAGTAAGGTTCTTAAACCCAATAATTTTAGCACCACCTCTCATAATATTATCCATACTCTTATTAGTATTAACCCTTTTATTATTACTATTACTAAGATTCATACTCCCACCAAGTATATGAAGATGAGCAACATCCTTATAACTATTAGGATGATTATATAAATACATAAGCCCCTCTAAATTACGAGTAAAATTATATATCCCCATACTAATCAAATTAGATATATAATTAGGATTATTAGTAGACTCAAAATCATCTAAATAAAAAATAACCTTACTCATATCCATATTCATAGACAATTTTTGGATATTACCCAAATTCTCATATCCCTCAATAGCAGTAATATCCAAAAACATTCTATTAAAGAAGAAATTAGAAAACATCTGTATAAGTTCTTCTACCGTAAATTCACCATATTCACTTCTAATAACATCAACATCCAAATTACTAAATAAATCCTTATTCTTATTAGCAACTATTACATTCATAATCTCTCCTCCTTATTATAATTAACCAGATACAGGCCTAGTTTCACCCTTGATTGTCCAAGTACTATGAAGTCTAAAAAACGGAAATTCCCACTTAACAAAAGTATATACAGAATAATAACCCTCAGCATCACCATTTTTTGAATGATGAACAACACAGTATCCTAAATTAGTACAATTAGAATTAGGTAAATTAACAACCATACTACTATCCATATCAATTCTATATAAACTATCATTTTCAATATAATTATCAATTTTATCACGAGCCATCTGATAACTCTCATATTCTTCAATATATTCAATAATAGTATTCTTTATCTTAAAAGCTTGACCATACTTAAGAATTAATGAGATAAAAAGAATAAATATAATTGTAAAACCAATAAATACATATATCATATACGAACCGCCAAAAGCATCTTTCATTCATATCACCACTTTTCAATCAAATAAGTCTTTCCATTTATTGAAGTAAAATTCCTTACATTTCTATATTCAGTTGCTCGATTAGCATTTCTACCCGAAACAAACGGAATATACCAATCAATCCAAACAGTAACCTCATAATAATAACCATCTTTACCATCACTAGTAGACTTAATCTTTTTTACAAGATAACGATCATTTTCATTATAACCAACTCTATAACCAACACTATCCATATATCTATTAATAAGTTCACTAACCTTAACATCAGTACAAACCCCAGGAACATCAGTATAAATACCATATCCCTCAGAACTCAAATTACAACCCTCATATTGTTCCAAATAAGAAATAATTTGATTTTTAACCCTAAATGATTTACCAATTGAAAGTCCAACTGCTGCAAAAGAAACAACAACAAATAAAATTATCAATAATAATTTTATCATAAAAGCCATTCCAAAACTCTGATTCACGTAAATCACCTACCTTAAAATCAATATACTTATTAAAATTAGAACTCTAAAGGAAAAGCTACTATTATAATATAATAACCCTTCCTTATAGACATTCAGTATAATATAAATTATAATAACCAAAAATAGCTAAATAATTATTTATCAAATAATCCACCAAAGCTTTCCTTTGCTTAAAACAGCACTACTTTCTGATTTATAATTTACATATTATTTTGGATGACAAGTATTTGAACTACTATCCCAACTACCACCAGCTTTTGTACATTGTGATTGATTATTAGAATTGCCTGGGTTCCACAATTCAGATATATAATTTGAAATTTTATCCCAGTTAGTAGCCAATATCATTCCAATAACACCGATAGCAACCAACGTAACAATAGTCATACTTACTTCACCTGTTGCTTCTTTCATCATTTCACCTCCTTTAAAATATAATAATTCATTTTTTCTTTCTAATACGTCTATATTATGATGAACCAAGCATCTGAAATGCTGCAATAAGTAATATTAACAAAGCACTTCCGCCTGTACATACTAACATCTTCATAGTTTGATTTTCCATAGAATCTAATCTTGCCTTATACTTTTGCTCTCTTGCTTTAAGTTGAAGTGAAGAAACAGACTTAGAAAACGATACCATTTGCTCGTGTTTCATCTCTTGTTCACCTAACCCAAGCCTATACAAAAGCCTCATCATTCTCATAGAATCCCTAACCGGATACTCCTTTGCAAAATCCATATAAGGATCCACACTAGAGTCTCCAGCCTCAATCTTAGCTACTAACTCCTTAAGACCAGGCTTAAACACTGCTGGAGCATCCTCTATACTCTTAGCAAGAGCAACAGGCACTGTATAATGCTGAACAAGTACCTCTAAACTCTTCAAATAATAAGGAAGTAAAGAGTCAATAACATTCAAATGTTGTTTATAATACTTCTTTAAATCAATATAAGGAAGCTTAAATACAAGAACTCCAATAGCTAAAGAAATAAGAATATATAAAGCACTAATCTTAGAAATAAATATAAATAGAAATAAGAACGTAACCATTATAGCCTTCCTAATTCTTCTCATAAATACTTCATTAGGATCATAAACCTTCTCACCATACTTAGCCCTAAGTAAGAAATCATAATCCTTCTCTTTAATAGCTAGAAATACTTTTGAATTCTCATCAAAGAATCTATTAGTACTTATAACATTATTATACACCAAAATAAAGCCAATTACAATAATAACAATAAGAATTTCTATATACATTATTCCGCACCCACATTCTCGTTATAATATTTTTCTCCCTTAAGAAGAAAGTAACTATTAATAAATACAACTCCGTGTACCATTATCGTAACAATAAGACTATCCAAAAGTTTAATATAAGAATCCACTCCAAGAAGTAACTGTACCAGTACTATAATAGCATAAAGAACAAGACCAAATATAACAAACTGTCTGTGGAATAACTTCCTATCACTTCTATCCCTATAAACACCATCAACAAGAAGGTCAATATCATTAAGCATATTATTAAAAGTCTCTTCCGTATCCTTAGCACCCTCTTTAGTAACCTGTAAGAAAAGTTGATGCATATTCTTAACCATATAGAAAGGATACTTAGAATCCATATATTTAATAGAATCCTCTATATCACCATTCTCATAAGATAAAGCAATCATTGTCTTAACATCAGATAAAACCGGATCCTCAAGAACCCCTGACTCAACAACACCTTCTAAAGCCTTAACAAAAGCCTTTGTTGTTGCAAACTCCATTATCGTATTCGTAGTATATACCTGTACTTGTTCAAATATAAACTCACTATATTGCCTTTTACACCTTAAATAAGTAAGATAAGGAATAACCGCTACAGCTATACAAGCATATACAACTACAACAACTAAATCATAGAAATAAAAGTATCCAACCAACCCAGCAAATCCCGCAAATATAATAATCTGAATAGTATACTGCTTGACACTATATTCAAGACCCAGTTCCTTAACCTTGTCCCTCATCATCTTGAAAGAATAAGGAGCAAGCTTATTATAAGTATCTGCCGTTTGATCAACTAAAAACTTATATACATTTTCCCCATTACTAGAACGATATAAAACAATAAATACAATAATTATACCAACTATTACTATCTCTATCATAACTCACCTACTTTCTAACCATTACTCTGATTATTAATATTAACAGGGTTTACAGGTGTAACTTGATTTGGCATTACATAACCATTATTAAATCCATATATATTATTTACATTAGGATTATTATAACCCATATTATTAGGAATACTATTTTGAGGTTGGACACTACGTGCATTACTATTAATAGCCATATTATTACTACTATTATCTACTCTATAATTAGCATTAACACTATTAATATTACCACTATTAATATTATTAGTAGTATTCATATTAAGATTAGCATTATTATTTCTCATTTCTCCCGTAGACTTATCTATAACAAAGTCATCCTTAACTTCGTGGAATTCCTCTTTAACCAAAATATCCGGTTGCATTATAACTCCCTGACTCTCTAAGTATCCAAGTAAATACTTAGTAGGATTCTTAATAGTAAACTTACCATCAGGAGTCTTCTTATAAATAGTATTACTCTTAGCTTCATTATTCTCAGTAACATAAAACTCCGTTACTTCACATACCTCTCTATGAAACCTACCAAGCTCCTTACTATAATAACCCTTAATATGAACACCAAGTTGAACATATCTATGAATACTTCTTAGAAATTGTTCCAAATCCAAATTAGACTCTAACAAACTATATAAACGATTTGGAATAGAAGCTGCCTTATCAGCGTGTATTGTCGATAAAATATTATGTCCCGAACTAATAGAGTTCCTAACAGCCATAACCGCTTCTGCACTTCTTACCTCTGATAAAAGTATCCATCTAGGATTCTGTCTCATACAAGTAACAAGTACATCACTATAACTAGCAATATTATTAGTTTTCATAGCAACAATATCACGGTGGGGAAATATCTTATCCAAATGCAGTTCCAAAGTATCCTCAATAGTAATAATCTTTTCATTCTCTTTCGTATGAGCAGCCAAATACTTAACAAACTCCGTTTTACCACTACCAGTTTCACCACTAACCAAAATATTACAGTGACCCTCTACACATTTAAGTAGAAAATCGTGAATATCAAGTCTAATATAATCCTCTTTAATAATCTTATCCTTCTCAAGCCTTATCTTAGCTGGAGTCTTTCTTATAAGTAAAGCAATCCCATTCTTAGCAATAGAATCATGAACAAAGTTCATACGAAGTTCAGCACTTTCAGCATCCAAGAACGGATTAGCCATATTAAATGTCTTACCCATTGTATTTGCACACTGAAAGGCTATCTTCTCTATTAAAGCATTATCAACTCCCGTATTCTCTACTCTGTATACACCCTTAGATAAAGTCTTTAACCAAACCTGTCCATTATTACTATAAGAAATATCGGTTATATCATCATTGTCCAAAAACGTTTGTAATGGACCAAAATCAACTTGTGTAAAACCACCATCCATAATAACCCTCCTTATCTATTATCCATTAACATTAGTATCACTATTATCATCAGTAGTATCATCTTGATTTTCTTCTTCTAATTTTTGTTTAGCCATTTCTTCTTTTAACTTATTAAATTCCACATCTTGACTATCAATCTTAGCAACCTTATCCTCAACAAATGCTAAAATATCATTACTACTAACCCTAACAGCACCCTCATCATTAGACTTATACTCCTTAGTATTAGGAACAAGAACAAGATTAACCTTATAATCAGTCATTTCTGTTGAAACAAAACTAAGCATTCTAAACGCTAAATATTTAGTTTCCGGTAATGCAAGAAACATATACGCTGGTGTCCTAGTTTCTTCTGAACTATCAAATACATTATTACCAGCAGAATCCTTAACAGCAAGTACAGATATATTTTCAAAAAATTTACCATAACTAATTTTACCATTATTATCATATTTAACATAAATATCTACTAAAGAATCAGGCATAATAGAGTTTGCATAAGTATTATCCATATTAGCTTGAACTATTTCTGGTACATATCCCTTTTCAAGTTTACTAAATACAGCATCAGGTATTTTATCCTCAGATATAACTAATTCATCATAGAATAAACTACCCTTAGGTATTACAGTATTATAATTAGAATACTTACCAATAAGATCATTTATACTACCATAAGTATAATAACTACCCTCAAAAGACTCTGGTATCTCCATTGTACCAATCATTTCTTTAGTAATTTTAGTTTTAGGCTGTATAGCCTCTAAAGCATAAGGAACTTTTACCATTCTCGTATCCTTATTAATTCTATAATTGTACCCAAAATAAAGTACAAGTATACAAATCAAAACTCCCACTATGGTAACAGTATTTTTGTTACCCATAAATTTCTTAAGCGTACCACTTAAATTTCCCATTTTTCTCTCTTCCTTTCTTTCTTATATATTTTACTGATTCTTACATCTATCACTAGTACTCTTATATAGAACATCAAATATAACACCAATATTACAAGCCCATCTATGTGTACCACCATAAGTTTTCGTATAAACAAGTGATGCACAAGAAAAGTCAGCTGAGTATTTAAGACGAACCCCATCTCCTGAAGAAACAATACCAAAGTCTCTCATACTTACTCTTGCTATTCCATCTAAACCATTATAATCTCTTCCATTAGCTGTTGTATTCCAATAAACTATTTCCACATCACTATCACGGTTCATTCTATTATAAGTATCATAATACAAATCATTATACCTTTCCCACACATCCATAAGTGCTTTTCTTCTATCACTAGCAGAATTACTAGTTGCATAAGTCATTGCATAATCATACCAAGACATAACATATTGAGCCCTTATTGGTTTATATCCCTCTATCTGATATATCAAATCACCATCCTTGTTTTTCACTCCGTGCATTCCAACATGACCTAATATCTCGTGACTCTCATTAGGTGCTGAATACAAGGTCTTAGTTATATAACAATCCTTAGTTTCAATAATACCAGAAATATCATTAACAACATTAACACTTGTAGGATTATTATTATTAGTATTTCCAGGCATATTTGTATAAATATTATAACTTTTAGTCCTATCCGTTATCCTTACAGTAACCTTAGGAGGTTCTTCCATAATATCATAATAATCCATTTTATACGTTCCAAGTTTTCCATTTTCAGCAAATCTACGTATAAAATTTTCAACAAACTTTTCCTTACTAATTTTAATTTTTCCAGTATCACGATAATAAGCAACATCAACTGAATCAAACATAGCTGCTTCTACATTTTCCTTCATCAAATAATAATCCTGTTCATTACTAATTGTAGCTTCTTCAAAAAAGAACAACGCAAACATACTAAACAAACATAAAACAAGAACACTAACTATCGAATAAGCCCACTTCATGGACAACCACCACCTTGAAGGCCATTATATATTCTTCCACAACCAATTTTATAATAAGTTATATTATTCTTACGAATACTATCATTAAATGAACTCTTTCCAGCAATACTTAAATATCCATTATTAAATCCATATCGATAAGTACTTCTACTATTATCATTTCTTGTCTCTGTCATACCTATATTAGCACCAGTTTCATTATTATTTGAACCAATAACAGCAGAATACTGTACATTATTATCATCTAACTTATTATTAAACTTAATTGTAGGTAATACCATATTACCATTATTATCATGTAAATTATATTTCTTAAGATTATCATCATCATAGTTATTAACAATATAAGTTTCTCCCTCAGCAAATTTCTGATCAGCATACAAATCTTTTCTAATATAATTTATCCAATTATCACCAGCATTATCATTTGGGAAAGCATCATTCAAACTTATAGTTCTATATTTAAAAGCATACCCATTTACTTTATTATTTTTAACATTATAATACTTATGCAAAACATCAACATCATAATTAAAATTAGATGTCCAACGTGCATTATAATAAGTACTTAAATTAGAAGAATTAGAATAAATCCTTAACTTATCTTTAGTATAATTTAATGGAAGAAAATACTTAGGACCCTCGGCAATATAATTATTAGCATCATTTATATAATTATTAGAAGAAACATATCTTACTTTCCCAGTTAATTTATCAATATAAGCATTATCTCTCATACTTACCATATAAACAGTTTTTATAGAATTATTGAAATCCCACTCCCTTAACCAATTATTTATATCAAAATCAATGCAAAAATTATTATCAACTTTCAATATATCACCATCAGTATTAACCCGTCTACAAATCTGTTGTGTTAATTTACTCTGTATTCCAATATTATTACCATCCATCTTCAAATTAGTATTTATTGTTGGAGTACGATATTTGCTTTGCAATCTACGAGTTAACAATTCATACTCATTAGGTCTAAACCTAGCACTACTATGCTTAACATTATTAATAAAAGCAAAACCATTAGTAGTACACATAGGTGAATATTCATATGTAACATCCCAAACACAGCCAACTATAGTAGGCACTTTAATAGCAATTCGAATAAGATTACAACTAATACTATAAACATCTACACTCAAACTATTATAATACGCTATATTAAATCCTATACCTCCTCCAGAAAAAGTATAATTATTACTCACTCCATAAGTTATTAATCCTTTTTGCTTATATTTAAATGTTACATTAGCAACAGAACCATGACCACTATAAGTGCCACATCCTGTAGTAGCATACGCATACCCTTGCACCGAAGAATCCACATAATTATACGTACCACTTAAACTATTAGATAAACCACTCTTATTGAAATTACCAACTAAATTTCCATTGCTACTAACACTTCCTCCGCTTTCAATACCATAATTAGCATTAATTTGACCAGCATTAACATAAGTAGGAATTAGTAATAACATTATACAAAGATAAAAGATTTTTTTCATTATAAAACACCTCTTTTATCTTTAATTTTCTTATAAAGAATAGCACCTGCTATAAACACTACAACAATAATACCAACATAAATTCCATACTTCTTAATATAATCAATAAAAGACATAGAACTACTATCTTTTTTATTATCTTTATTATCTTTTGATGAAGTGTTATCAGATGAAGTATTATCTTTTCCACTATTTTTTTTATATTCATTTAACTGATAATTAAAAATATTATCAGTAACTTCGTATTCATAATAAGGGTCACAAGCCTTAAACTTAGTTATATCAACATCTTTACATTCTTCTCTTTCAGAATATTTATTATATTTAGCAACTTTTATTTTTTCAGAAGCATATTCATTAAATGAAGAAGCACCATAAACTACAAACCTATCATAATCCTGATCGGTTAAATAAACATAATCTTGTCTATTAGCATCTGGAACATCAGGTTCAGTATAAAATAAACAAAAATCCGATATTGTTGTTCCCTTTGCAGCACAAACATATATTTCCTCAGTCAAATTTTCCGCTGTAACTTTATAACCATTCTTTATATAATTACCATCTGAATCATAAACATCACTCACTTTTTCATACTTATATTTTACTTTACTAGCAAGTTCCTTCAAATGTTCATTTTCTATGTTTGCTTCCTCTTCACTAATAGGATCTCCATACACAGTGCTTAATCCAAAAACAAATAAACTAATACAAAATAATATCTTCTTCATAAACACCTCCTACTAGTCTACTATCACAAGTATAACATTTTTTAAAAAAAAAGGAAAGACTTTTATTAATTTTTTTATTCAAAAATAAAAGAAATGTAAAAATGTACACCTTTGTATATATACGTTTGACAATACCTAAAAGAAAAAAGCCTAAGGCTTTTATTGTAAAGGTTTATTATTATCAGTAGAATTAATAGTATTATTGTTATTAGTACTATTATTATTGTTATTACCATAAAGGCTAAAAGCGTCAGTACTACTAGTAGTATTTATGTTATTATTTATACCCATATTATTACTACTATTTACTCCATTATTATTACTATTAAAACTTGGAATACTATTCATATTAGTATTACTAGTTGGATTAAAATTAGGTCCATAATTATTAGAGTTATTATTCATATTATTAGGTTGATTCATTCCATTATTATTGATATTATTCATATTATTAACATTCATACCATTATAACCATTCATATTATTTTGGTTAGTATTATAATTATAACTATTATTGTTAAAATTATTATTATTACTACTATTCATATTACTAGAACCATCAACAGGAGTATAAACAGTATCCTTTTCAAAAGCAAGTATACTCATAAATATAGGATTTAAGAACAACAATCCAAATCCAAATGCTGTTGATTTATTAAATCTATGAGCAAGTTCAATAGAAAGATGAACAGCCACATAAATATTAACAAAAGGAACAAACATTAATATTAAGTACCACCACTCAAGACCGGCTATAGTAAAAGCAACATAAATATTATAAAATGGTATTATACTTTCCCAACCCTTTCTCCCAGCTTTCTCAAATACTCTCCAAGTAATAAATATAATATAAACAGCTATCACTAATTCAATAATAACAGAAACTATCATCATAGGCATTGCTGCTTGCATTGTAGTAGAAAACAAATCATTTGCCTGATTATATGTATCTGCTGTACTACTATAATCATAATAATCATACATTTTTATCAATCCTCTTCTCTTCTTATTCTACTTATATCACAAATTTTAAAAAAAGTATAGTCTATTTTCTAAAACTATATAAATTTTAAAAAATGTAAAATAGAATATAATCAAGAAAATCTATAGATATTTAGAAGTATTTTAAAAAAACTGAAATCTAAACTTTACAAATCCAAATATTTTGTAGTATACTTATAATAGAAGGTGAATTAAATGAACAAAAAATATATGATTTTAATAGGTATTATACTACTAATAATAATAGTACCAATTATACTTACTATTACTAACAAAAACTATATGCAACCAATTACATATACTGATTTACAAAAGAAACTAGATAATAAAGAAACTTTTATCTTTATAATATCACAAACAACTTGTTCAAATTGTGATGCATATAAACCAAAAGTAAAAAAAGTTGTAAACAAATACAAGATTAAAACTTACTATCTAGAAGTGGATAAACTTACCGCAGATGATCAAAAGAAATTTAAAACAGAATATGCTTACAATGGAACACCAACAACTTTGTTTATAAACGATGGTAAAGAAAAGACTGCTGTTAACCGCATAGAAGGTAATGTAAGTACTGATAAATTAATTTCTAAATTAAAAAGTAATGGCTTTATCAATGAATAACCATTACTTTTTTAAAGCATAAATAATGCATAAAGAGGAATAGATTTAATTCCTGTTTTAGGATCATAGCCAAAATCCTTTGTACTTATTCTAATTGAATATTTAGGTTTATATGTATCTATATAATATTTCAAACTTTTAGACTGAGTTCTATTTCCAGATTTTACTTCTATAGGAATTATCCCATCATCAGTATACAATAAGAAATCTATTTCAGCACTATTCGAACTTTTCCAATAATACAAATCATATCCGTTACAAACCAACTGATTAGCCACATAATTCTCAGTAATAACACCTTTATATAAAGATAAATTATCCTTAAGTATATCATTAATATTAAGTTTTAAAACATTATTTAAAATACCAATATCACTAAGATAAAGTTTAAAAGTATCTTCTGCCACAAATCCCTCTAATGGAACTATAGGATTCGTAACACATTTACATCTTAAAACCATATTACATGCTTCTAGCCAATCTAAACTTGTAGAGTATTCCCTACTTCTAGCATTCCTATCTATAATAGAAAACTGAAATTTATTAGACAAATTCATAAGTTGAGATGGTAAAGATTTATAAATACGGTTAATTTTTAAAGCCTCCGCAGAATTATCTACATACTTATCCATATCATTAAAGTAAGATGTTAATATATCTGCGAGTATTGAATTATCATATTTTATATAATCTAAATTATTTTTAACCATATTATCTATACTTTCGGGCATTCCTCCCGTAATTAAATATATTCTGTAATAATTAAGTGCCTTTTCGTGTAAAACAGTATCCATTTTTTTATTATTAATATAACAATCTTTAATACACGAAATTAACAAATTTTCACCTAAAGCCATTAAAAACTCTTCAAAATCCATTGGATATAAAGTAAGCATCTTCACTTTACCAACTGGAAAAGGAAATTTTGTCCTCTTTAGTTTTACTCCAAGTAAACTTCCGGCACATATAATCCTAACTTTATTATGTTTTTCACAAAAATATTTTAATTCCGATATAAGACCTTCCGACTCTTGAATTTCATCAATAAATAATATACTATCATCTACATCTAAATCAAAATTAAGAAGTACTTTCAACCTTTTATACTTTTCATCAGAAGATAAATCTGATTTATACAAATTGATAACATCACTATTATCAAATAAGTTTATAATTTTGTAGTTTTTAAACTCCTTTTTACAAAATTCTGATATAAGATAAGTTTTCCCCGCTTGTCTAACCCCCAAAACCATTAGTGGTTTAACATTATCAGTATTATTTTTCCACTCGAGAAGCCTGCTATATAATTTTCTCTCCATAAAAACACTCCTTTCATACACAAAATTATATCAAAATTTAAACATAAAATCAACCTTTAATCACGTTTTTGGCACCACTTTTTTTACTAATTACCACGTTTTTGGCACCACTTTTAATAATAACCATCACGTTTTTGGCACCACTTTATAAAAAAAAAGAGGATAATTACCTCTCTATCATATATATATTATCCAAAAGCACTCCTGTTCCCTCAGCAACACAAGTAAGTGGACTTTCCGCAACAAATACAGGAACCTTTAACTCCTGAGCAAGAAGTAAATTAAATCCATCAACAAGCGAACCTCCACCAGTAATAACAATACCCTTATCGATAATATCTGCTGCAAGTTCAGGTGGAGTTTGTTCAAGAATTCCCTTAATAGCGTGAATTATTGTATAAATACTCTCTCTCAACCCTTCCTCTACTTCATCACTAGTAAGCGTTATAGTATGAGGAAGCCCCGTAACTAAATCTCTACCTCTAACTTCCATCTTGTCATTTCTATTACCAGGAAAAACCGTTCCTATCCTAATTTTAATCTCTTCCGCCGTTCTCTCTCCAACCAAAAGTTTATACTTATCTTTTATATACTTAACAATATCATTATCAAAAGCATTACCAGCTATTCTAATCGAAGTACTATTAACTATTCCCCCTAATGACAAAATAGCTATATCAGTAGTACCACCACCAATATCAATAACCATATTACCACTAGGTTTGGAAATGTCCATTCCAGCCCCAATTGCAGCCACCTTAGGCTCCTCTTCCAAAAAGACCTTCTTAGCTCCCGTTCTTTCCGCTGCTTCTTTAATAGCATTCTTCTCTACTTGCGTAATATTAGAAGGGCAACATATAAGAATCCTCGGTCTACAAAAGAAACTTTTACCATTAACCTTTTTAATAAAATAGTTAAGCATTAACTCCGTTGTATCATAATCAGCAATAACCCCATCCTTCATAGGCTTAATTGCTTTTACTTTTCCTGGAGTTCTACCAAGCATCTCGTGAGCCTCCGTACCAACAGCAAGCGGTTTCTTAGTCTCTGAATCAATAGCCACAACACTAGGTTCATTAAGTACAATACCTTGTCCTTTTATATATATAAGTACATTAGCGGTCCCTAAATCTATTCCAATATCTTTATTAAACATATTAAACATATCTATTCACACACCTTTATTTACTATTTTACCACAATTTACCTCTTTTTAATAGTATTTTTCTATCCTTTTTCTAAAAATTTTTGTCTAGTAGACTCTCCACCTCTAATATGTCTTATCAAAGTATGGTACATAAGAACCTTATTCACTTCCTTATATATATCATAATCAATATTAAGAAGCCTCTCATTTAAATCTTTATGAACCGTACTTTTACTAACACCAAAAACCTCTGCTATCTGTCTAATCGTATCTCCAGTATCTAATATATAACTACTTTCTTTTAAAACCCTATCCATTATTCTCTTATCCACAATTTCACCCTTTCCATTTAAAAGCAAGATAGTTTATACTACATTATATTAAGAAAAAAGTAGGCAAATACCTACAAATCTTTTAAAGTCTTGTTAAAGTATTCACTAGGATTAACAATCATTCCATTATGACTAATCTCAAAATGAAGTCCGTTTTCAACATCACTATAAATTTTACTCTTACCACTAACAGCAATCTTTTGACCTTGCTTCACAACTTCATCCTTTTTAACAGAAACATCACTAACACCTTGATAAACACTAACAATATCAGCACTATGTCTAATCTCAACAGTAGTCCCAAGCATCTCATTTTCTTCTACTCTTGTAACCGTACCATCTAGTATACTAATTACATCAAACGAAGCATCCCCTTTATAATCTATTCCTGAATTTTGAATATATGTATTTCCATAGTAAATTATTGCCTTTTCCTGTCCAGAAGACTCACCTTTATAATCATAAAAATCCTTATATACACTAACTCCCTCATTCATAAATGGTTTAATTATTTCCGGATCACTTGCTACCACAGGAATATAACTATTATCAGTATTAACTATTTCATCATCTACCATTTTACCACCACTATTATCTTTTAGTATAAATCCTTTTACTACATCATTAATCATAAATAAACAAACTATAAAAAGTGCTATTACTATTAAATACATACCAGGAACCATTGCATCCTTTAATCTTTTTTTAATCATTGTTTTCACCTCTACTATAAGTATCAGCACTTTTTTTAAAACTATACATAAAATTTATTTTTTTTTTATATTTTTTTTATTGTTACTCCCGTATAATAATGAAATAATATATCCCTATAATTATATCCATTCTTAGCCATTCCCAATGCCCCATACTGACTCATACCAACACCATGACCGTAACCACTCGTATTAATAACAACATTACTACCAACTTGTTCCAAAGAAAAGTCAAGTGATTTTAACCCCAAATTATTATAAACATCCATACCCTTGAAATCTACACCATTAATATTTATACTAATTACTCGCCCTGTATCACTCTTAACAATATCACTAAAAACCACCTTATCACTATTACTAATTTTCATTTTCTGTAAAAAATCACTTACAGAAATTGTAATACTGCTATGAAACACACTAGAAACACTTTCATCCCATTTGCTATCAACACTCTTTAAATACGGTACATCAAACGAAAACACAACATCAGAGTTTTCAGTATATCCATTACTAGTAGAGAAAAATAAAGCATCAGCAATACCACCATCATAATCCAAGTATTCTCCACTAGTCTCATTAACTGCCCTAATTAACTTATTAATATTACTCGTATAACTACTTCCCCACGCCTCCTTTAAATAATCTCTATCTAAATATACCTGATTCATAATAGAATCCACAACATCATATTCATTATTCTTATTATATTCCATTCTTTTCAAAGCATAACTTCTAGCAGCAACTGCTTGAGCCTTAAGTGCTTCTAACTCAAAATAAATAGGCATTTCTCCCGCCAACACACCAACAATATACTCCTCTAACCCAATACTATCAATACTTCCCCCATTCACTCTTTTAACCCTAATTACCCTATCACTTCCATAATTAAGTTTAAGTTCAATCGTATCCTCAGAAGGAGAACAATAAACAATAATAAACGGTAAAAACAAAATGAGCAAAATAAATAAAATTAACTTTCTCATAATTAAATAATATCACCTCCATAATAAAATAAATGTCAAAAAAGAACTGTCAAAATAAATAAAATTTAAACAGAACTCTTTAATATACACAATAAACAATTATACATTTCATCATTTTAAAGCCGTCAAAAAATCATATAGAAAATTAGTAAACAAATATGACACACAAAAACACAATATCATATAAAAAAATCTACTTTGCATATACCTATTTTTCTTAAAAATACCATTTAAATTAACAGCATCAAAACTCCATATAACAAGAGGAATAACCAATATATAGAGAATAAACTTAACCATTATTCTCTATATCCTTAATCTTATTATTTCTAACTATATACTTATTAATATTAGAAAAAGGCGTATCAATAAAACTAACTATAATCTCTTTAAGCATATCTCCCTCTATATCCTCAGATAATGCAATAACATTAGCATCATTATGACTTTTACTAAGTATAGCTTCGCTTACATTACTAACCTTAGCACAATATATACCCTTAACCTTATTAAGAGCAATACTCATTCCAATACCCGTACCACAAATAGCAATACCCAAATCTACCTCTCCATTTTTAATACCATTTCCAAGTTTAAAAGCATAGTCTGGAAAGTCAACCGGTAAATCCGTCTTTGTACCATAATCAATAACCTCATATCCAATATTAGTTAAAAACTTTTCTAGTAATATCTTATTCTTTAATCCTCTATGATCATTAGTAATACCAATTCTCATTCTTATCAACTCTCTTTCCACTAAATTATACCATAATTAAAAGTTAAAAGTAAACAATAATAACCAAACTTTACATTAATAATCATTAAGTAAATCATACCCATATCTAAGTACCAAATCTACATAATGATCTCTGCGATTTTTCAAAAACTGCACTAATTCCCTTACACTTTTTTTATCAACATAACCCTTATCACTAGCATATTTATAAAATTTCTTTATACTACTTACCATTCCATTCATATTACTAACATTACACCAAGAACACTTTCTAATAAACCAGTCACTTAAAAAAACATCAACATTTCCACATTTAACCCCTTCTTTCCAATCAATAATTTCATAATAACACAAATATAAATTAATATAAGTATCAATATTATTATAATGACTTATCGCTGTTCTCTCAGATAACCCACAAGAAAGCAAATAATTATAAAACTCATCTAAAATATTTTCATTTTCCAAATTAATCTTTACCATTTTTTCTTCTTCCATATATTCTCCTAATATAAAAAAGGCATTAACTAAGCCTCTTTCTTATCAAAACCATATTTTTTATTAAATTTATCCACTTGACCCTTTCTGTTACCAGTTGTTTGCTTACCAGTATAAAAAGGATGACATTCATTACATACTTCAACGTGAATTTTATCTTTTGTAGAATTAGTCTTAAAAGTATTTCCACACGCACAAGTAACTGTAGATTCAACATATTTTGGATGAATATTAGCTTTCATTCTTATCTCTCCTTCCGCCATGACCTAAGTCATAGTAATAAATACTTGTTATATTATATCAATAAAGTTTCATTTTTTCAAGTATTATTTGAAAAATTTTATTATATCCACTCATATTTGGCCAAATTGTTTGCGTTTCATCAAAAAAATTATACCTATCATTAAGAAAACTAATATCAATAAATATAAAACCCTCTTCATCTGCCATACTTTCAATCTTTAAATTAATATAATTAATAAGATCACTATTACCCCCAAAAAAATTATAAAATCCCGTAACAAAAACCAACTTATGATTATATCTATTAATTTCCTTAAATAAAATATCAATATCACTAAGCATATTTTCTATATATTCATATATACCCACATTATCAAGAGAAAGCTTATAATAAAGCTCATTGTTACCAATAGATAAAGTAATAATATCCGCCTCTTTTAAAACCCGATTAATATAAACCCTTTCATTACCCAAAACAACATAATCATTATATTTAATCTTATTAATCAAATCCGTAATCCTATAACTAGAATCAACAAAACTATCATTATAATTACCAAGTCTTTTACTATCAAAAAGATAATCACTAACTAAATCCTTATACCCATAAGAAATCCCATCACCCAATGCCATATAATTAACCCTATTATCTTCCGTAATATTATAAATAACATAACAAGACAAAAAAAGAACTATTACAAATATAACCTTTTTCATACTAAATTATATTTAAATAAGTTCTATTTTAGCACCAACATCCTGAAGTTTCTTAGCAATATTTTCATATCCCCTTAAAATATAATGAATATTATCAATAACACTTTCTCCCTCAGCAATAAGAGCACAAATAAGAAGTGAAGCCCCTCCCCTCAAATCAGTAGCAACAACCTCTTTACCATATAAAGGAGTACCACCCCTTACAATAGCATATTCATTATTAATAACTTCAATATTCGCACCCATTTTAACCGTATCAGGAATATTCTGAAATCTATTCTCATAAATAGTTTCCTCAACAATACTCGTTCCCTCACACTGCGTTAAAAAAGGAATTATAATCTGCTGTAAATCCGTTGGAAATCCCGGATAAACAAGAGTTCTAACATTAATATGCTTATAAGTTTTAGGTTCCATAAACCTAATATAGTCAACTCCAACTTCCATTTCAACACCAGCCTCTTTAAGCTTAGAAGTAAGAGACTCTATATGACTAGGAATAATTCTAGATACCGTAAGGTCCTTACCCAACAAAGCCCCCATAACCATAAACGTTCCCGCTTCAATCCTATCCGGAATCACCTCGTGAAAACACCCGTGTAAATGACTAACCCCCTTTATCTTAATAATACCTGTTCCAGCACCCCTAATCTTAGCACCCATATTATTAAGATAAGTTGCGATATTAACAATCTCTGGCTCCATTGCCGCATTCTCAATAGTCGTAGTCCCCTTAGCTCTAACAGCAGCAAGCATAATATTAATAGTAGCTCCAACACTAGGAACATCCAAATAAATCTTTGCTCCCCTAAGTTCCTTAGCCTCTAGATGAAAATAATCACCCTCTTCTGTAATCTTAGCACCAAGTTCTCTAAATCCCTTAAGATGAAGATTAATAGGTCTCTCTCCAATTGAACATCCCCCTGGAAAATACATATCCGCTTTCTTAAATCTCCCAAGAAGAGCCCCCATAAAGTAATAAGAAGCCCTAAGTTTTTTTGATAAATCAGAAGGTATAACCCTATTAGAAATATATTTAGAATTAATAGTTACTGTATCATCATGCCTCACAACATCTGCATTCAAATAAGTAAGAATATTTTCTAAATCATCAATATCAGAAATATTAGGAACATTGTTTATACTAACAACTTCATCACACAAAATAGAAGCCGGAATAAGAGCAACAGCACTATTCTTCGCACCACTAACAACAAGTTCCCCAGATAAATATTGTTTACCAATAACCTTAAGTTTAGGCATATTAATTCCTCCTACCATATTTTATGAATATATAAATAATAGGTTAACAAAAAGGCACTATAAAACTCCAAATGCCCTCAACAAAGTCATCCTATAACCTAATTTTAGCACAAAAAAAAGAAACTGGCAAGAGAAGTATTACAAATAATAAAATATTCCCAATAAAATAAGTAAACCACCACCAATTTTTGTAGCAATACCACCAAATCTATCACTAAGAAAATTCCCCAAGTTAAGACCTAAAAACGTAAACAAAAAACTACAAAAACAAAAAACCAAAGAAACAACAAAAAAATTATTATTAATACTATTAATTCCTAATCCAACCGTCAAACTATCAATACTAACCGAAAAACCAAATAAAAAATAAGCATACCAAGAATTAAGAATCCTAACACTATCATCACTATCCCTATTACCAAATCCAAGCATCTGTACCCCAATTAAACAAAAAATAACCAAAGTAATTAACCGCATAGAACCACTAAAAGTATGACTAATACTACCACCAATACCCTCTCCAATAAGAGGCATAAAGAAATGAAACACACCAACCACTATCGATAAACCAATCTTAGATTTCCTATCCATTCCAATAGTACCATACAAAAGAGCCAAAGAGAAAGCATCCATACTAAGACTAATCCCAATTAAAACCGTAACCAAAAAAACAATCATAACACCACCATTAAATAATATGTAACACTATAAATATTTATCAATAACCTCTTTCAAAAAAAACCTATACTCTGCATTTTCCCCCTTACCACTATCAAGTAAACAAAAATTAGGAAATAATACACACCAAAAATTATCCCCCTTAGCTTCCCCAATATAAACCACCAAAGATTCATAATCCCCCTCTTTATAAACCCTACCATTATATTCCTTTTCCGGAAAATAATTAAGACCATAATTAATATCAAAACTCATACCATAATTATTATCATAAAAAATCCTCTCAATATCTCCCCTAATAGTATCAATATTATCATTAACAATATCCCTAGCTTCCCCCAAATCATCACTATCCCTAAAAAGCATATACACATTATCTTCCAAATAATCCTTAACTAACCCCTTCATATATATATCCTCATAACTATTACTATTAGGAACAACCCTAAGCCTAATCGAAGCATCAGGAATAACCATTTCCTCAGCACTAATTCTACTATAAACCATAACTAAACAAATAAAAGTAAAAACAATAAGAAAAAATCTTCTCAAAAAAACCACCCTTTCTTTCATAAACATTATGGGTAGTTAAAATATAAAATATACAAATAAAACTAATTTCGATAAACAAAAATAAATCTATCCCTTTTATTATAATCCTTTTCAATACAAATAGTTACATTAGTAAAATACTTAAAAATAATATTAACAATACTATCAGCCTGTTTTTCACCAATCTCAAAAGCAATCAAAAATTTTCCCTTTAACTTACACAAATTCTCAATAATCTTTTTATAATAAAACAATCCATTATCAGGAGCATATAAAGCCATTTCCGGTTCATTATCCTTAACAACATCCATAATCACCTCATCATAAGCAATATAAGGCGGATTACTAATATAAACATCTAAACTCATATCCCTAAACTCCGCCATATCACCATAAGAAAAATTAATATTAACATTATTCTCCGTAGCATTATAACTAGCACACTTTAAAGCATCTAAACTCTTATCAATACCATACACTTCACTATTCATAAAAAGTTTTTTCAAACTAATAGCAATACAACCCGAACCCGTTCCCAAATCTACAATCCTAATATTACCATTTTCAAAAATCTGCTTAATAAACTCTGCCGTTTTTTCAACCAAAAGTTCCGTTTCAAACCTAGGAATAAGTACCCTTTCATCCACATTAATAATATTACCATAAAAATCAACATTACCAACAATATATTGTACACTTCTTCCCCTACTTAATTCTTCTAGCCCCTGTGTTAGATTCTCTTTTTTCAAGTACTTTCTTAAGTACTTTTCCTCTTCGCTCATCTTCTTTTAGCCCCTCCAATTCAAAACTCATATCTTCATCATATATAAACTTACTAATATCCCTTACTTCAAAATGCTTAGTAACCATTTCACATCTATAACACCACAAATCCTTAATGTGGCCAACCCCTTTAAGTCTTTTACTTTTTCTCCTAATTTGAGCAACATTACCACATCCCGTGCATACCAAATCAGTAAGAAATGTTTTATTCTGCATTAGAACCTTCCAATAATCTCTTTTGATTTTCATTTATAAGAGCATCAATAATAACTCCAAGATCCCCATCCATAATTCTATCCAAATTCATAGATGTAAAACCAATTCTATGGTCTGTAACCCTATTTTGCGGATAATTATAAGTCCTAATCTTCTCACTCCTATCCCCTGTACCAATCTTATTCCTACGCATTTCTCCCTCTTCCGCTTCTCTTTCCCTAAGTTTCAAATCATAAAGACGTGTCTTCAGAATCTTAAATGCCTTCTCCTTATTCTTAATCTGACTACGCTCCGTCTGCGAATAAACAATAATACCCGTTGGAATATGCGTAAGTCTAACAGCACTATCAGTCGTATTTACACCTTGACCACCACAGCCACTACTACGCGTAATATCAATTCTAACCTCACTCTCATCAAGTTCGTAATCAAACTCCTCCGCTTCCGGCATAACAAGCACTGTTGCCGTTGAAGTATGAACCCTCCCCTGACTTTCTGTTGCTGGCACACGCTGGACCCTATGGGACCCACTTTCATATTTAAGCTTTGAATACACATTGTCACCCTTTATCATAAATTCAAGGTTCGAAAAACCACCTGCACTCCCCTCTACACTGTTAAGAACATCAATACTCCATCCCTCATTATTAGCATATTTAGAATACATATCAAACAAGTTACCAGCAAAAATATTAGCTTCATCACCACCAGCTGCTCCCCTAATTTCCACAATAACATTCTTTTCATCATTAGGATCGTGAGGAAGAAGCATAACCTCTAACTCAGAATTAACAGAAGAAAGTTCCTCTTCAAGCTTATCAAGCTCTTCCTTAGCAAACTCAGCCATATCAGCATCCTTAACCATTTCCTTTGCACTAGCAATATCCTCATTAATTCTCTTATATCTATTATAAACTTCAACAATATTACCAAGCCTAACCTGTTCCTTAGAAAGTTCAGTCATCTTTTTAATATCAGACAAAGTTTCCGGTTTAGAAAGTTCATCAGTAAGTTCATTGTATTTATTTTCAATTACATTAAGTCTATCTATCACTTAAATCATTCCCTTCTTTTTCTATATTATATCACAACTTTACCCATTATTTATAAAAAACTTATAATAATAACAATAATAATAAACTTTATGCTATAATGAAAAAAAGAAGGTGAAAAATGAAAGAAAAAATAATAATACACGTTGACGTAAATAATGCCTTTTTATCTTGGACAGCCGTATACCTACTTCAAAACGGATATAAAAAAGATATCCGAAACATATATGCCATAATAGGAGGAGATGAAACACAAAGAAGAGGAATAGTCCTTGCCAAAAGCAATCCCTGTAAAAAAAACAACGTAATCACTGGTGAAACAATAAAATCCGCTCGCAAAAAATGCCCATATCTAGAAATATACAGTCCCAACTATGAACTATATAAAACCTATTCCAACCTGATGTACAAATACCTCCAAACATATACCAATAAAATAGAAAGATACTCAATCGATGAATGCTTTTTAGACTACACAGCAAGCCAAAAACAATTTGGACCCCCAATAAAAATTGCTCATAAAATTAAAGAAGACATAAAAAATATGTATGGCTTCACTGTCAATGTAGGAATAGGAAATAACAAATTATGTGCCAAAATGGCCTCAGATTTTCAAAAACCGGACAAAGTACATACCCTTTTTACAAACGAAATACCAATAAAAATGTGGCCACTTCCCGTAGAAGATTTATTTATGATAGGAAAAAAAACTTCCCAAAAACTAAAAGAACAAAATATAACAACCATATATACACTAGCTCATACTAGCGAAGAATACCTAATAAAAAAATTTGGAAAATTCGGAATACTAATGTGGCAGTACGCCAATGGAATTGACAACTCCGAAGTAGAATATACAACAAGAAACCCCAAAAGCATATCTGCCTCCACCGTTCTTCCTTACAACTACACAGATATAAATTCCATAAACAACGTTATTTATAAACTAGCCGAAGAAGTAACCACCAAACTAAAAAATAAAAATATGTACGCATCAAACATTTCTATATGGATAAAATATCCCAATTTTACCAAAATAAGCAAACAAATAAAACTAAATAACTATGTAAATACCCCCTTAGAAATATACAATTATGCCAAAGAACTATTCATTAAAACTTGGAACGAAGAACCCATAAGAGCAATATGTGTCGGAGTAAATAATCTAAGTTATGACAAAAATATCCAACTATCATTATTCATATCAAACGAAGAAAATGAAAAAAATGAAAAACTAAAAAAAGCAATAAATAATATAAACAAAAAATATGGAAAAAACACCATAACCTATGCAAAAAAATAAAAAAACATATCACAATATGCTATAATATAAAAAGAAAGAAGGTACAAAATGAATGAACAAATAATTGAAGAAATATCAAATACATCTAATATTAAAATAAGCAGTATTCAAAATGTCTTAAAACTATTAGAAGAAGGAAACACAATACCCTTTATAGCTCGTTATCGTAAAGAAGTAACAGGAAACCTAAACGAGGAACAAATAAGAGAAATAAGTGAAGTATACGAATACCAAGTATCCCTCCAAAAAAGAAAAGAAGACGTAATAAGACTAATTGATGAAAAAGGAATGCTCACCGAGGAACTAAAAAACAACATTCTAAATTGTCAAAAATTAGTCGAAGTTGAAGATTTATACAGACCATACAAGGAAAAGAAAAAGACAAAAGCAACCGAGGCCATAAAAAACGGATTGGAACCACTAGCCAAAATTATTATGAGTTTTCCAGAAAAAATAGATTTTAACGAAGTTGCACAAAAGTACTTAAATGAAAATGTTAAAACTATTGAAGAAGCCCTACAGGGGTCAAAATACATAATTGCCGAATGGATCAGTGATAATGCTAGCTATAGAAAATGGATAAGAAATAATATGTACCATAAAGGAATAATTATTTCAAAAATAAAGAAAAACGGTGAAATCAACGATCAAACAAAAATATATGAAATGTACTATGATTATAAAGAACAAGTAAAATATATTAAACCGCATCGCATTCTTGCCCTTAACCGTGGTGAAAAAGAAGGAATTCTAAGTGTTTCTATAAATATAGATAATGATGAAATAATTTCCTTTCTCCAAAGAAAATTAATAAAAAATGAAAAATCTCCATCAACACCTTTAGTAATAGAAGCCATTAAAGATAGCCTAAAAAGACTAATACTTCCAAGTGTTGAAAGAGAAGTAAGAGCCGAATTAACCGAAAAAGGCGAAAACAGTGCCATTCAAAATTTTAGCAACAATTTAGAAAATCTTCTATTAACACCACCTATTAAGGACAAAACAGTTTTAGGCTTTGACCCTGCATTTAGAACTGGATGTAAACTAGCAGTAATAGACAAAACAGGTCAAAAATTAGAAATAGCCGTTATTTATCCACACGAACCACATAATAAATATGAAGAATCAAAGAAAATAATAACAAACTTAGTAAATAAATATAACATCGATATAATTGCCATTGGAAACGGAACTGCATCAAGAGAATCAGAACAATTCATTGCCCGTGTTATTAAAGAAGAAAAACTACCAGTAGAGTACATAATAGTTTCCGAGGCCGGTGCCAGTGTATATTCAGCAAGTAAACTTGCCATAGAAGAATTTCCCGATCTAACAGTAGAAAAAAGAAGTGCTATATCCATTGGAAGAAGACTCCAAGATCCCCTATCAGAACTAGTTAAAATCACTCCTGAAAGTATTGGAGTTGGACAATACCAACACGATGTAACTAATAAAAAATTAACCGAATCACTAGATTTTGTTGTATCAAAAACAGTAAATAGTGTTGGTGTAAACATCAATACCGCCTCTCCTTCTTTATTAAAATATGTATCTGGTATCACTAAGAAGAACATTGATAAATTAATAGATTATAGAAATAAAAAAGGCAAAATTAACTCTCGTGAAGAAATTAGAAAAGAAAAACTACTAACTGATAAAACCTATAAACAAGCAATCGGCTTTTTAAGAATTAATAACGGAAATAATATATTAGACGAAACCGCTGTCCATCCCGAAAGCTACGATGTTGCACTTAATTTATTAAAAGAAATTAATATGAACATAAATGATATAGGAACTGACAAATTAATAAAAAAATTAAAAGAAATTAATTTGGAAGAATATGTACAAAAGTTAAATACAGACATATATACCTTAACCGATATTTCTGAATCTCTTCAAAAACCACATAGAGATCCAAGAGATGATATGCCAAAACCTATTTTAAAAAGTGATGTTTTAAACATAGACGATTTAAAAGTTGGTATGAAACTTCAAGGAACAGTAAGAAATGTTATAGATTTTGGAGCCTTTATAGATATAGGCCTTCACGAAGATGGATTAATACACATCTCCAAATTAACAAAAAAATATATTAAACACCCAAGTGATATTTTAAATGTTGGAGATATTATTGATTGTTATGTTATAGACATAAACAAAGAAAAAGAAAAAATTAGTTTATCCCTTATTGAACCAAGCGAACTATAATATCAATAAAAAAGAGTTAAATATTTACTTTAAAATACATTTTTAATAAAATTTTTGCACTTTTTTAAAAAAACATATTGACAAATCAGGCAATATAGTGTAATATTTATATTGCCTACTTGATGCGGATGTAGTTTAATGGTAGAACTTCAGCCTTCCAAGCTGACCACGTGGGTTCGATTCCCATCATCCGCTCCAGATTGATAGGAAACTCGGAAATTAAATTCTGAGAGTAATAAATGCTAACTAGAAATAGTTAGTTTTTTTATTATGTAAAGGAGCCTTTTTATGTTAAATATAGAAACAAAAGAATTAAAAATAAGTGATAAATTAAAAATATTACAGGTACAAATGTTGCTTATGTTATGTCACATATCATTGTCATTAAGAATAATAAATACCTAATGTTTGATGAATGTGATGACGTTTATGTAAATACTTTTAAAAGCAAAATAGCATTTAAAGATTTAGAAGATTATATAAATAGTCATTATGGTGGTAGTATAGATATATAGACACAAAAATAATAAGAATAATACCTATAAAAGATAATGATAAATTTAAAAGTAACAAA